>Ga0307506_10000088_pt1 | contig 37186 bp, 31 predicted proteins | sample 25_S_MG_FD_202175 | JGI IMG/M metagenome (GOLD analysis project Ga0307506, IMG submission 202175) | Soil microbial communities from Populus trichocarpa stands in riparian zone in the Pacific Northwest, United States - 25_S | ecosystem: Environmental > Terrestrial > Soil > Riparian zone > Trees... | reverse complement strand
CTGACCCTCCCCCGCGCGTCCCCCGCCCTCCCGCCCCGAGCGGGAGAGGGCACCCCCTCCCGGAAAAACTGCAGGAGGCTCTTCAGGTGTTTCGCTCATAGAGACTCCACTGGGTGCTTTTTTGCTTTTGGGTGGTGGCGCCCTCTCCCGCTCGGGGCGGTGGGCGGGGTACGCGCGGGGGAGGGATGGGGAGGGGGCTCACGGCGATTTCTCCAACAACCCCTCCAACAAATCCACCGCCTCCTCCAGATCGTCCCCGAGCTCCAGCCGGTGCACCGGCCGCCCCGCCAGGAGCGCCCGCGCGCGCTCTTCATAGCCGGGGACCTCGCTCTCGCGGCTCGCGCCGCCGGCCAGCCACTCTTCCCAGGCGGCGGACGGGGTGGTGGCTTCGAGGCGGCTGCGGGCTCCGGGGCGGCGGCGGAGGAGGAGGACGCCGGCCGCCTCGGCGCTCGGCGCGGTGCTGCCGGGGCGCAGGTTTTCGAGGTCGACCGCGATCTTCTCTTCGCCGTTGAGCTGGCGGACGGGAGCGCGGCCGTCGAGCTCCGGGAAGAGACGGACGGCGTCGGGCAGGAGATGGAAGGTCCAGGGCATCCCCCACAGCGCTCCGCCGTCCGGAGCGATCCAGACGATGTCCTCGGCCACGGCCTGGAAGCGGCGGCGGGCGGCGGCGTAGGTCAGCGTGCTCTTGCCCTGGCCGCAGGGCGCGCGCAGCAGCAAGCCGCGGCCGTCCCGCGCCAGGGCGGAGCCGTGGAGGCCCAGGAAGCCGCGCTCTTCGAGGAAGAAGAAGAACGCCAGGTCCAGGAAGTGCCAGCGGAAGAAGGCGGGGTCCGCCAGGGCCGCCGGCGAGAAGTAGCCGAAGGCGGCGCCGGCCGCGCGGTCGATCACCAGCGTCGCGCCGCGGCCGGCGGTCTGATAGACCAGCGAGCCGTCCACGCGCAGGAGCGGCGCGCCGAGCGTGTCGTCCTCCACGCCGTGGGCGAACAGCCGGAACGTGGCGTCGGCGGCGTCGGCGGCGTCGGCGGCATCGGCGGCATCGGCGGTTTCCGGCGGATGGGCGCCGTAGCCTCCGAACGTCGCGGTGGCGGCGGCGAGGATCTCCGGGCTGTCGGTGACCAGGCGGACGGCGAGCCCCATGGGACGGAACCACGCCTCGCGGGGCGTTCCCGTCGGCGCGGCGAGGTAGGAAATTTCGCGGCCCATGCCCGGGATCAGAGGCTCTCGCTCTGCGGCACGCGCAGCGGCACGAGGCGGCGGGCAAGATGCAGCTCCCAGGGGTGGCCGTAGCGGCTCGACGCATAGCGCCAGGAGGCGAGGGTGCGCAGCAAGGCCTTGCCCCAGGGTGGGGTCTTATGGTCCTGCACGGTGGGGAAGCGGCAGCCGAGGACGGTGGCGAAGTCTTTCACCCGCTGCCGCAGGCGCGGCGTCAGCCAGGGCGCGTCCTGGTGGCAGACGAACTCGATCCAGCGCGGCTCCGTCCACTCCTCGGGAGTCACCGGCAGCTCCGGCCCTTCCGGTCCGTAGCGCGCCTGCACCGGCAGCCGAGCTTCTCGCCGACGAACATCGAGCTCCTCGGTGCGCTCGGAGAGCGCCTCGCGACGCGGCGTCGGCGTATAGAAATAGAGGACGACCTCGCACTCCGGGTGGATCGTCTTCAGCCGCTTGATGAAGGCGAGCGTCTTCTCGATCTCCCCCGCCGGGTCTTCGGGTCCGCCGAGGACGAACGAAAATTCCGGGATCACCCCGTTCTCGCGGCAGAGGCGGGCGACCGCGTAGGTGTGCTCCACCCGGGAGCCCTTCTTCATCGCCCGCAGCACTGCGTCGCTCGCCGCCTCGGCGCCGATGTAGGCCATCGCCAGCCGGCTCTTCCGGATCAGCTCCCAGGTCTGCGGCGAGAACTGGGCCATGGTGTCCGCCCGGGCGTAGCACCACCAGGGCATGGCGTGGCGCGCGAGGACCTCGAGCAGAGGCAGGCTGGTCTCCTCGCGGTCGAAGAAATTGTTGTCGTAGAACTGGAGCGCCGTCGCTCCCCACCGGTCGCGCAGGGTGGCGACCGCGTGGTCGAGGCGCGCCGCGCCCTGCAGGCGGGTGAGGCCGTTGAACATGGTGACCACGCCGCAGAACCCGCAGTTGTACCGGCAGCCGATCGCCGCCTGGTGGACCGCCGTGCGCTGGCCCATGAAGCTCGGGCGCAGATAGCGGCTCACGTCGCCCAGCCGCTCATAGGGATAGGCCGGATACTCGTCCGGCGAGCGGAAGTGCCGGTCGGCATTGTGCCGCACCGTCCCGTCGTCCTTCCACGTCAGGCCGGCGATCCCCGCCACCGCCGACGGATCGGTGGCGGACGCGAACGGCCCGGCCGGCGGTCCGGCGTCCGGCAGGCGCTCGAGCAGCTCGACGACCGCGTCCTCGCCCTGGCCGCGCACCACGTAGTCGACATACGGCGCGTTGATCGCCGCCGCGGGATACATGGTCGGGAAGAAGCCGCCCCAGGCGATCGGCACTTTCGGGTTCACCGCGCGGATCGCCGCCGACAGCTCGATCGCCGGCGCCACCTGCGGCCCCGGCATCACCGTCATCCCGACCAGCGAGACCGACCCCTCCGCCACCGCCGCCAGAGCCCGCTCCGGCACGTCGCCGTCCGCGTTGCCGTCCAGGATCTCGTAGTCGGCGCGCCCCTCCAGGGCCGCGCCGAGCGAGAGGAGCGACAGCGGCAGGCGCATCGAGCGCCGCGAGCACATCCGGGGGTTGATGAGGAGGACTTTCATCCGTGAGGAGATTCTAACGCCGCCGGGCCTTGATCAGCACCGCGATTTCGTCCGGACGCGGATTGACGAAGTCGAGACGGATGCGGCCGTCCGCCGTCTCCGACACCTGGGCCGGGATAGAGCTCGCCGTCAGCAGCCAGCCGGCCGGCAGGACGACGGCGTTCCGCGGCCGGCCGAAGGTGCGATCGAAGATCAGCTCATTGTCCTCCGGGCCGTCCAGCCGGTAGCTTTGCGGATCGGTGTAGGTCTCCGCGATGCGGATGCGTGCCGAGCCCCCCGCCGGCACCGGAGCGAAATGGGCCACCACCACGTCGTCGTCCGGCTTGATGTCTGCCTCCTCGGAAAGCCCGCGCTTCGGCAGCGCCTCCCCCTTGAGCGTCTCCACCCGCAGCGTCTCGCCCGTGTCCAGGTTGCGCGCCGACGGCTTGGAGGCCGTGCTCCCCTTGCGCACGACATTCAGATACCGGTCCACGCCCGGCCGGGACTCCGTGTAGTCGTGGTAGAGATCGAACGCGTGCGTCTCGGGCGCCTGGAGGAGGTAGACGATCGCGCGGTCCTGGTGCGCCCGTTCCGACAGGCGCTCGCTCTCCGCCGCGGGGATCGCCTGAGCCTTACCGCTTCGCCGCGCCTCGATGACCAGCGGGAACGTCTCCGGTCCCGGGTGCATGAAGCTCACCGCGAACCGTCCGTCCGGCTCCGTCAGCACCTGCGCCGGAGCATTGCAGGCGGTCAGCTCGAAGCCCGCCGGCAGCACGATCGCGTTGCGGCGGACGCCCAGCGTGCGCGAGAAGACGATGCGCTCCCCCCCCTTCCGCCAGTTGTAGCTCAGCGGGTCCTTGTACGTCTTCTCGATCAGCAGCCGTGCGCCGCCGTCCGCCGGAACCGGGCGGAGCAACCGGACCCGGATGTAGTCCATCGCCACATCGGCCTCGGGAAGCCCGCTCGTCCGCGCCTCCGCGCCGCTCACCACCTCGAACCGGAGCGCCTGTCCCGTCGCCTGGTCGCGCACCGACTCGCCGCTCGCCGTGCTCCCCTTGCGGATCGGATTGAAGTAGACCGTCGCGCCGGGGGTGATCGCGGTCACCTCGAAGAGGATGTGGAACTGTGACGAGTCCGGATCGAGCAGCTCATACCGCGTGTACTCGTCCGCCTCGCGAGGCGGCGGCTCGGGTTGTGTCTCGGCCACCTGCGGCGGGAAGTCCGCCGCCGGTGTCGCGATGGCCGCGGGCGCCGTCACGGAGCGCGGCGGCGCTGTGCAGGCGGCGAGAAGCGGCAGGCTCAGCAGGAGGAGCAGGAGGGGGCGCATGGGCGCTCAGTATATGCCGGCCTCACCTACCGACAATTCCTCGGGCGGGACTTGCACCCGCTGGCCATCGAGACCCAGAAGGTCCTCTATGTCTACTCAGCTCACTTCAGACCTCCTTTCGTGACGCACGCGGCCACATGGGGTGCCTGACGGCCATTCCATGGACCGCCCCTACGAAACAAGAACATCGGTCAAGTGAGCGCTTGGCCGTTGACCTTCCGCGAGCTCATTGAGCGACGCCCATATACTTGCCGAAGTTGGCGATGTAGTCGTCGAGATTTTCTTCCAGCATCATCTTGTACTGGGCCACGAAGTACTCGAGGGTTTCTTGCCGTCCCGCGGCCATATCGCTTGCGTTCGCAAAGCCGTTCGCGCTGACCCAGGCGTTGAATCGCGCGAGGCCGTACATCATCGAGGCGCTCACCTTGCCCAGCTCCGCATTTTTCAACTGCTGGTTCGAGAGGTTGATGTGCGCATCAGCGCGCTCGTAGAACGCTTCGTCGACTTTCTCGGTCATAGGCATCTCCTGTCTTTCTTGAGTCAGGCTTCCTCGCGCAGGTTCGCGGACCCCGAAAGAAAGGAATACCGGCGATTTCGATCATGCTGCCCGAAGGCCGGCAACGCATCGCCAGCCCCTTGTTTCCACCCCGCGAGCTCAGATGGCTGAATAGTCGAGACTCTTGAGATCGGGGCAGCGGAGGTGGCCATGAAAGTCGTCATCGGTCACGCGCCTGGGCTTGGCGGATGCATAAGGTCGCACGCTACACGGGATTGATCCGTAGCTCAATGAGCCACTTCAGCTTGTTCCGATCTCCGTTGAGGTATTCCTCCAAGCACTGCGCAAGCTCGTCCAGGCGCCCTATGGGTACGACGTAGTCGAATACGTTCGCCATTACTCGCAGGGTCTCTCGGGTCCATTCTCCGTCGACGACGAGGACAGCTAGCAGATCGCTTTGCTTGCCCTTCCAATTTATCGCCGAAAACATCTTGTCCTTCGCGTATAAAGATGCATGCCTCGACGAAGACTTCCGAACTTCTATGAATACCTTTGGTGACATAGCGTTGGGCAAAACAAAATCGGCGCGGAAGTCGTAGACAACCCCCGCAAGTGACTCGTATTGGTCCTCCCGAACAAAGGGCAATCCTCGCTGGCGCAGAGCAGCGTCAACGATAGATTCAAGGAGAACGCGGCCGACAAGGTCTCGGACCATGCCCTCGAGCGTCGATTCAAGCCGTTTCAATACTTCTCCCTTTACGACATAAGCAGGGTCAACACGTTCAGAAAGAAGCTTTGAAAGCCTTTCGGCGGCGGGCTTTGAGATACCGTTGTCAGATACCGAACCAACCAACTCTTTGAGCTTGGCTTTGCTAAAAATTCCTCCCAAATGCTGGAGCATCGGCAGGAGGTGCGGGTTCTTCGCAAGGTACGATGGATCAAAGCGGCTGAATTGATTGGTAGCGTTGCTTAGTTCTTCATAAAATGTCTCCGCCACAGATCTCAAGCTGGTATAGACACCGGCCGTAATTCCTGTCTCCAGGTCAAATGTCAGCGCTTGTCGACGCTGCCATTCTCTGTAGACCTCTTCCGCCGTTGCCGGCCGGGCAGAGGCCCCGATGCCGGCCATTACAATTACCCTGCTGCGGATTTCAGGGAGATGTTCCGGTAGAAGTGCCGTCAGGCCCTTCGACTCTTGCGCCAATTTGAGGTATATCTCAATGCAGCGTCGAATCTCGGCATTGGCAACCTGGTAGAGAGTTCTGGATGGTGCCATCAGTGTGCATTCTCTCTTTTCGCGATCAGGTGATACTCGCCAAGGCCCGTGGGTGACCCATCTCTTTTATTCAAAATCCAGCGATGGCCTCGGTCTCTGAGCTTTATACACTTAACGGCCTTGAAACCAATTTCGGACATTGCCAACGCCAGGAGCTGCGGAGTGCTCACGTGGACGCCATAGAACGCCGCATCCGCGACGACCATATGAATGGTGCCTCCAGGAGAAAGGCAACGCTGCGTCTCGAGAAGAATGCGTGTCATCTGTGCGAAGTATGGATATACAAGCAGGTCGTATTCTTTCTTGCCAGCGCGAATGCGGCGCTCCTGTGCCAATGCAGCGGCGATAGAATCTAGTTCTGGCAGTAGCGGGCCTGCAATCAGATCTCGGAAGCGAGATTGTTTTTTGCGATATCCTGTCAAGGCTGTCGTTGTATTGATGACTAGCTTTGCTCTTACTTCCTCTGTAATTTCTCGCCAAGATCCACACATCCCCCAGAAGTAAAGGTGCATACGGGTCATCTCTGCAAAGTCGAAGTTGTTTAGGTAGGGTGGTGAAGTCACGGCAATGTCGACACTACGTGCCTCAACAGCTCCCATGTCTTCAGCAGATCCGTGGTATAGCTGTGCGATAGGTGGCGTTTCCGCCTGGTCGAAGGTAGTAATATCGTGGCGGACCTCCTCGACGGCGGATTGGACTGCAGTGAACGGGAGCTCGGCTCTCTTTGCGGATGTCGGAGCCTTGTAGATTCCGTCTGTCTTGGAAATCGAACACATATCAACTACACGAGAGAGTAGTAGGAACGCCAGGTCGTCTTTGTCTAAGTCGGCATCCTCAAGGGCAGCTCGTGCTCCTAGTAATTGCCGAAGCGTACTCTCTTTGAACAGTTTGCCGAGAAATACTTCGGCGGGCTCAGAGAGATTAATGACTCTCTCCGAGCTCTGAATGCCAGCGAGAAGAGTTTCCTCTATTTTCATTAGGCGGGAAAACGAGGGGGCGGGCTCAGTTTTCGCGCGCGCGATGCGCACAAAGAAAGGGTGCGGTTCGAAGCCAATTGCTCTATGACCGAGGCTCTGCGCCACAACGAGTGACGTTCCACAGCCAGCAAAGGGATCTAGAAGCAATTTGCCCCCGAGCTTGGGGCACTGGGCTGCTACAAACTCGGGGGCGAAACCTGCGATGAAGTTGAACCAGCGGTGGATCGCATGTCGGTTCGTGGTTGTGTTGGTGGGCATTCTCTCGCGTGATATTTCGGCAAATTTCGGGCGTCTGTCGAGTCCTGGAAGAGTCATTTGAATAGAGGCAGATGCTGTTGCTGTTGATTTCATGTATAGATTCCGTTCGCTTAGCTTGAGCTGTGACTGGCCATGACGGTGAGATGGTACCACTGCTTGGAGGTGGTCGCTCTCGCATTCAGCAGGTCAGGGCTCCTCCTCCCGGCCGAAGGGGCGTCTCCACCGGCGCTAGGTTCGACCCTGAGCAGGCGTATGTGGAGACGCGGGACGGGTTCATGGCTCTGAAGGGCGAGTATGACACTGCGATGGTGTCTCTCGATCTGGCAGTGCTTTATCTGCGCCAGGGACGGACGGCGGATGCGCGGCGAATCGCGGAGGAGATGCGGCCGATTTTCGAGGCGCAGGATGTCCCCCCGAAGGAGCTGGCGGCTCTGGCGCTCTTTTGAGAAGCCGCGCGGCAGGATCACAGTCTTGTAGGCTTCAGAAAGGCTGTGGGAGTTGAAGCTGCATGCCCTCCGAAGAGACGCCCCGACCGGGCCGGACTCCGAGGCGTCCTCGCACAGCGCTGGGGTCGTCTCTACGTGACAGCGTCGACCTGCTGGAGGCTGACAACGAGCACGTCACGCATGCCGGTGCTCCGGGGAGCGTTGCAACGAGCCGGTACGCCGTCGTATCGAGCCGGTCGGCTGGTCCCCCGGCTCGGGTCTTCAAGCCCCCTGCTCGGGGCTCGCCTGGACCGGCTCGCTGGTTTTAGCCCCCAGCTCGGTCCGCCTGCGGACCGGCTCGGGGCGATGATGTACCGGCTCGGGGGAGCAGCGTACCGGCTCGGGGGTGTCGCGGACCTGCTCGTTGCCGCTTTGCCCTGTTACCTCTGCTCGGCGGGCAGGTTTCCGATCCTGGCAGAGAGCTCCGCATGATCCGCGAGATCGACGGGCCGATGCTTGACCTTGGTGCTCGCAGGGTCCTTGCCGAGAAAATTGTCACCCTTCCAATTCCGGGAGGGCCGGATGGGTCTGGGAACGAAGCCGCCTCCGCAATTGGGACAGACGTTTCCCAGGACGTTGTCGACACAGGCGGCGCAGAAGGTGCATTCGTAGGAGCAGATCCGCGCTTCGAGCGAAGCGGGGGGCAGGGCTTTGTCGCAGTGCTCGCAGGTCGGCCTGAGCTCAAGCATGATGGCTTCCTTTCTTCCGATGAAGCCTAGCACCGGCTGGTGAAGCTTGCCTCCCGACAGAGAGGTTCAAAAAAGCGGCAACTGCCGAGGTTGGAGGGCAGGAGACTCCGGCGTGAGAAGCTGCCGCGGTGGATGGGCCTGCACCTCGGCGATCATACCTTCCAGCGGCAGGTGGACCCAGGTGGAGACGGTCTTTCCGGGCAGCGCGCGGGCCACGGCGTCGGCGTAGCAGCCGAGCTGGCCGGCCAGCGTCTCGGCTTTCGATTGCGCGGTCGTCCATCCGAAGCTCTTGTGATCGATGATGGCCACGGCTTCTCCGGATTCGACGAGGAGATCCGCGGTGCCGAGCAGGTGGGTTCCGGTTTCGAGCTTGAGGCCCAGAGGCCACTCGGTGCGCAGGCGGCTGTCCGGGCCGAAGCGTTTCCGCACCCAGCGCCAGAGACGATGGCCGAGCTCCAGCAGGTCGGCGGGGGCGAGGGCTCCCGCGACCTGATGGCGATCGAGGAGGCCGGCGGCCAGGGCGAGGCGGTCCGGTTTGGGTCGCAGGGGATCGTCGGCGGCGAAGAAATTGTGAACGGTGGTCCCCAGGACGTCCATGTCGACAGAGCGGTGAATCCGCACGGGAGGTCCCAACCGCTCGGGTTTTCCCAGCCGGGCCGGACGCGGGGCGGCGGACGAGGGCGACAGCGAGGCGGGCTCGTGCGCGGCGAGTGGCCTGCCGGTCCGGATCATTCCCGGCTCCTGGCGCGGCTCGATGGGCTCGGCGGGTTGAGAGGCGGTGACCTGGAGCTTGAAAGCGTGCGCGGCCCAGGTGGTCTCGACGAGACCCACGGTGGTCGCAGGCTCACGGAGGATCCCCGGCTCGATTTTTTCCAGGGTGCCCAGCAATCCGCCGAGCAGCTTTCCTTGCTGCGCGGCCAGGATCAGGCGGTCGCAAGCGCGCGTCCAGCCCACGTAGAGCACGCGTAGAGCCTCGCGCTCGGCCTGGCGGGAGACGTAGCGGTGGGCCTCGCTCCGCGCGTAGGCGTCCTTCACGGGGCCGGTCTGATTGGAGGTCGTGTAGGGATTGGGCCAGAAGTGAATCCAGCGTCCGCCGAGGGGATCGCTGACGTCGAAAGCTGTGCGGTCGCTGAGCACGTGGACCCCGTAGGCGGCCGGCTCGCGCACGGATTCGAGGCCGAAGAGGACGACGATGGACCATTCCAATCCCTTGGCGGCGTGCCAGGTCGACACCGTGACCGCGGCGTGGGAGCCCACCCGCGCAGTGGTGTCGCTGCGCGACTCGCCCCAGCCGGAGTCTTGCGCAAGGTTTTCGAGATGCGCCAGGAAACCCACGACGGAGGGAACGTCACCGCCGGCCCGGCGTTGCTCGCCATAGCGCGTGGCGTGGCTCATCAGGGCGTCCAGATTGGCGGTGCGCTGAAGGGGCTCGCCCCAGGCGGCGCACAGGCGCCGCAGGTCGAGAGCGTCGAGGACGGTGCTCACGACGGCGAGGACGTCCAGATCCGGCTCATTTTTCCGCGCCGTCAGGACGGCATCGACCGCGGCGGTGCGCGCCAGGTTTTCAGGGCTCTCGAGATCCAGGACCTTTTCGGCGAAAGCCGCCGCGTCGTCCGGATGGTCCAGGATTCGCACCAGCGTGGCGGCGGCGAGGCGGTCGCGCGGGTCCACCCAGAGGCGCAGGCCGGCGAGGAGAACCTGCGCCTCGGGCGATGCGAGCAAGCCCACGCGGGCGACCATGGACGCGATGCCGAGCTGGCCCAGGCCCTCGGAAACGCGCAGGCATTGATCGTTCGTGCGACAGAGGATCGCCAGATCGGCCCCGGTGGCGGTGCGGGCACTGTGCGTGCGGCGATCCCAGATCGTCGGCCGTGTGGCGAGAAGATCCCGGACGCCCGCGGCGACGGCCTGGGCGAGGACGTCCCTGGACATCCGCCCGGCGCCGGAGAGCGGCCAGTGGCTGACGGCGGGGCCGAGCGTCTGGGACTCGATCCTCTCGGGCTCGGTGCGCACGCGCTCCGGTGGCATCTCCTGCTGCTGCGCAAAGGCCCGCGAGAAAACCGCGTTCGTCAGCTCGACCAGGGCAGGCCGGCTGCGGAACGACCGCGACAGAGTGTCGACCCGCGACTGGCGCTCGACCGTCTCCAGCGCGGCGAGGACCAGATCGGCATCGCGGGAGGGGCTCGACAGCGACTCGATCGCCGCATCCATCAGCGCGGGATCGGTGCCGCGGAAACCGAAGATCGCCTGTTTGGGATCGCCGACCCAGACGGACGGGGCGAGCTCGGCCAGCTTGAGAAAAATCGCGAGCTGAAGCGGGCTCGTGTCCTGAAACTCATCGACCAGGACGAGATCGAGCTGCTCCCTCAAAATCTCGCGGATGTCGGGGCGGGAGAGCAGGCGCAGCGCCAGCACCTCCTGATCGACGAAATCGAGAAGGCCCTGGTCCTGCTTGAGCCGCTGGTACTCCCGGAGACCGTTCACCGCCACCTCGAACATCAGTCGGATGAGCCCGTGCAGGTCTTCCCGCAGGCGCGGGTGGGCAATATGCCGGGCGGCGGCGGCCTGGACGGGCGCGGCGTGGGCGAGAGACTTCTTTGTCGGGTGCTCGTTCTGGAGCTTCGCCCAGTCGCCCCAGCGCAGCCGATCGCGATCGAGATTGCGGCGACAGTCCGCCAGAAAATCACAATAGGTCTGAGAGCCTTTCGTGCTGTCACCGCTGCATTGAATGATCTCCAGAGCCCTGTCGATTTCCGATCGGAGCGCGGCGTCCAGCGCTTCCGATGTATCCAATAGACCTCCCAGGACAGGCCCCAGGCACTGATCCAGCGACGCGACCGAGCGCTCGGCCGACGCGGCCAGGCTGCCCTCCGCGTCGAGACCGTTGGCGCGCGCGGCTTCGATCAGGCGCCGCACCTCGTAGTGCCAGTCGAAAGAGAAATCGAATTTGCCGCGGAAGGCCTGGAGCTCGTTCGAGACGTCGTCCGTGACCACGGAGGCGAGAGCCCGCTGGAGCGCCAGCTCGGCTCCCGCTTCGTCGAGGACCCGCAGCTCGGGAGACAGGCCCAGCTCGAAGGCGAAGTCCGCCACCAGCGAGCCGCAGACGGCGTTGACCGTGCCGATGCGGGCGGTGAGCAGCGCCTGCGCCGCCGTGCTGCGGCCGTCCTGGAGCAGGCGGGTCCTGGCGCGGTTGAGCAGCTCCGCGGCGGCCTGCTTGGTGAACGTGGTCGCCAGGATGGCCTCGGGGCGGGTCTGGCCTTGCACGGCATCGCTGAGGAGCTGGGCCAGGCGCGTCGTCTTGCCGGTCCCCGCGCTGGCGGTGATGATCCGGATATCCATTACACCCGTCCGCGTCCGCAGAGCCCCGGATAGTCGCAGTGCTTGCAGGGCGGCGCCACTTCGAGCCCGGCCGGCGAGAGCGCCGATTTGACAAGATCGCCGGCCGCTCCCGGCGCGTCGAGCCGCCCGCCGGCCATGGCGTCGCGGCGGCGTGCCAGGGCCGCCGTGGCCGCCGTCCAGACGGCGGAGGCGCGATACGTGCCGGGAACCTTGGCATCGGCGGCGAAACGCCCGCCGGGCTCGGCCAGCAGCTCCTGGCTCTGGAGCACGAAGTAGGCGGTCTCCGCGGGCCGGCCCGCGGCCTCGCGCATCGCCGCATAGTTGGCGAGCTGGATGGCGGTGCCACTCTGGAGCTTTTCGATGTACGTGCTCTTGCCCCATTTGAGATCCAGCAGCACCGCCGGATCGTCCCAGACGAGATCCAGGCGCCCCGCGACCGCCTGTCCGGCGGCCACGGCCTGACCCGGGATCTCGGTCTTCATGCCGCTCGCCCCGTGTTTTTGCGCCAGCCGCAGCAGCTCCCGGGCCGATTGGACGACCGCGTGCCGCACCGTCGCCCGCGCGGCTTGATGCCTGGGAAGAGCCAGGTCCTCGCAGAGGTCATCGCACTGCCGGTCGAAAAGCGTCCCGGCGAGGACGGCCGCCGCCTCCGGCGAGGCCGGTGCCTGGGCGAGAGCCTGCCCGAGAATCCAGTGGGCCAGAGTCCCGAAGAGCAGCGGGCCGGGTGGCGGCGGACCTTTCGCCAGCCCGGGCCGCAGACGCGCGCGGTAGTGCAGCGCCCAGGAGAGCGGACAGCCGAGCAGCTCTTCGAGACTGGACGGCGATTCGACGTCCCGCAGGACGACCGGCGACCGCAGGATCACCACCGGGGCCGGCGCCACGAGCCGGAGCGGCGCGGCGGGGACGAGCCGGGCCGGCGCGAGATGGGTGATGTGATCGCGCTCCAGCAGCCTCGCGTCATGGAGGCCCGCGCGGGCGGCCGTCACGTCGTCCCAGAGAGGATGCGGATGATTGGGCTCGCCATTGGGACCGATCAGTGGGCAGGCCAGAATCAGGGCCTGCTCCGCCTGCAGGAACGGCCGGCGCCAGCCCTCCGTCTCGATCGCCATGGCCAATGCCGGATCGGGAGCCTCGGCGCCCACCGCGCGCAATCCTTCGCGCTCCGCGCGCGTGAGCAGCACGCGCTCCGGGCGCGGCACCGCGTCGCGCGAGAAATTCCACCAGACGATGGCGCGGGCCGGCGCCAGGATCGCTCCCGGGCGGGCGACGTGGGCCAGACCCGCCTGCGCCGGCTGCCAGGTCCAGGCCGGCTCGCCGAGGTTGTCGCAGAGCCGCCTGAGCTGATCCCAGGAAAGCGCGCTCACCTGCCACAGATCGATCGCCTGGAGCAGCGACCGGATACGGCTCGACAGCTCCAGGAGAGACGGATCGAAGGCCATGCGGGCGCGTGCCCACGCATCGAGGGCCTGCACGCGTCTACCGAGATCCTGGACGGACAGCTTTTCGGCCCGTCCGCAGACCGGCGAGAGCAGATCCGCCAGCCGCTTCTCGACGTCCTCGCGCCTCTCCTCATCGATGTGGGCAAGACCCGCGGCGAGAGCCTCCTTCCAGGCGGACGTCCGGCGTCCGGGGAATTGCCGGATCGCCGGCAGGAGCTGCGCCGCGACCGACCGCGGAACCGGCCCGGGGCTGGCCACCAGCAGCGCGTGCAGATCCCCCATCTCCATGGGATGGAAGGCGGCTTCGAGGACGAGAGACAGGAGGCGCGACGAGGCTGGCGGCCCCGTGTGCGCGCCGACCCGCGGCAACCCGTGCCGCGCCAGCGCAGCGTCGAGCACGCTGTCCGCGCCGATGAGGACGACGCCGTCCAGAGAGTCGCCGGCCGCCAGCGACGCGGCGACCTCGTCGGCGACGTCGAGAGCTCCGTGACGCCGCAGCAGACAGACACGCCGGTCTTCCTGCGGGGCGAACGCGCGGGCCTGCAGCCTCTCCTCGACCGCCACGCCGCCACGCCGCAGCCCCTGGAAGAGCGCGCGCCAGAGCGGAGCGAGAGAGGAGATGTCGGTGGAGCTGACGAGAGACTCGATCCCCGCCGAGCGGACACCGAGCGCCTGCACGACCGCCGTCAGCCGATCCGGGATTCCCGGCGCCGCGTCCGCCGTGGCCGCCGCCAGCTCTCCGAGCCGTGCGGAGACCGGCTGTCCCGTCCAGCCCCAGAGCCGCAGCTCGTCGCGGTCGCGGAGGAGACGGCGGCAGGTCCCCAGCGGATCCACCGCGAACGAGGGCTGCCAGAACCCCGGCAGATCGCGGAGCCCTGCTGCCAGCCGGCAGGCCCGCTGGAGCGGCTCCGCGAAGCGGCCGCCGAGACCGAGGCGCGTCTCCAGCAAATCGAGGATTCCCAGAGGACCGAGCCAGACTTCACCAAACGCGAAGCTCGTCCTCCCCAAGGGACCCGGCCAACCCGGGCCGTCCAGCGCCGCATCGAAGATCACTCTCACGGGAGAGCATCATGTCACAGGCTTTCCGCGTTTAAATCAGGTTTGTTATTCATAGCTGGGGTTGCATATCTCGGCTCAGGCCGTTACAGTAGCCCCCGTCCCGTCTTGGGGAGGTGGAGAAACCAAGGGACGGCGGGATAATTTGAACGAAAGGAGCTCATCATGAATCGAGCCACCAAATTGCGGATGCTCCTCCTGAGCCTCGTGCTCACCGGAACCATGGGGGCTGTCGCCTACGCGGATCAGTGCGTGCCGGATCCGAACCCGGTCTGTTATCAGATCTATGCGCCGGTCATTTGCAACAACGGCGTCACCTACACCAACCAGTGCTACGCGGACGCGGCCTGCGCCAAGGGCTGTCACCCCGTCTAGCCGGTCAGAGCCCCGCGGCGGGCCCGGCTTTCACGCCCGGCTCGCCGTTTCCTTTTTCATCCCGCGTTCGATCGCTTCGATCAGGTAGGGACGCAGTCTCTCCGGCGGGAGAATGTGATGGATGGAGCCGACCTGCAGGGCGCGTTCGACGCTGTGAATGTGATCGAATTCTTCGGCGACCTCTCCCAGCTTTTCCGAGCGCACGGCGGCGAGCAGCTCCTCGAGACGGGCGCGTAGCGTGCCCTTGTCGGTGGCCGCTGGATCGGCGATCTGTTGCTCCAGATCGACGATGCGCGGGTCTTTGCGGGTGCGCTGGTCGACCTCGCGGGCGAAGACGACGGCGGCGGCGGGGGCGCCTCCGATCACCGAGGCGTGCGAGCCTTCGAGGGCGGCGACTTCCATGTTGTCGTGGAGGGCGTTCGAAAAGACCACGAAGGCGCCGCCGTGATACCGCGAGATGACGCAGAAGATGATCGGTCCCTGGAAATTGACCACGGCGCGGCCGATCTCGGCGCCATATTCGAGCTGCCAGTGGCGCATCGATTCCGGCGAGCCGTCGAATCCCGAGAGATTGGCGAGGATCACCAGCGGCCGGTTGTGGCTGGCGGCGTTGATGGCGCGCGCGACTTTCTTCGCGGCGAGCGGGAAGAGCGTGCCGCCGGTCCAGTGGTCGGGGCCATAGACGGGGACGAAACCGAGGCGCGGCAGCGGCTTGGATTCGAAGCCGAGGAGGCAGACCGGATGGCCGCCGAGGTGGGCGTCCCAGACGACGGTGATCTCGGCGTCGCGCAGGCCGTACCAGCGTTCGAGCGGCTCGTGATCCTGATCGATCACCGCGCTCATCACGCGGCGGATCTCGAAAGGTTTCTTGCGGCCGGGGTTGGCGGCTTCCGAGAAGACGTCGCCGACGGTGGCGAAATCGCCGCCGTGCGGGAAGGGGCGGACGTCGCGGTCGCGCGGGTCGGCGGTGGGCGCCGGGCGCGGAAAGCGCTCGCCGGGCGCGGTGTACGTGTGCTCGTAGTGGCGCAGCAGCAGGCGGCAGGCCTCCCCCAGATCGCGGGCGAAGTATTGCGCCTGTCCGTTCGGCCCCATGATCCGTTCATAGCCGCCGATCCCCTGGTTGTCCTCGGCCGAGACGCCGCCGGAATAATCCAGCACCTGTTTTCCGGTCAGCACCATGGCGCCCTCCGGCGTCATGATCACGATGCCGCGGGTGTGCATCAGCATCGTGGCCTCGGCGTTCCAGTAGGGCTGGGCGCCGGCGTTGATCCCGGGGACCACGATGTTGACCTCGCCGCCGTTCTGGGTGAATTCGACCAGGCGGCGGAGGACGCGGGCGATCCAGTCCATGTTCTCGGTGCCGCTGTCCATCGAGATCTTGGCGCCGGCCGAGACGGCGAACCATTCGAGCGGCACGCCGAGCTGTGCCGCGAGGTCGAGGCCGGCGATGATGCGCCGGCATTCGGGCTCGGCGAGGGCGCCCATGCCGCGGCTGGGATCGCCCAGGAGGAGGACGCGGGTCATCCCTTCCGGATAGCGGCCGGTGAAGCTGCGCACGACGCCGGCCACGATGTTGGCGGTGTTGCCGCCGTAGGGCCGCTCGACGGGGGCGAAATGGCCGTTTTCTGGCGGCGACGGGTCGAGATCGTGCTCGACGAAGTCGCCGGGGGGGAGGTCGGCCTGGACGTCGCGCCGCGGCGTGAGGCTGCGGACGATCTCGTAGGGATAGATGAGGCCGCGGCGTTTGAGATCGATCACCTTGCGGGCGTACTCGCGCAGCGGCTTGAGCGGCGTCTCGGCGGGGCGGCGGAAGCGCAGGGTCATGCCGCTTTCGTCGGGATTGATGATCTCCAGCACCCAGTCGCGGAGCTCGCGCGTGTCGCGGTCCGGAATGCGGCAGCGCACGGCGACTTTTTCGAGACCGATCCCTTCCGAGAGAGGGGCCAGGCGGCGGACCATGCCGTCGAGCTCCGCGGGGCTCAGGTCGACCGGCGGCCAGACGGCGAGGAGGACGCGGTTCCATTGCAGGCGCTGGCCGGCGGGGCGGCGGGACTGGAAGCGGCGCATGCCGGTGAGCGCTTCGGTGAGCGTGTGCTCGAGCTGCGGGAACTGGGTGATGCGGCCTTCGGCGTCGCGCACGGGGGTGAGATCGCGCACCTCGGCGAGGGCGAAGAGCCGCTCGTCGCGCGGATTTTCGTGCGCCACGCCATGGAAGAGATAGATGCCGTCCGGCGCCGGCAGGCGTTCCAGGCGAAAATTGGCGAGGCGCCAGAGCTGGAGACGCAGGGCGAGCATGGGATGGATACCGCGGCTCAGGAGCTCCTCCGTGAAGCCGCCCGCGGGATCGCGGCGGAAGGTGAAGTGGAGAGCTCCCGAGGGCCGGGTGAGCGCGAACGCCACGCGGCTCACCACGGCGGGGAGCTCGGCCGCTTCCACCAGACGCGCCAGCTCCTCCGCCGTCTCGTCCGCGCTGTCGTCCTTTTCCTCCCCGTCCCAGGCATAGAGATCCGCCACGATCTCGTGCCGGCCCACCGCCGCCGTCGCGGTCGCCGCCTGCTCCGCGAGGCGCCGCACGGCGGCCAGGGCGCGCGGCAGGCCGGCGCGTTCGGTGTGGGTGGCGAAGAGGTCGACCCGCGCGCCGCGGTGCTCGTAGGTGGCGGCCGCGAAGTCGAGGCCGTCCATGGTCTCGGCGCTCACCTCGCCGAGGTTGCGGATGCGGTAATAGCGCCGCAGCATCACCTCCAGCATGGCCTGGCGGAGGGCCGGGCCGGCGGCGGCGAAACGCGGCGACAGAAGCGCGAGAAGCGCCTGGGGGGAATCGACGAGCGAGCGGATGCGGGCGGCCCGCGTCGCCGTTCCCCTCTCAGGGCCTGCCGTGGCCAGAGCGGCGAGATCGGCTTCGACGGCGGCGCGGACACGCTCGCGGGCGGCTTGCAGGAGCGGCTGGTCGAAGCTGCGGAAGCGCAGCTCGCGGGCGAGATCGTAGACCGCCGGCTCGCGCCCCTGGGTCTCGACGATCAGCCGGTCGAGGACCTCGCGCAGCTCGTCGCCGGCGTGCGGACCGGCCTTTTCCAGACCGGCCTTTTCCAGGCAAGACTCGAGGACGGCGAGCACCGGCGGCACCTGCCCGGCCTGGCGCTGGTGCGACAGGGCGAGGCGGAAGAGGCTCTCTTCGAGATCCGGCGAGCGGTCGAGGCTGAGCACGCCGTAATGGCCGAGCGCGCGCTGGAGCTTGGCGAGGAACGGCGCGGGCAGGCCGGCGCCGCGGGCGTCCAGGTCGCGCAGGTAGGTGAACAGATACTCCTCGGCGGTGTGGCGGCCGTCCGCCTCCGGCGCGTCGGCGGGCCGGCGGCGGAAGAGGGAGCCGACGTCGACGAAGGTGCGCAGGATGTCCTCTTCCCGCCGCAGCGTCTCGCCGCCGGCCGGCGGGCGCTGGACGGTGCGCGGCTCGACGTCATAGCCGAGGATCAGGCGGCGCACCTCTTCCAGCGGATCGACCGCGGGCGAGGCGGTGAAGCTGTCGAAGCGGACCCGCTCGCCGGCCTTGGGGTTGTTCTCGGACGGCAGGAGAGGCTCCAGGATGAGGAGCGGGGCGCCGATGCCGACCTGGGCGTTGCGGTGGACGAGGATGCGGCGCACGCGGCCGGCGGTGGGCGCCAGCACGGAGGTCTCGACCTTCATCGCTTCGAGCACGGCGAGAGCCTGGCCGGGCTGCACCGTGTCGCCCTCCTGCACGGCGAGGGAGACGACGACGGCGGGAGCCGGCGAGCGCACGGCGCTGCCGGCGTCGCCGGAGACGCGGTGCGGAATGCCGTCGATCTCCACCAGAAGGTCGTGCCCCTGCGCCGAGACCGCGGTGTGCCAGCTCCGGCCGCCGCAGGTCAGGCGGCGCCCGCCGTGGCCGCCACGTTCGCCATTGCCGAGCGGATCGGCGAGCACGTCGAGCTGCCGGCCGTCGATCTCCAGCCGGAACCGCCGCGGCCCGACGCGGGCGACGCGGAGGAGATAGGCCTGGCCGCGGTGCCAGAGCTCGACGGCGCGGCCGATCTCGCGCGGCGCTTCCGGCCGGCCGCGGACCGCCGAGGCATAGAAGCGCGCCTTGGCGGCGTCGAGATCGGTTTCATACGTCGCGAGCGCCGCGGCGAGGAGCGCGGCCTCGGCGCCCTTGCGCGGCAGGTGGGCGCCGCGAGCCACGAGCCGCTCGATCCAGCCGGGATCGGCGGTGGCTCCTTCGACCTCCAGGCGGTCGAGCACCTCGGCCAGAAAGGCCTTGTCCGTGCCGCCGCCGCGCACCAGGACCACGGTGCGGGCGAGGCCGCGCTGGAGACGCAGGAGCGCTTCGTTGCGCGTCCGCCCCGCGGCGGTGAGGTGGACGAGAGCCGGATCGCCCTCGCCGGGCACGGCGTCCCCTTCGTCGAGATGGGGATCGGCGCGCAGGCCGGCGCCGGCGGGGAGGCGGAGCGTCTCGACGACGCCGGGGCTGGGGACGAAGCCGGCCTCGGGATCGCGGGCCGCCAGGCAGACCTGAAAAGCGTGCCCGCGCGCCTCGGGCGGCTCGCCGTCGAGGCTGCCGCCGCGCGAGAGGTGAGTCTGCAAGGCGGCGAGATCGAGCCCGGTGAGCGCCTCGACCACGGCGTAGGCCTCAGGCAGGCGGGGCACGGAATCGACGTAGCGGATCTCGCTGCTCTCCGGCTCGGCCACGAAGGAGACCGTCACCGCGCCGGCCACGCCGCGCGCCTGGCCGAGGCCGGCGGCGGTGGCGAGCACCGCCCGCCGCCGCTCCGCGGAGAGGCTGGGCGGCGGCGATTCCACCACCACGGTCCGGCCGTGCAGACGCAATGTGACGTCGAGGGCGCCGGGAGCCCAGGCGTTCCCCCGGCCGTCGACCAGGACCGGGACTTCCAGGCGGCGCGTACCCGCCGGCAGTGGCTCGCCGTTTCGCATGAATCGCTCTCCTTCCGGGCTCGTTCCAGGCTCAAGGAGCGCCCGATCGGCAAGTATGCCTCAGGACTCGGCGGCGGGATCGTCCGGCGCTACGCCTGCTAAAATATTTGGATGTCCGATCCCATCGCCCTCCCCGCCACCGGGAGAGGGGGGAACGGAATCAGCGCGAGCGGCCCATGCCCACCCGCCTGATCGTCCAGGAGAACGACGGGAGCATCCAGGTGCTCCTCCAGCGCGAAGGGCAGATCCTCGCCGAGGCCGCCGGCCCGGCCGTGCCGTTCGAAAGCCCGTTGTCGCCGCGGGAGCGGGAGGATCTGCGCTGGTATCTGGAGGACTATCTCGAAGCTCCGTACGCCGTCTATCGGGACCGCGGAGCCGCCATCGCGGAACAGATCCAGCCCTGGGGCGTGCAGCTCTTCGAATCCCTCTTCGGCCCCGGCAAGCCGGGCCGCGACGCCTACGTCAAGGCTCGCGCTGACACGGCCTGCGAGCTGTGGATCGCCTCCAAGGCGCCCGCCTTTCTCGGTCTCCCGTGGGAGCTGCTCCACGCTGGAGCCTCGGGCGCGTGCGATGCTATGCTTCTCCCATGAAGAGAGGCTCGCCGCAACTCCGAGCTCCGGGGCCTTTTACCGCCGATCAGCTTCGCTCCAACAGCCCGTACGAGCTGTCCAACGGCCATCCCGTGCTCTGCCTGCCCACGGGGGGCCGGGGGGCGAGGGCGACGAGCGTGGGGGATGGAGTGCTGGCGAGCGATCCAGCGGTCCAGGAAGTCGGGGTCGACGCCGGCTTTTCCCCGTCTCCGGAGATCCTTCGAGCCCCCGATCTCTCCGTCGGCGGGATTCCCGACCAGCCGGGCTGGGTCCAGGGCGTGCCTGCCCTGGCGGTCGAGTACGCCGACACAGGCCAGGACGAAGCGGATCTGGCGACCAAGATCCGGGAGCTTTTCGCTGCCGGTACCCGCCATGTCTGGGTGGTGCGGCTGACCGGACCGCGGCGTGTCGAGCTGCATCAGCCGGGCCAAGGGATGCGCATGGCGCATCCGGGCGATCAGCTCGAGGCGCCGGGAGTCCTGGCCAATCCGGTGCCGGTGGAGGCACTCTACGACCGCGAGGCGGCTCGCCGGGTGATCTTTCGCAATCTCTTGCAACGGGAAGGCTACGCCAGCCTGGAAGACGTCCGCGCCGAGGGAGAGGTTCAGGGGCGTGCCGAAGGAGAGGTCGAGGGGCTCCGGGAGGCTATCGTCGAGGTTCTGGCGGCCCGCGGCTTCGCGGTGGACAGCGATCTGCGGACCGCCCTCGCCGGCTCCGGCGATCGGGTGGTCCTCCTGTCTGTCCTCCGCCAGGCGGCGACTGCTGCTTCGCCGGCCGAGATCGTCGCTGTCCTCCGGGGCTGAGCCTCTACCCGGCTCCCTCACCGCTCTCCGGACTGCCCTATGATCTCCTCCATCGGAGGAGAAACCATGACCGAGCCCTCTCCGCAGGTACATTGGAAAGCCGTAGGCCTCTTCTACTTCCTGGCCTGCGCCATCTCGTGGCCGTCGTTCTGGTGGCGGGACATGCACACGGCGAGCTGGGCGGCCTGGCGGGTGCCGGGGTTCCTCAAGATGGCGCCGATCATGTGGGGGCCGGGGATCGCGGCTCTTGTGGCGCTGGCGGTGTTCCGGCGCAGCCATCCGAAGACCATCACGCTCTTCGGCGGCGTGGTGGGGCGGAGCCTGGCGTTCTATCTGGTGCCTTTCGTGCTCCTCGCCGTTGCCGGGTTGCCGGGGTCGGGGAGCCCGGGCCGGGTGGTGAGCTTCACGGTCCTCCTTGCCGTGATCGGATTCTTCAACATCCTGGGCGAGGAGCTGGGCTGGCGCGGCTTCCTGCAAGACGCCCTGCGGCCGTGAGCGATTCCTACGAGAGGATCTACGCCGTCATCGCCCGCATCCCGCCGGGGAAGGTCGCGACCTACGGGCAGGTGGCGGCCATCGCCGGGCTGGGCGGCCATGCGCGCCAGGTCGGCTATGCCTTGCACGCGCTGCCGGACGGCCTGGACCTCCCCTGGCAGCGGGTGATCAATGCCAAGGGAGAGGTGAGCCTGCGCTCCGATCCGGGGAGCGGACGCGAGGGCTATCAGCGCCATCTCCTGGAAGAGGAAGGCATCGTCTTCGACTTGCGCGGCCGGGTGGATCTCAAGCGGTTCGCCTGGGATCCGGATCAGCAGCCCTCCAGAGGAATTCGAGCCCGATGAGATGCCTCGGTCTTGAGCGGGATCGACCTGGCATCCCCCTTGCTGTAGGTATTGAATGTCGCCAGGGTGGGTGGGACGGGGGATCTCGAAAAGAGAAGAAGTTGCTTCGAGGTAAGTCATGAAATTTTTGAGAACGACATGTTTGATACCTCTCGCGCTCTGTTGCGCCTGCGCCTCGGCAAGCCGGCCGGACAAGGTGGCGAGCGCCGGGCCGGGCCGCGGTGCGCGCCCGGCGGCCGCGGCCAAGAGCCCGTTCGAGCTGACCATCAAGCCCGCGGCGGCGTCGGTGACAGGCGGCCAGCGCCTCCCTCTCCAGTTCACCATCCGCAATAACGGGGACCAGACCATCCACGCCTGCCTGTCGCACGGCCGCGTCGTCCATCTCTGGGGGATCGACAAGGAGTACGCCTACACCGTCGCGGAAAAATCGGGGGACCAGCCCTCCTGCGACGAGACCCTCGATCTGGCGCCGCGCGGCGAGCACTCCTGGACGGAGGACATCTCGATCCCGTCCGTCGCTTCCAGCTCGGCGAAGATCGTCGGCTTCGCGCAGATCGTGCAGCCGGAGAGCTGCGGTCCGACGACCGACTGCCAGCCCGTCTGGTTGACGGCGTCTTTCGCTCCGTTCACCATCCAGGGGCCGGCCCTGGCCCCCGGTCCCGTGCTCGACCTGCGGACCGGCGCGCGGGTGGCTGTCACCGCCAGCTTCCAGTAGCTTCAGCAGGACCCCGGGCTGCGGATTGGCGGCACCGCGTGGTAGCTTGTCGCCATGGTCATTCTTCGTTTCGCGGGATACGCGCTGGCCATCCTCGGCATCCTCGCGGGTGTCCTGCTCTTCCTGCCCGCCTATGGTCAGGGCCTCTCGATCACGCCCCTGGGTCTCTGGTTTCTCTTTCTCGCCTGCCTCCTCGTCGGGCTCATCCTGGTCACCCTCGCCTCGCACGAAGCGCCGCGTCCGCTCCTCCGCGGCACCGGCGGCGTCCTGGTGATCGTCGCCCTGGTCGCCGTCGTCGCCATCCTGCTCTCGGCGACCGGCCTCGTGCCCGCCGCGGACGCCTCCAATCTCTGGGCTCTCTTTCTCCTCTGCCTCCCCTTCGGAATCGTTCTCGTGCTGGCGGGCGACAAGCTGGGCATGAAGCGGAAGAAAAAGACGATGACGTTGCAGGAGATGGAGAGCGCTCCGAAGACGCAGTAAGCCCGGTCAATTCGCCGTTAGAATAAGCATCATGACCGAGATCCTCCGCACCCCCGCGCCGCCGATCCATCTCACCAGCGCCTGTCCGCTCGACTGTCCGGACGCTTGCAGCCTCGACGTCCAGGTCCGGGACGGCCGTGTCGTCAAGGTCGGCGGCAGCCGCCGCAATGCGATGACCGAAGGCTACATCTGCGCCAAGGTGCGCCGCATGCCCGAGCTGATGTATGGCGAGGGGCGGCTGCTCCATCCGGCGGTCCGCCGCGGACCCAAGGGCGCGGGGCGGTTCGAGCGGATCTCGTGGGACGAGGCGCTCGACCTCGCGGCGGCGAAGATGCGCGAGGCGCGGGAGCGCTGGGGGGGCGAGGCGATCTTGCCCTTCTGCTACGGCGGCTCGAACGGCATGCTCACCCATGAGGCGGTGGACAACCGCCTGTTCGCCCGGCTCGGCGCGTCGCGCCTGGCGCGCACGGTCTGCGCCGCGGCGACGGGACGGGCGGCGACGGGCCTCTACGGCAAGATGCCGGGCGTGGCGCTGACCGACTACGTCCACGCGCGCCTCATCGTGCTCTGGGGAGTGAATCCGTCGGCGTCCGGCATCCACCTGGTACCGCTGATCCAGGAGGCGCAACGGCGCGGGGCGCGGCTGGTGGTCATCGATCCGCGGCGGACGCCGCTCGCCAAGAAGGCCGACCTTCACCTGGCGCCGCGGCCCGGCGGCGACCTGCCGCTCGCGCTCGCGGTGATCCGCTGGCTGTTCGCGGAAGGGAAGGCGGATCTCGACTTTCTGTCCGCGCATACGACCGGAGCGGAGGAGCTGCGGCAGCGCGCCGAGGGCTGGACCTTCGAGAGAGCGGCGGCGGCCGCGGGCGTCGCCGCGGCGGACATCGAGCGCTTCGCCCAGATGTACGCCGAGGCCTCGCCGGCCGTGATCCGCACCGGCTGGGGATTCGAGCGCAACCGCAACGGCGGCTCGGCGGTGGCGGCGGCGCTCGCCCTGCCTGCCGTGGCCGGCAAGTTCGGCGTGCGCGGCGGCGGCTTCACGATGAGCAACTCCGGCGCCTGGGGGGCTCTCGACCGCGCCGCGACGTCCGCCGAGAAGGAATCCTCCACGCGGGTGATCAACATGAACCGCCTGGGCGAGGTGCTCCTCGAACGGCAGGACCCGCCGCACCCGCCGATCACCGTCCTCTTCTCCTACGACTGCAATCCGCTGGCGACCATGCCGAACCAGGAGAAGGTGCGCCGCGGCTTGGAGCGGGAAGACCTCTTCACCATCGTTTTCGAGCAGGTGTGGACCGACACGGCACAATATGCCGACCTGGTGCTGCCGGCCACCACCTTCCTCGAGCACACCGAGATGTCGCGCGGCTATGGCGCCTATGTCCTCTACCGTTCACCGGCGGTGGTGGCGCCGGCGGGGGAGGCGCGGCCGAACTACGACGTCTTCGCCGATCTCTGCCGGCGGCTGGAGCTCAGCCGGCCGGGCGATCCAGAGAGCGCGGACGAGCTGTCTGCGGCGCTCCTGCACCGCTCCGAGCGGCTGCGCGCCGAGCTCGACCGCGACGGCGTCGCCGAACCCGACTGCGGCACGGCGCCGGTGCTGTTCGTCGACGCCTTCCCGCTCACCGCGGACCGCAAGGCGCACCTGGTGCCGGAGGCCCTGGACCGCGAGGCGCCGCACGGTCTCTATACCTGGCAGGAAGATCCCGCCACCGCCCAATATCCCCTGGCGCTGATCTCCCCGGCGACGGCGCGGACCGTCAGCTCGACCTTCGGCCACCTCTACCGCGACATCGTTTCCCTGGAGATGACCCCGGACGACGCCGCCCGCCGCGGCCTCGCCGGCGGTGACACCGTGCGTGTCTGGAACGACCTCGGCGAGGTGCGCACCACCCTGCGTCTCAACGCCGACCTGCGCCCCGGCGTCGTGCTCCTGCCCAAGGGCCTGTGGAGCCACAACACCCTCTCCGGCAACACCGCGAGCGCCCTGGCGCCCGACACCTACACCGACCTCGGCCAGGGCGCCTGCTTCAACGACGCGCGGGTCGAGGTGGCGCGGGCCTGAGGGCGGCCCTAAGCGATCGCCTCCCGGTACTCCCCATACACTCCGCGCAGAGCGTCCGAGATTTCGCCGAGAGTGGCCGCGGCGCGCACGCAGTCGAGAATCGGGGGCATCAGGTTGCGGTCCTCGCGCGCGGCTTTTCCCAGAGCCTGCATCGCCGCCTCCGTCCGCGCTCCGTCGCGCCGCGCGCGCAGGGCGTGCAGGCGCTCCACCTGATCGCGCTCCGCCGCGGGATCGATGCGCAGCACCTCCGTGGGCGCCTCGCCGTCCGCCTGGAAGGTGTTGACGCCGACGACTTTCGAACGCCCCTCCTCGACAGCGAGCTGGTCGCGGTAGGCGGCGTCGGCGATCTCCTTCTGCTGGAAGCCGTTCTCCAGCGCGACCAGGGAGCCGCCCATCTCCTCGATGCGGCGGATGTAGTCGCGGGAGCGGCGCACGATCTCGTCCGTCCAGGCCTCGATGACGTAGGAGCCTCCCAGCGGATCGGCGAGGTCGGCGACGCCGCTCTCGTGGGCGATCACCTGCTGCGTGCGCAGGGCGAGGCGCGCCGCCTCCTCGGTGGGGAGGCCCAGAGCCTCGTCCAGCGAGTTGGTGTGCAGCGACTGCGTGCCGCCGCAGACCGCCGCCAGCGCCTGGATGGCCACGCGCACCACGTTGTTGCCCGGCTGCTGGGCGGTGAGCGTCGAGCCCGCGGTCTGGGTGTGGAAGCGCAGCCAGAGGGAGCGCGGGTCCTTGGGCGCGAAGCGCTCCTTGACCAGCTCCGCCCACAGGCGGCGGGCGGCGCGAAACTTCGCCACCTCCTCCAGGAAGTTGTTGTGCGCGTTGAAGAAGAAGGAGAGGCGCGGCGCGAACTCGTCGATGGCGAGGCCGCGGTCGAGGGCGGCCTGCACGTAGGTCAGGCCGTGGGCGAGGGTGAAGGCGACCTCCTGCACCGCCGTGCTCCCCGCCTCCCGCATGTGATAGCCCGAGATCGAGATCGTGTTCCACTTCGGCACCCGCTCGGCGCAGAAGGCGATGACGTCGGTGACCAGCTTGAGCGACGGCTTCGGCGGATAGATGTAGGTGCCGCGCGCCGCGTACTCCTTGAGGATGTCGTTCTGCACCGTGCCGCCGACCTTCGCCCAGGAGACCCCCTGCTCCTCCGCGACCACCAGGTAGAGCGAGAGAAGGATCGCCGCCGTGGCGTTGATCGTCATCGAGGTGGTCACCTTGTCGACGGGGATGCTGTCGAAGAGCCGGCGCATGTCGTCGATCGAGTCGATCGCGACGCCCACCCGGCCGACCTCGCCGCGCGCCATGGCATGGTCCGAGTCGTAGCCGATCTGGGTCGGCAGGTCGAAGGCCACGGAGAGGCCGGTCGTCCCCTGCGAGAGGAGATAGCGGTAGCGCTTGTTGGACTCCGCCGCGCTCGAATACCCGGCGTACTGGCGCATCGTCCAGTGCCGCTTGCGGTACATGTCCGCATAGAGCCCGCGGGTGTAGGGGAAGGCCCCGGGATCGCCCATCTTCTCGGGATAGGGAAGCTCCATCGTGTCCGCCGGCCCATAGGACGGCTGGATCGGGATCTCGGACGAGGTCTCGCGGCGGGTATCGGAGGGATGATCGGACGAGGCGGGAGCGGGCGGGGGCAGGGTCGAGGTCTCGGAGGCCATGCGGGGATTATAGGCGCCGATTTTATCCGCGCTCTGTCGTAAGCTTGCCCGCGTGCCTCTCCCTCCCTTCTCCCCCCGGGCCGCCGCCGCGTCCCTCCGCCGCCGCTGGGGTGTCCTGATCCTGGTCGCGGTGGGAGTGTTGCTGCTGGCCCTGGGCACCCGGGCTCTCGCCTCGCTCGTCGCCCGTTTCACGGTGCCCACGCGGACGGCGCAGTGGATCTGGGAGCCGCGGGAGCGGCGGGACCTCTCTCCGGCCGCCTTCTACGCCGTCCGTGACTTCACCCTCGACACCGTGCCGGCCCGCGCCCGCCTGCTGGTGAGCGGCGACGAGGAGTACATCCTCTATCTCAACGGCGCCCGCATCGGCGCCGGCGCCTGGCGGCCGGGGTCGGCTCTGGACGTCTGGGAGGCCGGGCCGCTTCTCCAGCCGGGGTCCAACCGCATCCTCGCCGAGGTGCGCAGCGAGCGTGGCACCGGCGGCTTCCTCCTCAGCCTGCAGAACGCGGCGGGCGAGCCGCTCGTGCGCACGGACGGGGAGTGGCGCATCTTCCACAGCCACCAACTCGGCATTTTGCGCGGCTGGCTCCCTCTGAGCGGCGAGGCCGGCCCGCCCAGCGCTCCGGCGCAGGTCTGGGGGCTGCCTCCGCTCGGCCGCTGGGGCCTGCCGCGGGTCGGTCCGGTGCGGCCCCTGTTCACCGATCTGGTGCGCGGACGCCCGCTCCCCGCGCTCTCCGCCGCCACCCTGCCGAACCCCGGCCACGCGTCCGCGCGCTCTTCTCAGCGCCCTTCTCAAGAAGCTCCGCAGCCGGCTCTCCGCCTCCTGGACTGGGGGCGCGAGGTGACCGGCTACCTCCTGGTGGACGTGCAGCCGTCGGAGAAGATGGGGATCGGGCTCCTCTACACCGGCGCCGCGCCGCCCTCGCCGCTCCAGGAGCGGCCGGCCTCCAGCATCCTCGTCGTGCCGGGGCGGCGGACCTGGATGGATGCGCACCTCCGGCGCTTCCGCTACGCGCTGGTCGTGGGGCTTCCCGGCGCAATGGAAGAGATCTCGGCCCGCGTGCAGGAGGTCGATCCGGCGCAGGCGGCCGGCCTGCTGCAGGAAGAGGAGAGAGCGCGGCGGCCGGCGCGCGGCGTGCTGGGGATCGTCCCGCCGCCGCTACGAACGCCGGTGGAGGACGAAGTCTGGCGCGGCCTCGAGGGCGTCGCGGGCGTCGCAGGCGGGAAAGAACGCTAGCTCCTGCCGGGCGCGGGAGGCCCATCCCTCGGCCATCTCGCGCACCTCCTCCAGAGTCCCCTCGGCGCTGACCAGATCGAGGATCTCCTGCGGCGCGACGCGGGAGAAGCTGCGGTCCTCGAGCACCGTCGCGATCAGCTTCCGCTCTTCCGGCCGCACGCGCGGCAGGAGGAGGATCAGCGGCAGGGTCAGCTTGCCTTCCTTGAGATCCGAGAGCACCGGCTTGCCGAGCTCGCTCTCGCGGGCCGTGAAGTCCAGCAGATCGTCGACGAGCTGGAAGCAAATGCCGAGCGCGCGGCCGTAGCGGTCGAGGAACGGCGCGGCCTCGGGACGCTGCTGCGGGATCAGCGTGGGGATCGAGCAGGCGGCGGCGAAGAGATGCGCCGTCTTGCGGTCGATGATCTCGAAGTACTCGTCCGCCGTCAGCTCGATGGCGCCCAGGCGCTGGAAGGCGAGGAGCTCTCCCTCGGTCATGCGGAGCGTCGCGTCGCACAGGCGGCGGATCACCTCCACCTGGCCGTGCAGGAGCGCCATCTGCATCGCCTTGGTGTAGATCCAGTCGCCGAGCAGCACGGTGAGGTTGTTCCCCCACAGGTTGTTCAGCGTGGCCTGGCCGCGGCGCAGGGCGGCGTGGTCGATGATGTCGTCGTGGATCAGCGTCGCGGTGTGGATGAGCTCGATCACCGCGCCATAGGTGACCTCCTCGTCGCCGTCGTGGCCGAGGAGGCGGGCGGTGAGGAGGAGGAGCGCCGGGCGGACCCGCTTGCCGCCGCCGTTGGTGATGTAGTCGGCCGCCTTGTGGATGAACGGGACGTCCGAGTCCAGGTGATGGCGGAACACCGCCTCGGTGGCCAGCAGCTTGTCGGCCACCAGATCCACGAAGCGCGAGAGGGCAGGGGGAGCGGCCGGCTCCCGGGGGGAGCTCACGGCTTTGATCAGGGGTTGGTTCTGCACCGGATCGGGGTCCTTGGAGGGCACTGGCTCATAGACTATCAGGAAGACTATCGGGAACCCTTGACCGGGTCGAACGGCACCACCTGCTCCAGGTGTCCGTCCCGGAAGCGATAGACCCGGCCGGTCTCGAAGTACCACCAGGAGACCTCCGCCCAGCTCGGATACTGGACCGTCTCCACCTTGTCGGGGCGCCCCATCTCGTCATAGACCCGGCGTTGATCGTCCGTGCGCACCGAGGCGAGGAACTCACGCAGGTGGACGACGAACCCGGCGTTCTGCACCACGATCGCCGACACCACCGGCGCGCCGGCCACGGCGCGCTTCGTCACGTCGAGCCGCTCGAGCTCCTGGAGCTCCTCCGTGCGCGCCTTCCGCACGGGGACTCCGACGGCCAGCTCGAAGTGGTTGAAGTAGCTGTCCCAGGGCCATTCGAGGGAGTACTCGCCGCGCTCGTTCGTCGTGCCGCGCACCTTGCGCGTGTCGACCTGCTCGCGGCGCAGGTGACGCATGCTGAAGTAGGTGCGGGTGACCTCGAGGACGACCTGGACATTGGCCAGCGGCTGGCCCTGCTTGTCGGAGACCATGCCGGTGAACTGGATGCGCTGGCCCTGCTCATAGGGCGCCGCGGAGGCCGGGGGGATCGCAGCGAGAACAGTGATCGCGGCGAGCAGGAGGGACAGGGGCTTTTGAGATTTGAATTTCACGTCGAGCGGTAATTCGAAAAAGTGAGCGGGAGGTCGAGGTCCATGGCTTTCAACGTGGCGATGACGGCCTGCAGATCGTCGCGGTTCTTGCCCGAAACGCGGACCGTGTCGCCCTGGATGGCCGCCTGGACCTTGAGCTTCTTGGCCTTGATCTCGGCCACCAGCTTCTTGGCCGTCTCCTGCGGGATGCCCTGCTGCAAGGTGATCTTCTGGCGCGCGCGTCCGCCGCCGGCCGGCTCGACTTTGCCGTAGCGCAGCGATTTGAGATTGACTTCGCGCTTGACCAGCTTCGTCTTCAGCACCTCGAGCGCCTGGGAGAGGGAGAATTCGTCCGCCGCTTCGAGGGAGATCTCCTCGCCTTCGAGGCGGAGGTCCGCCGCGGCCTTTTTCAGGTCGTAGCGGTTGGCGATCTCCTTGTCGGCCTGATTGACGGCGTTGCGGACCTCCTGGAGGTCCACGGTGGAGACGATGTCGAAGGAGTTGTCTGCGGCGGCCATGAGAGTCTGGATTATACCTAGTCTGCCGCTAGTCTTCCCAGTGGATGCCGCTCGGCGGCGAGAACTGCCCCTGGCGCGGCAGGCCCTTGTAGTCCTTGATCACGAACCGGGTCAGATTCCCCTCGCGGTCGTGGTAGGAGACCTCGGCCAGGCGCTGGGCCGCGGGATCGACGACGAACGAGGCGTCGGTCAGCTCCTCCTGTCTTTTGGCAGCGAGGGGAGCGAGATCGACGGCGATCCGTCCGCCGTCCAGGAGCCGGGTGGTGGCACGGTAGCGGTTCTTGAGGTCGTCGACGCCGAGGAGGAGCAGGTCGAGACCCGGCTCGTTCTTGCGGTCGATCCGGTAGCGCCGCCCCTTCTTGTCCTGCGCGCTCCAGGAGTGGGCCACGCCGCCGCAGAGGAGGAAGCCCTTGGGATACGGGTCCTGATAGTCCCACCGCAGGCAGTCGGGCAGGGCCAGGGCGAGGCGCCCGGACTCCGAGTCCCCCGAGGAGAAGCCCGCCGGGATGTAGGTCTGCGTGAACGCCGCGGCCGTCGGTCCCGAGTCCACCAGGCTCTGCCGCACCCCCTGGAGCACCTTCCAGGGATCGGGAGACGCGGCGGTCTGCGCCTGGAGGGCCCCGGCACAGGCCAGCATCAAGCTCAGAACAACCAGGAGAATCTGCTTTCTCTCGCGCATGTCATGTCCTCCGTGGACGGCCCTCCGGCCCCCACAACACGGAGGAGGGGGGAAAGCTTCCCGGCAGCCTAATGCCGGAAATGCCGCGTGCCGGTGAGCAGCATCGCGATCCCCTGCTCGTCCGCCGCCGCGATCACCTCGTCGTCCCGCTTGCTGCCTCCCGGCTGGACGATGGCCTTCACGCCCGACAGTGCCAGGGCGTCGAGGCCGTCGCGGAAGGGAAAGAACGCATCCGAGGCCGCGGCGCTGCCGGCGACGGTGAGCCCGTGCTCGCGCGCCTTCTCGACCGCGAGGCGGCAGGAGTCCACCCGGCTCATCTGGCCGGCGCCGATCCCCACCGTCTGCTCCTCGTTGGCGAGGACGATCGCGTTCGACTTCACGTAGCGGCAGACCTTCCACGCCAGCTCCAGCGCGCGCCGCTCCGTGTCGGTCGGCTGCCGGCGGGTCGGGCAGGTCCAGGCCGCCGGATCGTCGGGCAGCGCATCCGGAGGCTGCGCCAGGAACCCGCCGGCCACCGGCCGCAGCTCGATCTCCCGGCAGTTGTCAGATCGACTCGGACGATAGAGCGGGCACTCCAGGAGGCGCAGCGCCTTCTTCGCCGCGAAGCGCTCCAGGGCGGTCTCGTCGAATCCAGGCGCCAGGAGCACCTCCACGAAGAGGTCCGCCAGCGCCGCCGCCAGACCGCCGTCCACCGGCCGGTTCACCGCGATGATCGAGCCGAACGCCGACACCGGATCGGTGGCCAGGGCGCGGCCATAGGCTTCGACCAGATCGGCGCCGACGCCGACGCCGCACGGGTTGTTGTGCTTCACGATGACCACCGCCGGCTCCGCGAAGAGCGCGGCCATGCGGCGCGCCGCATCGGCGTCCAGGAGGTTGTTCCACGACAGCTCCTTGCCCTGGATCTGCCGGAACCCGCCCAGCAATCCGCCGCCGCCCATCCGCGCATACACCGCGCCGCCCTGGTGCGGATTCTCGCCGTAGCGCAGCACCATCGTCCGCTCCAGGTCCAGATGGAGCCGGGCCGGGAACGCCTCGGCCGTTTCCGTTTCCTCTGACCCCAGCCACTCCGCGATCGCCGCGTCATAGCTCTGCGTATGCTGGAACGCCTTCACCGCCAGACGCCGCCGCAGCGCCGCGGGGACCACCTTCATCCCCTCCTCGTCCGCCGCCAGAGCCGCCAGCACCTCCGGGTAGTCCGCCGGGTCCACCACCACCGCGACCCCCGCGAAGTTCTTCGCCGCCGCGCGCACCATCGTCGGACCTCCGACGTCGATCATCTCGATCGCCTCCTCGAACGAGGCGCCGGAGGCCACCGTCCGGCGGAACGGATAGAGATTGACGATCACCAGGTCGATCGGATCGATCCCGTGCGCCGCGAGCTCCTCGCCGTGCCCCGCCTCGGACCGCTTGGCCAGGATGCCGCCGTGGATGCGCGGATGGAGCGTCTTCACCCGTCCGCCCAGGATCTCCGGAAACCCCGTCACCTCGGACACCGCGACCGCCGGAATCCCCTGTGCGCGGAGCGCCTGCAGCGTCCCGCCCGTCGACACGATCTCGACCCCGAGGTCCGCCAGACCCCGCGCCATCTCCTCCAGCCCCGTCTTGTCGAACACCGAAATCAAAGCCCGCCGTGCCGGCTGCATCGTCGCCTCCTCCTCGTCAGCGGGGGATTCTAGCCTTGTTCTCCTTCGGAGCCCGCGACACGACCAGCAACCGCGTCCCCGCGTTTACCAGCCCCGACCGGTCGTCCTCCCCGCCGGCCGTGATCCAGATCCAGCGCAATGCCAGCGTCACGTCCGTCACCGCGTGGCTGAACGCCAGCGACGCCACCCCGAACGCGCTGGAGCGGTCGTCGAACCGTCCGATCCCCGATCCGAAGCCGATGCGCTGATACTCCCGGCCCACCATGGGATAGAACGCCCGCCCGCGCCGCAACGCCTCGGAGAGCAGAGGCGAGACGTCCTGCCGCCTCTCCAGCCCGGGCATCACCCCATAGAAGACCAGCGGGAACCGCGGCTCCGCCGTCTCCGCGTAGCGCAGGAAGTCGACGAAATACCGTCCCTCCCCGGGATCCGCCGCCGCCGTCGCCAGAGGATTGTCCGCATCCGCCACGTAGTGCGACACCCGGCCGAGCTGGCACACGATCTCCTCGAACGGCCGGTGCCCCCGGATCGCCTCCACCGCGCCGCGGATCTCCGCGAGCGCCACCTGATCGAGACTGCCCGAGCCGTCCGGGTTCTTCATGTGCCGCCCGGGGTCCGAGTCGGAGAACGGCTCGAGCACCCCCTCCTCAAACGCCCGCCGGTGCTTCTCGATCTGGCGCGAGAGATCCGGAGGCGACAGCCGGGCCGCCTCGCGGGAGATCGTCGTCTGCGTACCGGGAGTCCAGGCGGAAGCCGGGGAAGAAACGAAGAGCAGCGCCGGAGCGCCCATCAGGAGAGAGAGATACAATCGGCTGCGCATTCGACCGTATTCTACCGGCATTCCTACCGGCGAATACGCCGCGCGGGAGGCACCCCTTGTCCCACCACCGGCTCGACGTCACCGGCACCTTCTGCCCCCTGCCCATCCTCCTCGCCGTCAAGGAGATCCGCAAGCTCGGCACCGGCGACCTCCTGGAGATCGTCGGCGACGACCCCGGTATTCTGGAAGACATGCCCGTCTGGTGCGAGAGAGCCGGCCACCGCCTCGTCGAGATGGTGGAAGAGGACGGCAAAATCCGCTCCCTGGTGGAGAAGGGGACCGTGACGCCGAAGCGGTGAGGCTTGACTCCGGGTCGGTCCCCTGGTAAAACTTCCGTCCCTCGGGATTGCCAGATCCCCTGTGCCCAGGTAGCTCAGTTGGTAGAGCACGTGACTGAAAATCACGGTGTCGGCGGTTCAATTCCGTCCCTGGGCACCACTTAACTCTCTCATTCAAAGCAATTTAGGCCGCATCAGCACTCCCCCTCTGCGGGCCGGCCGCGGTTCTAGTCAGCAAGAAGTCAGCACCGCGCTGACTTGCCCATTCCGGGGTCGGGTAGAGCCGCCGCGCGGCGTGCTCCTCGAACGACGGCGGCGCGGCCACAGGACGCACGACGAACGACGGTGAAGGCGCCGGCTCGGGCCTGGCCACTTCGGGCTCAGAGAGCCGCTCCTGGACGCGTACGCGGGCGCAGGCCTGGAGATAGCTCGGGTTCTCCCCTGCCGGGGTTCCTCGCCAGCGCTGGCGCTCCTCTTCGAGCATCCCCTGGTACTCTTCGGGGTGCTCCTCAACCCAGGCATGCACCTGTGCGGCGAGCCGTTCCTGCGCTTTGGCGGCGGCGGCCTCCCGGCTCTCCTGGGAGATCTTCGCAACTCGCTGCCGCTCGTACCGGGCTTGGAGACGCTTGGCTGCGGTGTCAAACTGGTACTCCCCTTTCAGGGCGGCCAGTATCCAACCGGCCGGATTTTCGACTTTTCCTTCACTTCTCCCTCGGTACGCCTTCAGCACTTCGCTGAGGCGTTCCACGGAATAGGAGTCGGCAATTTCGCGGAGTTGTTTCGGCGAGAACGAAAATTCTTCAAGCAACGACGACACGCGTTGTTGTTTCTCTATTTTGTTCTTTCTATATTTATAGGGGGTCTTTTTGGACACTCCAGGCGTCCTCTTCAGCGACACCTGAGAGGTCCTCGCGTGCGACACCTCCGGAGTGTCGGTCAGCGACACCTCAGACGCGCTCAGTCCAGACAACTCCTCGCCTGGCGAAAGCGCAGCAGCATTCCCCTCCTCCGGGATAATCTGAGGCTGTTTTTCTACTCCGAAATGCCTCTCCAGGAGAAATAGCTCGATAATGTAAGAGCCGTCCTGTTGGACGCTTCGATCCTCCCATTTTCCCAGGATATAGATATTCTGACGCCCGGTGCTGATGCGCTCGATAACTCCCATTTGGCAGAGTTCGGTAATGTGCCGGGAGATATGGCGCTCTTCCTTGATTCCGAGTTTCTGCGCCAAATAGGCGCGCTCGACCGTCGCGACGAGATATCCCTCAGCATAGAGTTCATTGACCTTGGCAATTGGATTCCGTCTTGAACGACTGCGCCAGATATACCGGCGGAGCTGAAGATAGACGGCAAAAGCGGTGGTCTTCATGAATTCCCCGAACTCGCGATTGTCGAGCATGCGGAAATCAATGGTAATGAACTGCGCATTGTAGATGGGCGTATTCATGGGTTAGCTGCCAAAAATACGACGAAAGAACCCTCTCTTCTTTTGCGGAGCTTCTTTTGGCGGCATTTTCTCGGAAGAAGCTCTCTCTTGCTTCTTTTTCCGCTCCCTTCTTTTCGTCGTGGGCTGTTTAGGGATGCTCGCGACCTCTTCTTTCACCGGAGGCTTGTCAGGTTCGGCCACAGTGGCAAGAGGCGACGGCGGGGGCACGAGATCGACGGTAACGGAAGCGGCAGCTTCCTCCACCGGAGCCTTCGCTGTTGCCGAGTAACCCTCTGACTCTGGAGGAGTGGGGTCGTAATCTCCGGCGCTAATATCCGAAGGGAGGGGTAGGAGCGATAAATCTGCCGCCTGAAGTTTTCCCTCTTGCAAGCGACGGATATCTCGGTTCGTGGAAAGATGGAGGATATGAGTATGCTCGGTGAGCTTCGCTAATCGCGCCTCCGCCTGTTCCTTCGCAAGGGCGATGAGTTGGTATCGGTCGCTATTCTCGCGAGTGACGGCGATCAGAGAGAGATTCTTCTCTTCAAGCTGTCGGTCTTTCTCCTTCAGATCTTGTTTCATCTCCTCCTTTTCCGCCTCCAGTTTGCCGACCTGTTCACGCAGGAAGGCGACAACGAGATTCTCTTCCGCGGCCATGCTGCGGCTAAGCGCGAGAGGCTCGGAATTGACTGGCGAGGGATTGTCCCTTTCGCCATCATCTCGTGACTGCTTTCTCTGAAATACGCTCTCCAAGAGATTCCGATCCGCGGTGTATTTCTCTAGGGCGTCGAAATTGAGGGCGATCTTTCTCAACTCTGCCAATTCGGCGAGAGATTTCACAGAGATAAAGACCTTCTCGATACCGCTTCCCTCTTCAATCTTTTTCGTCGTCCGGAGTAGGCCCTCGGTTGCATAGGCCCGAATGGTCTTATCGCTCTTGTTCAGGATGAGAGCAGCCTGGGTCACCGTATAGACGTATTCGTCAGTCATCGAGAGGAAGATTCGCCGAAATACTAGAGGAGTGTTGGATATACTTCCAACAGATTGGGTGGCGACGTTGGAATAATGTTATACAATTATTCCAACGCGTGTTGAACACGGCGTTAAACGGCCTTCATCTAAATGCCCGGAAATAGCCGCTGTATTGGGCTAATTAGTTGGAAGCACTGTTCAACGCTCGTTGAACGCTCCTCGCCTAACCTTCCAACCCTCGTTAAACTTTCGTATAACGAGGCGCCCAGAATGGGCGATTAGAGAGGAGAGCGGCGCTAATTACAAAGCCACGCAAAAGACTCCTGACGGAAGACGTGTCTTTTCTCAGCTTTGATTATTCTGTTCAGGCACGCCAAACGACAAAATCCAGCGCGCAATGAAGGTGTTGACAGCCCTCTGGAGGCCGGGTACAAAGGGCCTGCCTTTTTTTGAAATCGGAGCGATGGCGGCCGGTGGTTCCGATTGAGATGAAAATAACCCAATTCGCCTTCTTCTCTGAGAAGTATAGATTTTCTAGAAGAAGAGACTTCAGGCGAAGTATGGGTGTTCGCCGAGCCAGCGCTGACCGGGAGCTTGCCGGATGACTTGATCGCCAAGAGGGTGGTACAATGAAACAGCTATTACTCACGGAAGGCGAAGCCGCGGAGTATCTCCGTTTGACCCCGCGAGCGCTTCAGGCCTGGCGATATCAGGGAAAGGGGCCGCAGTTTGTCAAGATCTCCCGGAGGGCTATTCGGTACCGCCTGATTGATCTAGAGGCATTCGTTGAAGAGAATTTGCGGCGATCAACCTAGCTAGGAGCCTGAGAATTGGGATGATTTAGGAGAGGAATTAGCAAATGCCTGAACAAGGACAAGGCGATGGGGGATTTCAAGGGTGCTTAATTGCACTGCTCCTGGCTGTGTCTGGATTTTTTTTCGCGATAGCCACATTGTTAGGAGTGCTCAGCGAATTCGGCAGAATCGTTATTGACGGAGCACTTATCTCCTTTCCTCTCTTGGGAGGTATTGCTTGGACTGCATATAAGCTTGAAACATCCTACAAAGGCATTAAGAGCATGCCGCCTAAAGAGGCCATCAAGCTCTTGGAAACTGACTACAAGGGGCGAAGCGCTTGGATTCTCATTTGCAGTGGAGCTATAGTGCTCCTAAGTATATTTAGCCTTTGTGGTGGAGGAGGAAAGCCCGCGTTTGGCTGGCTTGTGGTGGGAGGAATCCCTTTTCTTAGCTACGGCTTTATCTTTGTTCGACATAGAGCAATGAAATTAACGCTCGAAGAAGCCGAAAGAAAGGAACTGGAGACCGCGGAGAAAAAAGCGGCTGAGGAAAGAGAGCGACAGCGCATGGAAAGAATGCGGCAGCTTACCGAAAAATTGGAAAAAATTGATCTCTTCATAGAAGACCACTTTT
>Ga0307506_10000087_pt1 | contig 37700 bp, 32 predicted proteins | sample 25_S_MG_FD_202175 | JGI IMG/M metagenome (GOLD analysis project Ga0307506, IMG submission 202175) | Soil microbial communities from Populus trichocarpa stands in riparian zone in the Pacific Northwest, United States - 25_S | ecosystem: Environmental > Terrestrial > Soil > Riparian zone > Trees... | reverse complement strand
TTCGATTTCATAAGCCTTGAGGAACGCACGGAGCTCCTCTTGAAACGACTTGACTCGATGATGCTCGCGCTGGTTGCGGATGTAGGCTCGAACGTCTTCGACCTGCGATTGGCTCACCGAGAATGCACCGAATCCCGCCTGCCAAAAGAAGCTCGCAAGCTGCGGGCCTCGGCTCTGAAGCCAGTCGTTCGAGATTTTTTTGAGGTGGCCGACAACGCCGCTCAGCGCCTCGGTCCGTGCGAGGAGAAACAGACCGTGCAAATGGTCGGGCTCGGTGTTGATTTCGACCGGGAGACAGCCGAGGCCTTTGAGCGTACCGCCCATATAGGCATGGAGATCGGGGCCAATCTCGGCAGGCAGGGTTCGTTCGCGGTTCTTCGTCGAGAAGATGAGATGGACGTAGATTTTTGAGAGGGATTGAGCCATGGCGCCGGTGACTCCAGCACCCTGTCTGCGGATCTGTCAAGCGAGAGCTCTCGCGGCCTTTCCGGCCGCCCGGAGGTGGTGCCCGTTGACCCAGGGCATCGGCCTTCGGCCTCAGCCCTGGGCTAGATTCTCCCGGCCCGTTGGGCCGGCAACCGGTTTCGTTAGGCGCTCTAAATCTAAAGATCCCGGAAGCTTGTATTGGTCTGGGCATCAAGTGCATGACACCGTTTGAGTTGCTCCGGCTCGAACGCGCACGGTTCGTCCTGGGACCCCACTGATGAGACCGCTCCCTCTGCCGATTGGGGATCGGGGTACGGAACCGGAAATGGTGCTGAGGGCGGGATTCGAACCCGCAACATTCAGGCTCTCGACCTGACGCCTCTGCCAATTGGGCTACCTCAGCGATGGTGCTCACTCTCGGATTCGAACCGAGACTGGTCAGTGTCTGAGACTGATGCCTCTACCAATTGGGCTAAGTGAGCGAAGTTGGTGGGGATGGAAGGAATCGAACCCTCCCGGCGCAAGCACGACGGATCTACAGTCCGCCCCACGTCCATAGTGGTCTACATCCCCGGTTATCAAGGAACAGGAATCGTGAAGGGTAAAGGAGTCCCTGACCAGTGATCTTTCGATCACGGTACCCGCCTGAAACGCAAAAAGCCTCCGCGGCTCAACGCCGGGAGGCTTTTCGGAGATCGCTCGCTGCTCAATCTACACGATTAGCCCCCTGGCGTTGGCCAGCAAAAGATAGCTCGTAAGGTAAAGCGCGCGGCGATTCATGGCAGAGGGAATAGAACATAGTCGAGTGGGGGAAGTGTGCTCCAAGGAGGCCGGTGAGTCCAGGCTCGAGCGCCTTGAGGACACGCGACGGTTGGAAACGCCCTCTTGCCGGTTCTCGAAGCCCTGCCCAAGGCCACCGTCTTCGATGCCCTGGCGTGGTTGAGGGAGGTCAAGAGAAGGACGAGCCCGCCCCTTCCCCGATCTAAATGCCCCGCTCCAGATCGAGCCCTACCTGTTCGAGATCGACGCGTAGCCTTCTTTCAGATCCACGCGGATCTTTGTACGGCTCGATTTGCCACCGGGCAGACCGGCGTTGCCACGTGGCAAATCGACGTTGCCGCACAGCGAATCGGTTTTTTCGCACAGCAGATCGACGTTGCGGCGGCGCAAATCGAGAGGGCCTCAGGGCAGATCGGGCGTGCGGTAGCTACCCGATGTCCGGTAGTCGAGGGCATCGCTGTCCTGTCGTCCAGGTCTGGACGATCGAGCCGGCCTCACTCCGCCGGAGTCACCTCCGTCGTGGCCAGCGCCGACAGCTCGGCGATCGAGCGCAGCACGCCGCCGCGGACGACGGCGCGGACCTGGCGGAAGGCGGCGGCGTCTTGCGTCGGATCGGCGGCGAGGAGGAGCAGGTCGGCGAGCTTGCCTTTCTCGATCGTGCCGATTTCCTTGTCGCGTCCCATGGCGAGCGCGCCGCCGTGGGTGGCGGAGACGAGGACTTGCAGCGGCGTCATGCCGGCGGCCTGCATGGCTTCCATCTCGGCGTAGACGGAGGGGCCGTGGAGGGTGAGCGGGTTGCCGGCGTCGGTGCCCATGGCGATGGGGATGCCGGCGTCCGCGACTTTCTTGAGGTTGGCGGCGGCGATCTTCTCGCGCTGGGCGGTGCGGGTGTCGCGGGTGGCGAGCTGCTGCGCGGTGATCCCGGCCGGCACGTCCGCGGTCTCGGCGATCTTTTTCAGGGTGGCGGGATCGACGCAGTGGTTCGGATCGTCGACGGATGGCGCCTTGTGGTTGAGCGCGCCGTCGAACAGGCGGACGTAGCCGCGGCCGACGGTGAGGGTCGGGCAGTAGATGGCGCCGTTCTGCTTCGCCAGGGCCAGGAATTCGTCGTCGATGGGCGCGTCCCAGACGCTGTGGACGAGGAGATTCGCGCCCGCCCGAAGCGCCGCCTTGGCGGTCGCCAGCTCGGTGGAGTGGACGATCAGCGGCAGGTTGTGCTTCCGCGCTTCGTCGCCTCCGGCGCGCACGGCGGCGAAGACGTCCTCGGGTTTGCGGTCTTCGACGTCGATGTACCAGACCTTGACGGCGCCGGCGCCGCTCGCGGCCAGGTAACGGACTCCGGCGCGCGCGGCCTCCTCATCCTTCAGATAGAGGAACTGCCTTTCGCCGGGCAGGTTCAGCCAGTGGTCGAGCGTCGAGAGGAGAGGGCCGGCGGCCTTGATGCGCGGCACCGCGGAGAGCGGCTCGGCCCAGCCGGGCAGGCGCAGGGTCCAGGGATAGCCGCCGACGTCGAAGACGGAGGTCACGCCGGAGCAGAGCAGGGTGCGGCCGAAGCGCTCGGGACGATTGCGGAGGTCGCGCTCGACCTCTTCATAGGGATGGCTGGCGCGCACGTCGAGGGCGTCGGGGCGGCCGTCGGCCCAGCCGGTCTGGGAGAAGTGGACGTGGGCGTCGACGAGGCCGGGGGTGATCCATTGGCCGGTGGCGTCGGTGACGTCGATCCCGGCCGGCACCGGGCAGGCGGCGCGCGTGCCGGCGCAGTCGATCTTGCCGTCGCGCAGAATCACCACCGCGTCGCGCACCGGCGCGGCGCCGGTGCCGTCGACCAGGGTGGCGCCGGCCAGCGCCCGCGGCGGCGGCGGCACGCCCGGAACGGCGGAAAACGCGGTGCTGACCGCGATCTTCCAGCCTTGCGGCGTCTGCACGAAGAGACGCTCCGAGAGGCCGGAGTCTTCCCGCGCGCCGTAACGCACGCGGTAGCGGTAGGTGCCGTAGACCAGCCCCGGACGGACCGGAGTGAGGCGGACGTCCTCCGCCTCGATGTGGTCGGGCCAGCCCTGCCCCGCCGTGGCGGCGAGGTCTTTGTAGCCGAGATTCGGCCCCTCCGGACCGGTGCGCACCAGGCCGTCGGTCTGGAGATAACAGGCGAGATAGGCGTCGCGGCTCTTGTCGCGGATCGCCTGCAGGTTCGCCGCGAAGAGCTTGCGGGCGGCGTCCACATCCCCGGTACTGGAGGCCGCCGGTGCCGAAGGCACGAAAGACAGCAGGATCAGAACGCACAACGCCGCGGCGCGCCTCACGGCTCGAGGCCCTTCCCGCTGCCGAAGGCGAGGACCTCGTCGACGGTCAGGCGCGGCTTGCGCGGCCAGTTGCCCGGCGCCGGGTAGCCGACGGTGAGGAGCATCGCCGGCACGTAGCGGTCCGGGATGCCGAACTCCCGCTTCACTCCCTGCGGATCGAAGCCGATCATCGGTCCGGTGGCCAGACCCTTGTCGCCGGCCGCCACCATCAGCGCCATGGCGGCCAGCGAGGCGCCGCGGATCGCCTCGTCGCGCGCCGCCTGGGGGCTGGCTTGATGAGCGCCTTTCATCGATTGCGACCAGTTGTCGGCCATCGGCTGTCCGAAGATCCCCGCGTCGACGGAGCGCTTGAGGATGTCGGGCAGCCTCTCGTAGCCGCGCAGGTCGCCGAGCACGATGAAGGTGACCGCCGCCTCGGACACCTTCGGCTGTCCATAGGCGACCGCCTTGAGCCGCTCCTTGTCCTCCTGCCGGGTCACCGCGATGAAACGCCAGGGTTGGACGTTGTAGGCGGACGGCGCCTCGGCGGCCCAGCGGACCAGATCGCGGATCTCGTCGTCGGAAAGCTTGCGGGCGGTGTCGAACTTGTTCGTGGAGATGCGGTTCTTGAGGACGTCCAGGGTTTCCATCATTCGTCTCCTTGCTGGTGGTGGATGATCGTATCGCAGACGGCCGTCATCCGGAGGCGCGCGGATTGCGTACTCTTCCACTGTGACGCCCCGCCTGCCCCCTCCCGTCCTTGCCGTCCTTGCAGTCCTTTGGGTCCTGTTTTCAGCTCCAGCCCACGCCCACGAGCTCGGCAAGGTCCAGATCTACGCGACCTTTCAGAAGAACGGCACCTACGAGATCGAGATGGTGGTCGACGACGAGCACCTCACCCCAGCGGACGGCGACGGCCGCCAATTCCTGAGCCGGCTCGTCGACGGCGTCACCGTCCTCTTCGACGGCCGGCCCCTCCCTCCGGATGCCCCCGGGGTGGACAGCCCTCCGGTCGATCCCGAAGATCCTCCCGGGCGTGTGAAAATTTTGCTCCAGGGGCCGATCCCCGGCGGCGCGCGGACGTTCCAGCTCACCGAAGCGCTCGCCATCGGCTCCTATCCCCTCATTCTCAACACCGAGGGGGACGAGAGCTCCGTCTGGCAGTGGCAGGAGGCCGGCGGCGCTCCGGGCGCGCCCTTCGAGCTGGCGAAGGCCGTCGTGCCGCCCACGCGCGGCGAGGTGATCCGCGGCTACCTGGCTCTCGGCTACTCGCACATCCTGCCCAAGGGGTTGGACCACATCCTCTTCGTGCTCGGCATCTTCCTGCTCAGCCGGAAGCTGAAGCCGGTCCTCGCCCAGGTCACCGCCTTCACGGTGGCGCATACGCTGACCCTGGCGTTGACCATCTACAAGGTCGTCTCCCTGCCCGCGTCCATCGTCGAGCCGCTGATCGCCCTGTCGATCGCCTACGTGGCCATCGAGAACCTGCTCACCCGCGAGCTGAAGAAGCGGCGGATCGTTCTCGTCTTCCTCTTCGGCCTGCTCCACGGCATGGGCTTCGCGGGCGTCCTCTCCCAGCTCGGGCTGCCGCGGGCGGAGTTTCTGCCCGCCCTGATCAGCTTCAATCTGGGCGTCGAAGGCGGGCAGCTCACGGTGATCGCGGCCGCCTTTCTGCTCGTCGGCCTGCCATTCCGCGGGCGCTCCTGGTATCACCGCCGGGTGGTCGTGCCCGCCTCGTGCGCCATCGCCGCGGTCGGCCTCTTCTGGTCGGTGCAGCGGGCGTTTTTTTAGCCTTTACTTATCATCGGGTGCGGCATGAAGTTTGCTGCGCATGAGCGGGGCTCGTGGGCGCGAGATTGCGATTGCGTCCGGAGCGGACGTCAGGTACAGTGACGATTCCAACAACCTGAGACGATAGGTGTCGATCGATGGGTTTGATTGTATGAGCTCGACTCTGGAACCCTCCTACCGCCGATCCACCGGTCTGGTCGACGTTCTCGACCGAGTCCTGGACAAAGGTCTCGTCGTCGCCGGCGACATCCGTGTCTCCCTGGCGGAGGTGGAGCTCCTCACCATCCGCATCCGGCTGCTCGTCTGCTCCATCGACAAGGCGGAGCAGATCGGCCTGGATTGGTGGCGCCAGGATCCCAGCCTCTCGGTCGGCGCCCGCCGGCTGTCTCTCGAGAATGAAGCGTTGAAGGAGCAGGTCCGCCTGCTCGAAGAGAAAGTGGCCGCATTGGCGACGTTGGGCGGAAGCCTGGGCGGAAGCCTGGGCGCAAGCCCGCGCCGCCGGGCCAAGACTGTCCGCGCAAAGCAGAAAACAGGGGGAACGAATGCCGGTTGAACGAGCTTCCGGTGGCACCAGTCTCATCGATGTCCTCGACCGGGTCTTGGACAAAGGCATCGTGATCGACGCCTGGGTTCGCGTCTCGCTGGTGGGCATCGACCTGCTCACCGTCGAGGCGCGCATCGTGGTGGCGTCGATCGACACCTACATCAAGTATTCCGAAGCGGTCGGGCAGGTCCCTTCGGTCTCACGCCCTGCGATCGAGAGCCGTGCCTCGGAGGACGTGCTGGCGGAGAACGCGTCCCTGCGCTTGCAGCTCGCTGCTGCCAACGCCCGGGAGACCGCTCGGGAAGCAGTACCGGCGCGCAGGCCGAGGACAACACCGAAGCTCTAAACCATGGGCCGGGTCGTCCAGGTCAAGAGGAAAACCGAAACGCCGCGGAGCCCCGGGCCAGGCCCGGAGGCGCGGCTGGAGCTCATCGAGTCGCTGCTCGGCGAGCACGAAGCGCGGGCCTGCGCCGTCGTGGCGCTCCACTGGCTCGTCCGCAGCTCCGGGATCGAGCGCGGCTTCTGCGCCATGGCCGACTCCGAGAGCGGGCGGCTGTCCGGCCTCGTGGGCATCGGGGTCTCGGCGGCGGCGCTGGACGCTTTCAGCCTCGACCTGGACGACAGCACACATCCGCTCGTCGTCGCCTTGGCGAGCTCGGAGCCGGTGGCCTTCCACAGCTCCGGGCATGCGCTGGTGCGCCCGTTCGAAACTCCGTTGGGAGCGGGCTCCTTTCACGCCGTGCCGCTGGCCCGCGGCAACGGCGGCGGCGAGCTCGGCCCCGGGCTGCTCCTGGTGGCCGGCCCCGACGACGGTCCGGTCGGCGAGGACGTCTGCTGGGCGGCGGAGATCCTGGGCAACCGCCTCACCGCGCTGTGGTACCACCGCATGCAGATCGACGAGCGGCGGCACAAGCGCGAGCGGAGCTGGCTCTTCGGCATCATCAACGCGGTCACCGATCCCATCCTGCTGACCGACGCCGACGGGCGGATCCTGATCGCCAACGCGGGCGCCGAGCAGCTCCTCACCGCCGACGAGGCGAAGAGCGAGGGGCGGCGGCGTGCCATCGCCCTCAACAACATGCTCTTTTCCTCCTCCCTCTTCACCGCCTCGGAAGGCGAGGAGCCGACCCGCAAGGAGCTCCTCCTCGTCGATCCGACCGAGGGGCAGGACCTGCTCTTCGAGGTGCTGAGCACGCCGGTCAAGGTGCGCTCCAGCGAGAGCGGCGTCGCCTCCATCCTGCGCAACGTCACCGACCTGCGGCGCGCCAGCGAGGAGATCGAGGAGAACTATCGCAAGCTGCGCGCCGCGGAGCTGGAGGCGCGCGCCGAGCGCGACCGTCTCGACCTGATCCTCAGCTCGGTGCTCGATCCCATCCTGGTCACCGATCCCGGCGGCAACATCGTCCTCATGAATCCGCCCGCGGAGCGGATGTTCACCGTCGCGCCGCGCCGCCGCACCGCGGAGGCCGAGCGCCGGGTGCGGGCCAACGACGCGGTCTTCACCAGCTTCGTCTCGTCCAACCTCTACGCCGGCCAGTCGCGCCACTGGAAAGGCGAGCTCAGCCTGCTCGACCCGGAGACGGGGGCCGCGGTGCCGATGGAGGCCATCTCCGGCAAGGTCGTCGCCAAGCACGGCGAGGACACGGCCATCGTCACCATCCTCCACGACCTCACGGAGGCGATGGAAAAGGTCCAGCTCTACGAGCAGATCAAACGCCACTCCGAAGAGCTGCGCGAGAAGGTGCGGGAGGCCACGGCGGAGCTCGCCGAGCAGAACGAGCTGCTGCGCCGGCAGGCCTTCCAGCTCGAGCAGGCCTCGGCGCTCAAGTCGCAGTTCCTGGCCAACGTCTCCCACGAGCTGCGGACGCCGCTCAACGCCATCATCGGCTACACCCATCTCATGCTGGAAGGGGTCTCCGGGGAGATCACCGGCGGGCAGCGCGACAAGCTCAACCGGGTCGATTCGAACGCCCGGCACCTGCTGGCGATCATCAACGACCTGCTGGACATCACCCGCATCGAGTCGGGCAAGATGCCGATCCAGGTCGAGCGTGTCGTGCTGCCGGAGCTGATCGACGAGGTCATGGCCGAGGTCGATCCGCTGATCGCCCGCACCAGCCTCGACGTCACCCGGAAGCTCACACCCCGCGTGCCGGAGATCCGCACCGACCGCCAGAAGGTGAAGCAGATCATCCTCAATCTGCTCTCGAACGCCCTCAAGTTCACCCCCCAGGGCTCGGTGGCCATCGCCATCGACTTCGACGCGGAGCAGGAGGAGATCTCGGTGGCCGTCACCGACACCGGAATCGGCATCTCGGAGGACAATCAGCGCACCATTTTCGAAGCCTTCGGGCAGACGGACGGCTCGTACGTCAAGCGCCACGGCGGGACGGGGCTGGGCCTGTCGATCTGCCGCCGGCTGGCGACCATCCTCGGAGGGCGCATCATCTTGCAGAGCCGCCTGGGCGAAGGATCCACGTTCCAGCTCTTCCTGCCACGCCGGGCGAGGTGAACAAGATGATGAATGAGATGACCGAGGTGACCATGAGCGAGCTCCCCCCACTCGTCCTGATCGTCGACGACGTCGACCATGGGCGCGAGATCTGTGCCGAATATCTCGAGTTCCGCGGCTTCCGGGTGGCCACGGCGGCGGACGGCCTGGAGGCGCTGGACAAGGCCTTCGAGCTGCTGCCGGACCTCATCCTGATGGACCTCTCGCTGCCGGGGATCGACGGCTGGGAGGCCACCCGCCGCCTCAAGCAGGACGAGCGCACGCGCGACATCCCGGTCGTCGCCCTCACTGCGCACGCCCTGGCGAGCGCCCACGACCGCGCCAAGGAGGCGGGCTGCGACTCGGTGGTGACGAAGCCCTGTCTGCCCAGGGATCTTGAAGCCGAGGTGCGGCGGCAGATCGAGGGCCGGACGGAAGGAAAACCGCGAGCGGCCCAATGACCGGAGATGACCGGATGCCCCAGACAGCGAAACCGTCCCCCGCTTCGAAAAAGAGCAAGGCCAAGACGGCCAAGACGCCGGAGGCCGTCAAGGAGGCCGCCGCCGTCGCGGAGAGCGGCAAGTACGTCTACTGCATCGTCCACACCGAGCAGTCGCTGCGCTTCGGGCCGATCGGGATCGGCAGCGAGCCGGCCGACGTCCACTCGGTCAACTTCAAGGACATCGCGGCGGTGGTGTCGGACACCCCTCTCGAAGTCTACGATCCGACGCGCGAGAACGTGCTCGCCCACGAGCGGGTCAACGAAGTGGTGATGCGCGATCACACCGTCATCCCGATGTCGTTCAGCACCGTGTTCAAGACCTCCGAGGACATCGTGGAGCTGCTGCGCACCGCCTACGACGCCTTCCGCGACGTGCTGGTGAAGATGCGGGACAAGCTGGAGCTCGGCGTCAAGGTCCTCTGGGAGCCGGAGGTCGTCATCCGCGAGATCGAGAAGGACGACGAGAACCTGCGCCTGCTGCGCCAGGAGATCTCGTCGCAGAAGGGATCGACCTATTTCGCCCGCATGCAGTACGGCCGCCTGGTCGACTCGCTGCTCGCCGAGCGTTCGGAGCAGCTCGTCGCGGACATCTTCAACACCCTCTCCAGCGTCTCCGTCGCCTCGCGCACCAACAAGCCGATCGGCGACAAGATGGTCCTCAACGCCGCGTTCCTGGTCGCCCGCGACCGCGAGAGCGACTTCGACATGAAGGTCAAGGAGATGGACGCGAAGTACGAGAACCTGAAGTTCAAGTTCACCGGCCCCTGGCCGCCCTACAACTTCGTCAACATCCGTCTCAAGCTCGAGCGCGCCTCCGAGGCGGAGTAGAAGGGGCGAACGATGCTCATCGTCGACAGTCTGATCATGGGCGGCCTCCGCTTCATCCTCGACAAGGTGGCCGCCGCGGTGGACAGCGAGATGAACGACGAGGACGGGCTGCGCGAGCAGCTCCTCGCCGCCCAGATGCAGGTCGAGCTGGGCGAGATCAGCGACGACGATTTCGCCGAGCTCGAAAGAGACGTCATGGCGCGGCTGCGCGAGATCCGCGAAGAGAGGAAAGGCGGAGCGATGGGCGCCTCCGGAGATTCCCGCGTGGTGGGGGTCGAGGTGAGCTTCGGCGGCTTCGGTGGCGGCCTCGGCGGCGGCGGCGGGGATCGCGACGAGCGTTGAGCGGCGGCCGTCCTTCGACTTTTACGGCGGCAAGGGCGGCGCCGGCAAGACGACCTGCGCCGCCGCCGCGGCCCTCCGTCTCGCGGAATCGGGCCATGGCGTGCTCATCGTCTCCACGGACCCGGCGCATTCTCTCGGCGACGCGCTCGGCGACGCGCTCGGCCTCTCCCTCGGTGCCGAGCCGGCGCCGGTCGCGGTCCGCCGCGGCCGGCTCTGGGCCGCCGAGCTCGACGCCCGCGCCGCTCTCGCCCGTTGGCTGGGCATCCACCGCGCCGATCTGGAGATCCTCGCCGAGCGCGGGACCTATCTCGACCGCGGCGACGTCCACCGCCTCCTCGACCTGACCCTCCCGGGCGCCGACGAGCTGATCGGCCTCCTCGAGCTGCTCCGGCTCGCCGCCGCGGTCGACTGTGAGCGGGTCGTGGTGGACACCGCGCCCACCGGCCACACGCTGCGCCTGCTCGCCATGCCCGGGGAGATGCGCCGCTTCGCCGCCGTCCTCGACCGTCTGCAGGGCCGCCACCGGGCCGTGGCCGAGACGTTCGGCGGCGCTCAGAGCCGCGATGCGAGCGAAGGGCTGATCACGGAGATCGAAGCGCAAGGGAAGGAGCTCGCGGATCTCCTGCGCGATCCCGGGCGGACGGCCTTCCACTGGGTGCTCCTCCCGGAAGCGCTGTCGGTGGCCGAGACCCGCGACGGCGTGCGGGCGCTGGAGGAGGCCGGGATCGCCGTATCCGAGATGATCGTGAATCGGGTGACACCGCCGCCACCTTCGAGCACCCCGTGCGGCCCGTGCGACGCGCGGCGGTGGGCGGAGGGGAAGGCGCTGCTCGAGCTCAAGGAGCCGCGGGCTGGCCGCGTGGTGCGTTTTGTTCCGGAGCAGGAGCGCAAGCCGCGCGGGCTGGCGGCGTTGCGGCGGATTCGGCCCTCACCCCCGCCCCTCTCCCAGCTCCCCCCACACCCCCGCCGGGAGAGGGGAGACAGGCAAAGGCAAAAGAAGAAGCTGGACGGTTTTGATTTTGCTGCGCTGCCTCGCCTCGTCTTTTTTGGCGGCAAGGGGGGTGTGGGCAAGACGACGTGCGCGATTGCGGCGGCTCTGCGGCTGGCGGCGCTCCGGCCGGAGGAGCGGGTATTGCTGCTGTCGACCGATCCGGCGCATTCGCTGGGGGATGGGCTGAAGATGGAGCTCGGGGATGATGAGAGATCGATCCCCGGTGCGCCGGACGGCCTGCGGGTGCGCGAGCTCGATGCGGCGCGCACGTTCGCGGCGTGGCGGGCGCGGCATCCGGACGATCCCGGGGAGGGCTTGGCGGAGTGGCGCGATCTGCTCGATCTGGCGCCGCCCGGGCTCGACGAGCTGGCCGCCGTCTCGGCGCTCGTCGACGCGGTGGCTGCGTATGACCGCGTGATCGTCGACACCGCGCCGACCGGCCATACGCTCCGCCTCCTCGAAGCGCCGGCCGCGATGCTCGACTGGGTCCAGGCCCTGCTCTCCCTGATGCTCAAGTATCGGGAGGTGGCGCGGCTCGGTCCCCTGTCCTCCGAGCTGGTCGAAATGTCGCGCGGCCTGCGCCATCTCGGCGAGTTGCTCCACGATCCCGCGCAGGCCGGGTTCGTGGTGGTGACGCGGGCCGCCGAGCTGCCGCGCCGCGAAAGCCTCCGCCTCCTCGCCGCGCTCGGCCGCCTCGCCATCGCGGTGCCGGCGGTGATCGTCGACGCCATTGATGCCAATGCTCCGCCGGGCTGTCCGCGCTGTGATCGCCTCGCGCGCGCCCAGGAGCGGGAGATCGGGCGGCTACGCGCCGCGACAAAGCCGTGCGCTATCATCGTGGCTCCCGCCGAAATCCCGCCGCCGCGCGGCGTGCGGGCTCTGAAAGCTTGGGGGCGGACCTGGGAGGCGAGATCGGCGTGAGCGAAGCGGCCACCTATGTCTATTGTGTGGTGCAGAGCCCGGGGGCTCCTGACCTTGGCGGCGCGCCGCCGGGGCTGCCGGGGACGACCCCGTTGCGTCTCCTCACTCTGGAGGATGGCCTTTGGCTGGTGGCGGCGGGCGCTCCGCTGCCGGAGTATGGCGGCGAGGAGATCGAAGCGCGCCTGGCCGACATCTCGTGGGTGGGAGACCGCGCGATGGCCCACGAGCGGATCGTCGAGCACTTCGCCGCGGCCTTTTCCGTCGTCCCCATGAAGCTGTTCACCCTCTTCGCGAGCGATGAGCGGGCGGTCGCGCGGCTGGGCGAAAGGCGGGAGGAGATGGCGCGGGTCTTCTCCCTGATCGCCGGTCGCGTCGAGTGGGGTGTGCGCGTCCTCTTCCAGGAAAGCAAGGCGCGCCAGGCGCTGGCCGGCGCGCCGGAGCGGCAGGGAGAGGCGCCGGCTTCGTCAGGATCAGCGGGCAAGAATTTCCTGCTGCGCAAGAAAGCGGAGCAGGAGAAAGCCCGCGCCCTGGGCGGCCAGGTGCGCGCCGAGGTCGACCGCGCCTACGAGGAGCTGGCGAGCCACGCCGCCGCCGCCCGCCGCCGCGAGCCCGTCCCCGGCGAAGCGGGAGCGCGGCTCCTCCTCGATGCCGCGTTCCTGGTGCCGAAAGGCGACGGCGAGCCGTTCGAGGAGAGCGTCCGCCGCTGGGCCGACCGCCTCGCCGCGCATGCCTGCGAGGTCACTCTCACCGGCCCCTGGCCGCCCTACAACTTCATCGAGGATCCGGCATGAGCGAGACGCCGCCAGGATTGGACCTCTTCGAGGAAACGAATGCCTCCCTCCTCGAGCTGGTCGACAACCTGCTCAACCAGGGCGTGTTGCTCACCGGCGACCTGGTCCTCGGCCTCGCCGGCGTCGATCTCATCTACGTCCGTCTCTCCCTGCTGCTCTGCGCCGCGGACCGCATCCTCTCCCGCGAGGAGAAGGAGTGAGCGAGGGCTTCTATCTCTATGGCATTGTCCGCGCCCTGGGCACCGGTCCGGGCAGTGGGCTGGGTCCTGGGCTGGGCCGGGGCGCCTCCGGAGAGCCGCTGCGATCGATCGAGAGCGGCGCCCTGGCGGCGGTCGCCGGAGAGTCGCAGGGTCCGCCGCGGCCCGAGCCGGCGGCGCTCACCGCCCACGATGCGGTGGTCCGCCGCCTGGCGGAGCAGTTTCCCGCCCTCCTCCCGGCCCGCTTCGGCCAGTGGCTGGCGGACGAGCAGACGGTGATCCGTCAGCTTGCGGCGCACGGCCCCGAGCTCACCGAGGCGCTCGCGAAGGTCGCCGGGTGTGTGCAGATGACCCTGCGCGTCTATGCACGCGAGAGCGCGGAGCCGGCCGGGCCGTCGCCGCAAGAGCCGCCGCTCGAGACGCCGGGCGGTGGTCCGGGCACCCGCTACATGGAGCAGCGCAGGAGGGAGGCCGAGCGAGAGCGCACGCTCCCCGAGATCGCGCCTCTGCGCGATGCCCTGCGGCCGCTGTTGCGCGGCGAGCGGATCGAGCGTCCGGCGGCGCCCCCCGGCCGGCTGCGCGCCACCGCCTATGACCTCATCGCCCGCGACGCTGCCGGCGCCTACTCCCGCATCGTCGCCGAGACGGCGCCGCTCCTCGGGAGCTGCTGGCATGTCACCACGAGCGGCCCCTGGCCCCCCTACGCCTTCACTCCCCGGCCGGCGCCATGAGCCAGAGCGACGCCGTCCGCCTGGAGATCGAAGAGCTGGAAGCGCTGCGCGCCGAGCTCGAAAAGAGCACCGCCGCCGCCGCGCCCCGCTGGAACGCCGAGCCGGAGGACGTGAGGCGCTCCGTGGCCAAGCTCGTCCTCACCCTCGTCGAATTCATCCGCAAGGTGATGGAGCGCCAGGCCCTCCGCCGCATGGAGGCCGACACCCTCACCCCCGAAGAGGTCGAATCCGTCGGCCTCGCCTTGATGAAGCTGGAAGAGACCATCCAGGAGATGGCGCAGGTCTTCGGGCTGGATCCGCAGGACCTCAACCTGGAGCTGGGGCCGCTGGGCAAGCTGATCTGAGGCCGTTTTCGAGCCCGGGCGGCGAAAACGATAGAGTGAGCGGATGATCGCCGACGACAAACGCATCGCCGTGGTGCTCGTGCACCCCCGCGAGGAGGGCAATGTCGGCTCGGCGGCGCGGGCGATGGCCAACATGGGCCTCCGCGAGCTGATCGTGGTGGAGCCGGCGGCGGCGTTCGGCAAGGTGGCGACCGCTTTCGCCGTGGGCGCCCGGCACGTCCTCGATGAGGCCCGACGCGTGCCGGACCTCAGGACCGCGCTCGCCGGTTTCCGGCGCGTGGTGGGCACGACCTCGATCCGCGACCGGCGCTGGGAAGTGCCTCTGCTCACCCCCCGGGAGCTGCCCGGCCTGCTCGCCCAGGATGCTCCGGACACGCCGACGGCTCTCGTCTTCGGTCCCGAGGTGGGCGGCCTCACCAACGACGACCTGTCGCTCGCCGGCGCCATCGTCACCATCCCCTGCTCTCCCGTGCAGCCGACCTTGAACCTCGGGCAGGCCGTGCTCATCGTCACCTACGAGCTGTTCCAGGCACGGCGCGAGACGCCCACGTTGGCAATCGTGGCGGTCGAGGCGGTGGGCGGCGTCGGCAGCCCGGAGCCGCCGGCGGCCACGGCCGAGATCGACGGCCTCTTCGGCCAGTTGGGCGAGGTGTTGCAGCGGATCGGCTTCGCGCGCGACGACTCCTTCGCCGGCGTCGTGCGCGACCTGCGCCGGCTGGCGGCCCGGGCGGCGCCGACGAGCCGCGACGTGGCGATCCTGCGCGGCATCTGCCGCAGAGCCCAACGCGCCCTGGAACGCCAGGCTTAGGCGTCCTCGATGTCCGGCTTGACCGTGGTGAAGCCGCGGTTGACCATCTGGAAGGTCAGCGCGGCCATGCAGCGGCGGGCGACCTTGCGCACGCTCGACGGGTGGTAGCCCATCTGCTCGGCCACCTCGGAGGAGTCGTAGCCGAGGCCGTAGCGGAGCTGCAGGAGCTTGCGGCAGCGCGGCGGCAGCTCGTCGAGGAGGTTGTTCAAGTCCCAGAGCAGCTCGGCGCGCTCCTGCGGCGCGGCGATCGGCTCGGAGAGCAGCTCGAGGATCGCCGAGTCCACGGAGTTGTAGAGCGTGTTCCGCTTCTTGCGCCAATAGACGACACAGCGGTTCCGCAGGGTGACGAGGAGCCAGGCTTCCGGATCCTGGATCGTCTCCCACTTTTGGATGGTCGAGATCAAGGCTTCCTGGACCAGGTCCTCGGCGTCGTGCGCCGGGACGCGGTATCGGCCAAGCACCTGCTTCAACCTGGGACGGAGCCGCCGCAGGAGCTGGTCCAGTGACTCCCTGCCTATCGGTTGATCAGACACAGCCATTCAGATTTCGCTTTCTGGCGCGAGCGGTCCACTCCACTTCGGAAGCCAATCATAACGCGGGAGGTAACGATTGCCCACCCACATGTGACGTCCTGGTCGAGCCGTCAAGCACGAGGATGATAAACTCCCGCCCGCATGACTACAACCGTCCAAATCCGTCCCCTGGTTTCCCGGAGCCTCCAGAGAGCCCCGATCATCGGTGTCGTCCGTGCTCCCTCCCGGGAGGAGGCGGCACGCCGGGCACGGCTTTTTGCCGCCGCCGGGATCGAGCTCGTGGAGATCACTTTCTCCGTCCCCGGTGCCGCCGGCCTGGTCCGCGAGCTGCTCGCGGAGCGCACCGGCGATGCTCCCCCCTGGTTCGGCATGGGCACCGTCACCACTGCCGCTCGCGCCCGCGAAGCGGTGGCCGCCGGTGCCGAATTCATCGTGACCCCCAATGTAAGTGCCGAAGTAGCCCTCGAAGCGCGACAGGCAAATTTATTTTTGGTCATGGGAGCCCTCACCGGCACCGAAATCGTCGCCGCTCACCAGCTCGGCGCGGACATCGTCAAGGTCTTCCCGCTGCCTCCCGTGGGAGGGCCGGCCTACCTGGAAGCCATCCGCGGACCGCTCGGCGACATCCCGATGCTCGCCGCCGGCGGCTTCGGCGTCGATGAGATCCCGGCGTACTCGCGCGCCGGAGCGACAGCCTTCGGCATCGGCGCCCCTCTCCTCGGCGGCGACGACGAAGAAACCCACCGCAAGATCGCGCGCGGCCTGAGCCTGGCCGTCAATCGCAACAGACATGAGCGCAACAGACAGGAGGAGACTCGATGACCTCGACGACACCCCCCCGCCAGGTGGTCTTCGATTCCACCCCCGAAATCTACGCCACCGACACGGCGGGCTCCTTCAGCTTCCCGATGCTGACCGACGGCAAGGCCTTCCTGGGCACCAGCGCCTACGACGAGGTGCGCTTCGTCTTCTCGATCTGGCACCCCTCGGGTCAGCGCACCATCGACCTCGACCGCGCCTACGTCGAGCTGCGCGCCAATTTCGACCCCGACGAGGAGCACTGGACCAAGATCGCCGAGATCGAGCCCGTCGTGCCGCCGTACGCCGGCGGCGACAGCTTCGACGGCTGGATCGTCCTCCCCGTCCTCGGCGCCTCCAGCTCCTTCCTCCTCGTGGGCAGCGGCTTCGAGCCGCGCGCCCGCCTGCAGATCCGCGCCAGCGCCTATTTCGTGGCTTGAAACCGGGAGAAGCTACCGGAAGCCACGCCGCAGCTCTTTCTTGAAGAGGCCGAACGCCTCCTCGCCGTAGAGACAGAGGACGACGCGCTCCAGCTTGGTGCCGCCCTGGAGGAAGCGCTGGATCTCGGTCAGCATCACTCGCGCCGCCCTCTCCATCGGGAACCCGAACACCCCGGTGGAGATGGCCGGCAGGGCGATCGACTTCAGGCCGCGGCGGTCGGCCAGGGCGAGCGCCGCGCGCACCGCGGCGGCGAGCTTCTTGTCCTCGTCGCCGTCGCCCATCCGCGGCCCGACGGCGTGGATGACCTGCTTGGCGCGCAAATGACCGGCCCCGGTCATCACCGCCGTCCCCACGGGCGTCCCGCCGATGCGGTTGCACTCCTCCTGAATCGACGGCCCCCCTTTGGCCCGGATCGCCCCGGCGACCCCGGCGCCGAGCTGGAGCTGCTCGTTGGCGGCGTTGACGACGGCGTCCACCTCGAGAGCCGTGATGTCGCCCTCCACCAGCTCGAGCTGAGTGCGGTCCAACGTCATGACCAGCCGGTTCGGCTCTCCAGCCGCCTCCTCTGACGCCGGCTGCCTGGTGGCATCCTTTCTGGGCACGCATCCCCCCTTGGGCCGGCAGCAGACGAGTCCCGGCCCTCTACAACCAATAGTGTAGACTGCTCCCCGCAATGTGGACCGAAATGAAGACCCAATTGGCGGGTGAAATCACCCGCGCGATCCGCGAGAGCTTCGGCGTCGAGCACGTTCCGGTCCTCGAAGTGCCGCCGCGGCGGGAGCTCGGCGACCTCGCCTCCCCTGCCGCCATGCAGCTCGCCCGCACCCTGAAACGCAATCCGCGCGCCATCGCCGAAGAGCTCGCCGGCGCCCTCCGCAAGTCGGAGGCCCCGGGCACCCTGAGCATGCTGCGCGACATCCGGATCCTGGGCGCCGGCTATCTCAACTTCTTCCTCGACCGCCGCGCCTTCACCGCCGCCGCCCTCGACGCGAGCTGGCTGGGCACCGGCGTCCGCCCCGGCAAGGTGGTCATTGAGCACACCAACATCAACCCCAACAAGGCGGCGCACATCGGCCACCTGCGCAACGCCGTCCTCGGCGACGTCCTCGCCCGCTCCCTGAAGAGCCTCGGCGCGCCGGTCGAGGTGCAGAACTACATCGACGACACCGGCGTCCAGCTCGCCGACGTCGTCGTCGGCTTCCTCGACCTGCGCGGCCTGTCGCTCGCCGACGTCGAGGCGATCCCCGAGCCGTTCGACTTCTACTGCTGGGACCTCTACAGCGAGGTCGGCCGCTGGTTCGCCGAGGACAAGAGCCGCGAGCGCCTGCGCCGCGAGACCCTCCACGAGCTCGAGCTCGGCCAGGGCCCGCGGGCGGAGCTCGCCCGCCTCGTCGCCCGCCGCGTCCTGCGCCGCCACCTCGCCACCATGCGGCGCATCGACGTCTCCTACGACCTCCTGACCCGCGAGAGCGAGATCCTCGGCCAGCGCTTCTTCGAGAAGGCCTTCGGCCTGCTCAAGGAAACCGGCGCCGTGCGCCTGGAGAAAGACGGCAAGAACGCCGGCTGCTGGGTGATGCCGCTCTCGCAGAGCGAGGAGTTCGCCGGTCTCGAAGATCCGGACAAGGTGATCACCCGTTCGGACGGCACCGTCACCTACGTCGGCAAGGACATCGCCTACCAGCTCTGGAAGTTCGGCCTCCTCGGCCAGGACTTCCAGTACCGCCTGTGGAGCGAGGAAGGGGTCTGGGAGACCGTCCGCGAAGGCGTCGCCGACCATCCCGTCTTCGGCCGCGCCCAGCGCGTCATCAACGTCATCGACGTCCGCCAGAGCTATCTCCAGAAGATCGTCCGCGCCGGCCTCCAGGCCCTCGGCCACAAAGACCAGGCCGAACGGTCGATCCACTTCGCCTACGAGATGGTCTCCCTGACCCCGGCCACCGCCCGCCTCATGGGCTTCCTCGCCGAGGACGACGAGAGCGACAAGAGCCTGGAGATGTCCGGCCGCAAGGGGATCGGCGTCAAGGCGGACGACCTGATGGACCGCCTGGAGGCGAAGAGCCGGGAGGAGATCCGGACGCGGAGTCTTGATCGAAATGAAGAGCTCTCCGACGCCGAGGTCGAACGTCTGGCCCGCGAGATCTCCGTCGCCGCCCTGCGCTTCTTCATGGTCAAGGCGACCACCAACCGGGTGATCGCCTTCGACTTCGACGAAGCGCTGAGCTTCGAGGGCGAGTCCGGACCCTACCTCCAGTACTCCATGGTCCGCGTGAAGAACATCCGCCGCCGCCTGCGCGCGGAAGGCCTCGCCGACGACGTGACCCCCGAAGAGATCACCGCCTTACCCGAAGAATTCTTCGTCGACGACCTCTGGGACCTGATCCTGGAGGTGGCGCAGTCCGGCGAGGTGGTGGAGAAAGCCGTGGAAAACCTCGAGCTCTCCCTCATCGCCCGCCACGGCCTCGGTCTCGCGCAGCGCTTCAACGGCCTCTATCGCAAGCACCAGATCCTGCGCGAGGCGGACCCGCAATGGCGCGCCATCCGCCTCGCCATGGTCCTGATCTTCTACCACGGCCTGGAAGCCGTCGGCGAGCTCCTTGGCATCCCCGTCCCGGAGGAGATGTGAGATGGATCCGAACCGGCCCCCCCGCCAGAAGACCTCCCCGTGGCTGTACATCGGCTGCGGCTGCGGCGTCCTCGTTCTGCTCGGCCTCGCCAGCATCGTCGGCCTGACCGTCTTCGGCTACAAGAAGGGGAAGGACTTCGAGGAGTCCTTCAAAGACCCCGTGAAGCGCGCCGCCAAGACGCGCGAGATCCTGCACTACGACACGCTGCCGGAAGGCTACTACCCGATGGGCGGCTTCTCCGTGCCCATGACCATGGACATGGCCATGCTCACCGACCACGAGCCCGCCCCCGGCGAAGGCAACAAGGGCGCCTCCGAGTTCCGTGAGCGCGGCTTCATCTACACGGTCTTCCGGAGCTGGATGATCAAGAAGCCGAACGAGCTGCGCGACTACCTGGACGGCAAGGGGCCGCGGCCCAAGTGGATGAACCGCTCCGACATCGACCTCGAAGGCCGGGAGGTCTTGAGCCGCGGCCACGTCGACCTGGGAGGCACGGACGTCCTCTACGTCGCCACCCGCAACGACGCTGACCGTCCCGGCAGGCACAGGAACGGCCTCGTCACCTTCCTCTCGATCAACTGCCCGCACGACACCCGCCAGCGCATGGGTCTCTGGATCGGCCCCGATCCCGGCCCCGGCAAGCCCGCCGCCGAGCTGGAGCTCGCCGGCACCAACGCCGACCCGGCGGCGATCAAGGCGTTCGCGGGGCACTTCCGGTTCTGCGAGGCGCAACCTTGAAAATTCGGTAGCCGACCGCGGCGGGCGGGGGGGTAGGCGGCCATAGCAGGCCCATGCGCACTGGCTCAAGGCCGACGCGCGTTGGCCCGAGGCCGACGCGCGAAAACCAGCGGCCGAAGCGCGTTCCTGAGAGGTGATCGGCTGCTTGCTAAAATCTCCCCCATGTTCCAGGTCCTCTTCGTCGTCGTCGGCCTCCTGTGGACGGCGGCCTACCTGCTGATCATTCACCGCGGGTTCCGCGACCGGACCTACGGCATGCCGGCGGCGGCGCTCTGCGCCAACGTCTCCTGGGAGATTCTCTACGCCTTCCTCTGGCCGCAGAGCGCGCCCGAGGCCGCCGTGAATGTCACGTGGTTCGTCTTCGACCTCGTCCTGATCGCCCAGTTCCTGCGCTATGGGCCAGCCGAGCATCCGGAGGTGCCGCGCTCTCTGCTCTACGGCGGATTCGCCCTCGGCCTCGCCACCGCTTTCCCGATCGTCTGGCTGGTCTGCCGCGACCTCAACCAGGGCCACGGCGGCTACGCAGCCTTTGGGATGGACCTGATGATGTCCATCCTCTTCGTCGCCATGCTCCGGCGCCGGAGCTCCCTGCGCGGCCAGTCCTTCCTGATCGCTCTCACCAAGCTGGCAGGCAGCGCCCTCGCCGGTTTCACAGCATGGAAGGGAGGACGCATTCCACCCGGAACCGCGCTCCTGCCGGTCCTCATCATCGCCACGCTGGCCTGGAATCTATGCTACGTGTTTCTGGTCCACCAGCGGGCACGGCGTGAGGGGGTCTCCCTCTGGCGCCTGTAGCTCAGCCCCGGCCTCATTCGTCGGTTGCGAGCCGGCAACGAGCCGTTGGCAAGCAGCACCGAGTTGGGGGAGGGCTCCTGTGAGCGGGTCCAGGACTGCCCCGAGCCGGTCCAAGGCTCCATCGAGCCGGGCCGCAGATAGACCCAGCAGGTGGCTAAAATGCCCGAGCCGGTCTCTGCAAGCCCCGAGCCGGGGGCTAAAATGACCGAGTCGGTCCGCCGGCGTACCTCCTCGGTACGCCAGCGTACCTGCTGGGGGTCTCTTCCCCCCCTCAAAGCAAGAGTCCTGAGAAGGCGGTAGGTCAGCGACGTTGCTCAAAGCAAGCGCGGCCCGGCTCAACACCTCACAGCCGGCGAACATCCGCACATTCAAAGCCTCCTGGAGGACAGTCGCCCATGTGGAGCATGGAAACCCCCTGGTTCGATGTCGCGGTGGTCCTCGGCATTTTCGCCGTCGGCAACATCCTCTTCGGCCATTTCGAGGCTCACCGTCCGAAATGGTGGCGTCTCCTCTCGAGGTGGCAGGTGGCTATCGTCCTCGTGGCCATGCTGGCCCTCTCCACCACCGTGGGGCGCAGATGGGCCTATGGTGCGCTGCTGTTGCCGCTCCTCCTCGGTGCTGTATACGTTCATCTGTACTGGCTGCCGAAGCACGGGATTAATGGCTGGACTGGGGAGCCGAGGGAACGCTATCTGGCACTTGTTACCAAGAGGCGGTCGAAATAGCGGGCTGCGTGCCGGACCTTGCTGACAGGCGACGGAGGGCGGCGGCGGTTGAGTTGAGTGCCTGTCGAGCAGGACCCTTATATGCCGCAAGGCATTGCGTTGACGAGCATTCTGAAGTGATGTAGGGTCGAGTAGTTGACGGAGGTTAACTCGGCCGGGCGCTGGTTTCGTGGCTTCTGGAGGCAGGAGGGCCTGTACTGGCTCATCGCAAGACAGGTACAGAACTCGCAGGCTTCGTAGTGGAGTATCAGGATTCATTGGACCTTCTGTTCGTTCGTTCTGCCAGGGTATTGGCTGCCGACGGCACGTTTCTAGGAGGCCATGCTTGAGGGAGGAAGGCGTATAACACGGCAGATCGAACGGACATCTGACGCTGCCGCTCATGGGCACTGGTTGGTAAAGGAGAAGGCCTTGGCAAAAATAGAGACCAGGCAAGGGCAAAGCAGACGGTTCACGGCTGCCAGTGAGGCTTTCAAGCATCCGCTGGTTCTATTGCTTGTAGGCACTCTTTTGGGATCTCTCATTATTCCTTACCTCAGGGAGCGGGAGGCCCGCAATAGGGAGATAGAGAATCTGCGTCTTCAAAAGGCATTGGTAGCTTTTAGTGCCAATCAAGCAGTGGACGCAGATCTAAACGGACTTCTCACGGGGTTCGAGAATCTTTTCAAGGCTCGCGTCCAAACCCTCGACTCCGAGCGTGATCACGAACTTCAGCGGCAGATCTACGACCATCACAATGCATTCAACCGCGATGCTTGGTGGTGGTTCTCTCAACATATTACTGAGGCACAGATTTTTGGACTTCTCGACTCAAAATCCATAGGAGATGCTCGACGACTCGCCAGACAATATGATGGGAGCCTCAGGGCTACCACCAAGGCGCTAGAGAAGTTCTGGTTTCTGATGGAGAGTGAGCCCGTTCTCTCTCCTCCTGGAGAGCTCGAAGAGCTGATACATACAGCCCGAGAAGCAAACACAAACGGTCGAAGAGAACGGCTCAAAGTCGTCAGCGCCTTCGCAGCGCTCCTTCTTCGTCGCCCACCAGGAGAGAGCCTGCTTGGTGAAGATGCTCTCAAGGACGTGCCGTCGAACTCGGGGCCTAAAGCGGGCAGCTGACGGTGCCGCTTAGTCTCATTCTCGGGTGTGCCGGGCATGGAGTTCGTTACCAAGAAGCGGTCGAAGTTTTCCGTGTGCCTCTTCTAAGATGCCTGATGAGCAGTCATGATCTGCACGGTGATACTTGAAGAATTGATCATGCCGTCCAAGAGCGTGCAGCTCTAAAAGCTTCGTTCACCGCCTCATACGCCCATGAGCTTTGACGTTTATCTCCAGAGCTTCCACAACGGCGAGCTGGCAGGTATTCCTCGCCAACGCGTTCGCGACGCGTTCGGTACGCACCTCACGGAGATCGGGCCAGATGACTGGCAACTTCGCTACGATGACGCGAATTCGTGTGACCTCGATCTGATGGGAGACGACACTGACGCCGCCATGGTCCTAGGCTTCACCGTCTACAGGCCTTGCTCTGACCAGCGGTTGTGGGATGGCTTGGCTTCCATTCTCGCCTCGGGCGATGTCGTGCTTTATTTTCCCGGCGGTCGAGCGCCGCTCGTCGCACGGAGCACCGTCACAGATCATTTGCCTGCGAGCATGGTTGAGGCGTTGGGCCAGCCAGTTGTCGTTGCGAGCGACAGGGAGATTCAGCGTGAGATACACGCTGCCTGATCATGCGACGAGGGCAGGGCGGCTCGCAACGCTCTCTCCGGATCGAGCCGTGCCTGTTCCAGAACGACTCTGCCCCGAGTCCGAAGCTAGTACCTAGTCCCAACCCCCGTGCTCGGTCCGAACAGCACGGCGTTCAAAAAGATCGGCGTCGTCGCCCGCCAGAAAAGCCGGAAGGCCGGGTCCTGGGAGAAGAGCACGATGCTGCCCAGCCCGTGCTGCTCCATGCCGACCAGCAGCGAGCCGGCGAGGCGGTCTTCGGCTTCGGGCCAGGCGAAGCCGGCGATCACCGGGCTTTCGTCCGTGGCGACGAGGACGTCCTTGCGCGGATCGCCCATCGGCTTGAGCACCGTCGTGCCCTCGAAGAGCACGGCGGGCGAGGAGGGCAGGCCCAGGGTGAGCGGATGGGACGGCTGCATGCGGGTGGCCAGGGCGGCGCCGGGGGTGAAGATGGGGCGGGCGGCGAGCTCCCGGTCGGTATCGCTCTCGGCGGACTCGGGGTCCTCATCCTTCTTGTCCGTCTCCTTCTTCTCCGGCGGCTGCCAGCTCTTCACCTCGGTCAGCTTGATCTCCTGGAGCCACTTCACGGCGTCGCCGACGGCGATCAGGACGCCTCCCGCCTTGACCCAGGTGTCGAGGGCCGTGCGCGTCTTCTCGCTGATGCGGTCGTCGAAGTCGCCGCTGGGGAAGATCAGGACGTCGAGATCCGAGAGGTCGATCTGGCGCAGGTTCGCGAGATCGATGCGGTCGTGGGGGACGCCGATCTGCTGGTCGAGGAGAGACCAGAGGAAACCGAAGGAAGTGGCGTCGACGCCGTCGCCGCTGAGCAGGCCGACGTGGGACGGCCGCACCGCGGCCATGGCGTTGGAGCCGAGCGAGAGCCCCTTGAAGTCGTACGAGGAGGCGATGGCCTGGGCGGTGACGCCGTCGGCCTGAAGGAGAGCGTCGAGCATCGGCCGCAGGCTGTCTGGATTGCCGTGGCGGGGGATGAACAGGGTGCCGGATGGAAAGCTCTGCTCGCCGCTGGTGAACGCGGCGAGGGCGACGCGGTAGTGGAGCTTGCGCTTCTGGAGCTCCGCCGCGACGCGGTACGAGGCGAGCCCCTGCGGACGGACCAGGTAGCCCAGGGTGCCGTTGCCGCGGATGCCGCCGAGAATTTCTCCGGAGGTCTCGCCGGATCTCACCGTCACTGAGCGCACGTTCCCCGGCTGCTTGGCCGCCACCCAGGTCTCGACGTTGAAGGCGAGCGGCAGCGACCAGGCCGTGATGTCGTAGAACTCAGGGCTGAGGTTCTGCTCCAGCCGTTGCCGCTGGCGGTCCAGGAAGCTCTGCGCCATCGGCGAGTCGAGCTCGAGAAGAGCCTCCACCAGATTGCCCAGCGGCTGCGTGGTGGACACGGCGTAGGTCTCGGCCGCGAAGCGGTGCGGCGCGTCCTGGCCGCCGGTCATGCGGTGCGCGGTCAGCTCCGTCTCCTTGCTCAGCCGGTCGACGCGGATGCCGTGCAGGATGAGGAGATCGGCAAGCGCGCGCGCCTCCTGCTGGTCGGCGGACCACAGGTAGGTGCGCGGGTCCGAGGCGGCCTTGATGCGGCCGGCGACGAAATCCTCCATCAGCTTGCGGGCGTTGCGGCTCGCCGTGCGCACCGTGGTCAAGGAGGTCGTGACGTGGCGGGCCACGCGGTCGGCGAGGGTGAGGACGGAGCCGTCCGCCAGGTTGAGGGCGAGGCCGCCGCGTCCGCCGCCGGCCATCTCGTAGGTCATGCCGACCGCGCCGCGGAGGCTCGGGTAGGAGTCGCCGTAGCCGGGATAGAACAGGTCGTAGTTCTCGCCCTTGAAGTAGATCCAGCCCTGGCGGTCGAACGCCTCGGCGTTGGCGCGGCCGAAGGTGTCGAGCCAGGAGATGATCCGGCGGTCGATCTGCGGGTGGACCGGATCGGCCGCCGGCGGGAAGAAGTAGCTCGACTCGCTGCTCATCTCGTGGAAGTCGACGTACACCTGCGGCTCCCAGGCGCGGTAGGCGGCGATGCGGTCGCGGGTCTCCTGCTGGCTCGCCCAGGCCCAGTCGCGGTTGAGATCGATCAGGTAGTGATTCTGCCGCCCACCCGGCCACGGCTCCCAGTGCTCGGCCGAGGCGCGGTGCGGGTTCGGGTCCTCGCCGCGGCGCTGGCCATAGGCGGTGATGTAGCGCTCGCGGCCGTCCGGGTTCACCAGCGGATCGACCAGCACCACCGTGTTGCGCAGCATGGATTCGACGTCCTCCCCCTTGCCGGCGGCCAGGGCGTAGACGGTCCCCAGGGCCGCCTCGGCGGAAGAGGATTCGTTGCCGTGGACGCCGTAGGCGAGCCAGACGAGGAGCGGCAGCGAGCGGGTCAGGCGGTCCTTTTCTCCCTCCGGGAGCGCGCCGGGGTCGGCGAGGCGGAGATGGTCCTGGCGGATCTCCTGCAGGCGCGCCAGATTCTCCGGGCTGGAAATCGCCAGGAGCTGCAGCGGCCGGCCTTCATAGGTGCGGCCGTAGGACCACATCTTCACCCGCGGAGACGCCGCGGCGACCTTCTCCAGGTCGTCGATCATGCGGTCCCAATGGGTGAAACGGCTGCCCAGCGGGTAGCCGAGCACCGCCTCGGGCCGCGGCACCTTCTCGTCGAAGGCGGCGGGCAGGTCCAGCGCTTCCCCTTTGGAAAGGGGCGCCACCAGCGGTGCGTCGGTGGCAAAGATCGCCGTGCTCCAGGCCAGGGCGGCAGAGAGAAACCAGAGGGTGCGCAACATGGTAGAGCTGCTCCGCAAAAGTGCTTCAGAGGCCGGGGGGATCAGGAGGTGACGACGCTCTCCGACGAGATGTTGAGCCTCTTCATCATCTCGTGGAGGGTCGTGGGCTTGACCTGCAACAGCTCCGCGGCGCGCTTCTGCACGCCGCCGCAGGCTTGCAGGGCTTTGACGATGATCTGCCGCTCGTATTCGCTCACCGCGTCCTTGAACGCGATGCCGTTGGCGGGCAGAGTGGGAGGCGGCAGGCCGATCGATTCCGGCTGCCGCACCGAGGAGGGCAGGAGATCGATGTCGAGCACCTCGCCGGTGGAGAGCACGACGCCCCGCTCGATGACGTTTTCAAGCTCGCGGACGTTGCCCGGCCAGTGATAGTCGAGCAGCACCTCCATGGCGCGCGACGAGATCTCGCGCAGCGCTTTTTCGTTCTCCCGCGCGTAGTGCGCCAGGAAATGCTGGGCGAGCAAGGGGATGTCCTCGCTCCGCTTGCGCAGCGGCGGCAGGTTGATGACGATGACGTTCAGCCGGTAGTACAGGTCCTCGCGGAAATGCCCCTGCTGGACGGCGCCTTCGAGATCGGCGTTGGTGGCGGCGACGATCCGCACGTCCACCTTGATCGTCTCGATCCCGCCCAGGCGCATGAATTCCTTCTCCTGGATGACCCGCAGCAGCTTCGCCTGCGTATCGAGAGGGATGTTGCCGATCTCGTCGAAGAAGATGGAGCCGTTGGTGGCCAGCTCGAAGAGCCCCTTCTTGCTCGCGATGGCGCCGGTGAAGGCGCCGCGCACGTGGCCGAAGAGATTGCTCTCCAGGAGATCGGCGGGCATGGAGCCGGAGTTGACGGTGACGAACGGACCGTTGGCGCGCCGCGAGTGGTGGTGGATGGCCTTCGCCACCAGCTCCTTGCCGGTGCCGCTTTCGCCGAGGACCAGGATGTTGCTCTTCGACGGCGCGGCGAGCTTGATGAGGTCGTAGATCTGCTGCATCGGCTTGCTCTTGCCGATGATGTTGTCGAAGCCGAAGCGCTGCCGGAGTTGTTCTCGCAACGAGCGGTTCTCGGAAGCCAGGCGGCGCTGCTCCAGCCCCTTGCGCAGGGTGAGCAGCACCTCCTCGTTCTTGAACGGCTTGGGGATGTAGTGGAACGCACCCTCGCGCATCGCGTCGATGGCGCTCTCGATCGAGGAGTAGGCGGTGATCACCACGACGACCTGGTCGGGCCAGCGCTGGCGGATCTCCTTGAGCACCTGCATGCCGTTCATCCCGGGCAGCATCAGATCGAGCAGGACGAGGTCAATCTCCTCCTTGTCCAGGATCTCGATCCCCTCCTCGCCGGAGTAGGCGGAGAGCGTGTTGTGCCCTTCCTTGTGGAGGAGGACGGTCAGAACGTCCTGCAGGACCTCCTCGTCGTCGACGATCAGGATATTCATACGTGACGCGGCAGCTCGACGTGGAAGCAGGCGCCCTCGCCCGGCGCGCTGACGGCACGCAGCGAGCCGCCGTGGCGGTGCACGATGTCGTAGCTGATCGACAGGCCGAGCCCGGTGCCGCCGCGATTGAGCTTGGTGGAGTAGAACGGCTGGAAGATCGTCTCCAGCTTCTCCAGCGAGATGCCCGGACCGTTGTCCTGGATCTTCACACAGAGAGAAGACGCGGAGGCTTCGAGAGCCACGCCGATCCGCCCCTGGGTTCCCTCGGGGCGGCCTGGGCAGCAGACACCCGGCGCCGGGGAAACGGCGTCCAGAGCGTTGACCAGCAGGTTGGTGAACACTTGCTGGAGCTCGCCTTCACAGCCGAGGACGAGCACCGGCTCCGCCGGCAGGTCCCAGGAGACCTCGATCCGCCGCCTCTCCAGGCGGTCGCCGAGAAGGTCGACGCACTCGCGGAGGATCGGCCCCAGCGGCACCGGCTTGCGCTCCTTCTGGCGGTCGCGGGCGAATTCCAGGAGGTTGTTGACGATGCGCGCGGCGCGGAAGGTCTGCCTCTCCACCTTCTTCAGGATCTCATAGTGCGGATCGCTCTCCGCCGTGTCCGAGAGGAGCATCTGGGCGTAGCTCGAGATGCCGGTGATCGGCGTGTTCACCTCGTGCGCCACGCCGGCCGCCAGCATGCCGAGGGCGGCGAGGCGGTCCTTCTCCTTGAGCTCGTGCTCCATCGCCACCCGCTCGGAGACGTCGTGGACCACGAGCACCCGCAGATCGTGAGGCTCGCCGGCGAAGCTCGCCAGGCTCACCTGGAGCGACCGCTCCCGGCCGGCGGCGTCACAGAAGCTGATCTCCGTCGGCCCCTCGCCCGGTTGCGGCAGCGGCGCGATGGGCAGCAGGTCCGCCAGGTCGCGTCCAATCAGGGAGGGCCGTTCGGCGCCGCTGATCGCCGTGAAGGCGGCGTTGACCGAGAGCACCCGGTCCGCCTCATCGAGCACCGCGATGCCGGCCGGCGACGATTCGAAGATCCCCTCGCTGTAGCGCTGGAGGGTGCGCACCTCTTCGAGCTGGAAGTGGAGCTGCCCCACGAGCTGCGCGTTCTCGATCGCCAGCGCCGCCTGGTTGAGCAGGTGGCGGATCAGCTCGGTGTCGGCGCTGGAGAGCGGCACGCTCTCCCGGCGGAAGCCGGTGAGGACGATTCCAATGCCACGCCCGCGGACCTCCAGCGGGAAGGCGTACCGGTAGCCGGCGAGGAACAGCCGCTGCTCCGGGGTGGCCGGCTGGCCGGGCAGCGCCATGCCGGAGAGGAGGGCGAAATCCTTCCCCCACAGCGCGCCGCCCAGCGCGTCGAACGGCGCCTTCCCCACCAGCCCCGGCTCGGGGCGGAACGGCGCCAGCAGCCCGCCCTGGGAGAGGAGGAGGTTCGTGCGCTCCAGGTCGACTCCGACCTCGATCTCCAGGAGAAGGGCGGCGCAGAGCCGTCCCAGATCGCGCTCGTGGAGCAGCTCCCGGCCGAGGTCGGAGAGGGCGCGCCGGCGGCTGAAGCTCCCCCGGTACTGGATGCGTTCGAGAGCCGAGGAAATGTTCTTGCGCGTCGGCACCAGCAGGCCGGCGATCGCCAGGCCGGCGACGAAGGTGAGGAAGCTCCGGGTCATTCCCAGCTCGGAGGGCACGCCGTTGGTGATCGCCAGATTGACCAGGGAGAAGCCGATGGCGCCGACCAGCAGGGTGAGCGTCAGCGAGATCGAATCGCGGACGATGACCTCGATGTCCCACAGCTTGTAGCGCAGGATGGCGTAGGCGAAGGTCAGCGGCACCAGGGCCAGGGGGAGCACGGAGACCGCCTGGAGCAGCACCGGCCCGCGCAGCCCGAAGATCTCGGGAATCCCATAGAGCAGCAGGAACGGCAGGTAGCCGCCGCCCATGCCGAAGACCATCCACTGGAGCTGCCGCTGCTGCTCCCAGCCGCGCTCGCGGAGCAGGCGGAAGACCAGCAGCGCCACCGCGGCCAGGGCGAAGACCGCCAAGTGCGCGATCTCGGCGCGGTCGAGGAGGCGCAGGGCCGCGGCCGACGCGCGCCGCGCCAGGATCTGCTGGAGCTGCAAGGCGAAGAGGACCGCGGCCGGCAGATACAGGAACGGGATCAGCCGCCGGGACCATCTCCCGGGCCCGGCCTGCAACGGCGTCGGGAAGACCAGGAACAGATGGAGCGTCAGCGCCGGCAGGAGCAGGCGCGCGATCTCGTCGCCCAGGTAGACGGCCCGGAAGAGCCCGTCGACGGGCGGCGTCGCGCTCAGCAGGTAGAAGGCGGCCGAGGCGAGCGCCCAGAGATAGAAGAGGAAACCCTGGCCGTCGGTCTTGCGGACCAGTGTATAGAGGCCGATGAGCAGGAACAGGGCGCCGACCAGAGACAGGATCAGATACGGGACGTCGACCTGGAGAGCCGGCCGCCGGTAGTCGACCTGCACGACCTCCGGGCCGCGCAGGATCGTCAGCTTGCTCGCCGGCCGCAGCCGGAGGCTCTCGGTGAGGGCGCCCGGCCCGGTGACCTCGCCGGGGACGACGAAGATCAGGTCGCCTTCCCGGACGCCGGTCTTCGGGTCCGACACCCGGTCGACCAGAAGACCGCCGGCCGCCGGCCGCCCTTCGAAGCCCAGGGGCTGGAACTGATGGACCTTCCGCGACACGCTGAGGCCACCCAGCGCGACGACGACCAGCGCGAGGAGAAGCGAAGCGATCAGCCTGAAAGTGCGCGCGCGATTCATGAGGGGCAATCCAGTCCCTCCTTCAGATAGCAGATTCTGTGCCACCGCAACGCATTTTTGAATGCCCTCCAAACCCTTGATTTACCTACATTTTAGCGGGGAAGACTTCAGAAATGCGAACGCAATCCAGAATTCTGGATTCAAGCGTTTGGCCCTGCTGGTTTGTTGGAGAAGCGGACGGGATCAGAACTTGACCGCGATGCCACCCATCAGGCGGCGGCGCAGCTCGTTCTCGTGGCTGCTGGCGGTGGTGGAGACCGGGCCGCGGCTGAGCTCCATGTTGAGCTGCACCGCCCAGTCGGACGCCAGGTCGAACATGAAGCCGAGATCCTGGGTGAGCATCAGGCGGACCCGGTCGAGCTCCATCCGGGGCGCGATGCCGTTGGGCTGGCCGACCGGCTGCAGCTCCTGGGAGAGGTGGTGGAAGGCCACGAAGACGCCCGTCGAGGAGCTCAGGAACTGGGTGTCCAGGGAGGCGACCATGTAGCGCACCTGGTTCTCGTACGGCCGGCGGTCCGCGGCCAGGAAGATGCCGCCGCCACCCGCCGCCAGGCTGGATTCGAGGGTGGTCACCACCTTCGGCGTCAGGTGCTTGCTCATCTGGAGGCGCAGCTCCGGCAGCTCGTCACCGCGCACCAGGTAGAGGCTCTCCAGGCGGTCGAACGCCTCGTCGCTGAAATAGAGCCGGAGGGTCTCGCCGACCGTGCGGTGCGAGGCCGTGAGGGAGAGGGAGCCGTCGGTCGCGTCCTTCGCCGGCTTGCGGGCGAGGCTGACCTGATAGCACGCCTCGCTCCCCTGCTCGCAGAGGTCGGACTCCTGGTACAGGCTGGGCAGGAAGGTCGGGGTGAGGGGCGTTTCCTGATAGACGCGCTTGCTGCCCGAGCCTTCGAGCTGCCAGTTGCTGCCGAGCTGGAGCACGATGCCGCCCTGGGGCATCAGCGACAGGCTGCCGTCGGACAGCGTGCTGTACATCCCGTATTCGAGGAGCACCGCCGGCTGCACCCGCACGCCGCCGCGGCCGAAGAGGTCGACGCTGGCGGTGGCCGGCTCTTCGACGGGGCGGCCGGGGGTCAGGGTGCCGAACTGGTGCTCGCGATAGCGGACGCCGGTCTGCAGCGTGTTGCTGTCGCCGAGATCGGTGGTGTAGGCGCCTTCGAGGCGCAGGGTGCGCGATTCCTCGGGGATCTCCAGCGGATCGATGGCGGCCTGGCGGTGATAGTTGCTCTCCGTGGTGTACTGGGCCGCGACATCGGTGCGGCCGTTCTCGCCCACGCCCTGGGTCCAGTTGACCGTGTAGTGCTCGAAGTCGATGGGCTCCTGCCCGTCGGTCCGCCGCCCCAGCCGGTTGCTCAGCGAGGTGACGGTGAGCCGGCTCGCCGAGCCGCGCGCGACGTCGAGAGAGAGCGTGCTCGCCTGTCCGGAGCTGGAGATGGCCCCCGGCCGGCCGGCCGAGTCGCCGCTGAGCTGCCAGAAGCTGCCGCGGAGGCCGACCTGGGTCTTCCCGAAGCTGCCTTCGATGCCGACTCCCGCTCCCGACACCTGGCTGCCGCCGTCGCTATTGCTGGTGGCGATCTGGTCGACGCCGGTCATCGCCTGCCAGGAGGTGCGGAAACCGGCCGTCTCCAGATCCTTCAGCTCCTTGAGGTCGAGCTTCTGTCCGGTCCTGATCGAGGACAGCGGCGCGGCGGGGCCGGCGGCGATCTGCGTGCGCTCGGCCTCGTCCGCCAGGATCTCCCGCAAGACGTCGCCGGGGAGACGGGACCGCACCGACCAGAAGTCGTCGGCCTGACCATCAGATCGACCGCGGCCGGCGGCGTCGCGCGGCTGCTCTTCGAGCTGCAGCTCGACGAACTGGTAGGTCTGGGCGGTGGTGCGTTGCAGCATCACCATCACGGGGACGAACCCCGGCTTGTGCGCGATGATCTTGTAGAGGCCGGCGGGGAGGTTCTGGAAGAGGAAGTTGCCCTTGAGGTCGGTCAGAACCTTCTTGAGGCTGAGATCGGAGAGCTGGTAGGCGTAGACACCCGCCTCGGAGAGAGGAGAGGCCGCGCCGAGCACCCGTCCGCCGACACCTGGCTGGGAGGTGCCCGCCTGGGGACCGTTGATTGCGCCCGCCCTGCCCGCGCTGCCGATGCCGCCGAGCAGGGTCAAGGCGAGGAGCAGTGAGATCGATTTCCGGGAGGCTGTCATCACCTTTCCCTTCAAGCTCGGAACTGTACTCGGCCGATGGGACTCTGTCAAATGTTGTCACCAGCCGGCTCGTGTGGCTGAGTGACTACAACATGCGCAGGCCGGGGTCAGATTCCCGGCAGACCCCGCTCGCGGCGAGCGCACAGTCCAGCCGGCCTCATTCCACCCCGCTATTCCACCCGATACGTCACCCCGCCGCTCCTCCCCAGGTCGTCGGTGACCACCAGCCGGTGCTCCCCGGGGAGGCTGGGCAGGAAGCGGCTCTCCTGCGGCGCGGTGGTGGCCACCAGGCGGCCGTCCTGATACCAGAAGAGGCGGGAGACGCCGGCGCCGGCGCGGGCCACCAGGGGAATCCGCTGATTCTCCGGCAGAGCGTCGCGGCGCAGCCGGTAGGGGGTCGTGCCGTCCGGGGAGACGATGCGCGGCGGCTCGCCCTCCACGATGCCGCCGCAGGCCGCCGAGAGGCGCGGCGGCTCCGGCACCGGATCGCCCTGCGCCCGCCACCAGGCGACGAGCTCGGCGGGGAAGACGGTCAGCACGCGGAAGGCGTGCGGCCGGCCCGCCAGACAGTCGCCGGCCAAAAGCTCGCCCGTGACGGCGTCCACCAGCGCCCGCCGGTGCCAACTGCATTGGACGAGGTGAGACTTGCCGGGCAGATACGCCACCCGCAGGCGCACCGGGCAGTACGGCCCCGGCAGCTCCCGGCTCTCGGCGCAGACCTCGATCGTCTCCGGCTCCGGCGCGGGAACAGCTCCGGACGAGCCTCCGGCGCCGCGGTCGCCCAGGGCGCGGAAGAGATCGAAGAGGAGCGGCCCGGCGTGCTGGCTCCCCGAGATCCCCTTGCGCGGCCGGCCGTCGAAGTTGCCCACCCAGACGCCGATCGTGTAACGGCGGGAGAAGCCGACCGCCCAGGCGTCCCGGTGGCCATAGGACGTGCCGGTCTTCCACGCCACCGCCGGCCCGTCGCGCGTCAGGTCCCAGGCCTCCGGCATGTCCGGCCGCCGCAGGTCGGTGAGGATGCCGGCGATCTCTCTCGCCGCACCGGCCGAGAACAGGCGCACGCCGGCCGGCTGCGCCACCGTCCTCTCCGTCGTCTCCTCGACCAGGCGAAACGGCCGGTAGACGCCGCCGTCGGCCAGGCTCGCATAGAGATTGACCAGATCGATCAGCCGCACCTCGCCGGCGCCCAGGATCAAGGGGAGACCGTAGTGCTCGGCCGGCCGGTCCAGGGTGACCAGACCGCCGTGCCGCAGCAGGCGGTGAAAATCGCCGAGGCCGATCTCGGAGAGCAGGCGGACGGCGCAGGCGTTGAGCGAGAGCACCAGCGCCTCGCGCATCGTCACCCGGCCGCGATAGCGCTCGTCATAGTTCTCCGGCACGTAGCCCGAGAAGTCGGTCGGCACGTCGAGCAGCCAGGAGTCGGGGATGACCCGTCCTTCGTCCAGAGCCATGGCATAGAGGAACGGCTTGAGAGTGGAGCCCGGAGAGCGCCGCGCCAGGGCGCCGTTCACCTGGCCCTGGAACGACGGCTCGTGGAACGCCGCCGAGCCCACCAGCGCGCGCACCGCATGGCTGCCGTTCTCGATCACCACCACCGCGGCGTTGCCGATCCCCGTCGTCCGCAGATCGGCGATCCGCCCGCGCACCTGCTCCTCGGCGATGCTCTGGATGCGGCTGTCGAGGCTGCTGCGGATCCGCGTCTCGCCGGGGAGCAGCCGCACCGCCAGCTCGGCGAGGTGCGGAGCGGCGAACGGCGGGCGACGGCGCACCCGCGGCAACGGCTGCGCCAGAGCGTCCGCGATCTCCTGCCGGGGAAACGCCCCGCGCGCCGCGAGCTGGTGCAACACCCGGTCCCGGGCTTTTCTCGCTTCGATCGGATCAACCGTTGGGTCGTAGCGCACCGGCGAGCGCGGGAGCGCCGTCAGCAAAGCGATTTCGCCGAGGGACAGCCGGTCCGGCGTCTTGCCGAAATAGAACCACGCCGCCGCGCCCACCCCTTCGACATTGCCGCCGTACGGCGTCAGATTGAGATAGATCTCCAGCAGCTCCCGCTTCGAGAACCGCCGTTCGAGCTGCACCGCCCGGAACGCCTCCAGCAGCTTGCGCGGAAACGTCCGCGCCCCCGGCTCCGCCATGCGCGCGATCTGCATCGGGATCGTCGAAGCGCCCGAAACCACCTCCCCCGCCACCACGTTCGACCACGCCGCGCGAGCGATCGCCACCGGATTCACCCCCGGATGGCGCCAGAACCAGCGGTCCTCGGAAGCCACCAGAGCCCGCGGCAGCTCGGCCGGCAGCTCGGACAGGCGCACCGGGAACCGCCATCGCTGGTCGGCTGGAAGGAAGAAACGGAGCGGCTCGCCGGCCCGGTCCGTCACCACCACCGCGGGCGGGCGGCGGAGGGTCTCCCAGGGGAAGGGGAAGAGGAGATTGAGGACGCCGAGCCAGAGGACGGGGAGGAGGGCGACGAAGAGAAGAAGAAGGACGGCGAGCGTCGTTCTCTTCCTGAGCAGGCCCGCGGTAAGTCTTCGCAACGACATCTTCACTGGCCGTCATGCTAGCCTCGTTTCATGGATCTCCCAATCCCTCTCGAAGATCTCCTGAAACGGGAAGATGACTCCGTCGAATGGAAAAAGACCGGGAAGCCGGAGGACGTGGTCCGCAAGCTCTCGGCCTTCGCCAACAGCCTGAGCCCTTTCTCCAAGGGGGGATGGGTGCTCTGCGGAGTCGAGGAGGTGAAGGACGAGCATGGCTTCCCGCTGGGCCGGCCTGTCGGGCTTGATTCTGACCGTCTCAAGGAGATGAAGGGAGCCGTTCTCTCCTCGTGCCGGTCGCATGTTTCGCCACCTCTCTTCCCGCAGGTCTATGAGGAGGCGCTTCCGGAGGACGCGGCGCGGCGTGTCCTGATCTTCTATATCGGCCCTTCCCGCGAGGCCCATACTTTCGCGACCAAGAGTGACGCCTCGAAGTACTGGATCATGTCGGACAGCAACACCGTGGAGGCGCGCGGAGAAGCATTGCGCCGGCTCCTGGCGGAGAAGGACGCCGCTCCTCCTTTCCTGAACCGCCCCTGCTCAGACGCAGGCATGGAGGACCTCAACCGGGTTGCGGCGGATGAGTTTCTGTCCGAGGCACACCTGCCGAGACCCGCCGCCGACTATCTGGAGCCGGACGTTCGTCTCGATGCAATCACGCATCCGCTGGTGGTCTCGGTCCCGACCGCTCCGGGTCTCACCAAACCTGTGCCCACCAAGCTCGCCATCCTTCTGTTCGGCCGGGAGCCGACCCATTACCTTCCCGGCGCCTATGCCACTCTCTCCGTCTATGAGGGAGTGTCGAGGAGCGAGACGAACAGCAGAAGATTCGAGGCTTTCGGCCCGATTCCAAAGTTGATCCGTGACCTTCTCGAGAAGCTCCGTCTCTACACGGGAATCGAGATCGACAAATCGGCCAGCGCCCTGGAGATCCGCCAGAATCGGCCGCGTTATTCCGAGAAGGCGCTCCAGGAGGCGGTGGTCAACGCATTCGCTCACCGTGACTACGAATCCCACGAGCCGGTCCAGATCACCGTTTTCGAGGATCGAATCGAAATCAGCAACCCGGGAGGCTCTCTCTCCGGAGCGTCCGCCGAAAGCCCGGCGCACGGGAACCCTCGCTGGCGAAACCCGGCGCTCGCCGGTTTTCTGTTGAAGATGTCGCTGGCGCAGAGGGAGGGGCAGGGGATACCGACGATTTTCAAAGAGACTCTGGCGATCTCCGGCCAGGAACCCACGGTCCGCTCCACTCCGGTCGATTTCACTCTGATCCTGCCGGCCCCCAAAGCAGAGCCCGAGCCGTGGACGGGGAGCAGCTCCGAAGACGGCCTGATCCTGGTCTCGATCGGCGCCGAATCGGTCCGACCCTTTGTCGAGGAGTCTCTCGAGCGGCTTGGGATCCAAGGGGCAAAAGTGCTGGTCGATCTCGACATTCCGAAATACGTTCTCCCTGGCGCCTGGGAGGAGGAAGCGAAAAAGATCCGGAACAAGGTCAAGCGATGGGTCGATGATCCCAGGTTCCCGCGGCTGCACCTCTTCTACCGGGGCCCGGTCGTGCTCGCGCCTCTCCTGGGCGCCTTGATCGCTCCTTCCAAGCCGTTGGTCGTATACTATTTCGAGGGCGGCCGCTACGAGCGCGCCTATACGTTGGAAAGGAGGTTCCTGATCTCCAAGGATTGAGAGGCTTCAGGGATGGCTTGAGCAAAGGCCCTCCGTTGCGCGAGCAGCGGATGAAAATCGGGTGAATTGCCGGAAACTCCGGGGACGGACAATCGGCAGCCAAGGCCGGCACGGAGGATCGAGAGATCCGAGGGGCCGGCAAGGTTCAGAGACTAGGATCCGAGCGAAAGCGGTAATGATCCCACGAGCGCCCGACATCTCTCCGAGATGAGGATGCAGAGATGATGAGATAGTCCGTTCTACCGCGATAATCTGCTGTGTTCCAAACGGTAGAAGCCGAGGATAAAGAGCCTCGGCGGTAACAGACTGGCTGAAAAAGCCCGGCTAAAGAATCCCCTGATTCTCTTGTTCTTGCGCAGGACCCCCTGCATCAGCGCCGGGAGGCTTCGGCCTCCCGACGGGCGATCACCACCGGATGGCACCAGAACCAGCGGTCCTCCGAAGCGACGAGAGCCCGCGGCAGCTCGGAGACCCCAGGGGAAGAGGAGATTGAGGACGGCGAACCAGAGGATGGCGAGCCAGAGGAGAACAACTCCCGCGGCCCGCCGACGGCGCACGCCTGGAATCCTCCCGGCTGTCAGCCGCGATTCGCGGTCACTAATTGAGGCAGGGTCTGGGAGATCTCGGAGAGGTGGGACTCCGGCGCCAGAATAGGACGTACGATCTCCTGACTCTCGACTGTTCCTTCAGTCTCTAAGAGACCGAGCAGCTTGCTGCGCACATCCGTCATCCCCTCGGGCACCTGTGCCCAGACATTGAGGATCGAAGCGGCGAATGGGTCGAGATCTTTCATCGGCGTGCTCCCTTCCGGGAGAGACTCAAGCGTAGCACAAAACTCGGTACAGTTTTGTACCGAGCTCCGGGAGGATGACGCCGTCGATGCGTTCCGTGAGTTGATTGGCAGCGTGATAAATCGTCTTGAGCTCAGTGAGGGGCCCGTAAAGGATCGGGAGTCTTGATCGCTCCTTCCAAGCCACTGGTCGTATACTACTTCGAGGGCGGCCTCTACGAGCGTGCCTATACGTTGGAAAGGAGGTTCCTGATCTCCAAGGATTGAGAGTCTTCAGGGATGGCTTGATCAAAGGCCCTCCGTTGCGCGAGCAGCGGATGAAAATCGGGTGAATTGCCGGAAACTCCGGGGACGGACAATCGGCAGCCAAGGCCGGCACGGAGGATCGAGAGATCCGAGGGGCCGGCAAGGTTCAG
>Ga0307506_10000086_pt1 | contig 38055 bp, 38 predicted proteins | sample 25_S_MG_FD_202175 | JGI IMG/M metagenome (GOLD analysis project Ga0307506, IMG submission 202175) | Soil microbial communities from Populus trichocarpa stands in riparian zone in the Pacific Northwest, United States - 25_S | ecosystem: Environmental > Terrestrial > Soil > Riparian zone > Trees... | reverse complement strand
CCCTCTCGCCGAGCTCCAGGACGAATATGAGAGCTTCGTCGTCGTGGCGGCGGACAACACCGCCTCGCGCGTCTTCTTCGTCACCTCGGCGGTGGCGAACCAGGACGCCCGCATCAAGGGCGACATCAAGAACAACGTCAAGAAGGGCGGCTGGTCGCAGAAGCGCTACGAGAGGCGGCGCAGCAACGAGCTGATGCACTACGCCAAGGAGATCGTCGAGGTCCTGACCGAGATGGACCAGAAGGAGACCTTCAGCCGCCTCTTCCTCGTCGGCTCGCAGGAGACCATGGTCGAGATCGAGAGCGCCCTGCCGCCGCCGCTCGCCGCCAAGCTCGCCGGCAAGCAGAACGTCGACTTCAGCGCCGGCGACGATCCGATCTTCGACACCGCCTTCGAGCTCTCCTTCGCCGCCGAGCGCGAATCCGAAGCGCAGCTCTGGGAGCGCATCAAGGGCGAGTACTGCCGCGGCGGCCTCGCCGTCACCGGCCCCGAAGACGTGCTCAAAGCCGCCGCCGTCGGCCGCGTCGAGAAGATGGCCGTCACCCGCGATGCCAAGATTCCCGGCACGCGCTGCCGCGACTGCGAAAACCTCCTCCCCGGCACCCCCGAAAAATGCACCATCTGCGGCTCGGAGGACATCTTCAAGGTCGACCTGGTCAACGAGCTCGTCGAGCTCCTGGCGCTATCGAGCGCGGAGGCGGATTTCGTCGACGCAATCCCGGGGCTGACGGAGGCGGGAGAGGTGGCGGCGCTGTTACGGTATTGAGGAGCCTTCGACGCTCTGCGCCCTAGGTGGAGCCACCCTTCTTCACGCTCCATCCCCCATCGGGATGCGGCACGACGTGCTGTGAGCTTTTCGACATGTTCTGCTCCTTGCGGACGCCCCACCTCCGCCCTTCTGCCGGTGCGAGTCGCCCTGGATGTAGCTTAACAGATCGGCGCGGTGCAGGAGCTGGTCGCCGTCCAAGGCGAGCCCTGAAGGAAGGACGGGCAGAGGAGGGCGACTCCCCTGCCCGTTACGTCAATTGTCAAAGAGCAGTCAAACAACAAACAGCAGTCGAGGGGCCTACTCCAGCGAGGCGACGACGGGCGGAGCGTTCTTCTTCTCGCCCGGCTTCTTGCGCTCCACCTTGCGCGGCGTGATGCCGAAGGCGCGGAGGTTCTCGTTGGTGAACCCGAGCTTGCCCTGGATCTGAGCCGCCACCCGGCTGCGCAGGTCATAGCCGCGCTTCTCCGCCGCCTTGCGCAGGCGGACGATCTCGCGCAGCCGCCCCGTCAGCGTCTCCTGCTCCCGGTCCAGCGTCCGGACCTCCGTCAGGAGCTTGTCGATGTCCTCCGACTCCTGCGTGAGATGCGGCATCTCCGCGAGCTTCGGCTTGAGCGTCTCGTTGAGCAGATCCGCCATGGTCACGATCTTCTGAAATGAAAGCGTAGGCATACGTTCTCCTTTGTTCTGGTCTGTGCTGCGTTGAAAAGCTTGAATTGGGACGACACTTCTTCATTCTACGAACTACGCCCTGCCACACAGACCAATCTCTGTCAGATCCGCCACCTCCTTTCCTGGGTCCCCAGAACCGCCCAGGGGACCGAACCAGCTCGATACAGAGACTATACGACGGGAACTGCGCATCCGTCTACCAGAAGTGTGGTGACAATTTGTCACCATCGGCGCCAGGAGCGTTCATGGAAGCACAGGAGGTACTTCTGAAGAGGCCGGTGCAGGGGGGTGGGCGTAGTGTTGCTCCCCGTCTCCTCAGGATCAGGAGAGAGGCAGGAGACAGCGGAAGCCGGCTTGGTTGAAATGCCGGTCATTTGTAAAGGTGTCCTGAATGCCAGCATCTTGCATGACCAGGAAGCTGGAACAGTCGACCAAGCCCCAGCTCTTATCCTGCCGGCTTGCGTACAAATCCAAGGCACGCTGAAAAAGCGGCTCCGATATGGCGACCAAGCGCGCTCGTGGGCTCGCTCGGATCAGCGCGACCGCCGTAGCGAGTTGGCGGCGCGCTGCGGTCCGCGCCAGTCCATTCCCTGTCTCGGCGACCACCCAGTCAGTCACCACCACGGAAGATCCTTGCTCCAGGATCCGAGCCCATACAGTCTTTGCGACAGAATGGAGGCCGTCAGAGGAGCTCAGAAGAGCAAGCCAACCGTTTGTGTCCAGAAAGACGAGATTAGCGGGCACCGTCTTGTTTGGGGTGACCGTACAAATAGTGATCGACGTTGGTCGCCAGATCCGATACTCCGGTCTCGACCGCGAGCTCGCTCATGCGCAAAAGAGGATCTGCTTCCTGCTCCGAGCCGACCGGAGTAGGGAGATCGATCTCGATCCTTACTTGGGCACCTTCCGGAAGCTCCGCACCGGGTTCCACGACGATCGCTCCGCCCTTGATGGTTCCTTGGTATGTCATCGCACTCCTATTCTAGCCGATATCCTGTGCAAACGTCATCTCGGCGGCTGCCGGAGATCCTGAAGAAGAGCAGAAGCCGGAGCCGGCTTCTGCTCAAGCGATGCACAGCGCTGAGCAGATAACGACGAACAGGAACTCTATCGCGCCTTCCGGCGAAATACAGTCCTCTGCCCGATCTTGCCGCAGCATGAGGTACTCCTGAAGGGGCCGTTGGTCCAGGTGGGAGAATCGTATATGCTGGCTGCATGGGCTTGGTCAACGCCGACGTGACGCTTCGCAATCCAAGGAAGCCAGACCTCGCGCCCGTCAAGGTTTCAGCCTTGGCGGACTCGGGGGCGCTGCACTTGTGTATACCCGAGCACGTGCGGATTCAGTTGGAGCTGGAGGAGATCGACAAGAAGGAGGCGACGCTCGCGGACGACAGCCGGAGGCTCCTCCCTTATGTCGGCCCGATCGAGATCCGCTTTGGCAACCGCGTGGGGTTCGTCGGTGCTCTGGTGCTCGGCAACCAGGTCCTCCTCGGAGCCATCCCCATGGAAGACATGGATCTCGTGGTGATCCCCAGCACGCGGACGTTGGCGGTCAATCCGAACAGTCCGAACATCGCAACGTCGGTCGTAAAGTAGAGGGTAGGGCTTCGTCGGCGGACAGCCGATCCTGACTTGTCCGCCTATGCGAACATCAGCCTTCCACGAGGCTCGGGGATGGAGCGGCCGAGCTCTCTTGCCGTCTCGATCCACTCTTCGATGATCCCCTGAACATTGCCCAAGGCCTCTTGGTAAGTGGAACCATCGGATGCGCAACCGGGCAGCTCTGGAACCTCGGCGATGAAGGCTTCGTCCTCACTGCTCCAATAGATGATGACTTCGTAACGTGGCTCAATCATCTTCATCTCCCTCCTGAAGAAGGCCACAGAAGGAGTCAAAGGGAATGTTGGTGTCCGAGGTTCCTCGGAGAATTCGGTCGAGAAGCTTGGCTCGCATCGTTAGTCTGGCAGGAGAAGCCGTTAAACTGCCTCGCGCTCACGCGACACTCCCAGGTCGATATCAAGGTCGAGCTTTCCTCGAAGAGCCGTGGCCTTTTGGTACGCACGAGTCCTGCGCACGAGCTCCAAGCCAGCGATCAGGGTCTCGGAGACCCCTTTGTTCGTCACGGCCATCGCCTCCCTCAGGAGATCTTCCGGCAGGTCAGCGGTGATGTGTTTCATCGCTCCCATTCCTTCATGATGGCTGCGATCTAAAAGCCGGTCAAGGCCGAAGCCGACTCCGGCTTCTTCTCGAGAGACGCACAGCGTTGAGCCGATAACGGCGAACAGGACTCTATCGCGCCTTCCGGCAAAATACAATCCTCCGCCCGATTGACACCGCGCGTCCGTCCCTCCGTTGGGAGCTGACAAGATCCGCGGTGGGAGTCAGCCGCGCGGCTTGCGCCGGAGCTCGAGAACCCGCGAGAGCGTGCCGTCGCGGAAGACCGCCTGAGCGCAGGCCGAACGGGTGGACTGGGGCAGGTAAGGCCGGGCCGCAGTGAGGGCCGTCGAGCTCTTCGGATCGGATCCATTGGGCGGGGCGCCGGGCCGGATGCGCTCGCGCAAGGAGCAGTCGTCGACCGAGTAGCGGAATCTCGCGCACCGTCGTCTCCGGCAGGTTGAACAGAACCGTGAACATGAGGAAGGTGTGCTCCTTCTGGTGCTCGGCGAATTCGGTGAACGAGCTTCGCAGCATCTCGAGACGGGTCTTCGTGTCGGCGAGGAGCTCCTCCGCCAGCGAGAAGCGCAGCTTGTGCGGACCGTCGACCCTGCCGTCCCGGTGCACCATGCGGGCCGTCACAGTGTGCTCGCCGGGAAGGAGCTCTTCATCGGGCACCATCACCCAGTCGCGCGCCCTGGGGCGGCCCGTCATCAGATCGATCTCCTCCTCGTAACCGGCAGACCGCTCCTTCTCATCGTCGATGCGGACGAAATACTCAGCGATCACCGAGCAGGGCGGCGTCTTGAACGACAGCCTCCAGGCCCCACTGCTCCGGTACACCGACAACGCCACCGGCAGCACCGGCTTGGGCAGGCAGACGCACTCCGCCTCCCCGGCCGGCACTTTGGAGGCACCCTTTGGCAGCCGGCGACGCGGCCGCCGTGGGCCCCGCCAACACAAACGCGGCCAGGGCGACGAGGCACCACCGGCAGAACAGCGTCTTCATCGACTGCTCCGCTTGCCGCCACCAGCGCGAAGCTCACGTCGCAGTTTGAGAATCTCGGACATCGTGCCATCTCGGAACACCACCTGCACACAGGCCGAGCGCGTGGACTGAGGCAGCACCAGATACGGACGTTCCGCGCTCACCGCCTCCGGTCCCTTCGAATCCGGCGCGGCCCCGATTACGACCCGCTCATCCAGCCCGCAGCCGTCGACCGAATAGCGGATCTCGCGCAGGGCGTCCCCCATCGAGAACAGGGAGGTGAACATCAGAAACGTACGCTCGTCCTAGTGCTCGGCAAACTCGATCATCGAGTCGCCAAGAGTCGCGAGCAGGCTCTTCGCCTCCGCCAATGCTTCGTCCCCCGGAGAGAAGCGCAGCTTGTGCGGACCGTCCACCGTGCCGTCTCGGCGCACCATGCGGACTCCCACCGCATGCTCTCCGGGAGTCACCCAGTCGGCAGGCAGCACCATCCACGTGCGCACCTGCGGCTTGCCCGTCATCACATCGAGAGACGTCTCGTGCCCCAAGCTCTCCTCCGGCTGCTCGTCAAAGCGCACGAGCACGTCCGTGAATCCCGAGTAAGGCGCCAGACTGAACGAGAGCATCCACCCCTGGTTGCTCCGGTCGGCCGTCAGGCTCACCGGCAACACCGGCCTGGGCACACTGCACTCGCATGCCTCCGCCTTCCTCGAGGCCGGAGCCGCAGCCAACGGGCTGACGAAGAGAAAGAGAGCCGCGACGCTCCCAACCCAGAGAGAGAAAGAGCGGCGGATCGAGAGATCGTTCATCGGTCGGGTCTCCTGGCGTCACTCATTGGACCGAGGCTTGGGGTTTTTGGTTCCCGTGCGGAGCTACCTTAGAGGCTACCCCCAAGTGCGCTTTCGCTGTTTTTTCAAGCCGTCCCAAGGAACTACACCATTGGAAGACAACCGAGTCTTCGGTCTCGAACTCGAAGCCAAAAGCATCTTTAAGGATCGCGCAGTCCTCGCCTCCAAGAGGAGCCTCTTTTAAGATCTCTGAGATCTTTTGCAGTCTCGTGGCCGGAGCGGCGTCTTTGCCAGCCTCGTCATAGTAGTAGGCGACATACTTACCCTGCCGCTTCACCATTCGCTCCCGGATTTTAAACAAGGTCGCGAAAGATTCTCGAACTCGGTCGCGACTCTCTTGGTATTCAGGAAGGACCTCGATCTTCTCAGCTGCTACGAAACCGACGCTTAGGCGGAGTTCTTCAGGGTCGAGCTCCTTGCACTCCTCCAGCCGTTCTCTCACTTCATCTAACAGCACCTCGGTCGAGCGCTCCTCAGGAAGCGCAACCTCTGGAACCGGCGAATCTCCCAAATCCGTCACCTGCTCTTCAAGTGGAGGAGAGAGCTTCCTGGAGATGGCAGGAGCACCGGGCCGAATATCCACCACTACCAAGAAGAGAATCCCCGCGGCCACAATCCCTGCCGGGACCCACAAAAACCACAAAGGAAAGATGGACGAGCGCGGCTCTCGGCGCGTAATTCGTTTTGGCGACTGGTGGTCTACCGACGGCGTCGTGGGCCCGGCAGGAAGGGGCCATGACTCCTTTACTTCGGGCTCCTGTGGGCTCAGAACGCGTGCCAGTATTCGCTCAGTCTGATCATCCATTGGATGACAGTACACTACGTTGAAACCTGCTTGAGCGACGGCCGCCAAGCGCGATGTCGCCGTGATTCCGAGTACGTTGGGCAACGCGGTTCTCCTCTGAACCGCTCCGAGGAGAATCGCGATCACCTCGGGCACTGTCGATTTCAGATCAAAGCGGTAAAACGCTGGATCCGACGAGGCCCGCCTTCGCCTCGTGCCGGTCACAACTCTCGCGGGTCGAATCTCGATTGCACTCGGAGGTGTCTCGCCGCTGAGCAGGGTGCGCGCTGAGCCGATCGGGTCTCCAGAGGATAGAATGTCCCCCAGAGTCCCAGTGTCGGGGCACCAGAGGCCGAAGACCGCCCAACTCGGCCTGCCAAAGGAATCCGAGCTTTCAAGTGTCACACATAAGAGATAGCCGTCCCTGCTGGGTGACCTCACGCCTCCAATCGCCTCTCCGAATCCGCGGAGTTGGCCCTGCCCACCGGGCATCGCTCCACAGTAACGATCGAAGGCGGCTTTCAGATCGGCGCGATCGGCCAGCGCACCTGTGGCCGCCTTGAGCCCCCAGTCACGTCCCCAGCGGGGCGACAATGTACGGTTGTCGTAGAGAAAGAAATCGAGAGCGGTCATCGACTCCGACACCCCGCGAGGACCTCGGGTAGCTTGAAGAATGCAGCGACCTCGAAGAGCCTCGCCCCGTTGCTGGTCCAGGAGTAATACCGGAATCGCCTCTCGATCTCCTCTCGCGCATCGGGTGAAGGCTTCGCTGCGCAAAGCGCCGCAACTAAAAGCTCACGCTTTGCTGCCTCACTAAGCCGAGCTCCCACCTTGGCGCTCGTTTGAGGCGGCCATTGAGAGGCGATGTCCGCCACCCGAACGGCTGATGACCAGAGAGCGGCACATAGGTCACACTCTGAGGAGGTCGGCCACCCCGCAGAGTTCGGGCGCCAGCCGCGGAACCGCGCCAGGTAGGGACCTATCTGCTCCGTCACCTTTGCACGCTCCAACAGGAGACTGAGCCTGTCAAGTACCAGGAGGCGCGATCTGAACAGATTGGCTGCGGACTCCGAAGGTTCAGCACAAGGCGGCGCTTCGAGCCAACCTTGGAGATCCTCAACCTTCACCTCCCTCCATATCAGTGGTGGCACTCCACTGGGACCGAATTCGTCCAGCGCCCTTGCTAGCTTCGCGAGAGTCCCTTCACCGCGTCCACAGAGCGCGGCCGAGATCGGGTTTGGACTCACAACAATTGCTGGCTCTGCTATGGCCGGTGGGCTCACTGCGAAAGCTTCCGATCCTGACAGCACAACCATAATTCCTGCTACAAAGCGGATATCACGCCGCATTGGCGCACTCCGTGGGCGCTTCGTGCGGCTCAAGTGCCACGCAATGCCCTCGCCTAGCATCGTGCAAGAGATGATCGAGACGTACCGCGGCCGAGGCGTCGCCAAAGCCTCCTCGCGCACGCTGATTGTTGATCTCCTTCGCAAGCGACAGCACCTGCTCGATCTCATGTCCGATCTCGGCGAGCGGCCCCGTGGCGCCGGTACGATCGGCGAGGACCGAGGACGCCTGCTGGCTAAGCAGGGCGAGCACGTCCGTCGGCAGCGGGCTTTCCTGTTGTGAGAGTGCCGAGAGAATCGTCGAATAGATCGGCACCGCCTTCCGGCGGATCTCTGTCGCGGCGAGGCGATCTCCCAAATAGTGCAGTTCCTCTTCGTAAATAGGATGCTGGGCGATACGCTCGATGAGATCCACCGTCGAGTCGGTCTCGGCATTTGCCAGAGCAAGGATGCGCTCATGCAGAGGCCTGATCTCTCCCGGCCAGGCGTCGGGACGGGCGCTGAAGAGGTAGGAACTTGCAACCGACTGGGCAAGCGCACCCCAAACCTCGCGGCGCTCTTCGAGTGGCAGATCCAGCAGCAGGCTGCGCAAAAGGTTATCGACTCCGGAGCCCCAACTCGACGCGGTCATTTCGGCCTCAGTGATTGCGGTCCGGACGACCCCTTGACGATTCTCGCACTCTTCTTCATTCGCGCAGGCCAGCAACTCGCTGGCGAGCACCTCGAACCGGATCTCGCCGTCCCCGAGCTTCGCCAAGTTGGGGGTTAGCGGCGTGAGCAGCTTCTCTCGAATAAAGCTGTTCTCTTGCCTCTTTAGGATCGCGACGACCAAGTGTCCCGCAAGAGCCCTGCGCGCGAGACGCGAGAGCTCAGTATCTTGTTCCGCAACCGCCGAAGCTAAGAGGTTCTGGATAGTCGCGAGGCGGCTCGCGACATCAGCGTCGGCGTCGATCCGGGCTTGCCAACTGGCCACCTCCCCCTCTTTCTCCTTCGTCGACTGCACGGTCAGGAGACTGGAGAAAGCAGGATCTCCCGCGCCTGAGAACCGCTTCGCTGATTCATCAATGAAGCTGGTTCGCGCGCGCCGTTCTTCACGCTTGGTCCCAAACCAATTGGACAAGAATGCGCCCCTCGCTGAGAGCAGCGGCAAAAGTTTCTCTCGCCAGGGATCAGTCACCGCCGCATCGAAGTGCGGCACGAGACCCTGGAATCGAGCGATCTCCTCCCCGTACGCGACATCGAGCGCTGGCTGATCCACGAGCATCTGCCCCGCCTCACCCAAAGCAGACTCGAGGTCTCCGATTGCCCCACGCACGGCTGTCGGCGTATGACCAGGGTCTGCCCGATTTTCAGCCAGAATCTTGTCAATCTCTGCTTCACTCGCCGGCAATATTGACGCGAGCTTCCCCTCGTGAAGATTAGCCTCTACGCCTTCGAGCAGGCGAATCTGGTGACTCTCAGTCCGCTTGTACCAAGCTAAGACCAGGAGCCCTAGAATCAACAGGCCCCCCAGAGACGCCGCGATCCGGACCGCCCATTGGCGCTTCCCCTTTCGACGCGTATCACGATCTTCCTCTCCCTTTAACTTCTCTACCTCCTCCGCCTCCCGAGCCAGCCGTTCATTAATTCGCGGCATGGCTGCCCGCAGAAGATCAAGGACCACCTGGGCAGGCTCCCGGCACCAAATGCTACCATCGAGCGTCTGACGGCGTGGCGCAAGATCCCCCGGAACCGTCTCGTAACAGGAAATCCTCCGCACAATGCCGAAGGGGCGCCCTCCCTGCGAGGACTCTTGAAGATCATGAGTGAATTTACGCTCGAACTCTTGAACCCGCGGCAGGGTGCGAAACAGCTCTTCAGTCAGACGCGGTGTCTGATCGATCTGTGAAAAGAGGAGGGCTACGGGTTTACGCTCGGCTCGGCAGTGCGAGAGCATGAAGTTCACGCTCGGACTGAACGGGTTGCGCCTTGGTTTCTCATCAAGCGGATCGATTTCTGTTGAGTTGATTAGGATTACGAACGCGTCCGCCCTCTCAAGCGTTTCGTTGACCTCCCTTAGTGCCTTGATGTCTTCGGCGTCGGCCTCACTTGCCTCCACAACATCCTTAAGGTCGGCCATCGATCGGAAGTGTCGACCCGCGAAATCTAGAAGGTCCACCGAGAGCATGGAGCCAGCACTGCCTGAAAGAGACTCGTAGGGTTTGACGAAAATTCGGGCCGGGTATAACGATTGCACGATCGTTCCCACGGTTGGTCCCTCCGCGATCAGCGAATCCTCAATACTCTGGAAGTAGTTCGCGTTCCCGATCTTTTTCCGATCGAAGTCGACGATGACATCGTCGGGAAAGGCAGTTCCGATGCTCTGGAAGATACAGGTCAGAAAGACGGTCTTTCCCGAACCTTGCTCACCACAGACACCGATCACAACCTTTGCAGGATCCTTCGGTACAAACTCGCTCACGGCGTGACTCCCCCCTTGGTTTCTGAAGCTTCAACGGCTGATTGCTGATGATTTACCAGGACGGCGAAACGCGTCCTAAGTTGATCCAGCTTGGCTCGGCGCGCGACAAGAACGGCGCGCCCTGGGCTACCGGAAGTGCCGCCATTCGAGGCTTGCCGAAGGTAACCTTCTTGGCGGCGTTGCCAGCTCCGCTGAAACCAAGAGTGTTCTTTCGCGCCGATTCGGCGTTCAATCTCCTCGACGACAACACGGAAGAGGGCGCGCCCCTCCGCAGGCCCATCCTCCGAGCCTCCTTCGAGCACCCATGCCCAGTGTTCGACGAGATCCGCAACGTGACCGATCCGCACCACCTCCGCTGTACGCATGGTTTCCGTCTTGTCCGCCAGTTCGAGAGCCGCCCCTCGAGGATCTAGGAGCCATTCGACGATTTTCTCGATCTCTCCGCGCGCCTCGGCGGGGTCATTCGGTAGCGCGTAGAAAAGCGGATGACGTGACGGCCAGACTCCGAAGCGCTCCGGAGGCAACGACATGGCTACGTCCAGGCAATAGGAGAACGGGAATTCTAAAGCCAAACGGTTCGAGACCGAGAAACGCTCAGATGAGCGTCCCGCTTCCGGCAGCCAGCTACGAATGAGCGCAATAAATTCGTAGATCCGTGGACCGCTCTCCCTGGCAAGAGTGATCAATCGCTTGGCTGTTCGCTCTCGCACAGCGTTGCTTCCTTGATCGAGTAATCTGCGCATCCAGACCAGAGGGTCGAAATGCGGCGCGAACCGGAGGCGCCGAGCGAGCTCCAGCACCACGTCGAGAAGGGCGTCGTGCTTTCGCGCCGTAATCAGTACTTCGAAAAACGCGCGCACCATCGGACGCAGCGATTCACGATCGAGCATCTCGCGAATTAAAAGCACCAGCCGCCCATGGAAATGCGCCCTGAGATGGACTTCGACCGCGAGCCTCTCCAGCAGCCAAGCCAAACGTTCTTCAGGGGTCCCGGTTGGGGGCTCGCCTTGCAGTTGAATCCGTAAGCCGAGGACAAGGTCAAGAAGCCACCCGCTGCCGAAGCTCGCCGGGTCTACGATCGCCCGCTCGACGAAGAGACGTACCATGCCTTCGACAGCCGTCCGAGAAAGATCCAGCTCAAATAGTATGCCGGAACTCTGTAGCCTCTGGCACTGACGCTTGATGTACCACGGGAAGCGCCTCTCAAGATGTCCGCGAAGCTCGCGCCGCAAATAGGGCTCGCTGAAATCCACGGCCCACGAACCATCGCTGGTGACTACTGTGCGCAAGTGACAATCACTGAAAACCTGGTCCGCATCGCGGGTCCAGCGATCTGACCACGGCTCCTTGACTGGTTTGCGCAAAGTCATCAACTTGCCGCCGCTATCGACGATCTGCCTCTCGTGCTCTACTATCGACTTCGAATCACCGAGAAGCAGAAGCACGAGGCGATCGAAGTCACCTTGGCCAAGTTCCGGGAAATAGGTCGCGACGAAGGCAGCGGCTCGATGAGATTCCGACTCGTCGCGAAAAACATCCTGAGGTTGAATTGGCTGCAATCGCTCTTTGCGGACGGCAAGCGGAAGATCTCCCACCCTCTCTAGCTCGTGCAGGAATTCTTCAAAAGCCGTCACTCCCTCCACAAGCCGATCGGCAACGCGCTGATGAAGCTCGCGCAACTCCATCGGCCACGCACCTCGTTCAATGCTCGCAAGGAGGCGTTTTTCGAATTCCTCGGCGCGATCCGCGAGATCCCGGGCGAGTAGGTAACGGAGGTGTGAGACGGCGAAGTACGAAAGAGATTTTTTCGCCCTAGCTGTCGCGACCTCGTCGCGTAACAGATCCTCGTCGACAGCCAATACCAGGTATGAGGAATGAGTTTCCAGTCTATCTCTGATCTTGCCGATGCTCCCCCAGTTCAATGTTAGAGCGGAGTCGAGAAGCGTGCACCAGCGATCAATCTCGATCAACAGAATCTGTGGCTTCTCACCGAGAAACTCTTCCTCGGTTAAAGCCACCAAGTCGAGATCCGAACGCTCCTTGTCTCGGTTTCGGGTGGGGAATAGAGCTCTCTTGAATTGGCGGTGGAAATGGCCGTCAGTGACGAGCGAATAGGCCGCGGCATAGGCAGCGCTCTCCTGGTAAGAAGTGAGCAGTATGATCCGCCGGTCTTCAAGCTCGCTCAGCAGGCGGTCGTGGCGTGGTTCCCGGAATGTGTGAAGGTTTGGCGGGAGGCTCGGCAGATCATCGGGGAGGTCTTCCAACGGCGTCTCATGCGAGACTCCTCCCGACTGGAAATAATTGTTATTCTGAGTGCCAAGGTGCGAAACGTTCTGTTGATTTTCGACCCTCTCAGTTTTTACCTCTGTCTTTACTTCGACTTCTACTGGCTTCGGCTCTCCAGTAGGGCTCCCCTTCTCCTTCTCCGGAGATTGAACAACCGGCAAAGGCTCTTGGTCGTTGCTCGATAGTGTTGTCATTTTTTACTGGACTCCCCATTCTGATAAACATTACGAACGTAACCAAAATTGTTTTGAACCTTGACCTGACCCGCTAGAACGGCCATATTTACTGAAGGGTCTCGGGGCTCCGGGGAAGGTGGTGAGCTCGGAACTGTGGACCCCTCTATACTCAGCGCCTTCTCCGCCTGTCCCCGCACGAAGAGCACCGGTGCAGCCCAATCGAGCATTTCTACCCAGCACGCCCGTAAAGCGATACGGGCCTCGGAAACCGCAGCCTCGATCGGATCGCCCTTCGCCAAACGCCTATATAGGCGCTCGGTAAAACGAATCGCGCTCCTGTCGAGCACCTCTGTCTGCATCGCAACCACCGCAGGCAGGCCAGCGGCTACCAAGGCGGCAGCGACGCTGGAGAAAGGACCAAAGGTGGGGTCACGACCGGGCTCAGCAGAAAGGCAACACCCCAGAACCACGAGCCGCGGCATAGGTTTGCCGGCAAAGAAACTGGCCAGGGTCGATGCCCGGAGGAAATCTTGTCCGCCGTGCTCGTCCTCGAGAAGAAGGACACCTTCTCCAATCGCCGAGTCGAAAGTTCCGTGCCCCATGAAGTGGACGATCTGGTGCTCTCCGTCGCAGATGCTATCGAGCAACGTGGAACGAGTCACATGCCTGAGGACTTTGGGGCAAATCTGGATGCGCCCCAGAGCTTCTTTGACCCTGGCGCACTCGCTATCGAGATCGAGGCGTATCGAACAGCGAGGGTTCGACAATGCCAGCAACACGTTTTCGAGTGGTTCCGAGCTCGGGGATAGGGTCTGCTCAATACTGTCGATCGTCCGGACGATCGGGCGCCGCGGATCGAGAGCCGGCAGGTTACCCGCATCTGCAGAGCGGTCGAACAGGATCTCCCATGGCAATCGGAGGATAGGACGCAGTCTCTCATCCTGCGGATCTAACAGGATGCGGATTCGTAGGCCTTTGGCGGCATCACCACCAGAGCCACCTCGCCCTTGCTGATACAGGTCACGAACTCTCCCCCGAATCAGCGCGTCGAACAGCGCGGAACCTAGTTCCTTTGTCACTCCTGGACCGCCCTCTTCGAGTTGCCAAAGGTCCCAGGAGCGCGACAGATCGAACTCGAACGGCTCAGTCGCAGACTGGGAGCCACGCCGGGCCGAAACTTCGAATTTGTTGCCGTCCGCCCGAATTCTCAGATCGAAGTCTTCGTAAGAAATCATCCCCACCCCTCAGAGTGAAATCGTGAATAGACGCGACATCCAGGTCATAACTCGGACAATCTGCAGCGTTCTCTCGTGGCTCCGCCCTCTCGCTTTTGAGCCCGTCCTACGCCAGAGCTCGTGAAAAATTGTCGGGCTCCCGAACTACAGGCATCTGCTTCAGATAGACACTCCTGATAGCGTATTTGTTGAGGAGACTGGACGCGGCGAAGACATCGCTGCTTGCGCTGAGGTCTCGCTTGCAGCGCCAGCCCCTTTGTGTTCCTATTCCACCAGAGGAACACAATGACCCCCTCCGATTACGACCGCCGAAAGCAAGCCCTGGACGAACAACTCCGCCTCGGAATCGAGCTGTTGCGGTCCGGCTACCAGATCCAGCTCCGCGCCCTGGAGCTGATGCGCTGGAGCGACAGCGCCGCCCCCCTTCCTCTGCCGGAGACCGCCGATCCGGCTTCTTCTCCACCCTCCACCGGGAAGCGCCAGCGGTCCGCCTGGAGCACTCGCGGGGCGCTCTATGACCACGTCCTGGAGGCGCTTGGCCAATTGCCTGAGGAGGTTACGAAGAACGACATCCTCCGCGCTCTCGGCTTCTCTCCGGAACGCAGCTCTCTGCATCGCGTGATCGAGGAGCTGGTCTCCGAAGGAGCTCTGGAGGTCAAGTCTCCGGGCAAGGGACGCATCCCCAGCGTCTACCGGCAGCGGCCAGCCTCCTCGGAAGATTGAGGACCGGTTGCGGAGCGTTGGCAGGCCGAATCCGGGGTCCAATAGAGACACAACGGAGGCTTGAGGAACACTACGGAGCGCTTGAGAGACGCTAGCGAACGCTTCAGGAACACAAACGAACGCTTGTGCAACACAAGGGAACGTTCGCAACGGCGGTGCGAAGCTTCGTTGGGCGGCCGGGAAGGTTCGTTGGCCGGCTGCGAAGGTTCCCGGAGGCGTGACGAACGTTCCCGCGCGCTCCGGGAAGCTTCGTTCTTGTTCCTGTAGCGTTCGTTCGTGTCTCTCTTGCCTTCGTTCTTGTCTCTATTCCCTTCGCTCTTGTTCCTGATGGGCTCGTTTGTGTTGCACGAGGGCTCCCGGTGGCCGTGCATCGACCTCCCCTTGACATCTTAGGGAAGTGGGCGCACGATCTTCCCTGACGATCTTAGGGGAGGGACTCGGATGAGCACGATGAAGATGGATCTGCTGCAAGGGACTCTGGACGTTCTGGTTCTCAAGGCTCTGACCTGGGGGCCTCAGCATGGGTACGCGGTGGGGCGGTGGATTGAGCGGACGACGGAGGCGGTGCTGAAGATTGAGGAGGGGGCGCTGTATCCGGCTCTGCACCGGCTGGAGCGGAAGGGTTTGATCGCGGCGGAGTGGGGGATTTCGGAGAACAACCGGCGGGCCAAGTTCTATCAGCTCACGGAGGTGGGACGGCGGGAGCTTCAGGCGCAGACGGTGACGTGGCAGAGCTACGCGCAGGCGATCGCCAAGGTTCTCCAGGCGGCGGTCTGAGGCGATGCGAATTCCGGCGGGGTTTCGGCGGGTGTTCGGGCTGCGCGGGCAGGTGGCGCAGGATGTGGCGGCGGAGATCGAGTTTCATCTGGAGATGCGGATTCAGGACTTGATCGAGGAGGAGGGACTCGCGCCGGCGGCGGCTCGCGCGGAGGCTCTGCGGCGGTTCGGGGATGTGGGGGATGTGCGGCAGAGGTGCGAGGCGATCGGGGTGCGGCGGGAGAAGGAGACGCGGCGGAGCGAGCTCCTCGCCGAGGTGCGGCAGGACGTGGGGTATGCGGTGCGGCAGATGGTGCGGGCGCCGTTTTTCACGGCGATCGTGATCCTGACTCTGGCGCTCGGGATCGGGGCGACGACGGCGATTTTCAGTCTGGTCGATGCGGTGGTGCTGCGGCCTCTCCCCTACCCCGCGCCGGAGCGGCTCGTGCGCTTGTGGGAGACGAATCCGCAATCGGACCACTTTTCGAGCAGTGAGCCGAATTATCTGGACTGGCGGAAGGAGAACCGGACTCTCGCGGAGATGGCGGCTTTCAAGGCGGTGACCTTGAGCCTGGTGGGTAGCCAGGAGGGCGACGGCGAGCCGGTGCGGTTGAGCGGGGCGGCGGTGACGGCGTCGCTGTTCCCTCTGCTCGGCGCGCGGGCCGCCGTGGGCCGCACGTTCAGCGCGGCGGAGGACCGGCCGGGCGGCGAGACGCAGGTCGCGGTGCTCGGCAACGGTCTGTGGCGGCGGCGTTTCGGCGCGGATCCGCGGGTGGTCGGCCGGGTGTTGAGCCTGGAGGGAAAGCGATACACGGTGATCGGGGTCCTGCCGGCGAGCTTCGCCTTCTCTCCGGAGACCGAAGTGTGGATTCCGCTGGCTCCGAATCCGGGAAATGAGCGGGACGACAAGTGGCTCGATGTGATGGGACGTTTGAAGCCGGGAGTCTCTCTCGCCGCGGCGCGCGCCGATCTCGACGGCATCGCCCGCCGGCTCGCCGAGCGCTATCCGGAGAGCAATCGCGATTGGGGAGCCCGGATGATTCCGTTCCAGGAGTGGCTGGTCCGGCCGCAGGCGCGGCAGATGGTGCTCGTGCTGTTCTCCGCGGTGGGGCTGCTTCTTCTTCTGGGCTGCGCCAATATCTCGAATCTGCTGCTCGCCCGGGCGACGACGCGCGGCCGGGAGCTCGGCCTGCGCGCCGCTCTCGGTGCCGGCCGGGCGCGGCTGATCCGCCAGCTCCTCACGGAGAGCGTTCTGCTCGCCGGCACGGGGGCGGCGGCGGGATTGGCGGTGGCGCAAGTGGCGTTGCGCCTGCTGCGCGCTCTCGGACCGCAATACGTGCCGCGGTTGGAGGAGGTGAGCCTGGACGGCCGGGTGCTGGCGTTCACGCTCGTGCTCTCTCTCGCGACGGGGATTCTGTTCGGGATCGCGCCGGCCCTCCAGGCGTCCCGGACGGATCTGCACGCGTTGCTCCGGCAGGGCGGGCGCGGCGATGCCGCCGGCGCCGGCGGGAGGGGAGGCCGGCGATTGCGCGATGCTCTGGTGATCGCGGAGCTGGCTCTGGCGATGATGTTGCTGATCGGCGCCGGACTGATGATCGGCAGCTTCCTGCGTCTCCAGAACGTGGACAAGGGTTTCGATCCGGACGGCGTGGTGGTGGTCAAGCTGCAAGTCCCGGAGAACGAATATTCGGAGGAGCGGATGCGGGCCTTCTTCGCGGAGGTGAGCGAGCGCATCGGAAACCTCCCCGGCGTGGTCTCGGTGGGCGCGACGAATGCCGATCCGTTCGGCTTGTTCGAGCCCAGGATCAATTACACGGTCGACGGCCAGGCACCGCAGCGGCAGTCCGATTTCCTGTCGGCGGACTGGCGCAGTGTGACGCCCGGGTTCTTTCGCGCTCTCGGCATCCCTCTGCGCAAGGGCCGCCTCTTCTCCGCGGAAGATCGGGATGGAGCGGAGAAGGTCGTCGTGATCAACGAGACGATGGCGCGAAGCCTCTGGCCCGGCGAAGATCCGATCGGGAAAAAGATTCTCTGGACGGGCCTGGCAAGCAAGCCGCGGACCGTGATCGGCGTCGTCGGTGACATCCGCGACATGCAGCTCGACGGCGAAACCCGGCAGGTCATCTTCCGGCCGTACGCGCAGATGACCTGGCCGTGGATGACGCTGATGATCAAGACCGCCGGCACGACGCCTGGCTTGAGCAATCTCGGCAATCTCAGCGTTGCAATCCGGCGGGAGATCCACGCGGTCGACCGCGATCTCCCGGTCCCCGATCTCGTGCCGCTGCGGCAGAGCCTGGCGGCGCCGCTCGCCGCGCCGCGCTTCGGCATGCTGCTGCTCGGCGTCTTCGCGGCCGTGGCGCTCGTCCTCGCCGCGACGGGAGTCTACGGCATCATGATGTTCGCCGTGACGCAGCAGACCCGGGAGATCGGCGTCCGCCTCGCTCTCGGCGCGCAGCCGTGGAGCGTGGTGCGGATGATTCTCTCCCGCGGCCTGCTGCTCACGCTCGCCGGTGTGGCGTTGGGATGGGCCGGCGCCTTCGGGCTGACGCGCTTCCTCGCCAGCCTTCTCTATGGCACGGCGCCGACCGACTCCCTGATCTTCGGCGCCGTGGCGCTCCTCCTCGCCGCCGTCGCGGTGACCGCGACCTGGCTCCCCGCCCGCCGGGCGGCGGCGATCGATCCGCGGTTGGCGTTCAGCGCGGACTGACCCTCACCCCCGCCCCTCTCCCGGCGGGGGCGTGGGGGGAGCTGGGAGAGGGGCGGGGGTGAGGGTCAGTCTACAGCTTCGCGACCGTCAGGCCCAGCGTGGTGAAGATCCGCTTGACGTAGTTGCGGGTCTCTTTGTAGGGCGGGATTCCCTGATAGCGCACGACGGTCTGCTCGCCGGCGTTGTAGGCGGCGAGCACCTTGGCGAGATCGTTGGGGAACTGGTCGAGGAGCCAGCTCAGGTAGCGGACGCCGGCTTCCAGGTTCTGGGCCGGATCGTAGAGGCTCGCCCGTGCCACGCCGAAGCGCTCGGCGGTGGCGGGCATGAGCTGCATCAGGCCGCGGGCGCCCTTGTGGGAGACCGCCCGTACGTTGCCCGCCGACTCGGCGCGGATCAGCGCGGCGATCACCTGGGGATTGACTCGATGCTTGCGCGCCGCCTCGTAGATCATCGCGCCGTAGGGCCCCTCGGGCACCGGCTGGCCCTCGGCGAAGCGGAGGGGGATGGGCGGCGGCTCGGTAGTCCCCGGGGCCGCCGCGGCCACCACGGGCGGCGGCGGCTCGGGCACCACCTCGTCGTCCACCACCCGCTCGACACGGCCGATCGGCAGGCTCATGCGGCCGCCGAACGCCAGCGTCATCCACATCACCTCTCCCTGAGCCTCGTAGGCCTTCACCTTGAGGACATGGCCGTCCGTGAGGATCACCAACTCGGCATGCGACGGCACGGCCGCGCCGAGGAGCAGGAGAGAGAAGAGGACGGTGAGGGCGGTTCTGCGGCGTGTCATTTTTGCGAGTTTCTGCGGGTCGGCTCCGAAGTCGGTCCGTCCATTGTACGGAAGAACCGCCCGGAGCATCCATGCCCGAGGTTTGCGTAAAGACTCACAGCGAGCAACAGATGGTGGAGGGAGGGGTATTCCGGCTCCAAGGCGCCTACGGTCGATCGAGGCAGTACGCCGGATCGTGGCGCCGCCGCCAGAACGGGGCGTCCGGCCAGCGGTCTTCCTGGGCGTAGCACCGGCGCTGGAGATCCAGATAGGCGCCGTAGGCTTTTTGCATGACGTCCAGGTAAGCCAAGCGCGCCTCGTCGCGGCCGGCGAGGAGATCGGTGATCGCGTGCCCGCCGTAGAAGCCGGAGCCCATGGCGGAGCCGATACCGTGGGAAGAGAGCGGATCGTAGGCCGCCGCCGCGTCTCCCAGCGCCAGCCAGCCGTCTCCGGCGATGGTGTCCAGGCGCGAGCTCTCCGCCGGCAGGATGCGCAGGCCGCCGAGCGAGCGATAGCCGTGCCCGAGGACGCGCGCCCGTGTCTCTTCAGTCCGCTCCAGCATTCGCCACCACAGAGCCGGATCGCTCCCGGCGCCCAGGAGAGACCGCGGCAGCAGATCGCCGTCGCTGAAGAACGCCGCCGCCAGCCGGCCGTCGGCGAGAACGGCGGTGTACCACCAGCCCTCCGGCACGGCTTCGACGAGCGTGAACGTGTCCGCCGCCGGTGTCGCGCTGGTGAGCAGGGCGGCGACGCCCACCAGGCGGTCGTAGCGGATCCGCCGCGCGCCCAGGCGCCGCGCCAGCCGGGCGGGACGGCCGGTGGCGTCGGCGACGAAGTCGGCCTCGAAGCTTTCCATCCCCTCCGCTTCCAGCCGCCACCGCCTGTCGGTTCCTGCAACACAGCGAACGAAGCGATGCCCCGATCGCCAATCCGCGCCGGCGGCGCGGGCGCTCGCGGCCAGCCGCTCCTCGAAGAGGCGGCGGTCGATGTGCCAGCCGTCGCCGCGGGTGCCGGCCAGGAACGGCCTCTCGCCCGGCTCGGGCGCTCCCCAGACGAACCGGTTGCCGTACGAGCGCAGGTGGCCGTCCACGCGCAACGCCTCTTCCAGGCCGAGGGTCCGCAACAGCGGCGAGAGGCTCGGCGGCAGGCACTCTCCAGGCTTGATCTCGGGCGCGGCGTGGGATTCGAGCACGACCGCGTGCACGCCGCGCCGGGCGAGAACCAGGGCGGCCACCGCACCCGCGGGGCCGCCTCCCACGATCGCCACCCTCGCCGTCAACGCTCGTCGCGCCGGACCGGGTGCTGCGGCTCCTCCTCCAGCTCGACCGCCTCCGCCCGCACGCTCTCCAGAGCGGCTTCCTCCTCCGGGATCGTGCGCTCGGCCCGCAAGACCTGCCGCCAGGTCGGGTCCTTGGCGCTGAAGGCCTTGCTGCGCTCGGTCTCCACCCAGTACCGATCGGGCCAGCCGGCGTCTTCTGCTGCTCGCGGCGCCGGCTGCTCGGCGATGATCCCCAGCAGGTGCCACTGCTTCACCATGTTGTTGATCCGCCCCTGGTAGCTGCTCCCCGCGTTCTTCGTCAGGTCGCGGTTCCAGAGCTGCCGGTAGGCCAGATGCTTCGTGCGCTGGAGCTCCGGCAGCGAGGGGTCCGACAGGCGCTCGTAGGACTCCATGCTCAGGACCTCGTTGGGCACCCGGGCGGCCCAGAACGAGGGCAGCGGGAGATAGGTGGACGTGTCGTAGCCGTCGAGACAGCTCGCCTCGTCGGTCTGCCACGGCACGCCCATCCAGCGCGTCAGCGTGCCCGGCCCGCTCGCCGCGCACGGCCCGTCCGCGCCGAGCGCGATGTCGGGGGTCAGAACGGTGCCGAAGTCGTCCTGCGGGGTCACGTCCGGCGGCAGGATGTTGAGGCGGAAGGGCAGCGGATCGGGCTTCTGCCACATCGCGGGGACGCGCATCGGCCAGGTCAGCTCGATGCCGGGGTGGAACGGTCCGCCCAGGCAGCTTTCGAGCGCCGCGCGGTCGAGGGCGGCCGGCTGCTCCGCCACGGGCATCTCCTCGATCTTCCGCGGCGCGCTCCGCTCCCCGGTCACGAAATCGCCCGCCGCCCAGCGCTTGAGCTGCTCGTACTGGGTGGTGGTGAGGGCGAGGTCGTAGATCGTCGTGGTGGCATAGTCCACCCCGTCACCGTAGAACGGCGGCAGGCCGGCGTGGCGGGGCGGCGGCAGATCGGCACGCTTCCCCGGCGCGTCCCAGGGCGGCGGCGGCTGGCGGAACCAGCGGAAGAGGGACTCGCGCTCGGCGCGGTGCTGCGCGTCCGGGCTGGACAGCCTGGCGAGCAGCGCCGGATCGGTCAGATCGCTCGGCGAGCCGGCGCCGAAGAGGAAGAACACCCCCTCGCTCACCCACTGGTTGCCCACCAGGCGCTCGAAGATCGGGTAGACGTCCCCCCAGAAGGTCAGCTCCTCCGGCTTGATCCAGCCCTGGCGCAGGAACAGGTCATGGACCACGTCGTACATCGTCACCACGCCGTAGAGCCCCTGGCCGAAATTGGGCGGCGTCACCGCCACCATGGCCGGCGCGGCTGCGAGCTCGCGGCCGTCCGCCAGCTTCACCCGCGCCCGCACCGGGCCGTCGGAGACGTCGTCGTACCAGCCGTCGTTGTTGGCGAACGTCACCGCCTGGGCGCCCGTGGCCGAGGCGGACTTGCCGTGGCCGCCGAGGACGATCAGGCGGCCCTTCTCGTCCGTGCGCAGCTCGCCCAGCGGCACCTGGATCGGCCCGCCGCCGAAGTTGACGTAGCCCTGGTCGAAGCGGTGGCGCGGGCCGGACCTGCCGCGCCCCGAGATCTCCCTGGCGCCCGGATCGTTCACCAGCTCGTTGCGGAAGGCGCCGGTGATCGCGGCGTTGCGATAGGTGCTCGACATCGCAAACTGCTTGAGGTCCAGCGCGTTGTTGAACTGGTACCAGGCCGACTTGCGGTTGGCGAGATGCACCTGCCAGTGGATCTTCACGTTGTCGGAGGCGGTGATCTCCTGGACGACGCAGCCCTCCGCGTCGTAGCCGTAGACGCGAAAGCGGACCCCCTCGCGCTTGACCTGCCCTTTCGCGGTTTTGAACCCCGAAGGGCCGGGATCCGGCGCCTGCCCCGGCGCTTCCGGAGCCAGGAAGAAGTCCGCCGGTGCGTTGCCGACACGGGCGATGCCGATGGCGGGATGGATGGCACAACGGACGATGCGGGAAGAATCGTCGGACATGGAATCTCCTCGAAGTCTTGGCAGTCTATCCCGATCTACTGACGGACGGTTGCCGACTTGATGAAGTCCGCGATGTCTTTCTTGAGCTTGGCGTGGTCGGCCGGGCGGATGTACATCATGTGGCCGGCTTCGTAGAAGGTTTGGCGGATGCGCCCGCGGTCGCCTTCCGGGAGACCCATGTGGGAGGCGGTGTAGGCGCCGTCGAAATAGGGGGTCGCCATGTCGTAGTAGCCGCTGGCGATGAGCACCTTCAGGCTGGGGTTCTTCATCATCGCCTGCCGTAGCGGCTCGGCGGTCCGTCCAGCCCGGTCAGGCTCGGCGGATCGAGCTCGACCCGCTTCGGACCGAAGGCGCCGATGTTCACCCACAGCGCCGCCGATCCGGGGCCGCCGTTGTAGCTGAAGGTCAACGGCCGCTCGGCCGGATCCTTCACGCCGTCCTTGATGTAGGCGATGTAGAAGAAGGACGCCTTCGGTTTGCCCTCCTCATCGGCGAGGACGAGAGTGCCGGCGGTGGCCGTGTAGGCGATCTTCTGGCCGTCGAGGGTGATTGAGTGCTGGGTGCGCGACGTTTTATCTCGAAGAACGTCCTGAAGCTTGTCCTGGGTTTTTTCCTGCGGCTTTTCCTGCGGCTTGGCTGCCTCGTCCGCGAAGGCCGGCGCGGACGAGAGGATCGACAGCAGCGCGAGAGGAAGAATCGAACGGCTTTTCCAGGTCATCAAAAGGCTCCTCCAGAGGGTTCATCTCGGCGCCGGTCTCGCCGCCGGAGCAGTGATCCTCCTGTTGTCCGTCACCGGTGTGCTGCTGATGTACGAGCGGCAGATCACCGAGTGGGCGGATGGACGCTACGCCTCCAACCTCCCTCCCGGTGGACCGCACCTGCCGGTGGAGGCTCTGGTCGCCGCCGCCGTCACAGGGCGGCCGGGCCGCCCCGATCTGCGCGCCCAGCTCACCCTGGACCGCCGGAGCGGCGCCGTCGTGCGCTGGGAGACTTTCGGCAGCCAGAGCCTCGGCCGGCGCCTGCGCTCCTGGGGCCGCCAGGTGCACACCGGAGAGGCCGGCGGCTTCCTCGGACAGACCCTCGCCGGTCTCGCGTCGGCCGGCGCCGCCGTTCTCGTCTGGACCGGGCTCGCCCTGGCCTGGCGACGTTTCTTGCCGCGCCGGCAGATGCCGGCCGCGGAATCAGAGCCTGTGGCCACACCGCAAATTTCTGGGAGAGCGCCGATGAAAACGAATGGCAAGAACCGCCGGAAGGCGGCGAAGAAGCCGGGTAAACGGCCGAGCTGGCTGGCCTATGGAGCCATGGTCTCGACGCTGGGCGCCTCTGTCTGGATGGACAAGCCGGCCTGGGCGCATCGCGATCTGATCGCCCAGGCCGTGCCGGCCCCGGCGGGCAGGACGGGCAGGGCGCAGACCCAGGAGACGCCGGTCCTCCGTTTCGACATCCCCGCCGGGCCGCTGACGGCGGTCCTCGACCATTTCCGCCGCGTCACCGGCTTCATCCTGAGGATCGAGAGCGACCGGATCGCCCATCTTGCGTCGCCCGGCGTTTCCGGTCTGCTGACGCCCCTGCAGGCACTGCGGGAGCTCCTCGCGGGCACCGGCGTCACCTTCGAGCCGGCCGGCTCCGCAACCGTGACGCTCACTCTCCAGGAGCTCACGGAAACCCTCGACGTGATCGACCGTCCGGCTCCTCTGGCTCCCGCCTCGCCGAAGTACACCGCGCCGCGTTCAGGCGCGGCCTTCCGCCTCAACGGGATGTGGACCCATGCCGACGTCCCGGGCCGCGACGCGGTCGAAAACCAGCGCCGGGGCCTCGCGCCGTCGCTCGCTTTCGGGCTCGGCACAGCCAGTCGCGCGACGAGGACGACGCAGTCGTGGCGCAGCAGAACGATCTGAGGTTCCATTTCGACACCGGTGCCATCGGCCACGTCCTCGTCGCCGGCACGGAGCTGGCGCGCGAGACGGCGGAGAACCATGCCCGCACCGCGCCGGCGGCGCCGAATACCGATCTGTTCCATCCCGATCCGGGCGCTCCGTTCACCGGACCGGTCACGCGGACCGGCGCGCGGACGGAAAGCACGGCGAAGACGGCCGCGCTCTACGCCGCCGACACCATGAAGCTCGGCGAGCGCTGGGAGATCAACGCCGGCCTGCGCTGGGACAGGTTCGATGTGGATTTCAAGTCGGTCGCCGCCGACGGCGGGGTCGCGCCGTTCGAACGCACGGACGAGATGGTGAGCTGGCGGGCCGGGCTGATCCACAAGCCGCGCCCGAACGGCAGCTTCTATCTCGCCGCCGGAACCTCCTTCAATCCGTCGGCCGCCTCACTCTGCGGCTCAACGTCAACAACCTGACCAATGAGCGCTCCATCGACCGCCTGTCCGGCGGCCACTTCGTGCCCGGCCAGAGCCGCTCGGTGGCGATGACCACCAGCCTCAATTTCTAGGAGACGATCCGACATGCTGCTACCGATTCCCGACGTCCTGACCGCCGAGCAGGTGGCGCGGGCGCGCCAGATCCTCGCCGGCGCCGACTGGGTGGATGGCAAGGTCACCGCCGGCTATCAATCTGCCCGCGCGAAAGACAACCAGCAGCTTCCCGAGGACAGCCCGGCGGCGCGCGAGCTCGGCCAACTGATCCTCGCCGCGCTCCAGCGCAACCCTCTCTTCATCTCCGCGGCTCTGCCGCTGCAGGTCTTCCCGCCGCTGTTCAACCGCTATCAGAGCGGCCAGTCGTTCGGCACGCACGTCGACAACGCCATCCGCCAGGTGCCGGGAACGCCGCACCGCATCCGCACCGACCTCTCGGCGACGCTCTTCTTCACCGGACCGGAGGAATACGACGGCGGCGAGCTGACCATCGAGGACACCTACGGCGCGCGCACGCTGCTCTTCGATCTCGATACGGCGATCCAGCAGGTCAGCCGCGACCTGCCGGACAGCCCCGCGCCGGTGCAGCTCACGGGGATCTATCACAATCTGCTGCGGCGCTGGGCGGAAATGTGAACTATTGGCAGGGGCGCCGTGTGGCCACTCCTTGACGCCGGTTTCATGGCTCCAGCCTCTCCCCAACGGACTTGTTTTCCGTCTCTGGCCGCACTGATACATAACAACGGATCGATCCAATCGCTGTTGTTTTACTTTGATTTCTATGAAGGAGATCGTCATGAGAACGCCATGGATCCGTTCCCTCGCCCTCGCGGCCACCCTCAGCTTCGCCGCCGTCCCGGCCCGCGCCTCCGCTCCAGCGGGCGACGCGCTGTTTTCCCGTCTCGCGGCCAAAGCGATCGACCGGCAGGCCCTGAGCCTGGACCTGTCCTATAAAGCCCTGGCCGAGAGCCCCGCCTCGGCGTCTCTCGAGCTGGCGCAGGCCCATGCGGACGCCGTGACCGAAAAGGCGGTGTCCCTCTCGTTCAGCCTCGCGCCGGGTCTGGAGCTGCGGGCCTACCGGACCGATTCGTACCGCACCACGTCGGGAAACCTGGTGTGGGCCGGCGTCATCGCCGACCCCGGCGCCGCCGGCGCGCCGTTCTCCGCGGAGGCGCTCCCGTTCGACCCGCAGAGCTCGCTGATGCTGGTGCGCAGCGGCAAGACAATCACCGGCAACATCCATTTCGCCGGCGACTGGTACGAGATCCGCCCGCTGCGCACCGGCGGCCACGCCATCGTGCTGGTCAATCCGGCCGCCATGCCCCCCGATCATCCGGCCGAGTCCGCGAATCTGAAGACCATCCGCATGCCGGTCCATGAAGAGGATCAGGACAAAGCGCCGAACAAAGCGAACACGGTCATCCGCGTGATGGTGCACTACACCCCCTCCGCCGCTTCCGCCTCGGGCAACATCGGCGCCCTGATCGACCTCGCAGTCGCCGAGTCCAACCAGGGCTACACCAACAGCGGCGTGCTCATCACCCTCCAACTCGCCACCAAGGCATTGGTCGCCTACACCGAGAGCGGCAGCTTCAGCACCGACCTCTCCCGCTACCGCGGCACGGCCGACGGCTACATGGACAGCATCCACGCCACGCGCAATTCCGTGGCCGCCGACGTCGGCCTCCTGGTGATCAACAACGCGACCTCCTGCGGCCTCGCCTCCAGCATCGGCTCAGCCGCGAGCACGGCTTTCGCCACCGCGCACCTGGGCTGCATCACCGGCTACTACTCCTTCGCCCACGAGATCGGCCATCTCCAGTCCGCCCGCCACGACCCGGCGACCGATCCGACCACCACCCCCTACGCCTACGGCCACGGCTACCAGTACAACGGCAGCTCGAAGTGGCGCACCATCATGGCCTACGACTGCGCGAGCGGCTGCACCCGCCTGAACTACTGGTCGAACCCGCTCAAGACCTACAACGGCCAGCCGATGGGCACGGCCGCGAAGAACGACAACGCCCGCGTGCTCAACAGCACCCGCGCCACGGTCGCCGCCTTCCGCTGAGATCATCCACGGGCGGGCGCTCCGGCGCCCGCCTTTTCTGTCGTATTCTCCCGTCTGCACGACCTTCAAGCTGACAGGAGAATCCCATGCGCGCCATCCCCGCTGCCGCCCTGCTCCTGATTCTTGCTTTCACCGCCCCGGCCGTCTCCGCACAGCCGGCGCAGGAGACTCCAGCCGCTCCAGCCGCTTCCGCCACGGCCGCCGCGGAGAGCACCTCCCAGCACATCGTCGTCCCTCCGGCCAGCGAGAAGGCGATGCAGTACTACCGGAGCGGCAATGTCCTCTGGGTGATCCTCACGCTCTGGGGGCTCGCGGTGCCGATTCTCCTCCTCTTCACCGGCTTCTCGGTCCGGATGCGTAACACCGCCCGCAAGGTCGGCCGCAACTGGTTTTTCACGGTCGGGGTCTACGCCGTCCTTTATTCTCTGGTGGGGGTCCTCCTCGGTCTGCCGCTGGACTGGTACCGGAGCTTCGTCCGGCCGCACGCCTATGGGCTGTCGAGCCAGACCGCCGCCAAATGGTGGAGCCATCAGCTCATCGGCATTGGGGTCGGCTGCGCCTTCGCCGCCCTCACTCTCTGGTTTCCCTACCTGCTGCTGCGCAAGAGTCCGAAGCGCTGGTGGCTGTACACAGGCCTCGCCACGGTCCCCCTGCTCTCCGTGTTTCTGCTCGTCAAACCGATCTGGATCGATCCGCTCTTCAACAAGTTCGGCCCGATGAAGGACAAGGCGCTGGAAGCCGAAATCCTCGCTCTTGCCGACCGCGCGGAGATCGAGGGGAGCCGCGTCGAGGAGATCGACAAGAGCGTCGACACCAAGACGGTCAACGCCTACGTCACCGGCTTTCTGAGCACGAAACGGATCATTCTCTGGGACACGATCCTGGCGAAGCTCGACAAGCGGGAGATCCTCTTCGTCATCGGGCACGAGATGGGGCATTACGTCCTCAGCCATACCTGGCAGCTCATCGCCATGGCCTCCTCTCTGGCCCTCTTCGGGCTCTGGGTGATCCACCGCACGGCGCAGGCATTGACCCGGCGTTTCCAAGACCGGTTCGGCTTCTCGGAGCTCTCCGATGTCGCCTCGGCGCCGCTCATGGCCGTCCTCTACACCCTCGTCACCCTGCTGCTGACGCCGGTCGTCATGACCGTCTCACGGTACCAGGAGCACGAGGCGGACCGTTTCGGGCTGGAGATCACTCGCGACAACAGCCACTGCGGCACAGCTTTCGGGAAGCTCCAGTCGGAGAACCTGGACAACCCGCGCCCCGGCCTCTTCTACAAGCTGTGGCGCTCCAGCCACCCGCCGATCGGCGAGCGCATCGACTTCTGCAACCAGTACCGGCCGTGGGAGACGGGCGAGCCGCTCCGGTATGGCAATCTGATCCGGGGAGCGAGCTGACTCAAAGCTACAGGGGCGCCGCTCGTAGGTAGACGCCGTTGCCGGTGGCGCCTCCTCGGCCATTCTGGCGTATTCTTCCGGCAACGTTTCACTTGCCGTCGGGAGATCCCATGCGCGCCACTCTCTTCGCCGCCCTGCTCCTGATTCTTGCCTTCACCGCCTCGACAGTCTCCGCTCAACCAGCGCAAGAAACGCCGGCCCCTGCTGCTTCCGCCGCGGCGGCGACCGCCCCTGCGACGGCCGCCGGCACCGGCCCCGTCGCGGTCCCTCCGGCCAGCGAGAAGGCCATGCGCTACTACCGGAGCGGCAACGTCCTCTGGGCGATCGGCACGATCTGGGGGCTCGCCGTGCCGGCGCTCCTGCTCTTCACCGGCTTTTCGGCCCGGATGCGCGACGCCGCCCGCAAGATCGGCCGCAACTGGTTCTTCACGATCGCGGTCTACGGGATTCTGTTCAGTCTGGTCGGCTTCGTCCTCGACCTGCCGCTGAGCTGGTACGAGGATTTCGTCCGGCCGCACGCCTACGGCCTGTCGGACCAGACCGCCGCCAAATGGTGGAGCGATGCGCTCACCAGCCTCGCCATCGGTTGCGTCTTCACGGCCCTCGTCCTCTGGTTCCCCTATCTGCTGCTGCGCAAGAGCCCACGGCGCTGGTGGCTGTACACGGGCCTCGCCACGATTCCCCTGCTCGCCGTGCTCCTCCTCGTCACGCCGATCTGGATCGAGCCTCTCTTCAACAAATTCGGCCCGATGAAGGACAAGGCCCTGGAGACCCGGATCCTCGCTCTCGCCGACCGCGCGGGGATCGAGGGGAGCCGCGTCTACGAGGTCGACAAGAGCGTCGACACGAAGACGGTCAACGCCTACGTCACCGGCTTCCTGAGCACGAAACGGATCGTCCTCTGGGACACCATCCTGGCCAAGCTCGACGCGCCGGAGATCCTCTTCGCCATGGGGCACGAGATGGGGCACTACGTCCTCGGCCATACCTGGCAGCTCATCGCCCTCGGCTCGGCCCTCACCCTCCTCGGTCTCTGGGTGGTCCACCGCACGGCGCATGCGTTGATCGCGCGCCACCAGGGCCGGTTCGGCTTCTCGGAGCTCTCCGACGTCGCCTCGGCGCCGCTCATGGCGTTGCTCTTCAGCCTGGTCGCCCTGCTGCTGACGCCGGCCATCCTGGCCTTCGGCCGCCACGTCGAGCACGAGGCGGACCGCTTCGGGCTGGAGATCACCCGCGACAACCACGACTGCGCCACGGCGTTCGTGAAGCTGCAATCGGAGAACCTGGCCAACCCGCGCCCCGGCCTCCTCTACAAGCTCTGGCGCTCCGACCACCCGCCGGTCGGCGAGCGCATCGACTTCTGCAACGACTACCGGCCCTGGGAGACGGGCGAGCCGCTCCGGTATGGCGACCTGATCCGGAGCGGGAGCTGAGCCCGAGCCGGCGCCACTGCCACACGGCAGTGCTAGGCTACGGCTCTTCATCAACCAAGGAGACCCCCCATGTCCATCGCAGAAACCATGCTCCCCGAATTCGACCACGAGATGCAGGTCACGCGCACGCTCCTCGAAAGAGTGCCGGAGACGAATCCGGAGTGGACGCCGCACCCGAAGTCCATGCCCCTCGGCCGGCTCGCCACCCACCTCGCCGAGCTCGTCGGCTGGGTCGACACCACCCTGCAGCAGACCGAGCTCGACTTCGGCAAGGGCGAATACAAGCCGACCTCCTTCACCACCACCGCCGACCTGCTCGCGATGTTCGACGCCAAGGTGAAGAGCGCCCGCGCCGTGCTCGCCGCCGCCGCGGACCAGGACATGATGGTGCCCTGGACGCTACGCAACGGCGAGCACGTGATCTTCACCATGCCGCGCATCGGGGTCCTCCGCGCCTTCGTGCTCAGTCACATGATCCACCACCGCGGCCAGCTCAGCGTCTACCTGCGCCTCAACGACGTGCCGCTGCCGTCGATCTACGGCCCGACCGCCGACAGTCCGATGTAAGATCATCGATAAGCTCGTCCCCGAAGCTTCGCTCTCGAAAAGGAAACTCGACCATGATCCGCCGCCTCTGTCTCCCAGTCCTCCTGCTCGCCCTTCTCCTGCCGGCTCTGCCCGTTTCCGCCACCTGCGGTGGTGGCGGCGGAGGTGGAGTCGGCGGCGTCGCCATGGGGAGCAGCGACGTCCCCATCACCTACCGCGTCTCGTGGAAGGTCCTCGGCCAGGGAGCCGAGGCGCCCAGGGCGCCGGAGGCGGCGCTCATCCTCTACTGGTTCCCCACGACTCCGGAGGAGGCGAAGGCCTCCGACCTCCAGACCTCGCGGACGCTGTCCCTGGCCGGCGCCCGCTGCGTCGCCATGGCGCTCGTGACGCCGGACAATCAGGCCCTCCACACCACCTTCAAGGTCGCCGGCGCCGCTCCCATCGCCGTGCTCGCGGCGGCGGACGGCACGGAGCTCGGAAGGGTCGTCGCGAACGACGGCAATCTCCAGGCGCGGCCGGTGGAAAAGCTCCTCGACAGCCAGATCGACAAGCAGGAAGACACCCTCGACGCCCTCCTCGACGCCGCCGGGAAGAAAGCCGCCAAGGATCATGACGGCGCGGTCGCGGACTACCAGAAAGTCTGGGAGCAGCGCTGCCTGTTCCCCAAGCTCGGCAAGAAGGCCGCCAAGGGACTGAAGAAGCTGGGAGTCACCGTCGAAGAAGCGTCCCTCCGGCAGCTCGGGCCGGACAGCCTCCCCGAGCCCGACGTGCGGGGGCTCAACGCCGCGAAGGTCGAAGAGGTCCTCAAGGCCGGCCTCGCCGCCGAGCTGGGCGCGCGCTACCGCGATGCCGAGCGTCTCTACAGCAAAGCCGTCGCCTTCGATCCGGCGGACCCGACCGCCCTGCGCTTCCTCGGCGAGCTCTACCGCCACCAGACCGGCGAATGGGACAAGGCCAGAACCGTCTTCGAGCGCCTCCTCGCCCAGCCCGCCGATCCCATCGCCCGCGCCGTGGCGATGCACGGCCTCGGCAAGATGACCATCCACGCCGGCCGCTACGCCGACGGTCTCGCCCTCTTCGAAAAGTCGCTCGCCGCCTATCCGCTGCCGATCACCTACCGCAATCTCGCGGTCTACTGGTTCTCCGAGAAGCAGGAAGAGAAAGCCGCCGGCTTCATGCGCCAGGCCCTGGCCCTCGATCCGCAGGACGGCTACAACCAGATCTTCTCCGCCGTCTACCTGGCCGCCGCCGGGCACAAGGAAGAAGCCGAGAAGGTGGCGATGCAGAACGCATCGGTCCTCGAAGCGAGCTACAACCTGGCGGCGATCTGGGCGCAGTCCGGCGACCGCGCCAAGGCGATGGAGCTGCTGCGCCGGCATTTCTACGAGTATGAAAAATTCGACGCCGTGCGCGGCATGGAGATGCAGGAGGCCCGCGACGACTACATGTTCGCAAGCCTCCACGACGATCCGCAGTTCATCGAGCTGACCAAGCTCGCGACGCGGCACAAGATGTAGATAGAGGTCGGGACCGTCAGGACCGGCTGCCGGCCGAGGGGCTCGGCAGCCGATGCTATAGTAGCCGCACGATGGCCGACCGCTACGACGAAGAGGTCCGCCGGCTCGCCGAGGTGCTCGCGACGGTCTTGAGAGTCGCCGGCCGCACGCGGCAGTCGCTGGAGGAGCAGATCGGCCTGAGCAGCGGCTACCTGAGCAAGATCCTGGGCGGCACCGTCGATCTCCGCGCTCGGCACATCCTCTCGATCGTCGAGGCCGTGGGCATGGACCCGGGCGATTTCTTCCGCCTGGCTTTCCCGCGGCGCCGGCCGCCGAAGGAGGGCGGCAAGAGCGCCCGCAGGCTCATTGAGGACGTCCAGGCGGCCCTCGGTCAGGAAACGGCTGCCGAGCCCGAGGCGAGCTCCAGCTTCGACGAGCAGGTGAAAAGCTCTCTGGGCCGTCTGCTCGGCTTCAGCGCCGGGGAAAACCGGGAGCCGGAATAGGCCTCTTCGCTCAAAGGGCCACGAAGCGAAGCTGAGGCTCGCGCTCGAGCCGCTTCAGGAAACGGCTCACGTGCCGGACCATGCGCGGTGTGGCCCGCTTCTTTTGGGCGGCCCGGTTCAGATCATCGAGCGCCCGCACGGCTTCGCGCTGGATGCCGAGCCTCCGGAAGGTCGCGAGCATCTCGGCGGCCAATTCCGAGACCTCTGCGTTCTTCCCGCGTTCCAGCCAGACATCCGCCAGATCGAGGCCGACCAGGGCCGCGTTGTAGCCCTGATTGTGTGCGAGAAAAACGGCCCGGGCTTCCCTGAGCGCTGTTTCGGCGCGGGCAGGTTTCTTGAGGCCCGCAAAGATTTGCCCGTCCACCCACCGGAGCTTCGCGAGACTCAAGGGCTCTCCGGCCAATGCCTGCCGGAGCCCGCTCTCCATGAGCGTCTCCGCCGCCTCCCGGAGCTCGCCGCATTGGACCATGACTTCCAGGATGCTCTGGGTGGCCGAGAGGACGAGCCGCGGATCGCGTTCAGGATCGAGGAGCTTGCGGCCCTGGCGCAAGAGCCGGAGCGCTTCCTGCGGATTGCCCTCATAGTTCGTGTAGATGCCCTTGCTCACGAGCGCCCGCCCCGCGAGGTGGTCGTCGCCCACCTTCCGGTAGAGCTCGCAGACACCGCTCAGGAGCTCGCAGGCATCAGAGAGCCGGTTCTGGTCGTTCAAAAGCGATGCGCGCAGATCCGCCACCCGGGCGAGGAGGAGCAGATTTCCGGTCCCTTGCCGCAAGCGTTCTTCAGCGATGTCGAACGCCGCCTCGGCCTCGCCCCGCTCATCGTTCACGCGATGGGCGTTTCCCAACTCCGCCCAGGCCCGGGCCTGGTGGTCGGCGATGAGCAGAGCGTCGTACGTCTCGGGATCGAGGTTCTCGGCCGCGGTCTTCGCGAGGAGGGCGAGCCGGAGCATCTCTTCCGGATTGCGGTAGCGCTCCTCGAAGCTGAGCTGCAAGAGCACCTCCACGAAGGGCCAGCCCCGCAGATCCTTCGCCTCGTCATCGCTGAGACCGGCAAGCCCGCGGGGGGTGGACCGCAAGAGGTCCAGCCCCTGCTCGACACGGGTCCATTCCAGTTTCCGGGGCTGAGGGCGACGGCTCAGCACCGCGGCCAGGGCGCGCGCGATCGGTGCGTCATAGTGGTTGCCTGCAGCCACGGGCGCGTCAGCGCCGGTTTTCTCCGGCGCGAGGATCAGAGGAAGCAGCGGCCCAAGGCGCTCGGCGCACATCTCGCACCTTTCGAGGAGGTGTCGAAGCACCTCTTTCGCCTTGGGCCGGGAAAGCTCACCCCGGAGGAAACGCTCCGCCTCACCGGCGGCCAGATGATCGCTCACGAGGCTCCCTCCTTCGCCCGAAGAGATCGCGAAAGCACCCCTGCATTATCGCACATACAGATCAGAAGTGCCACATGGAGAGAACCCCTCAGCGCGAGCCTAGCCTGAGAAAGAGGCCGCGCAGCCCCCGTTCGGCTCGATGCACGGGCCCTGATCGAGTTGGCTCGGAGCGCTGCCCGGCATGCACCTGCCGTTCGGATCGATGCACGCGCCACCATCAAGACTGCTCGGAGCGCCTCCCGCCGCGCATCTGCCGTCCGGGTCGATGCACGGCCCGGCCTCCACCCAAAGCAACTGCATCCAGCTCCAGGCCGTCGAGAAGAAAGTCCCGTCCGGAAGCGGGGCGGCGCCGGCCGGCGCGCTCACGACAAGAAGGACCAAGAGGGTGAGCACTGCCGTCTGTTTCCTGCCTTTCGAGAACATGATCCAGATCTCCTCACCCGCTGGAGCGCCCACGGGCCGGAAGTGGCCGCGGCGTCCGCGGATTTGCATCGCGACGTTCCCATCGGCTGCCATTGTTGCCCGGATGCGCTCCATTGTGTCGCTCCGCCGGGCAATCACGGCGCGTCGCGCTGTTACGTCACCAGAGAATCTAGAGCTTGATCACCGAAACTTCAATGGCTGCCGTGACGGCCTGCTGGAACATTCTCCTCAGGCGACTCTGCATCCATTTCCGGCAACTCTGCCCTCGGCGAAGTTTTTCGGCAGAAATCCCTTGACATTTCGCTGCCTGTCGGCAAATAATTCCGACTCATCGGAGGAAACAGCAGAATGGCCACGAGAAAGACAAGACAGCTCCCTTTGGATCAGCGTCGCGCCATCGGTGCCCGGATCGTGGAACGCCGGCAGGCGAAACGCTGGAATCAGCGCGAGCTGGCCCGGCGCGCCGGCATGGGGCAGTTGTTGCGGGTCCTCGTGGCGGGCTTCAAGGCAACCCAAACGGAAAGGAGCATGGCGCATGCTGGTTCATGACGAGCAGACTCTCTGGATCACCGATGCCGAACAGGACATCGTCGACCTGCTGACACGGATGACACCCCGCTTGAAGCGCATCCTGGCGAGCTTCCGCGTCCCCGCGGCCGATGCCGAGGATCTTCTCCAGGAGGCCTGTCTTGCGCTCGTCCGGAGCTGGCGGCGGATCGACTGTCCCGAAGCCTGGCTGCGGCAGACCCTGTATCGAATCTGCTACCTCTGGGCCACCCGCAGGCGCCGGGCATGGCTTCAATATCTCGACGGCGTTTTTCTCGAAGCCCTCGCTCCGGCGCAACGGCCCGCCCAGGAACGGGCCGAGCTCTTCTGGGATGTGCAGGCTCTCCTCGCCCATCTGCCGCGCCGCTGCCGGATTCTTCTCCAGCTCCGCTACGGCCTCGGGCTCTCCTCCGAGGAGATCGCCGCCCGGCTCGGCTATCGCCCCGAATCGATTCGCACATTGAGCGCCCGGGCAGTGGCGCGCCTGCGCCACGCCGCGCAGGCACCGCGGCGCGGCTAGATCTCGCGCTTCAAAGGGATTCCCGTCGCCGCCGCTTCCAGCAGCATCGGGTCCGGCGTCAGCCCGAGGCCGTCGGCCATGCGCGGGAAGAAATTGAAGATGCTGATCAGGTAGGCCACCTCGAGCAGGCCCTCGTCGGCGAAGCCCAGATCGCGCAGCGGCTGCCAGTCCTCGTTGGTCATCTTCGTGGGAGCCAGGGTCAGCTTCTCCGCCACCGTGCAGAGCGCGCGCTGGCGCGGGGTGAGATGAGACAGCTCGCGCCAGCGGCGCTGCTTGATGGCCTCGACGAGGGCCGGATCGTTGTCCTCGACACGCAGAAACTCTGCGTGAGACTGCGTTCAGTATTGGCAGTCCTGCGCCGCCGAGGCGACGGCGGCCACCATCTCGCGCTCGGCGCGGCTCATCGCTCCGGGAGCGAACATGATCTCGCCGAACAGGGCGCGCATGGCCGGTCCGATCCGCGGGTGCGCGGAGAGGACGCGCGACATGCCGCCGACGAACCCGAAGTCGTAGGGCGACTTCATCCCGGGCTTCGCCTGCGCCCGCATCTCCTCGTCGGTCGGCAGCTCAATGAAGGGTTGCGGCTCTTCAGACATGACATCCTCCTCGTAGAATGGATTGTAGCCGTTCGGCGCCCGGCCGGTCCGGGGAAGGGGGCTCATGAAATACGGGGCGATTCCCGAGAATCTGCTGGAGAGCCTGGCGCTGGCCGCGGGCAAGGTGCCGCTGCCTCTGGTGGATGCCATCTATTCGCTGATGAAGGCGCGCGGCCTGATGGCGGGGGTCCGTCTCGGCGTCTTCGAGGCGCTGCGCGAAGGTCCGCGGACCGCGGCCGAGGTCGCCGCGGCGCGCGGCCTGGACACGGAGTGCACCGGGCTCCTGCTGCGCATGCTGGCATTCTCCGGCTACGTGACCCAGAAGGGCGACCGCTTCACGCTGAGCAAGCTCGGCCGGCGCAGCATGGTCAAGGGCGCGTCGATGGAGATGTGGGGCTACCTGGAGTGGAACTACACGCAGTGGGACTTCGTTGCCCATCTCGAAGACCTGGTGCGCACCGGCCGCGGAGTCGAGTTTCACCAGACCATGACCGCTCCCGGACAGTGGGCGAGCTACCAGCGCGGCATGCTGGAAGTCGCGCGCTTCGTCGCGCCGATCCTCGCCGCCAGGGTGCCGGTGCGGCGCGGCGCCCGGCGGCTGCTCGACGTCGCCGGCGCCCACGGCCTCCTCGGCGCCGCGATCTGCCGCCGGCATCCGCCCATGCGCTCGCTGGTGCTCGATCTGCCGCAAGCCATGGAATCGGCGCGCGAGCTGGCCCGCGAGGAGGGGATCGCCGATCTGGTGGAGCACCGCGCCGGTGATGTCCACAGCACCGACTTCGAGACGGACAACGACGTGGTGCTGCTCGCCAACATCCTCCACCACTTCCAGCCCGCCGCTTGCCGCGCCATCCTCCACCGCGCGCTGGTCTCCATGGCGCCCTCCGGCACGGTGGCGATCTGGGAGATCGAGCGGCCGAAGAGCACCGCCCCCGTCGGCGCCGGCGACGGCGCGGCTCTGTTCTTCCGCCTGACCTCCACGGCCTCCTGCTACAGCGGGGACGAATACGCCGGCTGGCTCACGGAGGCGGGCTTCACGAAGATCCGCATCCAGCGCCCGGCGCTGTCGCCGGGGAGCGTGCTGGTGACGGGGAGATCCTCGCATGGTTGAAGCTCCACTCGTCGCCGATCCCTTCGTCTCCACCCTGGCCCTGATCGGGGTCGTCATCGTCATCGCCGCGCTCCTCTCGGGGCTGATCGAGCGCAGCGGCGTCCCGCAGGTCGGCGTCCTGCTCGCCCTCGGCGCGGTCCTCGGACCGTACGGGCTCCGGCTGATCGATCCCGATCTGGATTCGCCTGTCCTGCGCGCCGTCTCGACGCTGAGCCTCACCCTGGTCCTCTTCACCGACGCCCTGTCGCTCGACCTCGGGGAGATCCGCAAGCACATCAAGCTGACCCTGCTCGTCCTCGGACCCGGGACGGTGCTGTCGGCGATCCTGGTGACCCTGATGGCGGGCACGCTGCTCGGCCTCTCCTGGCCGGCGGCGGCGGTGCTCGGCGCGGCCCTGGCGTCGACCGATCCGGTGCTGCTGCGCGGCCTCCTCCGGCGCACCGATCTGCCCGGCTCCGCGCGGCTGGCGCTCCGCCTGGAGAGCGGGCTCAACGACATCGTGCTGTTGCCGATCGTGCTCGTGGCGATGACCCTTCTCGGCACGAATCCGCACGGCGAGACGGCCGGCGCGGCGGGCGGTTGGCCCGGCATGGCGCTGCGCCTGTTCCTCCTCGGACCCGGCGCCGGAGTCGCCGTCGGCCTCCTCGCCGTCGCCACGCTCGACCTGGTGCGGCGGCGGATCGGCGTGCGCCGCGACTACGAATCGCTCTACTCGCTCGGCGTCGCCTTCACCGCCTTCGCCGCCGCCGAGGCAGTGCACAGCAGCGGCTTCCTGGCGGCCTTCGCGGCGGGGATGACGATCTCGGTCTTCGACGTGGAGCTCTGCGACTGCTTCCACGAATACGGCGAGACGACCTCCGAGATGACGCTCCTCTTCACCTTCGTGCTCCTCGGCAGCTCGCTCATCTGGAGCGGCTTCCCGGGCGCCGGCTGGCGGGAGGTGGTCTTCGCGGTGGCCGTGGTGCTCGTCCGCCCGGCCGTCTTCCTGCTCTCGCTCTGGCCCTCGAAGCTCGACCGCCGCAGCCTGCTGCTGATCTCCTGGTTCGGACCGCGCGGCCTGAGCTCGCTCCTTCTGGTCCTGGTCACCGTCTTCGCCGGCATGCCCGGGAGCGGCCGTCTCTTCTCCCTGTGCAGCCTCGTCGTCCTGCTCTCCGTGGTGCTCCACGGCGGCTCGGTGATGCTCTTCCCCAAACAAGGCCGCGGCCAGGCTCCGGCCAAGCCGTCCGGGAAGCCTCCGGAGAAGATCGATCTCCCCGAGATGCTCCGCCTGCAGACCGCCGGAGAGCCGCTGATCGTCCTCGACGTGCGCACCGCCCGCTCGCGGGACACCAGCGAGCTGATCGCGCCGGGCACCGTCCGCCTCGACCCCGAACGCGCCGTGCAGGAAGCGGAGCACCTGAGCCTGCCCAAGGAGGCCTGGCTGGTCGCCTTCTGTGCCTGACACGACGAAGCCACGAGCGCCCGTGTGGCGCGCGAGCTCAGAAAGGCGGGATGGAAGAAAGCGGTCGCGCTGCAAGGCGGCTGGCAGGCCTGGGTGGACGCCGGCCTGCCGGTGGGCCCGCTCGACGAAAACGCGAGCCGGATTCCGTGATGGGCCGTAAACAGACCGTTTTCTCTGAGACAGACCGTTTTCTCCAGGGATAGACTGTTTTCTCCAGGGATAGACTGTTTTCTCCAGGGATAGACCGTTTTCTCCAGGGATAGACCGTTTTCTCCAGGGATAGACTGTTTTCTCCAGGGATAG
>Ga0307506_10000085_pt1 | contig 38684 bp, 17 predicted proteins | sample 25_S_MG_FD_202175 | JGI IMG/M metagenome (GOLD analysis project Ga0307506, IMG submission 202175) | Soil microbial communities from Populus trichocarpa stands in riparian zone in the Pacific Northwest, United States - 25_S | ecosystem: Environmental > Terrestrial > Soil > Riparian zone > Trees... | reverse complement strand
GAGGGCAGATTCAACCCTGGACGGGGCGGATTGAAGCCTGAGTGGGGTGGATTGAAGCCTGAACAGGGAATCTTCGCTCCACAGAGGGCCGGCTTCGATCCCGAGAGGGGCGGCTCCGCCCTGCGGTCTCGGCCGGCCCGTCTCAACCCCGGCAGGCCCTCGCCGATCCGGTGGCGCAGGATCGAGCCAGCTACGTTCCACAACCGTTGAGACGCTCCGACCTGGCCGGACTCCGAGAGACCCTGCGCACAGCGCTGGAGACGTCTCTACACAGGACCGGACCGAGGCTCCAAAGGTTCAGAACATCTGACCCACTGCACTAGCTACGCAAGGCCTCCGCCTTGACGGCAGCCAGGAGATCTTTCCAGACCTGGGACATCTGGTGACCGTCGTTGCGAACAGCAGGCGGCTGGCAAGTAATTGGACCGGCGCGCTTTCGGCCATCAGTGAGGCACAACGCTGCCATGCCCGTGCCCGGCTTTGCGAAGAGTCGATCGAGCTTCTTCAGAGCACCAAGGGAAGCCACGCCCAGGTTCGAAGAGAGCGGAGGGGCGTTGATTTGGCGAGGAGAAAGGCTCATCTGCGGAGGATGAAGGCTCATTCTGTGCCGAGGAGGGTTCGTTCGCAGAGGGTCAATGTTCGGTCGTGACGTTCGAGAGCTCTTCCTCGTAAGAGAAGGGCTCATCCGCTTCGGTGGAACGGTTCTCCTGCAGAGATGAGCGTTCAGGCTCTTTGAAAACTGATGGACCAGGTGCCGGCCGGAATCGGGGGCCGCGGCGGGAGCCGTGTGCCGGCCGGCACCTTCCCTAGTTGGGGATGTGTCGTGACCTATTCCTCTGAATCGCTGACTTGGGCGGCCAGCCAGAGCTCGTGGAACTTTTCCCGGACATAGGGATGGAGCGAATCCTCGAGATCCTGTCCCAATCCGTTGATCCGGATCAGCTCGATCACGTCCGCGAGATCTCGCAGTCTGTGAGGAGCTGTCATTCCCGACGCCAGCTTGAGCTCGAGAAGGGTGGAAAGGGGCAGGAGTGAAAAACGGTCTCCTCGCACGGCGGCCTTGGCCGGATCGGGGAAGGCGATGGGCTTCTCCTTGCCGTCGCCCGGGTACTCACCCGTGAGGAGAACATCGATGTCGACGTTCTGCGTGGCATCCCGGAACCCCTTGCTGCCGGGAAACTTGTCGACGTAGCCGCGTCCTAGATGGGCTTTCTTGAACGAGTCCAGATCCTCTCGACGCAAAAGGACATCGACGTCGCTGGTCGTCCTCTGGTAGCCGTACGCATTGAGGGACAAGGCGCCCACGATGGCGTAGGGGATCTTCAGCTCGGCCAGGCGGTCCACGAGCCGCTCCAGCGCTCCATGTACGTTGGATTTGTTCATGAAGAACCTGCCCGCTTCGCGGGCTCCGGAGAGAAACCGCTTTTCCGCCTGAATGCTGAGATCTCGTTCTAACAGTGGGCGCACGGTACACCTCGCGCGTTCAGTCTAGCTCACAACAACATACTCGCCAGATTCGCCAGCTCCGACCTCTCGCCTTTTTCCAGATTGACGTGCGCGTACAACGGATTCCCCCGGATGCGATCGATCAGGTAGGAGAGGCCGTTGCTCTGGGCGTCCAGATAGGGGGTGTCGATCTGGAAGATGTCGCCGGTGAGGACGATCTTGGTGTTTTCTCCGGCTCTGGTGATGATGGTCTTCACTTCGTGGGGGGTGAGATTCTGGGCTTCGTCCACGATGAAGATGACGTTCGAGAGGCTGCGTCCGCGGATGTAGGCGAGGGGGACGATGTGGAGCTTCTCGGTTTCGACGAGCTCGTCGATTTTTTTGTATTCGCGGTCGCGCTCGGCGAATTGGTTCTTGATGATGCCGAGGTTGTCCCAGAGCGGCTGCATGAAGGGGTTGATCTTCGAGAGGACGTCGCCGGGGAGGAAGCCGATGTCGCGGTTCGAGAGGGGGACGATGGGGCGCGCGAGGTAGATCTGGTGGAAGTCGCGGCGCTGCTCCATGGCTCCGGCGAGGGCGAGGAGGGTCTTGCCGGTTCCCGCGGCGCCGGAGAGGGAGACCAGGGGGATGTCCGGATTGGTCACCGCGTGCAGGGCGAAGGTCTGCTCGGCGTTGCGCGGGGTGATGCCGTAGGCGGCTCCCTTGGGGACTCTCTCGATGCGGTCGGTGCGCGGGTTGTAGCAGGCGAGGGCGGACTTGGTCTCGCTGCGCAGGATGAAATATTGGTTCGCCAGCGGCGGCTCGGGGAACAGGTCGGAGACGGGGACCCATTCCTCGCGGTAGAGACGGTCGATGACGTCCGGATTGTCGACCTCGAGCTCGATCTTGCCCTTGTAGAGGTGGTCGACGTCCTTGATCTTGATGGTCTCGTAGTCTTCGGCGTGGAGGCTCAGGGCGCGCGCCTTGAGGCGCAGGTTGATGTCCTTGCTGACCAGGATCACCCGGCGGTCGGGCTCGGCGCGGGCGAGGGTGATGGCGGCGTTGAGGATGCGGTGGTCCGGCTTCTTGTTGCCGAAGAGCTCGCCGGCATCCCCGTTTCCGGCGCCGCCGGCGTCCGTCTGGGGGCGCTCGTCGGTGAGGACGCGGAAGCGGCCGCGGTCCGGGCCGTCGAGGGGGATCCAGTCGTTGAGCATGCTGCGGCCGGCCAGCTTGTCGAGCTGGCGGATGAACTCGCGGGCCTGGAGGTTCAGGACCGAGTTGCCTTTTTTGAACTGGTCCAGCTCTTCGAGAACCGTGATGGGGACCGCGACGTCATGCTCCTGGAAGTTCTGGATGGCATTGAAGTCGTGCAGGATGACCGAGGTGTCCAGGACGAAGACTTTGCGTTGCGGATCGGACATGGTTTCAGGCTATCAGGAGCGTCTCCTCAGCGCCAAGACACCGAGGGTGGTGAGGATCAGGGCCAGGGCGGCGAGGCCCCAGGTGCCGAGGGCGGGGACTTCCTGCACACCGCCGCCACCGCCGCCGACGCTCGGCGGCGGCGGGAAGAGGTTCTTGCAGGCGCCGTCGGCGATGGCGAGCCCTTCGAAGCCGTCCAGGTTGGCGTCGGTGACGGCGTCCTTGACGGCGGCGACGACGGTGGCGACGCCCGTAGACGTATCGATCTTGAACGTCTGGCTGTAGCCGACGCGGCCGACGCTGCCGTCATGGATGCCCCAGAGGGCGTTTTCGGCGTCGAAGTCGAGGCCGCCGTCGACGAGGGTGACGTTCTTGAGGGGGCCGATCTTGACCGCCTTGCCGGCGGGGAGGTCCATTTTCACCAGGTTGCTCATGCCGTCGCCGCCGAGGCCGTAGATGCCGCTGCGGTTGCCGGCGAGGCCGGTGACCTCCTGCCCCTGGTCGCCGAGGAGGATCGCTTTTCCGGTCTTGACGGTGATCCGGTAGAAATTGGTCGGCCGCTTGGGGGCGTCCGTGGACATGTAGAGGATGCCCTCGGGGCCGAAGGCGAGGCCGGTGTCGGTGATGTTGACGCCGAGCGGGCCGACCGCCGTGCAGGTGCCGTCTTCGACGTCGCAGGTGACGAGCTGGTCGGTCGCGTCGTCGACGCCGTAGAGCGTGTGGCAGCCGGGGTCGAAGGTGAGCGACTCCACGTCCTCGAAGCCGACGCCCTCGCCGATCCTGGTCGCCTTACCGGTCTGCAGGTCGATCGAATAGAGAATGTCGTCCTGCGACGGGCTCGGCCCATCGGAGCGGACGGAGTATGCGATCTGGGCCAGAGCGGGGGACGCCGGAGACACCGGGGTCATGCCCGCGAACAGGGCCAGGGACAGGATCAGGACGGCGCCGTGTCGCACCATGGAGTCTCTCCCTCGGAGCTGGGTCGAACGCGGCTAGCCTACACCAAACGGATAAGATCCGGGACGCCATGAGCGACTCCCCTTCGCGACATCACCCTCCAGGCCCTCTGGGCTCGCGCCTGCGCGTGCTCGCCGCCGCCGCTCTTTTCTCCACCGGGGGCGCCGCGGTCAAGTCGATCCATCTCACCGGCTGGCAGGTGGCGTGCCTGCGCTCGGCGGTGGCGGCGGTGGCGTTCCTGCTCTTCCTGCCGGAGTCGCGGCGGCGGCCGACGTTGCGGGTGCTGGGGGCGGCGGCGCTTTTCGCGGTCACGATGGTGCTCTTCGTCCTCTCCAACAAGCTGACGACGGCGGCCTCCGCGATCTTTCTGCAATCGACGGCGCCGCTCTGGGTGGTCCTCCTGAGCCCATGGCTGCTGCGCGAGCGGGTGCGCCTGCCCGATCTCGTCTTTCTGGGCGTGCTGGCCGGTGGCCTGGCCTGCTTCTTCGTCGGCCTCGACCCGGCGACGGCGACGGCGACCAATCCGCTGCTCGGCAACCTCCTCGCCACGCTCTCCGGGCTCACCTGGGGCTTGACCGTGATGGCGCTCCGCGCCCTCGGCCGCGCCGATCACGGAGAGGGGGAGGGCCAGAGCCCCGGCTGGGGTCCGGCGTCGGCGCTCTGGGGGAGCGTCCTCGTCGTCCTCTTCTGCCTGCCCCAGGCGCTCGCCGCGCCGCTCTCCGGCACCTCGGCGTCCGACTGGCTGATCGTGGCCTTTCTCGGCATCTTCCAGATCGCCTTCGCCTACATCTTCCTGCTGCGCGGCTTGCAGCAGGTGCGCGCCCTGGAGGCGTCTCTCCTGCTGCTCCTGGAGCCGGTGCTCAATCCCGTCTGGGCCTGGCTCGTCCACGGCGAGCGACCCGGGGCGTGGTCGCTCGCCGGCGGCGCGGTCATTCTGGTGGCGACGCTGGGCAAGAGCTGGTGGGACGGTACCCGCGCGGCGTGAGCTACAACGCCGCCCGCATCTCCTTCTTGTTGAGATTGTCGAAGTCCAGGCCGACCGGCGGCTCCTTGGCGAGAGCCTCGATCAGCTTGGCGTCGGCGCCGTAGACGTCGGGACGGAATTCGATCGTGCCGTCCTCTTCCACCCAGGCGGTGAAGTAGAGGATGTGGACCGGCAGCGGCTTCGGGATGGAGACCGTCTTCTGCTCACCGGTGGCGATCACCGCGCGGATCGCTTCCGGCGTCCATTTCGGATCGTCCTTGAGCAGATAGTCGGCGAGGTCGAGCGGCTTCTCCAGGCGGATGCAGCCATGGCTGAAGTCGCGCTCGGCCTTGGCGAAGAGGTGGCCGGCCGGGGTGTCGTGCAGGTAGATGTCGAACTGGTTCGGGAACATGAACTTCACCTGTCCGAGCGCGTTGTCGGCGCCGGGGCGCTGGCGGTAGCGCGGCGTCCCGCCCTCGCTGACGACCTCCATGTTCTTGTGCGCCAGATAGTTTGGATCCTTGGCGATCCCCGGCTCGATCTCGGTCTTGACGATGTCGGTGGGGATGTTCCAGTACGGGTTCAGCTCCAGGTAGTCCATCTTGTCGCTGAACACAGGCGTGCGGTTCTGCTGCGCCTTGCCGACCACGACGCGCATCTCCAGGGCGGTCTTGCCGCCGTCGATGAGCTGCATCTTGAACTCGGGGATGTTGACCTTGATGTAGCGCGCCCCGAAGTCGTTGGGCAGCCAGCGCCAGCGCTCCAGGTTGACCTGGATCTGCTGCACGCGGCCGGCGGCGGGGATGTCGAGCTCGGCGAGAGTGGGCTTGTCGACCTTGCCGTTCGGCTCCAGGCCGTGGAGCTGCTGGAAGCGCAGCACGGCGGCGGCGAGGGCCGGGTCGAAGACGTCGCTTCCCGCGGCTTGGCCAGCGGGCTGCCCGGCGGCCTGCGGGGCGGCGGGTTGCAGATAGCCTTCGGCGGCGAGGCGGGCACGCAGGCGGCGTACCGGCTCGCCCTGGGCCTTCGCCTTGATCTCCATTCCGACCAGCGGCCAGCCGCCCTGGGCGGCGAGGGTGCGGTAGCGCGCCAGGGCGCTGCGCAGGCGGGCGTAGTCCTTGCCCGGTGGGGCGTAGCTGTCCAGCGTCTGGTGGATCGTCCCCTTCTCGGTGAGCGAGTCGGCCAGGCGGACGTCGAGATCGACCCGGCGCGGCTTGGTGTACCAGTCGACCTTCAGCGTCTCCGGCTGGAGCCGTCCGCTCGCCACATGGGAGGCCAGGGTCAGGAACACATAGGTGAGGCTCATGTCCGCGCGGGCCAGCCGCTCCTGCGCCCGCGGGTCGTCGAAATCGCGGTTCGCCTTGATCTCGGCGATCTGCGCCTCGAGCTTGGCTTTCTGATAGCGCTGAGGATCGAGCCCCTCGTTGGCCAGCGGATCGATCGAGCGCACCAGCTCCTCGGCTTGCGGGCGCGGCCCCTTCATCGTGAACCAGGCGGGCTGGTACTGCCGCTTCGCATAGAAGCTCTGCATCTCTTCCCAGGCGCGTACGCGCTCCTTCTGATCATGGAGAGCGGCCGGGACAGCCTTTCCGCCGACGGTGTTTTGAATCAACCGGCTCACGGCGGGCGGCATTTCTGCTGGAGCCTGATCTTTCGGCTTGCAGCCGTTGAACAGGAGGGGGAGGGCCAAAAGAAGGGCGCTCACGGCGCCGCGTCGGAAGGTCTCGGAGGTCATGCGAGCGGGTCTATGCAGGGGCCGCGCCAAGCCGGCCTCACCTCCCGGCTTTACATTCCCACGGCCTCTTTCATCGCCGCCGTCAGCGACTGCTTCACCGTCAGGAAATCTTCCCAGGGATCGGCCTTCAGCCCGTCCAGGCGCTCGGGGAGCGTCTTCACGGTGAAGGTGTTGGCGCGCACGTCGGTGTCCAGCTCCTCCCAGAAGAGCGGCGTGGAGACCGGGGCATTGGGGCGGGCGCGGGTGGAGTAGGCGGCGATCGAGGTGGCGCCGCGGCCGTTGCGGAGGTAGTCGATGAAGATTTTTCCCTTGCGGCTCGCCTTCGGCAGCTTGGCGGTGTAGCGGCCGGCGTCGTGGGCGACCATGGCTTCCGAGACCGCCTTGGTGAACGCCTTGACCTCGTCCCAGCCGGCGCGGCGGGTGAGCGGGAGGCAGACGTGCAGCCCCTTGCCGCCGGTCGTCTTCAGCCAGGAGCGCAGGCCGAGGTGCTCCAGGAGCCGGCGCAGCGTCTTCGCCCCCTCCACGACGCGGTCCCAGCCCAGCCCCTCGTCCGGATCGAGATCGAAGACGGCGTAGTCCGGCTTCTCGACGGCGTCGAGGTGAGCGCCCCAGATGTGCAGCTCCAGCGCTCCCATCTGCACCAGCGAGAGGAGACCTTCCGCCGACGTCACGGCGCCGTAGGGGACGTTCTTGCCGCCCTCTTCGATCTCCACCCGCTTGATGCTCTTCGGGAACTGGTCGGTGACGTGCTTCTGGTAGAAACACTCCTTCTGCCGCCCCTCGGGACAGCGCACCAGGGTCAGCGGGCGCTTGGCGAGGTGGGGGAGGATCCAGCCGGCGATGCGCTCGTAATAGGCCGCCAGATCGCGCTTGGTGATCCCCTGCTCCGGGTAGAGGACGCGCTCGGGATGGGTGAGACGGACGCCGGAGAATTCTTGCACCGCTTCTTTCGCCACTTCTTGTACCTCCTCGCGGACCACCTCGGCGGCCGGCTTGTCCTCGCGCAGCCCCTGGAAGACCGAATGACGCAGGATGCCGTCCTCCGTCCATTCCGTGAAAGCGATCTCGGCGACCAGCTTCGGCTCCACCCAGTGGCTGCGCCGGGCTTCCGCGCCGCGCGGCGGATTGGCGAAGGCGGGCGTCTTGCGTTCCAGCTTGTCCAGGCGCCGGCGCAGATCGCGCAGGAGCTTCCGGTCGAAGCCGGTGCCCACCTTGCCGGAGTAGAGGAGATCGCCGTTCTGGTCGTGCACGCCGAGCAGGAGAGCGCCGAGGCCGGCCCGCGAGCCTTCGGGATCGGTGAAGCCGGCGATGACGAATTCCTGCCGCTTGAGGCACTTCACCTTGAGCCAGTCCTTGCCGCGGCCGGAGCGGTAGGGAGCGTCGGCGCGCTTGGCGATGATCCCTTCCAGGCCGAAGCGACACGCCTGCCGGTAGAAGCCATCCCCCTGCCCCTGCACGTGATCGCTGAAGCGGATCGTCTGGCCCTCACCGGAGCCGACCAGCGCCCGTAGCGCCTCCTTGCGCGCGGTGAGCGGCGCGGGGCGCAGGTCCAGGCCATCCAGATGGAGGAGATCGAAGACGTAATAGACCAGCTCGCTCGTGCGCTCCTCGCTGAGCGCGTTCTGGAGAGCCTGGAAGCTGGTCGTGCCGTCGGGCTTGAGGACGACCGCTTCGCCGTCGAGGAGCGCGGTGGTGACGGACAGCTTGGCGGCGGCGGCGGCGAGGGGGGCGAAGCGGTGAGTCCAGTCGTTGGCGCGGCGGGTGAACAGCTTCGCCACGCCGTCCTCGACGGCGCAGAGGATGCGGTAACCGTCGAGCTTCACCTCGTGGAGCCAATCGTCGCCCGGCGGCGGCGCGTCGACCAGCGTCGCCAGCTCCGGCTCGATCTCACCGGGCATCTTTGCCTTGCGAGCGCCGGGCACGGCTTCTTTCACCTCTTTGGCTTGCACCTCTTCGGCGCGGTTCGACTGCCAGACGCGGTCCGGAGCGGCGGCGATCTTTTCGATGCCGCGGTGGGTCTCGACGCTGTCGGGATACTCGGTGGTCACCGCGTCGCCGCTGCCGGGGACGGCGGCCTCGTCATCCTCCTTGAAGAGGAGCCAGTTTTCCTTGTTCTCGCCGGCGCGGTCGCCGTGCATCCGCACGAGATGCCAGCCGCCGTGCAGCTTCTCGCCTTCGAGGCGGAACTTGAGGTGCCCCTTGCGGTAGGCGGCCACCGGATCGCCGTCGGGGTGCCAGGTGCCGCGGTCCCAGAGGAGCACGGTGCCGCCGCCGTACTGCCCCTTGGGGATGATCCCCTCGAAACCGCCGTACTCCAGCGGATGGTCCTCGACGTGGACGGCGAGCCGCTTCTCGGCGGGATCGAGACTGGGTCCCTTGGGCACCGCCCAGCTCCGCAGCACGCCTTCCATCTCCAGGCGGAAGTCGTAGTGCAGGCGGGTGGCGGCGTGCTTCTGGATGACGAACGAGCTGCCGGCCTTGTCCTTCACCGTGCCGGCGGGCTCCGGGGTCTTCTTGAAGTCCCGTTTGCGCTTGTATTCCTGGAGGCCCATCTAGGCGCTCTTCCTCTTCTTGGCGGCTGTCTTTTTCGCCGGTGTCTTCTTCGCAGCGGCTTTCTTCGCCGGAGCTTTTTTAGCCGGAGCGCGGCCACCCTTCTCGACGCTCTGCTTGAGGAGGGCCATGAGGTCCACGACGTTGCTGCGCGCCGGTTTCTTCTCCTCTTCCGGCGGCGGGGGGGACTCTTCGAGCTGGCCGGCTTCGACGCGCGCCTCGATCGTCTTCTTGAGGTCGCGGAAGTAGGTGTCCTTGAAGCGCTCGGGCTTCCAGGTGTCCACCATCCCCTGCACCAGGCGCTCGGCCATGTCGAGCTCGCGCTCGGTCAAGCCTTGATGCCCCTTGGGGAGATCGAGGCCGGTGGTGTCGCGCAGCTCGTGCGCGTAGCGGAGGAGATCGAGCAGGATCACCTCGTCCTCGGCGATCACCGCGGCGAGATACTGCTTGGTGCGGATGACGACCGTGGCGATCCCGACCTTGCGGGTGCGCTTCAGCGTCTCGCGGAGCAGGGCGTAGCTCTTGGCTCCCCGTTTTTCCGGCGCCATGAAATAGGGCTTGTCGAAGTAGGTCGGGCTGATCTCGTCGAGGTCGACGAAATCCACGATGTCCACCGTCTGCGTCTTCTCGGGGCTGGCGCGCTGGAAGTCCTCGTCGCTGAGGACGACGTATTTTCCCTCCTGGAATTCGTAGCCGCGGACGGTGTCCTCCCACGGCACCTCCTTGCCGGACTCCTCGTTGACCCGTTTGTAGCGCACGCGCGCCATGTTGCGCTTGTCCAGCAGGTGCAAGGGGATCTCCTCCCGCTGCTCGGCCGTGTAGAGGCCGACGGGGATGTTGACGAGCCCGAAGGTGATGCTTCCTTTCCAGATCGATCGCGCCATGTCGTTTCTCCCTCCCGTCAGGCCCTGGAGACATCGCAAGATGCGTGCCCATTTTTACATCACATCAGGAAGCCGGAAGCTGTGAGAAGCTGAAGCCGATGTCGAAACCGAAACCGCAGCCCAAACCGCAGCCCAAAACCGTCCGGCGCCCCAAGGAGAGCCAGACCGCGGCTCGCCTCTGGCGCGTGGAAGGTGAGCAGGCAGAGCTGCGCGAGGACAGTCTGGCGACCGAGGAGCCGCTCGAGATCCGGCTCGCCTGGGCCGATCTCGGCCAGATCGACCGGCGGAGCACCGTGGCGGTCACCATGCGCACGCCCGGCGCCGACGCCGAGCTCGCGGCGGGCTTCCTCTTCGCCGAAGGAGTGATCGACCGCTTCGAGCGCATCCGCGGCATCGCCACGGTCGAGGAGAACATCGTCGAGGTCGAGCTGGCGGACGGTCCGGCGCCCGTCCTCAACAGCCTCGACCGCCACTTCTTCGCCACCAGCGCCTGCGGCGTCTGCGGCAAGGCCGGCCTCGAAGCCCTGCGCTTCCGGGTTCCCACGCCGCTCCCCGCGGGACCGGTGGTGGACCCCGCGCTGGTGCGCGCCCTGCCGGACCGGCTGCGCGCCGCCCAGGGACTCTTCGCGGCCACCGGCGGCCTGCACGCGGCGGGCCTCTTCGACACCGCCGGCACCCTCCTCGCCCTGCGTGAGGACGTCGGGCGGCACAACGCGCTCGACAAGCTCCTCGGCTGGTCGCTCGCCGCCGGCCTCCTGCCTCTCCACGACCACCTGGTGATGGTAAGCGGGCGGTCGAGCTACGAAATTTTGCAGAAATGCCTGGTGGCCGGCGTGCCGGTCGTCTGCGCCGTCTCCGCGCCGAGCAGCCTGGCGGTGGAGCTGGCGGAGCGCTTCGGCGTCACCCTCATCGGTTTTCTGCGCGGCGACCGCTTCAACGTCTACAGCAGCCCCGAGCGCGTGGCGGGGGTCGCCCCTGCTTCGCGTCCGCGGCGGGAACGTCTCTTTCCCACCGTTCCGTAACCGTCCTGGCATACAAGGTGCATTGAGTCACGCGCAGCGCCGGCCCCCAAGGGGACGGCGCGTCGGTGAACAAAGGCCCTTCGCGGCCCTCCCTGACGGGGAGGCATTGCCTCCCCGCTTTTTTTCATGGGGCTGCTATGCTTTCGGGCGCTCATGAAATCCTACATCGAGAGCTTCCTTCCCCTGTTCGTCGCGGTCAATGTGCTCGGCATTCTCCCCATGTACCTGGGGCTGACCGAGACGATGAACGCCGCGGAGCGCCGGCGCCTGACTTTCCTGGCGACGGCGACGGCGACAGTCATCGCGGTGCTCATCCTCTTCGCCGGTCAGCTCGTCTTCTCTCTCCTCGGCATCACCGTCAACGACCTGCGCGTCGGGGGCGGCCTCATCCTGCTCGTGCTCAGCATCTCCAACCTGATCTTCGGTGACTACCGGCGGCGCGATCCGCGGCAGGGCGAGGAGGAGGTCGCGAACGTCTCGGAGATGGGCGTCGTGCCGCTGGGCATCCCCTTGATCATGGGGCCGGCGGCGATCACCTCCATTCTGGTCTCGCGGGAGGCCTTCGGCTATCTGCCGACCACCGTCTCCCTGGTCGCCAACATGTTCCTCGTCTTCCTCGCCCTGGCCTTCGCGCCGCTCATCGGCCGTTTCATGCCCTCGGCGGTGAGCCGGGCGGTGGCCAAGGTGGCGAGCCTCTTCCTCGCCGCCATCTCCGTGGCGCTGATCCGCGCCGGAATCCTCGGCATGGTGGCGGCGTTGCCGGGGCGGCACTAGCGGGGAGGCATCCGATGAGCCTGCGCCGCGCCGCGATTCTCCTCTTTCTCCTGCTGGGAGCTCTCCCGGCCGCGGCGCAGGTGCCCGAGCTGATCGTCGAGGCGCCTCGGGAGCTGGAGGGGGTGGCGGCGCGGATCCGCGGCCTCGATCCGAAGCATCTGGAGGACGCGTCCCGCCTCGCCGGCCTGTTCCGCGCCGGACCGCCGGTCCGCGTCCTCCTGGCTCCCGAGGGATCGCAGCTCGCCCAGTCCGTGCCTCCCTGGGTCGCGGGATTCGCCGATCCGGGCACCGGCGTGGTCGTCCTGATGCCGGCGCGCGCGCCCTCCTTTCCCGACTCCTCCCTGGAGGACCTGCTGCGCCACGAGGTGGCGCACGTGCTGATTGGACGGGCAGCCGGAGGGCGTCCGCTGCCGCGCTGGTTCCAGGAGGGGCTGGCGATGATCGCCGGCCAGTCCTGGGGGCTCGACGAGCGCTCCCGGCTCACCCTCGCCCTCCTGGCCGACTCTCGCATCTCCCTGGCCGCCCTCGACGATCGCTTCGCGGGCGACGAGAGGACCGTCCAGCGCGCCTACACGGTCGCCGGGGCCTTCGTGCGCGACCTGGTGCAGAGCCATGGCCCGCGGGTGACCGGCGAGATCCTCGCCGGCGTCGCCGAGGGGCTGCCGTTCGCGGCGGCGTTCGAGCGCGCCGCCGGCCTTCCCCTCGCCGCCGCCGAGACCTCCTTCTGGGACCGCCAGACGTTCTGGTACCGCTGGGTCCCCCTGCTCACCAGCTCCGTCTTCCTCTGGATCCTCATCACCCTCCTCGCCCTCTGGGCCATCCGCCGCCGCCGCTCCCGCGACGCCGCCCAGCGGCGGCTCTGGGACGAAGAAGACGAGGCCCGCCGGGCCGCGGCGATCCCGGCGATCCCGGTGATCCCGGTGATCGCCGCGCTGCCGCCGCCCGACGAGCCGGTGAATTGAGCGGCGCCGCCCCTACCGGTAGTAGCCCATCACGTCGATGAGGACGTTCAGCGCTCCGGAGGAGTTGTTCTGGACGCCGATGCTGCCGGCGCCGTTGGTGGCCAGGTATAGAACCGCGTTGTTGGCCCGGTCTTTCCCCGGCGCGAAATTCAGCGTGCTCGTGCCGAGAGGGAAGGCATTGCCCGGATAGATCGCCAGGGAGCCGAGGGCGGCCGGGGAGATGGTGGTCACGTTGACGGCGATGGCCGTGGCGTTGGTCGGGATGCCGCAGGTGCTCGTCACCGTGAACGTCCGCTGCGCCGCGGCGCCGAGGGCGGGGCCGCCCAGGGAGCCGGTGGCATTGCGGGTGTCGAGGATGCGGCAAGGCGTCAGGGTGTAGAAGCTGGTGGCCACCGGCGGCGGCGCGTAGAAGAAGGCGTTGCTCTTGGTGGCGGCGGCGCCGCCCGGGTTGGTGACCACGACACTGACCGCGCCGGTGGCGTGCGCCGGGGTGACGGCGGTGATCGTCGTGGCGTTCAACACCTGCACCGAGGTGGCGGGCGTGCCGCCGAACGTCACCGTGGCGCCGGCGGCGAAGGCGTTTCCGGAGAGGGTCACCGGGCTGCCGCCGGAGGTGAGGCCGCTCACCCGGTTCAGGGTATTGACGCTGAGGGCGGAGAAGATGCAGGTGCCCACCGCGCTCTGGATCTTCGGTGCCACGAGAGCGACGGTGCCGGGATGGAGCACCAGCGAGGATGAGCAGCCGCCGAGGAGATGGCAGTAACTCATCAGCGTGCCCGTGACATTGGTCACGCCGTTGATCGTGCTCGGCGTCGGACAGCTCTGCGCTCCGGAGTAGCAGCCGGATCCCTCGCCGCTGCGGCAAGTGTCGAGCGGCGGGTTGTAGCAGTGAGTGTGCGGCGAGCCGAAGTTGTGGCCGATCTCGTGGGCCACGACCAGGACGTCGCCGAAGCTCGGCGTCGTCCCCGAGGTGTAGACCTGGCTGAAGCTGACCGCGGAGCCGACGCTGCAGAGCCCGCTCGGCACCCACGCGATACCCGAGGCGCCGCTGCCCCCCTTGCCGGAGAGCATGGCGACGAAAGCGCGCGGAATCGCATTATTGGGCGCGGTGGACCAGTACGACGTGACCTCCTGGAGCTGGCTGACGCTGGCGCCGCCGGTCGACGCCTGGTTCCAGGGATCGCTGCCGACGCGCAGGAAGGTGTCCCCCTGGACGAGCTGGATCAACAGGTCGCGCTGGTAGATGACGTTCATCTGCGCGATCAGGCTCGTCACGTAGTTGCCGGCCGTCGTCGTGTTGTTGGCGAACTTGATGGAGAGCAGCTCGGTGTCGGTGTCGATGATGAGCCGCGCGGTGTGCAGCGAGGTGATGGCGGCGGTGAGACTGTCAGGCAGGCCGGAGCTCCGGAGGCCGGCGCCGCCGGGTGCCTGCCCGCCCTGCTGGTTGCCCATCAGGAAGTCGAGCGGCGCGCCGTTCTGGCCGCAGGTCCAAGTGGGATTCTCGCCCGCCCGCTCCAGGAAGACCTCGGGCGGCGCCACCAGGTACTGGCGGTCCGCCGGCGTATCGGTGGCGAGCTTGAGGGCGCTCAGCGGATGGATCTCGTGCGTGGCGTGCTCCGACAGGGCGAAGCCGTCGAGCTGCTCGCTGTCCGGGTCCACCGAGACGAACACCCGGACATCGGGATCGTTCTCGGCGGTGCCCCAGAAGAACGCGAGGCGGGAGCGCGGCACCTCGGTCCGCCGGCCGCCCTCCACCTTCCAGATCTTCGCGTCCGGGGCGTAGATCTCGTGGCGCGTCAGCACGACATCGGCGCGCTCACCCGGCGCCACCGGCCAGCCGTCGATGCGCAGGCTGGTCTCCGGCGCGGTGACCGCGAGCAGGGACCCGACGGAGCCGCCGAAGCGGACGACCTCCGCCTGGTCCGCCGTGCCGGCGGCGTCGATGACCTGGCCCCGCACCGCGGCGTCGAGGCGCTGGATCTCCTGTGGCGCGGCGGCCAGGGGAGCGGTGAGCAGAGACGAGACCACGGCGATCTCGGCGAAGAGTCGAAAGAATCTCTCCATGTACGGCCTCCTTCATGGTGTCAGATACGTAACAGCATATCCTGTTATCTCTATTTCCACCTCTCTCTCTTGGGTGTTTCTTTGTGCTTCTCGTAACGCAAGATTTGCCTTAAGCTATGGGCGCACTCAAAGCGTACTGAGGTTGGATCGAAAAGTCGCAAGAGCTGGAGGATTCGATGTCGACTCTGATGCGGGACATCAGGTTCAGCGTCCGCACGCTGAGCAAGAGTCCGGGCTTCACCCTGGTGTCTGTGCTGACGATGGCCCTGGGCATCGGAGCTCTGAGCTCCATTTTCAGTGTGGTCAACGCGGTCATCTTTCGCGCGCTGCCCTATCGCGAGCCGTCACGCCTGATCCTGGTGGACGCGTACAAGGCCAAGGACCAGGAGAGGTTTTCGATCTCCTATCCCGACTTCCTCGAGTGGTCGCGGCGGCAGACCTCCTTCGAGTCGCTGGCGGCGCGCACCGAGAGCCGCTCGTTCATCCTGCGCACCGAGCGCGGTCCGGAGCTGGTCCAGGGGGAGATCGTCACCTCGCCGTATTTCAAGCTGCTGGGCATCAAGCCGGTCCAGGGCCGGCTGTTCCTGCCGGAGGAGGACGTGCCGCCGGGGACCCATCGCGTGGCGCTGCTGAGCAACAGCTTCTGGCACAGTCACTTCGCCGCCGACCCCGGAGCCGTGGGCAAGACGGTCGACATCGACGGCCTGGCCTATCAGATCGCCGGCGTCCTCCCCCCCGGTTTCGAAGGCCTGACGGACCAGGCGAAGATCTTCCTCCCTCTCTCCATGGCCGCGGTCCTCGGGCCAAATTACGTCGAGAGCCAGAACCTCCGCTGGCTGTACACGGTGGGCCGCCTCAAGCCGGGCGTGACCCTGGAGCAGGCGCGCAAGGACATGGACATCATCAGCCGGCAGCTCGAGGCGGAAGCTCCGGACTCCCACCGCGAGGTGCGGGCCAAGCTGACTCCGCTCGCCGATGCCTGGTTCGGAGAGCTGCGGCGCAAGCTCCTGCTCCTGCTCGCCAGCGGCTTCTTTCTGCTGCTCATCGTCGGCACCAATCTGGCGAACCTCCTCCTCGCCCGCTTCGTGGCGCGGCGGCGCGACCTGTCGCTGCGCATGGCGCTGGGGGCGCGGCGCAGCGGCCTGGTGCGGCAGATCCTGACCGAGAGCATGATCCTCGCCCTCCTCGGCTGCGGCGCGGGCCTGCTGCTGGCGCGCTGGAGCACCGGGCTGCTGGTGCGGGCGAGCGGAATTCAGCTCAGGAGCTTCGTCGACGTCAACATCGACCTCGTCGTCGTCGCCGTCATCCTCACCGTCTCCCTCCTCTCCGGCTTCCTCTTCGGCCTCGTCCCGGCCCTGGTCCTCTCCTCGAAGCTGCGCCTCTACGAGATCTTCAACGACGTCGGGCGCCGCGGCGGCATGCAAGGCGAGTCGCACCACCGCTTCCAGAACATGCTGATCATCGGCGAGGTGGCGATCGCCCTTCTGCTGCTGATCTGCGCCGGCCTGATGGCCAAGGGGTTCCAGCGCCTGGCCGGCACGGACCTGGGGTTCAAGGAGCAGCAGGTGCTGACGCTGCGGATGAGCACGCGGGTGCCGCAATTCAAGGAAGACACGGCGGTCTGGAACCTGGTGGAGGAGGCGCAGCGCAAGATCGCGGCGCTGCCCGGCGTCACCGCGGTGGCCTTCGAAGGTCCCGGGATTCCCACCGACGACTGGAACGGCTCGAACGTCAGCGGTGCCTTCTTCAGTCTGGAAGACCGGCCGGAGGACGAGTCCCCGCTGGCGTCCCTGCACTTCGTGAGCCCGGCCTATTTCCAGACCCTGGGGGTGCCGCCGGTGCGCGGGAGGGTCTTCCAGGCCGGCGACGTGATCGACTCGCAGAAGGTGGCGGTGATCAATAAGAGCATGGCCGAGGCTCGGTGGCCGCGGCAGAACGCCCTGGGCAAGCGGATCAGGCTCAGCCGCAAGGGCTCAACGGACCCCAAGCCATGGCTGACCGTGGTCGGCGTCGTCGCCGACATGCGGCACGGGGGACTGCTGGCCGACAAGCGGCCGGAGCACAACATCTATGTGCCGCTCCTGCAACAGGTGCCCCGCCTGCCGTCGATCCTCGGCCTGCTGGTGCGCACGTCGGTGCCGCCGCTGTCGATGGCGAGCCAGGTCCGGCAGGAGCTGCACGCGATCGCGCCCGACCTTCCGGTCTATGACGTGGCGACCCTGGATGAGCGCCTGGCCGAGCAGACGGCCGGCAACCGTGCTTTCGTTTTCCTCATGAGCCTCTTCGCCTTCTTCGCCCTCGCCCTCGCGGCGGTCGGCGTCTACGGTGTCGTCTCCTACTCGGTGGCCAACCGCACCCAGGAGATCGGCGTCAGGATGGCGCTCGGCGCCCAGATGCGCGACGTGCTGCGGCTGGTCGTCGGACAGGGAGGGCGCCTCGCCCTGATGGGAGTGGCGCTCGGGCTACTCCTGGCCCTGGTGGTCACACCGGAGCTGACGAGAGATTGGCTGCATGGAGTCAGCCCGCTGGACAAGATGATTCTCGTCGGCATGTCGGTGCTCCTGCTCGGCGTCGCCATGATCGCCAGCTACATCCCCGCCCGGCGGGCCGCCAAGGTGGCTCCCTTTCAGGCGCTGCGCCTGGATTAGCGGGGATCGATGAGCCGTGACGACCGGGGCCGCCTCACGCCGGGAGAGCACGCCCTCTGGTTCCTTCAGCGCCTCTCCCCCGCGGGCGGCGCCTACAATCTGGCCGGCGCGGTCCGCATCGCCGATCTGCAGACGGCGGCGTTGCGGCGTGCCCTGCTGCGTCTGGTCGAGCGCCATCCGGCTCTGCGCACCACTTATCCCGCGGAGGGCGGGGAGCCGTTCCGGCGGGTCCACGACAGGCTCGAGCCCGAGGTCGCCGAGGAGGACCTCGGCGACGATCGGCACGCTCTCGCGCGGCGTCTCGAGGCGGAAGCCGTGCGCCCGTTCGATCCCGCGACAGGTCCCCTGGTCCGCCTGCGCATCTTTTCCCCGACCGGCGCCCAGACCGGCTCCCGGCCCGGCGGTGAGCGGGCCGTCCTTTTCGTCTTCCATCATCTGATCGCTGATTTCTGGTCGCTCGCCGTGATGCTGCGCGAGCTCGGAACGCTCTACGGCGAGGAGGCCGGCACCCCTCCGCGCACTCCTCTGCCGGCGCCGCCCGCCGCGACGTACGCGGAGTGGGCCGATCATCTGGGAGCATGGGAACGGGAGGCCGCCGGACCCGGAGCGGAGCGCCGGGAGCTCCTGCGGGCGTTCTGGCAGGAGCGTCTCGCCGGCCCGGCGCCCGTCCTCGCCCTGCCGGCGGACCGCTCCCGCCCCCCTTCTCCGAGCGGCGCCGGCGATGCGCGCTCCCGGCGCCTCGGCGCGGCGGCGACGGCGCGGCTCGTGCGCCTGGGCCGGGAGCGCGGGGCGACCCTGTTCGTCACCCTGCTCGCCGGTTACCAGCTCCTCCTGCACCGTCTCTCGGGGGATGACGAGGTGTGGATCGGGGCGCCGACGGCCGGCCGCGGCGCGGCGCGCTGGGCCGGCACCGTGGGCTACTTCGTCAACCCGGTGGTGCTGCGCGGCCGGCTCTCCGGCGCGCCGGCGTTCGCCGCGCTGGTCGACAGCGCCGGCGTGGAAGCGCGGAGCGCCCTGGCGCACCGCGACTGGCCGTTCCCCCTGATCGCCGAGCAGCTCCAGCCGGCCCATGACGGCTCGTGGCCCCCCCTCTTCCGCGCCATGCTCACCGTCCACCGCGCGCGGCCCGCGCATCCCGAGGAAGCGGCCCTCGCCCTGCTCGCCCTGGGGGAAGGTGGCGGGCATGCCCGCCTGGGCGGCCTCACCCTGGAGACGCTGCCGCTGCGCCGCCGCGCCGCCCAGCTCGACTTCGCCCTGGCCGCCGCGGTGGTGGACGGCGAGCTGCGCCTGACCCTGGAGGTGGACGCCGACCTCTTCGACGGCACCACGGCCGAGCGCCTCCTCGGCCATCTCGCCTCCCTGCTGGCCGCCGCCGGCGAAAGCCCCGAAACGCCGGCCGACGCCCTGCCGCTCCTCAGCGCAGCGGAGCGGCAGGAGCTGCTGGTGGAGTGGAACGACACGGCGGCCCTGGGCGCGGACGGGGGCGCGGCGGGGGAGGAGACGTCGCTGGCTGCTCTCTTCGCGGCGCAGGCGGCGCGCTCTCCCGCAGCCACGGCGCTGGTCTGCGGCGGCGAGCGGTGGACCTATGCCGCGCTGGCGTCCGCGGTGGAAAGCTTCGCCGGGCAGCTCGAGGAGCGTGGCGTGGAGCCCGAGACGCGGGTGGCCCTGTGCGCCGGCCGCTCCCCCCGGATGGTGGTGGCGCTCCTCGGCATCCTGGCAGCCGGCGGGGCGTATGTCCCTCTGGACCCCAACCACCCCCGCGAGCGCCTGCGCGCCCTCCTCGCGAGCTCCGGAGCCGCGCTGCTGGTCACCGAGAGCCGGCTCCTGCCGCTGTTCGGCGAGGATGGCGGGCCGGTGGTTTTACTGGGTGAAAATCTGCTGGATGAAAATCTGCCGGATGAGAACGAAAACGTCCCCTCCTCCGCGTCGAGAGTCAGGCCTTGCCATCCGGGGCCGCGCCATCTCGCCTACGTTCTCTACACCTCGGGCTCGACCGGACAGCCCAAGGGGGTGGAGATCGAGCACGGCGGCGCCGTGGCCCTGGTGCGCTGGGCGGCGCGGACGTTCGGGCCGGAGGAGCGCTCGGCCGTCCTCGCCGCTACGTCCCTCGGCTTCGACCTCTCGGTGTTCGAGCTGTTCCTGCCGCTCGCGACCGGCGGCGCGGTGATCCTGGTGGAGGATGCCCTGCATCTGCCGGCCGCGGAGCAGATGCAACCGACTCTGATCAATACGGTCCCCTCGGCGATGTCCGAGCTGGTGCGCCTGCGCGCGCTTCCCGCTTCGGTGCGGACGATCTGCCTGGCGGGCGAACGGCTGTCCGCCGGCCTCGCCGAGGCGGTCCACCGCTTTCTGCCGGGGGTCCGCCTGCTCAACCTGTACGGCCCCACCGAGGCGACCACCTATTCGACGTGGGCCGGGATCGCCGAGAGGGCGGAGCCGGCGGAGAGAGCCGAGAGGCCCGAGCCGTCGATCGGCCGGCCGGTCGACGGCACCCGCGTGCAGATCCTGGACCGCGGCCTGCGGCTGGTGCCGGCGGGCGCCGCGGGCGAGCTCTGCCTGGCCGGCGCCGGCCTCGCCCGCGGCTATGCCGGCCGGCCGGACCTCACCGCCGAGCGCTTCGTTCCCGATCCCTCCTCCGGCGGCGGGCCGGGCTCCCGCCTCTACCGCACCGGCGACCGGGCGCGCTGGCGGCCCGGCGGCTGCCTGGAGATCCTCGGCCGTCTCGACCATCAGGTGAAGCTGCGCGGCTTCCGCATCGAGCCCGGAGAGGTGGAGGCGGTCCTCGCGGCCGATCCGGCGGTGCGCGAGGCGGCCGTGCTGGCGCGCGGCGACGCCGACCGCCGGCTGGTCGCCTATGTGGCGGGGGTGCCCTGGCTGGACACCGCGAGCCTGCGCGAGCATCTGGCCGCGCGGCTGCCCGCGCCGCTGGTGCCGTCGGTCTTCGTGGTCCTCGAGCATCTGCCTCTGACGCCCAATGGCAAGGTCGACCGCCGGCTCCTCGCCGCGCTGCCCTTGCCCGCGGCGGCCGGCGCTCCCCGCGTGGCGCCGCGCGATCCGGTGGAGAATGCCCTGGCCGCGATCTGGGGGGACGTCCTGGGCCGCGAGCTGGTCGGCGCCGAGGACGACTTCTTCGCCCTCGGCGGCCATTCGCTGCTCGCCGCCCGGGTCGCGGCGCGGGTGCGCGACCTCTTCACGGTGGAGCTGCCGCTGCGCGACTTCTTCGAGGCTTCGACCCTGGCCGGCCTGGCGGAGCGCTTGCGCGCCGCGCGGCGGGGGGGGGCACCGCCGCTGCGCCACGAGCCGGCTCCGCCCGGAGCGTCGGGAGCGTTGGCGCCCCTCTCCTTCGCCCAGGAACGGCTCTGGCTGGCGGCCCGCATGGCACCCGGCTCCCCGGCCTACCACCTGGCGGGAGCCGCGCGGCTGCGCGGCCCGCTCCGCCCCGCGGCCCTGGAGCGCGCCCTCGGCGAGATCGTGGCGCGCCACGAGACTCTGCGCACCCGGTTTCCGGACGGTGCGGACGGCCCGGCCGCTCTGACCGCTCCGCCGGGGCTCCCGCGCCTCCCCTGCATCGATCTCGCCGGCCTGGCGGAAGAGACGCGGGAGACCGAGGCGGAGCGCGTGGCCGGGGAGCTGGCGCGGCTGCCGTTCGACCTGGAGAGCGGGCCGGTGCTGCGGCTGGCGCTGGTGCGGCTGGGCGCCGCGGAGCACGACCTCCTCCTCGCCATCCACCACATCGCGGCCGACGGCGCCTCGATCGATCTTTTCTTCCGCGAGCTCGCCGCCCTCTATGGACGGCCCGGAGCGCTCCCCCGCCTGAGCGTTCAGATGGCCGACTTCGCACGCTGGCAGCGCGCCTGGCTGACCGAGGAGACACTGGCGCCTCACCTCGTCTGGTGGGAGGCCGAGCTCGGCGGCGCGCCGGCGGCGCTGGACCTGGCGGCGGACCTGCCGCGCGCCGGCGGCATGGCCGGCGGCATGGCCGGCGGCATGGCCGGCGGCATGGCCGGCGGTGTCTGCAGGCGCCACCTCGTGCCACCGGCGGAGCTGGGAGACCTGCGGCGCCGGTGCGGCGCCACCTCGTTCATGGTGATGACCGCGGCGTTCCTCTCCCTCCTCGGCCGCCTCACCGGCCAGGCGGACGTCCTGCTGGGAATGCCGGTTTCGGAGCGCGGCCGGCGCGAGCTCGAGCCGCTCCTCGGCTGCCTCATCAACACCCTGGTCCTGCGCGGCCGGATGGCGGACGATCCCTCGTTCGAGACCATGCTGCGCCGCACCCGCGCCGCCTGTCTGGACGCCTGGTCGCACCAGGACCTCCCCTTCGAGCGCCTGGTGGAAAGGCGGCGGGAGATCGGCGAGCTCGCGGCGCTTCTCGAGGTGCACGCGGAGCGCGCGGCGGCGGTGGCCCTGGGAGAATCCACTCTCACCCTGCGCGAGGTGGAGACCGGAGCGGCCAAGCTCGACCTCGCGCTGACCGTGGAAGAGGCCGGCCCCGAGCTCCGTGCTGCTCTCCGCTATCGCCGCGGCCTGTTCGACGCCGCCACGGCGGAGCACGTCCTCGCCGGCCTGGAAGCCTTGCTCGCCGGCGCCGCTGCGGACCCGGCCGCGCGCCTCGGCGACCTGCCGCTGCTGGGCGAGGCCGGGCGGCGGCAGGTGCTGGAGTGGAGCGAGGGGCTTCCCCCGGCGCCGGGTCCGCCCCTCCTGGCGGCCATCGCCGCGCGCGCGGCCGAGGCGCCGGACGCTCCGGCGCTCCTCGCGGCGGGACGGGTCGTACGCACCCGCGGCGGCCTGCTCCGGCGGACGGTCCGCCTGGCGGCCGAGCTGGCGGAGCTGGGAGCCGGCCCCGGTACGGTGGTGGGGCTCTGCCTCGACCGCTCGCCCGAGCTGGTGGAGGCCGTCCTCGGCGTGCTCGCCACGGGCGCCGCCTATCTCCCCCTGGACCCGGCCTATCCGCGGGCTTACCTGGAGCACGTCCTCGCGGATTCGGCGGTCCCCCTGGTCCTCACCCGCGCCGCCCTGCGCGACGACCTGCCGGCCACCCGCGGCCGTGTCGTCGTCCTGTCCGGCGAAGCGCTCAGGGATGGCGATCCGCTCCTGCCTCTGCCGCCGCTCCCGCGCCATTCCACCGCCGTCCAGGACGCTCCGGCCTATCTCCTCTATACCTCCGGCTCCACCGGCCTCCCCAAGGGGGTCGCCGTCACCCGCCGCAGCCTGGACGCCTATCTCGCCTGGGTGATGGCGGGGCCGCTGGCCGGCATCGACGGCCTGCCGTTCGCCACCTCCTTGAGCTTCGACGCCTCGCTCAAGCAGCTCTTCGGGCCGCTCCTGGGCGGCTTCCCGATCCGCCTGATGGACACGGAGACGGCCCACCGGCCCGAGCGCCTGCTCGCCGAGCTGCGCGGCCCGGGCCGCCTCGCTCTCAACTGCGTCCCCTCCGTGTGGCGGGCGGTTCTCGACGCCCTCGAAAGCGTCGAGGCCGGCGGTGCGGTCGAGCCGCGCCAAGCGGTCGAGGCGATCAAGCCGGTCTCCCTCGTCCGCCTCCTTTTGGGCGGCGAGGGGTTCGACCGCGAGCTCCTGGCGCGCACCTTCCGTCTCTTTCCGGGGCTGGAGGTGTGGAACCTCTACGGTCCCACCGAGGCGACCGCCAACGCCGCCGCCGCGCTCCTGGCGCCGGGGGATGCCGTCACCGCCGGCCGGCCGGTCCGCGGCGCCAGGCTCCACGTCGTCGACTCCCGGCTCGCGCCGCTGCCGCCGGGGATCGCCGGCGAGCTGGTCCTCGGCGGCGTGGGGATCGCCCCGGGATACTGGCGGCGGCCGGCGCTGACTGCCGCGCGGTTCGTTCCCGATCCGTTCTCGGCGGAGCCGGGCGCGCGCCTCTACCGGACGGGCGACCGCGCCCGCTTCCGCGTCCTTTCCGGCTCCGCGGCGGGCATCGAGATCCGGGGGCGGACCGACCGCCAGCTCAAGGTGCGCGGCCTGCGCATCGAGCCCGGGGAGATCGAGGCCGCGCTCCAGTCGACTCCCGCCATCGCCGAGTGCTCCGTCGGCATCGATCCGCGCGGGGACCGCCTGATCGCCTGGGTCGTGCCGCGCCGCAATCCGGGCGGGGAGAGCGCCTGGGGCGCCGGCGCCGCCGCCGCGCTGCGCCGCCATCTCGAAGCCGGCCTGCCGGCGGCGATGGTGCCCGCCGCGTTCCTCGTCCTCGCCGCCCTGCCACGGACGCCGGCCGGCAAAGTGGACCACGCCGCTCTGGCGGCGGCGCTCCCCACCCACCTGATCGCTCCCGCGGAGACCGGGGCTGCCGATCCGGCCCTGCCGCGCACGCCGGCCGAGGAGGTCCTGACCGGGATCTGGGCCGAGGTCCTGGGGGTGGGCGAGGTCGACCTGCACGACGACTTCTTCGCCCGCGGCGGCCATTCGCTCCTCGCCGCCCGCCTTCTCTCCCGCGTGCGCAACGCCTTCGGCGTCGACCTGCCGCTGCGCTCCCTGTTCGCCGCTCCCACGGTGGCGGGGCTGGCCGCGGCCGTCGCCGCCGCGCGGCGCGACCGGCGGGCCGCGGTGGCCCCGGCGGCTCCCGTCTCTCTGGTGCCCCGCGCCGAGAGGCTGCTCCTCTCTTTCGCCCAGGAGCGCCTCTGGTTTCTCGACCAGTGGATGCCCGACAGCCCGGCCTACAACATCCCGGCCGCCGTCCGCCTGGACGGCGTGGCCGGCGGCTCCCTCGACGTGCGGGCTCTCGCCGCGGCCCTTTCCGAGATCGTGCGCCGGCATGAAGCGCTGCGCGGCACCTTCTCGGCCATCGCCGGGCTGCCCGTGCAGATTCTCCAGGAACCGGCGGCGACACCGCTTCCGGTGGTCGACCTCGCGGGGCTGGATCCCGCGGCGGCTGAGGCCGCGGCGGCGGCGCTGGCCGGCGAGGAGGCCCGCCGGCCGTTCGACCTCCGCCGCGGGCCGCTGCTGCGCCTCTGCCTGCTGCGGCTCGGCGATGGCCGCCACACCCTCCTCCTCAACCTCCACCACATCGTCGCCGACGGCTGGTCGATGGCGGTGCTGATCAATGAGCTGCACGTCCTCTATCCCGCCTTCCGCACCCACCCGGAAGGGCCATGGCCACCGCCATTGCCGCCGTTGCCGGTGCAGTACCCCGACTTCGCGGCCTGGCAGCGCCGGCGCGCCGAGAGCGGCGCTTTCGCCGGCGACCTGGCCTGGTGGCACGGCTTCCTCGCCGGGGCGCCGGCCGGTATCGACCTGCCCACCGACCGGCCGCGGCCGGCCTGGTCGATCCATCGCGGCGCGCTGGCGCCCTTCGCCCTCGGCCCGGCCTTGACCGCTCCCCTGCGCGCCCTGGCGCGGCGTTGCGGCGCCACCCTTTTCATGACTCTGCTCGCCGCCTTCCAGGCCCTGTTGGCGCGCCTCGCCGGCGCCGAGGACCTGGTGGTGGGCACGGCGGTGGACCAGCGCACCCCCGAGGTCGAAGGGCTGATCGGCCTTTTCGTCAACCTCCTCGCCCTGCGCGGCGACCTCAGCGGCGACCCGGCGTTCACCGAGCTTCTGGGGCGGGCGCGGCGCGCCACCCTGGACGCCCACGACCACCGCGAGCTGCCGTTCGAGCGGCTGGTGGCCGAGGTCGAGCCGGTGCGCCATCCGGGGCGCAATCCGCTCTTCCAGGTGGCCTTCTCCCTGCAGAGCGCGCCGCTGCCGGAGCCGGACCTCCCCGGCCTGTCGCTGGCGGTGCGCGAGCTGGACACCGGCACCGCCCGCTTCGATCTCACGCTCCTGTTGCGCGAGACGGCCGGGGGGGTGAGCGGCAGCCTGGAGCACAGCACCGATCTCTTCGACGCCGCGACGGTCGGGCGCCTCCTCGCCGGCCTCGCGGCGCTGCTCGGCGAGATCGTCGCCGATCCCGCCCTGCCGCTGTCGCGCCTGCCGCTCCTCGCTCCGGCCGAGCGCCGGCAGATCCTCGCCGAGTGGGGGCGGAGCCGCGACCGGCGGCCGCGGCGAGACGGTCTCGGCGAGCTCTTCGCCCGCCAGGCGGAGCGCACGCCGGGCGCCGTCGCGGTGAGCGCGGGAGGGGTGGAGACGACCTACGGCGAGCTGGCGCGCCGCGCCGCGTTCCTGGCGCGCCGGCTGCGCGCGCTCGGAGCCGGCCCGGACACGCCGGTGGCTCTCTGCCTCGAACGCTCCCTGGAGATGGTGGTGGGGATCGTGGCGATCATCCAGGCCGGCGGCGCCTATGTTCCGCTCGACCTCGGCTACCCCCGCGAGCGCCTGGCCTGGATGCTGGCGGACAGCGGCGCGCGCATCGCCCTGGCGCGCGGCGCGGGGCTCGCCCTGCCGGGCGAGAGCCTTGGGCTCCAGGTGGTGGACCTCGATCAGCTTCCCGCCGGCCGCGAGGAGGCGGCGGGCGGCAGCCCGGCCGTCTTCCCCTGCGACCTCGACAATCTCGCCTACATCGTCTACACCTCGGGCTCCACCGGCCGGCCCAAGGGGGTCGCCGCCACCCATCGCGGCGTCGTCCGCCTGGTCGTCGATCCCGGCTACGCCGATCTCGGGCCGCGGGAAACCCTGCTGCAGCTCGCGCCGCTCCCCTTCGACGCCTCGACCTTCGAGATCTGGGGCGCGCTCGCCAACGGCGGCCGGCTGGTGATCCATCCGCCCGGGCCGGTCGCCCTGCGCGAGCTGGGGGAGACCCTGCGCCGCGAGCGGATCACCACCCTCTTCCTGACCACCGGCCTGTTTCATCAAATGGTCGACGAGGAGCTGGCGAGCCTGGCCGGCCTGCGCCAGCTCCTCACCGGCGGCGACGTGATCTCCGTCGCCCGCGTCCGCCGCGTCCTCGCCGCCCTGCCCGCGCTACGGCTGATCCACGCCTACGGCCCCACCGAGGCGACCACGTTCGCCACCTGCCGGACGGTGACCGCGGCGGACGCCGCGCGGCCGGCGCTGACCCTGGGGCGGCCGGTCGCGCGCACCAGCGTGCACATTCTCGACCGCGGGCTGGAGCCGGTGCCGCCCGGTGTGCCGGGCGAGCTCTGGCTGGGCGGCGACGGGCTGGCGCGCGGCTATCGCGGGCGGCCGGAGATGACCGCCCTGCGCTTCGTCCCGTCCCTCTTCCCGGAGGGGGAAGCCGGCGGGGAGCGCCTCTATCGCACCGGCGACCTGGCGCGCTGGCTGAGCGACGGCACGGTGGATTTCCTCGGGCGCATCGACCGCCAGGTCAAGATCCGCGGCTTCCGCGTCGAGCCGGCGGAGGTCGAGGCGGTCCTGGAAAGCCATCCCTGGATCGCCGCCTGCGTGGTCCTGCCGCGGGGCGAGGCGGAGGACAAGCGGCTGGTGGCCTGGGTGGTGTCGGACCTATCCGAAGCCGAGCTGCTGGCCTGGTGCCGCGAGCGCCTGCCGCCGTTCCTGATCCCCGCCGCCTTCGTCCCCATCGCCGCGGTGCCCCTCGACCTCAACGGCAAAGTGGACCGGCGCGCTCTGCCGGAGCCGGACCGCTCCCGCCGGGCGAACGCCTACGTGGCGCCGCGCACGCCGGTGGAGGAGCGGGTGGCGGCGGTCTGGGCCGAGGTCCTCCGCCTCGACCGGGTCGGCGCGGATGATGACTTCTTCCTTCTCGGCGGCCATTCGCTGCTGGCCACCCAGATCGTCTCCCGCCTGTCGCGGGATTTCGCCGTCGATCTCGGTCTGCGCGCGTTCTTCGAGGAGCCGACCGTCACCGGGGTGGCGGTCGCGATCACGCGTGAGCAGATGCGCCAGGGAGATCCGGAGCGCATGGCCGGACTCCTCGCCCGGGTGCAGAGCCTGTCTCCGGAGGAGCTGGCGGATCTGCTCCGGGAGAGCGGCGAGTGACCGTCGACGACGCTCTGTCCGCCCTCACCCCGGATCAGCGCGCCGCGCTCGAGCTGCTGCTGCGCCGCGAGCGCGCCGCCGCGGCGCCGCGGGCGGCCACCCTTCAGCTCACGCCCATCCCGCGGCGCGCCGGCCGCGCTACATTTCCCCTCTCGTTCGCGCAGCAGCGCCTCTGGTTCCTCGACCAGCTCTTCCCGGGCGATCCGGCCTACAACATCCACGGCGCTCTCTGCCTGCGCGGCGCGCTGGACGTCGCCGCGCTGGCGGCCGGCCTGCGCGCGATCACCGCCCGGCACGAGGTTTTGCGCTCCCGTTTCCAGGGCGTGGAGGGGCGGCCGGTGCAGAGCATCGCGCCGCCCGGCGATCCCGCCCTGCCGGTGGTGGACCTGGGGTCTCTCGCCGCCGGCCGGCGCGCCGCGGAGGTGGTCCGCCTGGCGGTCGCGGAGGCCCGGCGGCCGTTCGATCTCGCCCGTGGACCGCTGCTGCGCGCCACCCTGCTGCGTGCGGGCGCGGCAGAGTCCGTCCTCCTGGTGACGATGCACCACATCGTCTCCGACGGGTGGTCCATCGGCGTCCTCCAGCGCGATCTGGCCGCGTTCTACACCGGCCGCCCCTCCCCACTGCCGCCGCTGCCGCTCCAGTACGCCGACTTCGCGGCCTGCCAGCAGCAGCAGCTCGCCGGCGACCGGCTGGCCGGCGAGGTGGCCCACTGGCGCTCGCGCCTCGCCGGCGTCCCCGAGCTGCGCCTGCCGGAGGAGCCGCGCGCCGGCTCTGTCTCCAGCGTCCCCCTGGCCGTGCCGGAGCACCTCGCCGGCCGCCTGAAGGAGCTCGGCCGCGGCGCCGGAGCTTCCCTCTTCATGACCCTGCTCGCGGTCTTCGAGCTCCTGCTCCTGCGCTGGAGCGGCCAGCCCGACTTCGCCGTGGGCACGCCGATCGCCAACCGCAACCGGCTCGAGATCGAAGGGCTCATCGGATTCTTCGTCAACACCCTGGTGCTGCGGGCGGACCTGGCGGGCGATCCTCCCTTCCTCGGGCTCCTGGAGCGGGTGCGGCAGACCGCGCTGGATGCGTTCACCCACGAGGAGCTGCCGTTCGAGAAATTGGTGGAAGAGCTGCAGCCGGAGCGCCGGATCGGGCGCAATCCGCTGTTCTCCACCCTGTTTACCCTGCAGCCGCCGGGCGCGGCGGATCCGGTCTCGCTGCCCGGGCTCGAGGTCACGTCCCTGCCGGTGCGCAACGGCACCGCCCGCTTCGATCTGGTGCTGGAGCTCGCCGAAGGGAAGGCCGGGCTGAACGGCTTCCTGGAGCACGGTCCGGCGACGCTCTCGCCGGTGGCGGCGCAACGGATGGCGGGCCACTTCCTGGCGCTTCTCGAAGCGGTGGTGGCAGATCCTGTCCGGCCGCTCTCGGAGCTGCCGTTCCTCACCGCCGCGGAGCGCCACCAGATCCTGGTGGAATGGGCCGGCCCGGAGCGGCCGGTGCCGGCGGCGGGCTTCGGCGAGCTTTTCGCGGAGCAGGCCGCGCGCTCGCCCGATACGGTGGCCGTGGTCTGCGAGGCGGAGAGTCTGAGCCATGGCGAGCTGGACGCATGGTCGAGCCGGCTCGCCCGGTACCTGCGGCGGCTCGGCGCCGGCCCCGAGGTGGCGGTGGCGATCTCTCTGGAACGTTCCCTGGAGATGGTGGTCGGGCTCCTGGCGATCCTCAAGGCGGGAGCGGCCTATCTGCCCATCGACCCGCGCAACCCGGGGGAGCGCCGGTCGTTCATGCTGGAGGACTGCGGCGCGGCGGTGCTGCTGACGCAGCAGCGCTGGGCCGCCTCTTTCCGCCGCCCGGGGCTGCGCGTCCTCTGTCTGGACAGCGGCCGGGAGGCTTTCGCCGGCGAGCCCGCGACGGCTCCGCCGCGGCTGGGACGGCCCGGGCTGCCCGGGCTGTCCGGGCTGTCCGGGAATGCTCTCGCCCTGCTCTACACCTCGGGCTCGACCGGCAGGCCCAAGGCGACCGTGATCGAGGAGCACGGCTTCCTCAACCTCTGCGCCTGGTTCCGCGAGGTCTGCGCCATGACTTCCTCCACCCGTGCCCTGCTGGGCTTCGCCTTCAGCTTCGACGCGGCGTTCAAGAACATCGTGGTGCCGCTCCTCGCGGGCGGCCGGCTGGTGCTCGCCAATCCGGGTCCGTTCGATGCGGTGGAGATGTGGGCGGCGCTCCGCGACGAGGGGGTGACCTTTCTCAATACGACGCCGAGCCAGATCGAGCCCATCCTGCGCCTCGCGGCGGCGGACGGCTACGCGAGCCTGGCCAGCCTGGAGGGGCTGATCCTCGGCGGCGAGGCCGCCGCCTGGTCCGAGCTGCGCCCCTGGCTGGAGAGCGGGCGCTGCCGTTCCACCCTCACCAACATGTACGGCCCGTCGGAGTGCTCGGACACCGTCACCTCCCACCGCGTGGCTCCCGGCGAGCTGGGCGGCGGCCGGCTGCCGGTCGGCCGCGCCGGCTTCAACATGAATCTGGTGGTGATGGACGCCGACTTCCTGCCCTTGCCGGTGGGCGTGCCCGGCGAGCTCTGCGCCTCCGGGATCTGTCTCTCCCGCGGCTACTTCGGCCGGCCGGAGCTGACGGCGGAGAGGTTCGTGCCCGCTCCGCTGCTGTACGGGGAGCGGATGTACCGCACGGGCGATCTCGCCCGCCGGCTCCCCGACGGCAATCTGGAGATCCTGGGGCGTCTCGACCACCAGATCAAGATCCGCGGCGTCCGGGTCGAGCCGGCGGAGGTGGAGGCGGCGCTCACTCTGCACCCCGCGGTGCGCAGCGCGGTGGTCCTCGCCCGGCCGGGGCGGCGGGCTTCCGACGTCGTGGGCGTGAACGTCCGCCTGGTGGCCTGGATCGTGCCCGCCGCGGGGACGGCGGGGCCGGCGGAAGTCGAGCTCCGCCGGTTTCTGCGCAGCCGCCTGCCCGAGGTCATGATCCCTTCGGAGATCGTCACCCTGGCGGCGCTCCCCTTGAGCCCGCGGGGGAAGCTCGACCGCTCGGCTCTCCCCGAGCCGGCGGCGGACCGGGCGGCCGCGGAGGCCGTCTCCCCGCTCACCGGTCCCGACGAGGAGCTGATGGCCACGCTGTTCGCCGAGCTCCTCGGCCGCGAGAGGGTCGGCATCCGGGAGAGCTTCTTCGAGATCGGTGGTCACTCGCTCCTCGCCACCCGCCTGATCTCCCGCGTGCGCACCGTCTTCGGCGTCGAGCTGCCGGTGCGGCGCCTGTTCGAGAGCCCGACGCCGGCGGAGCTCGCGGCGGCGGTGCGCGGCCTGGGCGGCACCCTGCCGGCGGCTCCTCCCTTGCGCCGCCGGGAAGGCGGCGGCCCGGCGCCTCTGTCGCCGGCGCAGCAGCGCCTGTGGGTGCTCCACCAGCTCTCGCCGGGGCTGACCGCCTACCACATTCCGGCCGCCCTGCGTCTCCGCGGGCGGCTCGACAAGCCGGCCCTGGCACGGGCGCTCACCGCGGTCGCCGCCCGCCACGCGGCGCTGCGCACCCATTTTCCGATGGCCGGCGCAATCTCCGAGGAAGGCCCGGTGCAGGCCGTGGAGCCGCCGGCGCCGGTGCCGCTGCCGGAAATCGACCTCGCCGCCCTGCCGGAGGCGGCGCGGGAGGCGGCGGCCCTGCGTCTCGCCGGAGAGGAGGCCCGCCGCCCGTTCGATCTCGAGCGCGGGCCGCTGCTCCGCCTGCGCCTGCTGCGGCTCGGCCCCGGCGAGCACGCCCTCCTCCTCACCGTGCAGCACCTGGTGAGCGACGGCTGGTCGGCGGCGATCTTCCTCCGCGAGCTGTCCGCCCTGTACGCCGCCGGCGCCGCCGGCACGCCGGTAACCTTGCCCGAGCTGCCGGTCCAGTACACCGACTACGCCGTCTGGCAGCGCGGATGGCTGCGCGGCGAGGTCCTGGAGGCCCAGCTCGGTTTCTGGAAGGCGCGGCTCGCCGGCGCGCCGCGCTTTCTCGACCTCCCCACCGACCGCCCGCGTCCGCCGGTGGAGTCCCACGCCGGAGCTGCGCTGCCGCTGCGCCTCGCCGCTCCCCTGGTCGAGCGCCTGCGCCACCTCGGCCGGGAGGCCGGCGCGACCCTCTACATGACCCTCCTCGCCGGCTTCCAGGCGCTCCTCGCCCGCGCCGCCGGCGAGGAGGCGGTGAGCGTCGGCACCCACGTCGCCGGGCGCAACCGCACGGAGCTGGAGGGCCTGATCGGCTTCTTCGTCAATACGCTGGTCATTCACACCCGCAACGAGGGAGCGCCGCCGGTGCGCGGCCTGATCGGCCGGGTCCGGGAGGCGGTGCTCGGCGCCTTTTCCCACCAGGATCTGCCCTTCGAGAAGTTGGTGGAAGCGCTCAATCCGGAGCGCGATCCCCGCTGGTCGCCCCTCTTCCAGGTGGTCTTCTCGCTGCAAAACCTGCCTCAGGAAGAGCTGCGGCTGCCGGGGATCGCGGCGAGCCGGCTGGAGGTGGAGACCCACGCCGTGCAGTTCGATCTCATCGCCTCCCTCGCCGAGGCTCCGGACGGAGAAGCCCTGGGATCGCTGCGCTACCGCACCGCCCTCTTCGACGCCACCACGGTCCGGCGCCTCGCCGGCAGCTTCGAGATCCTGCTCGCCGGCATGGCCGATGACCCGGAGCGCCGCGCGGCGGAGCTGCCGCTCCTCAGCGCGGCGGCACGGTGGCATGTGCTGGCGGAGTGGGGCGGCGCGGGAGGAGTGGAAGAGATCGCGGGCGCGACGCTCCCCGCTCTCTTCGCCGCGCAGGCGGCGCGTGCTCCCGGCGCGCCGGCGGTGGTCCTGGACGGCGAGACGCTCTCCTACGGCGAGCTCCTCCAGCGGGCGGACCGGGTGGCCGGAGCGCTGCGCCGCCGCGGCGTGGGAACGGAATCGCGGGTGGCGATCCATCTCGGACGCTCGCCGGACCTGCTGGCGGCGATCCTGGGCGTGCTGCGGGCGGGCGGCGCCTATGTCCCGCTCGATCCCGCCTCGCCGCGGGAGCGCCTCGCCTTCCTTCTGGAGGACGCCGCGCCGGCGGTGGTGCTCACGGCGCGGGATCTCCTTGCGACTCTGCCTTCCGCCGCGGCACCGGTGGTTTTACTGGAAGAAGCGATCCGGGAAGAGGCGCTCCCAACGCTCCCCGCCCCGGCGCCGGACGACCTGGCGTACATGATCTACACCTCGGGCTCGACCGGCCGGCCGAAGGGCACCCTCGTCCGCCACGGCGCCCTGACCGCGTTTTTCCATGGCCTGCGCGAGGCGGTCGCCGAGCTGCGCGGCGGTCCGCTGCGCTTCAGTCTCAACGCCTCTTTCGCCTTCGACGCCTCGTTGCAGCAGATCGTCCAGCTCGCCGCCGGGCACGCCCTGTGGATCGTTCCCGAGGAGGCGCGGCGCGACGGCGAGCGCATGGCGGCATTTCTACGGACCGCGGAGCTCGACGGCTTCGACTGCACGCCGAGCCAGCTCGATCTCCTGCTGGCGGCCATGGAGGCCTCCGGCCGGCCGCCGCGCTTCGTGCTGGTGGGCGGGGAAGCCATCGCGCCGGCTCTCTGGGCACGCCTGGCGGCGCACCCGCGCACGCGTTTCTACAACGTCTACGGTCCCACCGAATGCACGATCGACACGACGGCGCGGCGGATCGAGTCAATGGCGGGAGGCCCCGATCTCGGCCGGCCTCTCGCGGGCTACCGGGTCCATCTCCTCGACGCCGGAGGCCTGCCGCTGCCCGCCGGCTTCCGCGGCGAGATTTCGATTGGCGGGCCCGTTCTGGCGCGCGGCTACTGGCGGCGCCCGGGCCTCACGGCCGACCGCTTCCGCCCCGATCCGTTCGGCGCCGAGCCGGGGGCGCGCCTCTACCGCACCGGCGATCTGGGCTGCTGGCTGGCGGACGGGCGCATCGCGTCGTTCGGGCGCGCCGACCAGCAGATCAAGCTGCGTGGCTTCCGCATCGAGCCCGGGGAGATCGAGGCGGGGCTGGCCTCCCATCCCGCGGTCGCCGAAGCGGCGGTGGCGCTGCGCGGCGACGCGGCGGGTGCCGGGGAAGATCGCCGGCTGGTCGCCTGGGTGACCGCGGCCGATCCGCTGGCCCCGCCGGAGCCAAGGGAGCTGCGGCGCTGGCTGGCGCAGCGGCTGCCGGAAGCCATGATTCCGGCGGTGGTGACCGTCCTCGACGCCCTGCCGCGCACGGCGAGCGGCAAGCTCGACCGCCGGGCTCTGCCGGAGCCGCCGCGGGAGAGCGGGGCAGCCAGGGTGGCCCAGGCCGCCGCGCCGCTGGCGCGCCTGCTCGCGCTCTTCCGCGAGGTCCTCGGCGTGCCGGAGGTGCTGCCGGAGGACAGCTTCTTCGCGCTCGGCGGGCACTCCCTCTCGGCCCTCCGCCTGGCCGCGCGTATCCGCGAGACGTTCGGAGCCCGCATCCCCGTGCGCCGCCTCTTCATCGCGCCGACTCCGGCGGCTCTCGCCGGGCTGCTCCAGGAGGCCGCGGCGGGCGAGGCTTCGGCGTTGCCACTGCAGGCGCCGCCACCCATTCGCCGCGTGCCGCGCGACGGCGCGCCCTTCCCGCTCTCCTTCGCGCAGCAGCGCCTGTGGGTGCTCCACCAGCTCACGCCGGGGCTGACCGCGTATCACCTCCCGGCCGGCTTCCGGCTGCGCGGCCGGCTCGACACGGCGGCCCTGGAGCGGGCGCTCACGGAGATCGTCCGCCGTCACGAGTCGCTGCGCACGCGCTTCCCGGTCCGCGGCGGCGAGCCGGTACAGGAGATCGACCCGCCCGCCCCGGTGCCGCTGCCGGAGATCGACCTCGCGGCCCTGCCGCCGGCGGCGGGGGAGGAAGAGGCCCGGCGCCTCGCCGCCGCCGAGGCGCGCCGGCTGTTCGATCTCGCCGCGGGGCCTCTCGTCCGCGTCCGCCTCCTCGGTCTCGGAACGGCCGATCACGTCCTCTTCCTGGTCGTCCACCACCTGGTGAGCGACGGCTGGTCGACGGCGGTCTTCCTGCGCGAGCTGACCGCTCTCTACACGGCTTTCCGCCACGGCGAGGCCTCGCCGCTGCCCGAGCCGGCGATCCAGTACGCGGACTACACCGTCGCCCAGAGGGCCTGGGAGAGAGAGGCGCTCGCCGCCCAGCTCTCCTATTGGACACAGCGCCTCGCCGGCTCGCCCTGGCGGCTCGACCTGCCCACCGACCGGGAGCGCCCGCCCATCGAAAACGACGCCGGCGCCACTCTGGAGCTCCACCTGCCGCGGGAGCTGGTCGACCGCCTGCGGCGGCTCGGGCGGAGCCTGGAAGGCGGCGAGGCCACTCTGTTCATGATCCTCCTCGCCGCCTTCCAGGCGCTCCTCAGCCGCGCCTCGGGACAGGAGACGGTCAACGTCGGCACTCCGGTGGCCCGCCGCGACCGCAGGGAGATCGAGCCCCTGATCGGCTTCTTCGTCAACACCCTGGTCCTCCGCGCCGACATCCCGGAAGATCTCTCCTGGAAAGCGCTCGTCGCCCAGGTCCGCGACTCCGCGCTGGGCGCTTTCGCCCACCAGGATCTCCCGTTCGAGAAGCTGGTCGAGGCGTTCCGTCCGGACCGCGATCCGCGCTGGTCGCCTCTCTTCCAGGTGACGTTCACGCTGTTCAACGTGCCGCGGGAGGAGCTGCGCCTGCCCGGGCTGGAGATCTCCCGGCTCGCTGGCGGAGAGACGGGAACGGTCCAGTTCGATCTCGCCGCCGCGCTGGTGGAGACCGCGGACGGCGTGGCGGGCAGTCTGTCCTACCGCACCGCCCTTTTCGAGGAGAGCACGATCCGCCGCCTGGCGGACCGCTACGTCCACCTTCTCGCCGCCCTGGCGGCCGATCCGGACGCCCCGGTCGCCCTGGTCGTCGACATGCCTCCGGGAGCTCTCCTCACCCGGCGACCGGACGGCCGCCGCCTCGTCCTCCCCCCGGCCCCCTCCGCCCTGCCTGCCCGTCCGCACAGCGAGCCACGCAACGCGCGGGAGCAAGAGCTCCTGGACCTGTTCCGCGAGGTGCTCGGCGTCGCCGATGCCACGGTGCACGACAGCTTCTTCGACCTCGGGGGGCACTCCCTCGCCGCCTACCGCCTGGCGACGCGCATCCACGAGGTCCTCGGCGCCCAGTTGCCGGTGCGCGAGATCTTCGCCGCCTCGACGGTCGCGGAGCTGGCCCTGCGCCTGGACGTGCAAGACGGTGAATCCGATCCCCGAGGCCTGATCATCGCTCTCCAGCCCCGGGGCGTCCGGCCGCCGTTTTTCTGTATCCATCCCGGAGGCGGCGGCGTCACCGTGTACCGCGCGCTCGCGCTGGCCCTGGACAGTGATCGCAGCGACCGCAGCGAGCGCCCCTTCCTGGCCTTGCGGGCGCCGGGACTGGAAGCGGGGGAAGAGCCCTCGCGGGACATCTGCGCCCTGGCCGAGCTCTACTCGCAGGAGCTGCGGCGCGCCCAGCCGGAGGGTCCCTGGCACCTCGGCGGCTGGTCCTCCGGAGCCGTGATCGCCTTCGAGACCGCGCGCCGCCTGCGCGCCGCGGGCGGGGAGGTGGCGGCCCTGGTCCTCCTCGATCCGCCCGATCTCCCGATCGTGGGACCTGACCCGGATGACGTCGAGATCCTCGCCGCCTTCGCCCGCGATCTCGGACTTTCGCCAGACGCTTTCGAGCTCCGCGCCGCCGAGGCCCGCGCCCTGAGCCCGGACGAGCGTCTGACCGCTCTTCTGGAGGCTGTCCAAGCCGCCGGCCTGCCTCGGATCGACCGCGCCGGCCTGGAGCGCCGGTTGCGCGTCTTCCAGGCGATCGCCGAAGCCGTCCGCGCCTACGAGCCCGGCTGCTGGGAAGGTCCCCTGACCCTCCTGGAAGCCGCTGCACGCCCTGCGCCCGCCGCCTTCTGGCGCACTCTCGCCATTACAGTCGCCACGGTTCCCGGAGACCACACCACGATCCTCCAGCCGCCCCAGGTCGAAGAGCTGGCACGGCGCGTCCGGGAGGCGTTGGGCTGACAACCAGCCACCCCTGGCCGAGGTGGTCGCATTTTGCGACCACCTCGCTCAGGCGGGGCGGCGGGAAGATACGGAAGCTCTTCTAAAGATTGTACTTGCAGGCCTTCCCCGAGACCGGAGAGGTGGTCGCATTCTGCGACCACCTCGGTCAGGAGGCCTCGACGCCGTCGAACCCGATGCGGTCCTTCTTCGAGAAATTTTCCTCTGGCGGGCTCATCAGGGCGCGGATCGTGCCGTACACGCTGGCCGCCATGATCGCCCCATGCTCGGTGAAAGCGAGCGGCAGGGCGGACGAAAACCGCATGCGGGTGAGGTGGTCGCAGTTTGCGACCACCTCCGCTTTCTCCTCCGCTGTCAGTTGGAAGAAGAAGTCGGGAGGGAACCGCTCCCAGTTGCGCCTCACCTGCTCGTTCAGCCGCCGGGTCGTCACTCCGTAGAGCGCCGCCAGGTCGGCATCCAGCAGCACTTTCTCTCCGCGCAGGAAGAGGATGCTGCGCTCGATCCTCTCCCGAGGGATCAAGGCCGCCGTGGAGGCCGGTACGATCTCCCGGCCGCTCGTCTCCTTCCGCGTCCGCTTCGCCACTCCGTTGCCCCTCCGTCGCGCAGACTGATGCAGTTTTCGGGGATTCTAGACCGAAATCCTCAGTCCGGGCGAGGCCGGTGACGGCAAGCCGCGGATTTCTTCCCGTTCTATGCTCCCTTGCCCTCGCCGCCACGCCTACCTTCTCAGCAGCGAAGCGATGAAACGGCGCCTCCTCGAGGTGCGTGGCCGTCAGGGTGGGATTCCCTTCGATGAAGGCCCGTGGTGAAAGGACGAAAGAGCTCATGGAGCCCCTCGCCTGGAATGCTCTCGCCGCGGTCAAGCTCGGCGAGGCCCGAGGGCGATGGGAGAGCCTGAGCTCGCGAGCGCCATCATCCAACCGCGAGCTCCGTCCTTCGAGCCGCCATTTTCCGTGCTCCGCCTCCCGGTGCAAAGTCTCCATTCGCCAATGCCGTCACGCAAACCGCGAGCTCGGTCGCCAAACCGCGCGCGCGGTCACGCAAATCCCCGGCGCGATGACGCAAGTCGCGAGATCAGTGACTCAGCCCGCCAGTTGTTTCACCGCCCCCGGGATTTGTTTGACCGCGCACGGTGCGCAGTGACAGATCTCGTGAGATGGGTCACTCAGCTCGCGAGCTCAGTGACCCAACCGGCTGGCGCGCTGGCTGAGCTCGTGGCGCGGAAAGAGATGACTCTCACGGGTGACGCAACTGGCGAGATGAGTGGCCGCACTCGCGAGCTGAGTCACGGAATTCTCGGGCTGGATGATAGGTTTCGGCAAGCTTGAGGATGAAAGACCTGGGATGGTGTGGAGACGACACCATGGATGTGGATAGATGCCCCTCCCGGGCCGGAAGCAGGATTGAAGAGATGTCATCCTGAGGGCGAGTCCCGAGCCGGAAGGATCTGGGGGATGGAAAGGTCCGCCCGCCCAGATCCTTCCGCTCGTCCCTCGTGTCAGGATGACCTCCGATTGGAGCTCGTGGCCAAAGTTAGACCTTCAATCCGAAAGTCTCGCCAAGGCCTGCCTCCTTGCCTCCTCCTGAGGCACTCCAGCGTCCAGGTAAGAGTCCTGGGCCTGGAGACGATCATCCTCTCCAAGGAGCAGGCCAACCGGGGGGACAAGGACCGGGCGACTCTGCCCATCCTGCGGCGGACTCTGCGCTTGAAACAGGAAGGGCGCGGGGAGGGCTGACCGGCAGCGCTCGGTGAGCCTTCGGTTGTCATCGCCCTCCCTTCCCCCGGGAGAGGGGCGCCGCCACCCAAAGACCCTCCCTCTTCGAGCTGCGGTCGGCTAACTCGCCGCGCGGAGCTCCTCCTTCAGGACGCGCCGCAAGGTCGCTTCATCAATCGGAGCCGCCGAACGGTCCAGGTACTCGCGCAGGGCTTGGTTGATCATCGGCTGATAACCGGCTCCGGCGGCGTCAGCCCTTTGGCGAAAGGCTTCCAGGATCTCGTCGTCGAGGTAGATCGTAATCCTGGTCTTCCCCTTCGGCCGGATCACCGGGCCACGCTTCCCACCACTAAAATCGTATTCCTTCTTCATATTCCTGCCTTTCCCTTCGTGCCGCAGGGCGGGCTGAGATCAGCCGAATGTCATCGCCGCGGTAGGTATACACCACAACCAGCACCTGTCCCGCGGCACCAAGGCCGATTGAAATGTGGCGCTGCTCCCCCTGCGCCGTGGAGTCTTCGATCGTCACAGCGTGTGGGTCGTAAAGGACCAACTCAGCGTCGGAGAAGCGGACTCCATGCTTCTCCAGGTTGGCCTTCGCCTTGGCCGGATCCCAGACAGGCCCGCATACATACATGGTGCATACATGGTGAAGTGGAGTCAAGCCCGCCGAGCTCCCCCTGCCATGGCGCTCTTGGATATTCAGTACATCTTCGGACGAAGAAGGGA
>Ga0307506_10000084_pt1 | contig 38887 bp, 30 predicted proteins | sample 25_S_MG_FD_202175 | JGI IMG/M metagenome (GOLD analysis project Ga0307506, IMG submission 202175) | Soil microbial communities from Populus trichocarpa stands in riparian zone in the Pacific Northwest, United States - 25_S | ecosystem: Environmental > Terrestrial > Soil > Riparian zone > Trees... | reverse complement strand
GGGCCAAACGCGGCGTTTTGTGCAGCTCGTCGTCCTCGATCGGGACTCGGAAAAGCGCTCTAAGTTACTCTCCATAAAGACCTTACCTCGCTAGCGAGATGCCCGTTCCAAAAGAGCCGCACCCAAGTCGCTTGACTCCGTTGTCGACGTCTCTTACCGTCAAACCATGTCGAAACAGGAGATGAACAAGGAACCCGGCCCCAACGACGCAGCCGAAGAGCGGGCGGTGATCGAGTTGGCCGCAGAGCGGGATTTGGAGCTGACGTCCGGCCGCGTCGCCGGCCGCACCCATGAGCAGGTCTTGGAGGCGGCCCGCCTTGTTTCACGCCGGAGACCCAGTCTCCCAGTCCCGTCATCCTGAGGGCGAGCCGCGCGAGCGGGAAGGATCTGGGCGGAGGGAAGCTGCCGCCCCCCCAGATCCTTCAGGTCGCCGAGGCTCCCATCAGGATGACAGGACCCGCAGGCTTCTCCAGTCCTGCTGCGATCCCCTGAAAAGCGCAAAGCCGGCCTTTTGAGCCGGCTTGTGCCGAAGGTTCCAACCTTCCACCTCCAGGTCGCCCTGGATTGAAACGATGATATCAGACCTCACGCCGCCGGCTTCAACCCCTCGGACACCAGCTTCTCGTCGATCATCAGGTGGTGCTTGCCGTCGCCGTTGGCTTTGACCTCTTCGCGGGAGAAGGGGTCGAACTCGAAGGGCTTGATGATGCGGCCGTAGACGGATTTGAGGGCGCGGGCGCCGATGCGGCTGCTCTTGGCGGCTTCTTCGGCGATCTTCTGGACGGCGTCGTCGGTGATGTCCAGGACGATGCCGTACTTTTCGAAGAAATTCCGGGAGATCTGGAAGACGCTCTGCGGCGGATCTTTGAAGATCTTCGACAGGGTGGCGGCGTTCAGGTCTTCCAGGATGACCGCGTTGTCGAAGCGGGAGAGGAACTGCGGCTGCATGCCGTACTCGAAGAGGTCTTCCTGGCGAAAGTGGTGGCGCAGGGTGAAGTACTCTTTGATGGTGATCTTGCCGTTGATGTAGGTCGTCGTCGTGGGCAGCTTGACGCCGCTCTTCGCCGAGGTGACGCGGGCGAAGACCTGGTCGTAGAGCGTCTCGAAGGCGCCGGCGCAGAGGAAGAGGATCTTGCCGGTGTCGATCCACATCGCGGCGCTCTCGGGGACGCCGTCCTTCATCGCGGTCAAGCGGTGCAGCACTCTCTCGCCCTCGATCAGCGTGAGCAGGGCCTGCTGGATGTTGATGCCGGTGACGTAGGGCTTGCCGCCGATCATGCCGGAGACCTTGTCGATCTCGTCGAGGCAGACCGTGGCGCGCTCCATGGTGCGGCAGATCTCTTCCGCCGAGGCGCCCGGGCCGAGGACCTGGCGCGCCCTCTCCTCCAGCCGCGTGAAGAGGCGGGCGGTGTCGACCGCGCCTTCTTCCGTGGCCAGGGTGTTGGCGTTGAGGATGAGCACGGCCCGGTGCTCCTTGAAGTCCTCGTGCGAGCCGTAGAGGGCCTCGATCGCCCGCATGATCGTCGTCTTCCCGGTCCCCGAGTTGCCGATCAGCAGGAGATTGCCGTAGCGCTCCCCCTGGAGGTGCTTGAAGATCGCCACGGAGACGTAGCGCAGCGACTCCTCCTGGCCGATGACGTTCTGGGCGAGAAAATCGTTGATCTCAACAGGCTTCATGATGCCTCCTATAACCGCCAGCCTGCATACGTCATTTCCGCCTCGCTCGTTGGTGGCCGAGCGCGAGGAGGTTGGCGAACAGGCGGTAGCCTCCCGGCACGCCGGCGGGGAGCTCGCGGAAGAAGGCGAGGGCGGTGTAGACGTACGTCCCCTTGCCGACCGGCGCGACCAGCAGGCTGCCCTGGAGCACCTGGCCGGCCGGGTCCGTGAAGGCGAGGAGCGGCTTGTAGGCGGGGTCCCAGGTATGGGCGAAGTAGAGGCCGCGCTCCTGCACCCAGCCCTGCCAGTCGCCGGCGCCGATCTCGTTCGGCGTGTGGAAGACCGGCGAGGCCGGATCGAGGAGAGTCGGCGCCGCGGTCTCGTCGGTGATGCGGTCGTGCGGCCGGGCGATCTCCAGCGGCAGCGGCGCGAACTTGCCCTCGATGAACGGATACTGCTGGTACTGCACGATCACCAGGCCGCCATTGCGGGCGTAGTCGAGGAGGCGGTGGTTGGCGTGGCCGAGCGCCTCGTCGGTCTCGTAGGCGCGGCTGCCGATGACGACGGCGTCATAGCGCCCGAGATCGCCTTCCGCGAGGTCCTGCGGGCTGAGCAGCTCCAGCGGAACGCCGATCTGGCGCAGGAATTCCGGGACGCGGTCCGAGGCGCCGCGCACGTAGCCGACGTGCTGGAGCGGCGGCAGCTTGATGTCCGACGCGCTGAGCGCCACGGAGGCCGGCGCCGGCCGCGGCGTCGGGCGGATGTGCGGATAGTCGATCACCGGCACGGCGAGATCGAAGCGCCGGCCGCCGGTCCCGGCGTCAGCCCCGTCCAGCACGCCGGCGAGGCGCAGCTCGTAGCGGCCGGCCGGGAACGTCGAGGGTGGGGTGACGGCGAGGTCGAGCGTCTGGTCCTCGCCCGGCTCGAGCGTGAAGGGGATCGGCTGGACCGCCGGCCAGTGTTGAGCGGCGCCGCCGCCTTCCACCGAGGCTTCGAGATGCCCGTGCACCGCGGCGGCGGCGTGGGAGGTCACGGTGACCTGGAGATGACGCGGCTGGCGGTGGCTGGTCGGCCAGACGAGCAGACTGTCGGCGGCGGCGACCTCCACGAGCGGCACGATGCGCAGCGGCCGGCGCACCTCGCCGACCGCCTGGTCGCCGTGGCGGTGGACCACCTCGCGGTCGAGGACGATCGGCAGGCCGTCGACGGTCAAGGAGAAATGGGCCACCAGCGGCGGCGGCTCGAACGGCTCGCCGCGCACCGCGGGCGGCGTCCCGCTCCAGTCGTAATAGCTGACCTTGAGCGGCTGGCGCAGGAAGTAGGGGACGGTCGGCGCGGCGCCGGCCGGCGCGGCGGGCTGGAAATCCCAGGTCCCCAGGGTCCGCGCGGCGACGTCCTTGCTGTCACCGGTTGTCGTCGCACCGCCCCAGTCACTCGACGGCACCAGGGAGACGGCGGCTCCGGTGACCGCCAGGCCGCCGCTGTTCGAAAGCAGCGCCTGCACCTTGAACGGCTGCCCCGGCGTCACAGCTTCCGCGTCGGTGACGGCGTCGATGGCGATCCCCGCCGCCGCGGCGAGGCCGGTCTGGGCGACCTGGAGCTTTTCGGCGATCAGCTCGGCGGCCGGCCTCTCCTCGGGAGAGGCGTCGCCGAGCACCGCCTGCGCGGCCCGCAGATGCTTCACGATCTCCGCGAAGGCCGGCACCGAATCCTCCAGGCGCGCGGGGTTGACGCTCTTGCGCGCCCCTTCGGCCGCCGCCTGGGCGGCGGTGAGCTCGGCAGCGGCGCGGTCGCGGCGTCCGGCGTCCGGGATCGTCGCCGCGATGGCCGACAGGCGCGTGTCGATCCCCGCGAACAGCTCCTTGCCCTCTTTGCCGCCGCCGCCCTGGATCCAGGTGACCGCGGTGTCGCGCGGCCCGAGATCCTGCACGCGCCCCATGTCCTGCGAGCGGTGCATGCTGCGGCTGGCGATGGCGAGCTGGGCGATCGTCTTGCCGGTGAACGGATCGACGCCGCCGATCGGCAGGGTCACCGTCGCCGCGGCGCGGTCGAACCAGGCGGCGATGTACAGCGCTTGCGGCGTCCACGGCGTCAGCCCTTCCGCGGTGAGCTGCGGCAGGGCCCGGGCGTCGCCGGCCAGGGGGAAGGCGGCGTAGGCGGTCACCCCGGCGGCCTGGTGCTGGCCGTGGTTGGGGTGCGGGACGCCGGGGAAGATCGAGACGATCACCTGCGGCTTGAAGCGCCGGATGACGCGCACGGCGTCCTCGACCAGCAGCTCCCTGGGCCAGAGCTGCAGCGTCTCGTCGACCGAGAGCGTGTAGCCGAAGTCGTAGGCGCGGGTGAAGAACTGCCGGCCGCCGTCGACGCCGCGGGCGGCGAGCAGCTCGCGGGTGCGGATCAGGCCGAGACCGGGCCCGAGCTCCGGTCCGATGAGATTCTGTCCGCCCTCGCCGCGGCTCAGGGCCAAATAGCCGGCCTCGCCGCCCATGCCGCGCGAGACGAGCGTGAGGAGCGAGGTGTCCTCGTCGTCCGGATGCGCCGCGATGACCAGCAGGCGCTTATGGGTGGACAGCTTGTCGAGAGCTCGCTCGACCACGGCGACGCCGCCGGTGGTCGGCGATTCCAGGGGCGAGGGAGCGAGGTTGACCTCCGACGGCGAGGCGCTCCGGAGCAGCGCCGACAGCAGCAGGGGGATGGCAAACGAGAGGACGAGGAGAGTCTTCGCGGAACGGGTCATGGCCGCGGCAGTTTAGCACCGCGGCGCCGGCTGGAAGCGGGCGTCTTGGACGCTGCCCGGGCCGCGGTCGTAAAAATTGCAGAGTCGCAAGAAACGGGTAAGGGCGCCCACCCCCGCAACGTGAAAATCCAAACCTGAAGGAGAAGATTCATGTCTGGCAGAATCCATTGTGCCCTTTCCGCGGCGGCCGTGTCGCTCCTGGCTCTGGCCGCTTCCGTCCCCTCCCCCGCCCACGCCGCCGTCTTCACCGTCACCAAGACCGCCGACACCGCGGACGGCGCCTGCGGCGCCGACTGCTCCCTGCGCGAGGCCGTCCTCGCCGCCAATTCCCTGGACGGGCCGGACGTCGTCATCCTCGGCCCCGGCATCTATCCACTGACGCGGAGCGGGGCCGGAGAGGATCTCGGGGCGACCGGCGATCTCGACCTCCGCGACGACGTCGCCCTCGTCGGCGCCGCGGCGGCGGGCACGATCGTGGACGGCGGCCGTCTCGACCGCGTCTTCGACGTCCTGGCCGGCGTCCATGCCGAGATCCAGGGCCTGACGGCCCGCAACGGCCTCGTGACCGGTCCGGGCGGAGGCCTCCGCAATGCCGGCTCGCTGACCTTCTCCCGCGGCGTGGTCAGCGGCAACAGCGCGACGACCGTCACCGGCTTCGGCGGCGGCATCTGGTCGAGCGGCAGCACCAGCGAGCTCTTCCTGAGCGAGAGCGCCGTCCTGAGCAACCGGGCCGCCGGCGGCGGCGGCGGCCTCGCGGTGGGCGGGCCGGCGCGGGTGTCCAACACCACGCTGGCGAGCAACACCGCGGCCGACTACGGCGGCGGCATCTACGCCTACGCCAATACCGACGCCCTGCTGAGCGAGCTGACCGTGACCGGCAACACCTCGGGAAAGAAAGGCGGCGGCATCTTCGCCGAGGGCTCGCCGTTCATCGGGATCAACCATCCGGAGCTGCGCGACACCATCCTCGCCGCCAACACGGCCGCCTCCCAGCGCGACTGCTCGGGCGCCGTCAGCTCCGGCGGCTACAACCTGCTCGGAGAAGGCTTCGACTGCATCGATTTCAAGGTGGCGCACCACGACCTGGTGGGCACCACCGCCGCCCTCCTCAATCCCCAGCTCGCTCCGCTGGACTGGAACGGCGGCCCGGCACCGACCTATGCCCTGCTCGCCGCCAGCCCGGCCCGCGGCGCCGGCAACGACTGCGCCGAGACCGACCAGCGCGGCCAGCGGCGGCCGGACGGCGGTTGCGACGTCGGCGCCTTCCAGGGCGGCACCGACTGCCTGGACGGCGGCCCGGTCCTCTGCCTCAACCAGCAGCGCTTCCGCGTCACCGCGGCCTGGAAGCGGCCGGGAGCCGCCGGTACCGGCAAAGGGATGCGGCTCAACGGCGACAGCGGCACCTTCTGGTTCTTCGATCCGGCCAACGTCGAGCTCACCGCCAAGGTGATCAACGGCTGCGCGGCGACGAGCCGCTACTGGGTCTTCCTCAGCGGTCTCACCAACATCGAGACGACGGTGACGGTGACCGACACGAAGACCGGCAAGGTCAAGAGCTACCGCAACCCTCCGAACACCACCTTCGTCACCCGGCTCGACACCGACGCCTTCAACACGTGTCCCTGAGCTCTTCGAACGGCAGCGCCGGGTCGTGCTCGGCCCGGCGCAGGTAGGCGGCGACGCGGCTCACCAGCTCCAGGCTGGCCTGCTCGCTCTCCATCGCCGTCTTCAGGAAGGCCAGCGCCGCCAGCGCCTCGCGGTGGATCTGCCGCGAGGCGAAGATCGGCATCATCTCCTCGGCCAGGCGGCGCAGCTCGCGGCTTCTTCCCTGGCCGGCGAAGAGCAGGGCGAGGTCGAGCGAGACGAGGGCGGTGTCGTACGGGATCTCCGCGGCCAGGAAGCCGTCGCGGGCGGCGCGGAAGAGGCTCTCGGCGGGCCGCGGCCGGCCGAGCCCGCAGGCGATGCGGCCGAGCACCCAGAGGCGGCGGTTGCGCGTCCAGGCGTCGGTGGCGGCGCGGTAGGTCGGGCGCGACCGCAGGTAGAGCGTCCTCGCCTCGCGAGGGCGTCCGCAGCCGACCAGATTGGTGATGAGATTGTGCACCGCGCAGAGGAGGAGCCGCGGATCGGCCGCGGCGTCGATCAGCTCCAGGGCGCGGTGCAGCGGCGCGATGGCCTCCTCGGGCGCCGCGGCGTGCTCGTAGACGGTCGACAGGTTGACCAGCGAGCGGCCGGCGAGGTGCCGTTCCCCTTCGCGCAGGAAGAGGGTGATAGCACGGCCGAGCAGCGCCTGCGCCTCGCGGAAGCGCCGCCGGTCGCGCAGCAGAGAGGCTTCGAGATCCAGGAGGACGGCGCGTTCGAGCCTGTCGCCCGTCCCCAGCGCGAGATGGACGGCGGCGGTGGCGAACGCGTTCGCCGCGCCGCGCAGGTCCGAGGTGACCCGCCGCGCGTTGCCCAGCGCCGCCCAGGCCCGCGCCCGGAGGTCTTCGATCAGCTCTTCAGGATGGCGGTGCCGGTCCAGGAGATCCGAGACGGAGAGGGCGAGCCGCGCCAGATCCTGGGCGCGGGCCGGGCTCCGGATCGCCGCCTCTCCGCTCTCCTCGACGAGCCGCTCGAGCACGCCCCAGGCGTGCAGGCGGGCGTCGTCCCGCAGGAGCTCGGCGCGGTGATCCGGCGGCGTGGCGAGCAGGAGGTCACAGAGCGCGGGAGCCGCCCGGCGTTCCTCCGCGAGCTCCACCGCCCGCGCCTCGATCCGCCGGGCGCTGCGCTGCAAGGCTAATTCATAGCTCAACCTCCGCCTCCTCTCTGAGCTTGCGACAGCTCTCAATCACCGTCCGGAGGATCCAGCCCTCCGGGTCCTGGCGCCGTGGGCGCTTGCTGATGAGGATGAGACATGCCTCTTCGACCATCTCCTGCGCCTGATCGGGAGTGACCCCGTAGGCGACGAAGATCGGTTCGAGCAGAGGTCGCAGCCGCAGGAGGACCTCGGTCCAGGTTTCGAGGATGTCCATGATCACTCACGGAGAGTAGTAACAGAAAATCGAAGAAGCGGGACAGTCGGACCAAAAAAGGCGCCGGCCGGGGAGGCCGGCGCCTCACGAGACGAGGGACGGCGAGGGATCTAGCCGCAGTTGGCCCCGTTGCCATTGCCATTGGGATCCATGCCGCACCCTGCCTGGCCGCCGTCCGCGAAAGGACCGGCGGGCGGGCTGACGGGAGGCGCCGCGGCGGTCCAGGACGTGAGCCAGTCCCAGAGCTGGCCGGCGACGGCATCCAGCGGCGTGGCGGGGGCGGAGAACGCGAGGAGAAGCACAACCGGGACGTAACGTAATTTCAACATGACGTCAACCCTCCAGAGGGCCACCGCGCCGGCCTGGATCGGCCGGTGATCGGGCCTGACAAGAGAGTGGCGCCACGCCGGCAGAACGCGCCGCTCCACGAGATGCCGCGGCCAATTGCGATATTCTCCTTCCCGTTATGGAAACGACCGCCACCCCCTTGGATGAAAGGACTCTCAACGCCTACCGGCGGCTGGGATTCCTGCAGGCCGACCTCGATCCGATGAACCGGCTGGAGCCGGAGACGCGGCCGTTCCTCGACGACGCCGATGCCGCCACTGCCGACTACGCGCGCCGGTACTACTGCGGCACGATCGGGGTCGAATTCATGCACATTCCCGATCCGGACCGCCGGCGCTGGCTCCAGGAACGCCTGGAGGCCCGCCTGGAGACCCGCCTGGAGACCAACACCCCGCGCTTCGACCGCGACCGCATCCTCGACCAGCTCCTCCGCGCCGACACCTTTGAGCAGGTCCTCCAGTCCCGCTATCTGGGCACCAAGCGCTTCTCGATCGAAGGGATCGAGTCGCTCATCCCGCTGCTCGACCAGATGCTGGAGACGGCGGCCGAGCAGGAGGCGCGGCAGATCGTGCTCGCCATGAGCCACCGCGGCCGGCTCAACGTCATGGTCCACACGGTGGGCCGGCCGGCCGCCGAGATCTTCGCCGGCTTCGAGGACGTCGACCCGCGCAGCATCCTCGGCGGCGGCGACGTCAAGTACCACATGGGCGCCACCGGCGACCACAGGGCGCGGAACGGCCGCACGGTCAACATCCACCTGGTCTCCAACCCGAGCCATCTCGAAGCGGTGGACCCGGTGGCGGTGGGGCGGGTGCGCGCCAAGCAGCAGCGCCTCGGCGACACCGAATGGACGCAGGTGCTGCCGATCGTGCTCCACGGCGACGCCGCCTTCGCCGGCCAGGGCGTCCTCGCCGAGACGCTCAACTTCGCCGACCTCCCCGGCTACCGCGTGGGCGGCACGGTGCAGGTGATCGTCAACAACATGATCGGCTTCACCACCGAGCCGCGCAATTTCCAGTCCTCCCGCTTCGCCTCCGACGTGGCGCGGCGCCTGCCGATCCCGATCTTCCACGTCAACGGCGACGATCCGGACGCCGTGGCCCGGGTGGCGCGGATGGCCATCGAGTATCGCTTCGCCTTCCAGAGCGACGTCGTGGTCGACCTCATCGGCTTCCGCCGCCACGGCCACAGCGAGGTGGACGATCCGACCATCACCCAGCCGCTCCTCTACAAGAAGATCCAGGCCCACCCGCCGCTCTGGCGCCTCTATGCGCAGACGATCGGCCTCGCGGAGGAGGAGGCGGCGCGGCGCTCCGCAGCCGTGCGCGCCGAGCTCCTGGAGGCCCAGAAGGAGGCCGGCGGCCTGGAGAAGAAGCCGACTCTGCGCACCCTGCCGGCCTACTGGGACGCCTACCAGGGCGGCCGCTGGAAGCCGGAGCACGAGGTGGCGACCGGTCTCTCGGCGGACGCGGTCGCGGCGCTCGCCCAGCCGCTGACCGCGTGGCCGGAGGGCTTCCACGTCCACGAGAAGATCCGCAAGCTGCTCGAGCAGCGGGCGGAGATGGGGCAGGGCAAGCGGCCGTTCGACTACGGCATGGCCGAGGCGGTGGCCCTGGCTTCCCTCGTCCGGCAGGGCGTGCCGGTGCGCTTCAGCGGCCAGGACAGCCGGCGCGGCACCTTCAACCAGCGCCACTCGGTGCTCATCGACGTCGAGAACGGCGAGGAGCACATGCCGCTCCAGCACGTGGCGCCGGATCAGGCGTGGATCGAGATCTGGGACTCCATGCTGTCCGAGGCGGCGGTCCTCGGCTTCGAGTATGGCTTCAGCCGCGACTATCCCGACGCCCTGGTGCTCTGGGAGGCGCAGTTCGGCGACTTCGCCAACGGCGCGCAGATCATCGTCGACCAGTTCGTCACCGCCGGCGAGGACAAGTGGGGCCTGCTCTCCGGCGTCGTCATGCTCCTCCCCCACGGTTACGAAGGGCAGGGGCCGGAGCATTCGAGCGCCCGCCTGGAGCGTTACCTCCAGCTCTGCGGCGAGGACAACATCCAGGTGGCCCAGCCGTCCACCGCGGCGCAGTACTTCCACCTGCTGCGCCGGCAGGCGCTGCGGCCCTGGCGCAAGCCGCTCATCGTGATGACGCCGAAGAGCATGCTGCGCCACAAGGACTCGGCTTCGACTCTCGACGATCTCGGCCGCGACCGCTTCCTCAACGTGGTCCCGGACACCGCGGTCCAGGACGCCCGGCGGATCCTCCTCTGCACCGGCAAGATCGGCCACGAGCTGCGCCGCGAGCGCGAGAAGAGAAAGGATGCGGCGACCGCGATCCTCTTTCTCGAGCAGCTCTATCCGTTCCCGGACCGCGAGCTCGAGGCGGCCCTCGCGGCGCATCCGAACGCCCGCGACGTCGTCTGGGTGCAGGAGGAGCCGGCCAACATGGGAGCGCTGTTCTTCGTGCAGCCGCGCATCGAGCGCCTGCTCCGGCGGCCGATCCGCTCGGTGAAGCGCTCGGCGAGCGGCAGCCCGGCCACCGGCTCGGCCAAGGCGCACACCCTGGAGCAGCAGACGCTGCTCACCCTCGCGTTCACGACGTAGCCCTCACCCCCGGAGGGGTGAGGGCCCGGCGGTCTTCTCTTACAGAGAATTCAGGAAGGCGATGAGCTGGTTCTGCTGCGTCACGCTCAGGTTGATGTAGTTGTTGATGACCGGGTTGGCCTCACCGGCGTGGAACAGGATCGCATTGTTGCGGGTGAGGTCGACGCCGTCGTGGCTGAGACGGCTGCGGGTGCGCATGCCCCAGAGCGGCGGGGTGCGCATCTTGGTGCGCGTCCCGGCGCCGCCGTTCTGGATGATGCCGTCACCGGTGCCCACGTCGTGCAGCATGAAATCGCTGTACGGGCGGATGACCTTGTTGCCCAGGTTGGCGTCGACGATGAACTTGCCACCGTTGAACGAGGTGCCGGCCGGAGCGGTGGTGATGCTGTTGGAGTGGCAGTTGACGCAGCCGATCGAGGTGAACAGCGAAGCGCCGGCGATGGCGTCCGAGGTGGCCGCGGCGACCGTGTCACGCGGCGGCACCTTGGTGGCGCGCATGAAGCGGGCGAAAAACTCGACGTCCGGTCCGAAGGGGTTCGTCCCGGTGGCCGCCTCTTCCGGGTCCGGCACCGCGTCGAAAGCCGCGACGGAGGCGCCGTTGGAGGTGTTCTCCGTCGGCTGGAGCGGGCTGGTGATGCCCATCTCGTTGAGATAGGCGTCGGCCGAGAACGACAGCAGGCTGGCGTGCTGGTTCTTCCAGCCGAAGCGGGCGATCCGCGTCACGCCGGGAGCCTCGCCGACCGGTACGTTGATGATGGTGCCCTTCATGCCGGTCGGCTGGGCGTTGCGGATGCGGGTGAACTCGCTGTCCGGGATCGCCTCGACGAAGCCGTCGCCCAGGGTGTTGAGGGAGGTGCGGAAGGTCGTGACGTTGTCGGCGCCGGCGACCCGCTCCTGGATGGCGGCGTCGATCGCGCGGTCGTTGATCAGCGAGCCGCCGGGCCGGTCGGTGTAGATCCCGAAGAACGAATCGAACCGGGCGACCCGCAGCTCGGTGATCTGGCTGGTGGCCCCGGTCACCGGGTTCTGGTGGCACTCGGCGCAGGCCTGGGCGTTGTAGACCGGACCGAGGCCCTCGTCGGCCTCCTCGCGGGCTTCATAGACGGCGCGGTCGAGGTCGAACTGCGCCTGGCTCGTAAAGCCGTTGGTGAGATTGTCGAACCCCGCGGGCGCATCGACAGCGTAGACCAGCGGCACGCCGACCAGCACCAGCACGATCCCGTTGGTGACCAGGAGCTTCTTGACCCACTTCTTCTCCATTCTCTCCATACTCCATTCCTCCTTCGAAAATGAACAAAAGCCCGAGAGAGAGCTTTTGTCCAGGACTTCAAAATGAAGCGGAAAGGTACGGCAGAGCCCGGTTCGAGCTAGGGAGAAAGACGACAGGCAGGCTCCTACCTAGTGAGGTGCGGGAAGCGGGCGAAAACGAGCCACCCGGCGAAAAATTTCTGAAAGCTGTGTTTCAGGTCCGGACGACCGGCCCGGCCACGACTCCTTGGAGCCCGGTGGCGTAGTCCGCCCCGAAGGCCTTGGAGGGGGTCCAGGCGCCGGGCGGCACAAGACCGGCGGCGGCCCGGCGGGCGCATTCCACGGCCGAGACGGCGGTGAGGCGGTAGGCTTCGGGCGTCTCGAGGGTGGCGGTGACGACCGCGCCGGCGGCGTTTTTGACCTCGCCCCAGAGATAAGTGCGGGCGGTGGCGCGCACCTCGGCGCTCGGCCCGGGCGCGCGGCGGTCGACGCGTCTTTGCAGGAAGCGCTTCACCGGCTTCAGGCCCGCCAAGGGGATGAACGGCGCCAGGAGCCGGGCGCGCCGGATGGCGGCCGGCGCGGTCCCGGTGTAGACGCGGACGTCCGGGATGCCGGTCGAGTGGAAGGCGGTGGAGACGTCGCCCCAGGGGATGGTCATCGTCCAGCGCCTGCCGAGCTTGCCGCCGAAGTCGATCTCCCGGGCGTCGAAGGCGATGGGCACGGGGATGATCTTGCCGCCGCGGCGCACGGCGCCGGTGGCCGGCAGGCTCTCGATCATCGTCTTCAGGGTGCCGCGGCTGATGCCGCCGCGGTCGGAGGCGAAGGCGAGGACGAGCGCGGTGGCGTCAGGCAGGGCGGCGGCGAGACGGGCGGCGAGGCAGTCGCTGGGCACGACGTCGAAGCCGACGCCGGGCAGGAGGGCCACGCCGGCGCGGCGGGCGTCCTCGCCGCGGCGGCTGAGAATCGGCTCGAAGACGGCGATCTCGCCCGTGATGTCCAGATAGTGCGCGCCGGCCGCCAGGCAGGCCTCCACCATCGGCTTGCTGGTGCGCACGAACGGTCCGGCGCAGTGGAGGACGGCGGCCATGCCGTCGATGCCGCGGCGCGCCGCCTCCGGATCGCCCGGATCACCGAGAGAGAAGGCGCGGCTGTCGAGGCCGAGCTCCATCGCCAGGGCGCTCACCGCCGCGGCGTTGCGGCCGGCGAGGACCGGCCGCAGGCCGCGGGAGGCCGCCTCGCGCGCCGCCAGCTCGCCGGTGTAGCCGTTGGCGCCATAGATCATCCAGGGCTTGTCTGTCAGGTCTGACGTCGGCATAGAGCCTCCCGCGCCGCGAGAACGCGGCGCCTTGCCTCGTCCGCATCGGCGGCGAGGGCGGTCAGGTGTCCCATCTTGCGCCCGGGCCGCGCGGTGGCCTTGCCATAGAGATGGAGCTTCACCTCCGGAAACCGGCAGGCGGCGGCCCAGTCCGGCTCGCCGCCGCGCCACAGATCGCCCAGCAGGTTGGCCATCGCTGCCGGGCGCAACAGCTCCGTCGAGCCCAGCGGCAGGCCGCAGATCGCCCGGAGCTGCTGCTCGAACTGGCTGGTCACGCAGGCGTCGAAGGTGAGATGGCCGGAGTTGTGCGGGCGCGGCGCCAGCTCGTTGACCAGCAGCCGGCCGTCCCTGGTGAGGAACATCTCGACGCAGAGGACGCCCACGACGTCGAGAGCCTCCAGGATGCCGCGGGCGATCTCCACCGCCTCGCGCGCGGTCGCTTCCGAGACCAGCGACGGCGGCGCCGGGGCGGTCGAGACGTCGAGGACGTGGTGGCGGTGGTCGTTGGCGATCACGCCGAAGTCGGCGAAGGCGCCGTCGAGCCCGCGGACGCCGATCACGGAGACCTCGATCGCGAAGTCGACGAACGCTTCGAGGACGGCCTCACTGGTTTGCAGGGCAGCCCAGGCGGCGGCCGCCTCCTCCGGCGCCGCGATCCTCACCTGCCCCTTGCCGTCGTAGCCCCAGCCGGCGGTCTTGAGCACGGCTCCCGTTCCGGCTCCGCCCAGGGCGGCGAAGGCGTGCTCCAGCTCTTCCACGGAATGCACGGCGGCGAACGGCGCCACCGGGAACCCCGAACGGGCGAGGAAGCTCTTCTCCCGCATCCGGTTCTGCGTCGTGTGGAGGACCGCGCCGGCCGGCCGCACCGGCGCGTAGACGGCGGCGGCTTCCGCGGCGGCCGAGGAGACGTTCTCGAACTCGAACGTCACCACGTCGACGCCGCGGGCGAAGGCGCGCACGGCGTCCAGATCGTCGTAGGCGCCCTGCACCTCGCGGTCGGCCACCTGACCGGTGGGGGTGTCGTCGTCGGGCGAGAAGGTGTGCACGCGGTAGCCCATGCGGCGGGCCGCGATGGCGAACATGCGGCCGAGCTGGCCGCTGCCCAGCACGCCCACGGTGGCGCCGGGCAGGATCGGCGCGCTCATGGCAGCTCGTCGGCAAGAACGCGGTCCGTCTGTTCCTTGACGAACGCGGCCAGCTTCTCGCGCAGGACCGGCCGCGTGCGGGCCAGGAAACGGACGGCGAGGAGCGCCGCGTTGGCGGCTCCGGCCTTGCCGATGGCGAGCGTGCCCACCGGCACGCCGGAGGGCATCTGGACGATCGAGAGGAGGGAGTCGAGGCCGTTGAGCGCCGGGCTCTGCACCGGCACGCCGAGCACCGGCAGGAGCGTCTGGGCGGCCACCATGCCGGGGAGATGGGCGGCGCCGCCGGCGCCGGCGATGATCACCTCGATGCCGCGCGCCTCGGCGCCGCGGGCGAAATCCGCCATCAGGTCCGGGGTGCGATGGGCGGAAACCACGCGGCATTCGTGGGGCACCCCGAGCCGGGTGAGCATCTCGTCGGCGTGCCGGAGCGTCTCCCAATCGGATTTGCTCCCCATGATGATGCTCACCACGGGCCGTTCTTCGAGTACCATATTCGGGCCGGAGCTTAGCACAGGGGGAAGTTGGGATCGGCGACGGGCCTGCTGACACAGGGCCGTCACGCGGACCTCACGAGCCCGCTTCGCGCGCCGGCATTCTCTCGCATAGACTCCGCTGGAAACCTACCGCACGCCAAAGGAGGGCATTATGGTGCGTGTTCTTGAAACTTGTCGCAAGGCAACAGGTGTGCTGGCGACCTTGCTCGTCCTCGCCGGCCTGTCGGCGCCGCTCGCCGCCCAGACCGACGTGACGACGAGCCGGATCTCCGGCACCGTCGAAGGCGCCGACAACGCTCCCCTCCCGGGAGTCACGGTCGAGGCCACCAACACGGAGACCGGCCTGCAGCTCACCGCGGTCACGGATGAGAACGGCTTCTACCGCGTGCTCAACCTGCCGACGGGCATCTACAAGATCTCCGCGAGCCTCGACGGCTTCGTCACCGCGACCGCCGACAACGTCCGCCTGCTCCTCGGCTCGACGCCGTCGGTCAACTTCACCCTGCAGAGCTCGTCGGTCTCCGAGGCCATCACGGTGACCAGCGAGGCGCCGATCGTCGAATCCACGAACACGGCGATCTCGACCACCATGCAGCAGGAGCAGATCAAGAACCTCCCGATCTCCGGCCGGGACTTCAAGCAGCTCGTCCTGCTGACCCCGGAGACCCGCCTCGACTCCGAGCGCGGCAACCTGGCCCTCTCGGGCCAGCGCGGCATCAACACCAACATCACCGTCGACGGCGTGGACTACAACAACGCCTTCTTCGGCGGTGCCACCGGCGTCGCCGAGGGCCGCGCGCCGCTCTCCATCTCCCAGGAGTCGATCAAGGAGTTCTCGGTCATCACCAACGGCGCCTCGGTGGAATTCGGGCGCTCCGGCGGCGGCTTCGTGAACATCATCACGAAGAACGGCACCAACAACCTGCACGGCTCCGTCTTCTATTACAACCAGCCGCAGAGCCTGATCTCCAACTTCTCCAACGGCGCGGAGCCGGCGGACCAGAAGAAGACCCAGTACGGCGCTTCGATCGGCGGCCCGATCGTCAAGGACAAGATGTTCTACTTCCTGTCCTACGACAAGCAGAAGCAGAACATCACGGTGCCCATCAATCCGGCCAACCTCAACCCCGCCATCTTCGCCAAGTACCCGGCGCTCGCCTCGCCGAACAGCTACACGCAGACCCAGGACGGCTACGTCGGCTTCGGCCGCCTCGACTACCAGGCCAATGAGGCCCACCGCTTCCTGGCGCGCGTCAACCTCGGCGACTACACGGGCGTGAACGGCACCTCGAGCTCGCCGAGCCGCACCGAGAGCTACAACGGCATCGAGGGGCTGACGGCGAAGACTTACGTCACCTCCTGGTCCGGCCAGTTCGGCGCCAACCTGCTGAACGACCTCAACCTGACCTACGTCAACGAGGACATCCCGCGTGCCGACAAGGGGCTCAACCTCCCCGAGATCCAGGTCACGGCGACCGGCGGCCGCTACGGCGAGGTCAGCTTCCTGCCCATCACGTCGACCAATGACCGCAAGGGCGGCAACGACACGCTCACCTTCCTCTCCGGGAATCACGTCCTCAAGGGCGGTGTCGAGTACAACGAGACCACCATCGACCAGGTCTTCCGCGGCAACTGGCGCGGCGTCTTCATCTTCGCCAACGACGCCGACCTGATCGCCGGCAAGTGGTCGCAGTACCGGCAGTTCGGCGGCCTCGGCGGCCTCACCTCCAGCCAGGCGGGCAATGCGGCCTTCGGGCAGAAGGAGCTCGCGCTCTTCGTGCAGGACCAGTGGTTCGTACGCCCGAACCTGACGGTGACGATCGGCCTGCGCAACGAGAGCCAGGACAATCCGAACGATCCGATCCTCAACGCGAGCGACCGCAATGCGAACGGCTCGTTCAACCTGAGCACCAAGATTCCGGACACCAAGACTCAGCTTTCGCCGCGCCTCGGCCTCTCCTGGGCTCCGGACGACAAGACCGCGGTCCGTTTCTCGGCCGGCCGCTTCTGGAGCCGGACGCCGGCGATCCTGTTCGCCTCGCTCTTCACCTCGAACGGCGTCCGCGGCACCCAGACCACCATCACTGCCGGCGCCAACGGACCGACCGATCCTCTGGCGCCGGGCTGGGGCACGGCCTTCACCCCCAACGGCGTCGAGCGGATCGACTTCACCAAGCTGACCACGGTCGTGGCGCCGGGTGTCTTCACCATCGATCCCAATTTCGAGAACCCCTACACCGACCGCGTCACCATCGGAGCCGAACGGGAAGTCTTCTCCAAGACGTCTTTCGCTCTGGACTTCACCTACGCGAAGACCAAGCAGCTTGAGCGTCTCACGGACTCCAACCGGGGGTACGACGGAACGCTCGCCGCCAACGGCGAGCCGCGCTACAGCTCGACGCGGCTCAACCCCTACTACAACACCATCACGACCCTCCTGTCCGACGCCGAGTCGAAGTACACCGGCATCACCGCCACGCTGCGCCGCCGCTATGACAACCACTTCAGCGTCTACGGCGCGGTGACCTACAGCAAGGACAAGGACAACGACTCCAACGAGCGCAACTTCTCGGGCATCCAGGCCGAGGACTTCAACAACCTCGACCTCAACTACGGCTACTCGAACCGCGACCAGCGCTGGAAGGGCGTGCTCAACAGCGTCTGGGACACCCCGTTCTGGGGCATCGGCCTGACCGGCACCTTCCGCTACGCCACCGGCTCGCCGTACAACGTGACCGCCGGCACCGACGTCAACAACGACGGCCAGATCGGCCCCGACCGCCCGACGGTGAACGGTGTGCATTTCGATCGCAACAGCGCCCGCCAGCCGGACTTCTACAGCCTCGACATGCGCATCTCGAAGGCTTTCGAGATCGGCCCCGGCAAGCTGTCGATCTTCGGTGAGTGCTTCAACTGCACCAACGCCTCGAACAGCTTCGTGACCCAGACCGTCTGGGGCTCCGCCACCGGCACCACCCCGCGCGCCGGCTTCGGCGCCACCTCGGGCGCCAACTACGGCCTCGGCACCCCGCGCACCATCCAGCTCGCGGCCCGCTACGACTTCTGATCCGGGCGACAGACGTCCGAAACACCCAAGGGGGGCGGAAACGCCCCCTTTTTTTCGTCCCCTCGATTGCCTGGCCGCCCGCAGCGCATACAATCCCCACCGGATTGCAGAACGGCACAGGAGCGCTTATGAGGTTTTCGGTCAGGAAGGTGGCACTGCTGGTGATGGGATCGGGCTTCTGCGCCCTGGTCTACCAGGTGGCCTGGTTTCGCATGTTCCGGCTCATCTTCGGAGCGAGCACCGCGGCGTCGGCGGCCGTGCTGGCCATTTTCATGGGCGGGCTCGGTCTGGGGAGCGCCTGGCTGGGACGGCGGGCGGATGCGCACCGCCGGCCGCTGGCTTTCTACGGCCAGCTCGAGATCGGCATCGCGCTGACAGCGGCGGCGAGCCCGCTCCTGCTCGCCATCGTGCGCGACCTGTACGTCGCTCTCGGCGGCACCTACAAGCTCGGCCTGGTGGTGGGGACGCCGCTGCGCCTGCTGCTCTCCGCGCTCGTGCTCGCCGTGCCCACCTTCCTGATGGGCGGCACGCTGCCCGCCGTCGCCCGCGCGGTCGAGTCCGAGTCGGACGCCGGCCGGCGCCACCTCGCAGTGCTCTATGGCTGCAACACCCTGGGCGCGGTCCTCGGAGCGCTGGCGACGACGTTCTTGCTGCTCGAGAAGCTGGGCACTCATCAGACCGTCTGGGCGGCCTGCGTCCTCAATGTCATCGTCGCCCTGTCGGCGCTCGCCTGGGCGCGGGGGCATTTGAGCGCGGGCGTGAGCGCGGGCGGCGCGGCGGCCGAGCGGCCCAAGCTGAAAAAGAAGGGAGTGGCGCCCGCGGCCCAGGAGGCGCCAGCCGCTCCGGCAGCCGCCGAGCCGCCGAGCCGCACCGGCGCGCCGGTGATCTTTCTCCTCGTGGCGTCGGCGCTGGTCGGCTTCGCGTTCTTCCTCATGGAGCTGGTCTGGTACCGCCTGCTGGCGCCCATCCTCGGCGGCTCCTCGTACACGCTGGGGCTCATTCTTGCGATCGCGCTCGCCGGCATCGGCATCGGCGGCCTGCTCTACTCGGCCGGCTCGCGGGCGCGCCGTCCGACGCTGCTCGCCTTCGCCCTGACCTGTGCGCTGGAGGCGTTCTTTCTCCTGGTCCCGTTCGCTCTCGGCGACCGCGTGGCGGTCCTCGCCCTGCTGCTCCGTCCGCTGGGGACGACGCTGGGCTTCACCGCTCTGGTTTCGGTCTGGGCGGTGGTGACGACGATCGTGGTGCTGCCGCCGGCGCTGGTCGCCGGTTATCAGTTCCCGCTGCTCGTCGGCCTGCTGGGAAGCGGCGAGCGGAACGTCGGCAGAGAAGTCGGCCTCGCCTATGCGGCCAACACCCTGGGCGCCATCGTGGGATCGCTGGCCGGCGGTTTCGGCCTCATCCCGCTGCTCTCCGCGCCGGGCACCTGGAAGCTCACCGCGCTCCTCCTCCTCGGCCTCCTCGCCGCCGCGCTGCTGCTCGCCTTCCGCCAGGGCGGGCTCGCCTTCCGCGCCGCCGCCCTGCCGGTCGCGGCCGGCCTCGCCGGGCTGCTGCTGCTCACCGCCACCGGCCCCACCGCCGCCTGGCGCCACACCCCGATCGGCGCCGGCCGGGTTTCCGCCGACCTCGACGGGGTGAATGCGCTCACCAGCCTGCTCCACGACCGGCGCCGCGGGATCGTCTGGGAAGTCGACGGCGTCGAGAGCAGCGTAGCGCTCAAGCGTTCCGACCAGTACGAGCTGATGATCAACGGCAAGTCCGACGGCAGCGCGCTGCGCGACTCGCCGACGCAGGTGATGAGCGTGCTGATCGGCGCCATGCTCCACCCGGACCCGAAGCGCGCCCTGGTCATCGGCCTGGGGACCGGCAGCAGCTCGGGCTGGCTGGCGCAGGTGCCGACGATGCAGCGCGTCGACACGGTGGAGATCGAGCCCGCCGTCCTGCGCATCGCGGACGCGATGGCCCCGGTCAATCACGCCGTCCTCAAGAATCCCAAGGTCCATCTCCTCCTCGCCGACGGCCGCGAGCTGCTGCTCACCGCGTCCGACTCTTACGACGTGGTCTTCTCCGAGCCGTCGAATCCGTACCGCGCCGGCATTTCGAGCCTCTTCACCCAGGAGTTTTACGCCTCCGTGGCCGACCGCCTCGCGCCGGGCGGCATCTTCCTCCAGTGGCTCCAGGGCTACGACGTCGACGCCCAGGTCGTGCGCACCGCCTACGCCACCCTGCGCTCGGTCTACCCCTCCGTCGAGACCTGGCAGGTGGGGCGCAATGATCTCCTGCTCGTCGCCTCCAAGGAGCCGATCCCGCACAACCTCGACCGCGTGCGCGCCCGCGCCGCCCAGGAGCCGTACCGCAGCGCGCTGCGCAACACCTGGGGCGTGGAAGGCGCCGAAGGCTTCTACTCCGGCTTCGTCGCCGGGCCGGGCCTCGCCTCCACCTTCCAGGACCTGAAAGGCGACGGCCTCAACACCGACGATCATCCGCTCATCGAATTCGGCTTCGCCAGGAGCCTCGGCCGGCAGGGCCTCTTCGACATCAACAGTCTTCGCCAGATGGCGCTGTCGATGAAGCTCAACCGTCCCGCCGGCCTCGAAGCGACTCTCGACGGGCAGAAAGTCGACGAGATGGCCGCCACCCGGAGCTCCGTCTGGGGCGTCCAGCCGGGCGTGCTGACGCCGGGCGACAGCGCCTTCGAGGCCCGCGTGCGCGCCCGCCAGGCCTACGCCCAGGGTAACCTCCCGGCCGCCCAGCAGCTCTGGCTCACGCAGCCCGGAGTCCCCCTGTCTCCCTTCGACGTCACCATGCTCGCGGAGACACTCGCCACCTCCGGAGATCCCCGCGCGCCGCAATTCATCGCCGCGTTGCGCCAATGGTCGCCGCCCGAAGCGGAAGCCGTCGAGGCGCAGGCGAGCTACAAACAGGGAGCTCTGGACCAGACCGCCCAGCACCTCGAAGCCGCCTTCCAGGCCTGCCGCACCAATCCCTGGGTCTACATGCCCGTCATCGAGCGCGCGCTCCAGCTTGCCACCGCGCTCGGCAAGCAGAATCCGGCCCTGGGCGCCAAGCTCTATACCGTCCTCAGCGAGCCCTTCGCCGTCGGCCTCTTCGAAGAGCTCCGCCTCAAAGCCCGCCTGGAGCTCGCCGGCATCGTCGACTTCAAGGGCCTCTGCGCCGAAGCGATCGCGCCCTTCGAGCCGAACGTCCCCTGGGAGGAGAGGTTCCTCTACATCCGCGACCTCTGCTACCAGCAGACCAACAATCCGCGCTGGGGAGACGCCACGAAAGATCTGGAAGCTTTCCGCGCCGAGGCACCGCCAACGCTGGGAGGCCAGCCGGCGGCGCAGTAGCCGCCGAACGTATGAAGCCGGGAACCGGGTCTTGTTGCGGCTGACCGAGCTGAGGCTCCCTCTCGATCATACCGAGGCGGAGCTGCGCGCGGCCGTCCTCGAAGAGCTGGGCATCGAGCCGCGCGAGCTGACCGGATTTTCGGTCTTCCGGCGCAGCTTCGACGCGCGCAAGAAGGGCGCGATCACGCTCATCTATCATCTCGACGTCGAGACGTCCCGCGAGGCCGAGATCCTCCAGCGGCACAAGAAGAATCCGCATGTCCTGCCGGCGCCGGACACTACCTATCGCTTCGTGGCCCGTGCACCGCAGGACCTGAAGCTGCGGCCGGTCGTGATCGGAACCGGTCCCTGCGGCCTCTTCGCGGGCCTGCTGCTGGCGGAGATGGGGTTCCGGCCGATTCTGCTGGAGCGCGGCAAGGAGGTTCGCGAGCGCACGGTGGACACGTTCGGGCTCTGGCGCAAAGGGAAGCTCGATCCGGAGTCCAACGTGCAGTTCGGGGAAGGCGGCGCCGGCACGTTTTCGGATGGCAAGCTCTACAGCCAGATCAAGGACCCGGGGCACCTCGGGCGCAAGGTGCTGACGGAATTCGTCGAAGCCGGCGCGCCACCCGAAATCCTTTACGTCAACAAACCGCACATCGGCACCTTCCGCCTGGTGAAAATAGTCGAGAGCATGCGGGCGAAGATCGAATCCCTGGGCGGCACGATCCGTTTCCAGAGCCGGGTGGAGGACCTGGTCATCGAGCAGGGAAAAGTGAGCGGTGTCGTCCTCGCGGGCGGTGAGCGCCTGGCGGCCGATCATGTCATCCTGGCGGTCGGCCACAGCGCGCGGGACACGTTCCGGATGCTTTTGGAGCGCGGCGTCCATATCGAGCCCAAACCGTTTTCGATCGGGTTTCGCATCGAGCATCCGCAGGCGCTGATCGACCGCTGCCGCTTCGGTCCGCAGGCGGGGCACCCGCTCCTCGGCGCCGCCGACTACAAGCTGGTCCACCACTGCCGCAACGGCCGCTCGGTCTACAGCTTCTGCATGTGCCCGGGCGGCACCGTGGTGAATGCGGCGTCCGAGCCCGGGCGGGTGGTGACGAACGGGATGAGTCAATATTCGCGCGACGAGAGGAACGCCAACAGCGGCATCGTCGTCGGCATCACGCCGGAGGATTATCCCGGCGGCCCGCTCGCGGGCATCGATTTTCAGCGCCGCTGGGAAGAGCGCGCCTTCGAGCTGGGAGGAGGCACGTATGAAGCCCCCGGCCAGCTCGTCGGCGACTTTCTGGCGAATCGGCCGTCGACGGCGTTCGGATCGGTCCTCCCCTCGTACCTGCCCGGCGTGCGTCTGGGCGATCTGAGCACGAGCCTGCCGGAGTACGCGATCGCGGCGATCCGCGAAGCGCTCCCCGCCTTCGACCGGCAGATCAAGGGGTTTGCGATGAACGACGCCGTGCTGACCGGCGTCGAAACGCGCACCTCGTCGCCGCTCCGCATCAAGCGCAGGGACGATTTCCAGAGCCTCGACACGGAAGGCCTGTATCCCGCCGGCGAAGGGGCCGGATATGCCGGCGGCATCCTCTCCGCGGGCGTCGACGGCATCAAGGTGGCCGAGGCGGTGGCGCTGAGCCTCGCTTGACACCCTCCGCCCCCTGGGATAGAGAGAGGGCCTCCATGCTCAGAGTCGCCCGCCAGCTTTTCCGTTTCCGCGGCCTCCTCGGCACTCTGACCGCCCGCGAGCTCAAGGCGCGCTACCGCGGCTCGGTGCTCGGGTTCCTCTGGTCGCTGGCCAATCCGCTCCTCCTCCTTGCCGTCTACAGCTTCGTCTTCGGCGTCCTCTTCAAGCCGGCGCGCAGCCAGGGGATCGGCGAGGGGCCGTACGCGCTGTTCATCGTCAGCGGTCTCTTCCCCTGGATCTGGCTGTCGGCGTCGACCCTCGAAGGCTCGATGTCGCTGATCGCCAACTCGGGGCTGATCCGCAAGGCGGTCTTTCCGGCCGAGCTGCTGCCGATGGTGGTGGTGCTTTCGAACCTGGTTCACCTGCTGCTCGCCATGCCGGTGGTGCTGGGGGCGCTGGTGACGAGCTGGGTGATCACGCATCGCGCGGTCGGCGGGGCGCCGGTGGTGATGCTGCCGCTCGTCATCCTCCTCCAGCTCCCGATGATCGCCGGGCTGGCGCTGGGGGCGTCCGCCCTCACGGTCCATTTCAAGGACGTGCGCGACCTGCTGGCGAATCTGCTGACGCTGATGTTCTTCCTCACGCCGATCCTCTATCACCTCGACTTTTTCGCCGGGCAGTACCGGCTCATGGCCTGGGTGGTGCGGCTCAATCCGTTCACCCCGTTCACGCTGGCCTACCAGGACGTGCTCTTCTTCGGCCAGGCGCCGCCGACGCTCCTCTGGGTGCAGATGGGGATGGTCAGCGTGGTCTTCTGGACGGCGGGCTCCTGGCTGTTCGACCGCCTGCGCGAGACGCTCGTGGAGGCGGCATGAGCGAGGTTGATTTGGGAAAAGCGTTGGAAAAAGCGTCGGGAAAAGCGGAGGCAACCGGCGAGGCGATCCGCGTCGAGGGGCTGGAGAAGCTCTATCGCCGCACCCTGCCGGGCGACCGCCTGCGCACTCTCAAAAGCGCGCTCATGGATGGCTCGCTGACCGGCAATCTGCGCAAGGACGAGGCGATCTCCGCCCTCTCCGGAATCGATTTCAGTGTGGAGAAGGGCGAGGCGTTCGGGGTGATCGGGGGCAACGGCTCGGGCAAGTCGACTCTTTTGAAGCTGCTCGCCGGGATGCTGCGGCCGTCGGCCGGACGGATCACGGTAGCCGGGCGCGTCGCCGCGATGATCGAGCTGGGCGCCGGCTTCCATCCCGAGATCTCGGGGCGCGAGAACGTCTTCATCAACGGCGCCGTGCTCGGTCTGTCGAAGCGCGAGATCGGCCGCAAGTACGCGGAGATCGTGGAGTTCTCCGGCCTCGGCGACTTCATGGAGGAGCCGGTCAAGAACTACTCCTCCGGGATGTACGTCCGCCTCGGCTTCGCGGTGGCCATCCACACCGACCCTGACGTGCTGCTCGTCGACGAGGTGCTGGCGGTGGGCGACGAAGCCTTCGCGCACCGCTGCATCCGGCGCATCGAGGAGTTCCTCTCCTCCGGCCGGACGCTCCTCCTGGTCAGTCATTCGCTCGACCTCGTCTCCGGTCTCTGCGACCGCGTGCTCTGGCTGGAGAACGGCCGCCAGCGCCTGATCGCGCCGCCGCGGCGGGCGATCGACGCCTACCGCCAGGCGGTCGCCGAGCGGGAGGCGGAGGAGCACCAGGCGGCCAAAAACCAGCGAGACGCCCAACGCGACGCCAAAGCCGAAGGGGCTGCCGTGGCCGCTCCGCGCGGCACGCAGGCTTCTCCCGAGACCAACGACCGTTGGGGATCGCGGGCGGCGGAGATCACCTCGATCCGGCTGCTCGACGCCGCGGGCGCCGAGCACTACCACCTGGCCTCGGGCGAGACGGCGCAATTCGAGATCCAGGCGCGCGCGGCGGCGCCTCTCGACGACTTCGTGTTCGGGGTCGCCATTTCGACCCCGCGCGGCGTCGAGGTGTGGGGGACGAACACGGACCTCGAAGGCTACGTTCCCGAGTCGTTCGACGGCGAGGCCACGGTCCGCCTGACCTGCCCGGGGCTGCGCCTGGCGCCCGGCGAGTACGTGGTGGACGTCGCCGTGCACGCCCGCGACGGCGCGCCCTATGACTACCGCCGCCGCGCGCTGACCTTCACGGTGACCGCGAAGAACGGCGGTGTGGGCGTGTATTTTCCCGAGCACCGCTGGGAGGTCACGGGTGGCGTGCGCTGGGAAGAGGAGAGCTGATGGAAGGAACGAGATGGGAGTGACGAGCCTCCACGATCTGGCCCGCCGCATGGCCGCCCAGGCCATCGCCGCGGTGGACCCCGAGCGTCTGGTGCGCGACGAGCTGCAACGGCGCATGGCTCTGGGCACGCGCTTCGAGGCGGTCCTGGCGGTGGGCAAGGCGGCGGCGGGGCTGGCGCGCGGCACGCGCTCGATCTTCGCCCACTCGCCCCGCCGCCTCCTGATCCGTGCCCATTCCAGCCCGGCCCTCCTGGACCCGGGCTGGGAGCAGATGAGCGGCGGCCATCCCTTCCCCGACCGGCAGAGCCTCGCCGCCGGCGTCCGTCTCTATGAATGGCTGTCGCAGATCCATCCCGCCCACACTCTCCTCGCCCTGATCTCCGGCGGCGGCTCGGCCTGCGTCGAGCTCCCGGCGGCCGGACTGACCGTGGACGACCTCGCCGCGACGCAGCGGGCGCTCCTCCGCGTCGGACTGCCGATCGACCGCATCAATACCGTGCGCAAGCACCTCTCGGCCCTGAAGGGCGGCGGTGCTCTGGTGTCGACTCCCGGCCGCGTCGTGACGCTCATCCTTTCCGACGTGCCGGGCGACGATCCCTCGACCATCGCGTCGGGCCTGTTCGCAGCCGATCCGACGACCTATGAGGACGCGTTGGCCGCGCTGTCTACGCTGGCCGGCCTGGGAAACCTCGCCGTGCTGAAAGCCGTCCGCCGCCACCTCGAAGCGGGAGCGCGCGGTGAGATTCCCGAGACCGTGAAGCCCGGCGATCCGGCGCTGGAGCGGGTGGAGAACACAGTGATCGGCAATGCGGCGACCGCGGTGGCCGCGGTGGCCGGCGAGGCCCGCCGGCAGGGGCTGTTGACACTGGAAGGGAACCTCGGCGGCGAGGCGGCGGCGGCCGGGCGGGAGCTGGTGGCCCGCGGCCGGGCTCTCGAAGGCGAGCGCGTCGCCCTGGTGTGGGGCGGCGAGACGACCGTGGCGCTCGCCCAGGGAGGCACCGGGCGCGGCGGGCGCAACGGCGAGCTGGCGCTCGCGGCGGCGGGCGCGCTGCGGGAAAGAACGTCGGAAGGAAAAGCGGAGGGACCGCGGGAAGTCGTGCTCGCCCTGGCCACCGACGGCGAGGACGGCGCCACCCGCACGGCCGGCGCCCTGGTCGACGGCGGCGCCTGGGGGGCGATGCTCCGCGCCGGCATCGATCCGGCGGCGGCGCTCGCCCGCCACGACTCCCTCCCCGCCCTCACCGCCGTGCCGGACGCTCTTCTCCACACCGGCACCACCGGCACCAACGTCGGCGATCTGGCGATCTATCTGCGGGGCTAGCTTGGGATACGATCGGATCGACAGCAAGGAGGTCCTGATGGAAGAGGCCCCGAACCCGGGACTCAACGTGAAGATCGACGACGAGGAGCTCAAAGGCCGCTACTCCAACCTGCTCCGCATCACGCACACCCGCGAGGAGTTCATCCTCGACTTCATCAACCTGGTGCCGCCGCAGGGCATCGTCACCTCCCGCATCGTGACCAGTCCCGGTCATCTCAAGCGAATCATCCGCGCGCTGGCTGCCAATCTGGAGCGCTACGAGCAGCTCTTCGGAGCCATCCAGGAAGCACCCGATCCGGCCGGAGACGGCAGCGTCCACTGAGGCCCCCGAGATGACCTTGCGGGTCCGCGCGATCACGTGGTGGGCCGTCCTGCCACTCCTGTCGTGTCTCGCCCTGGGCTGCCGCACCGGGGGCGACCGTCCGCCGTCGGCCGGCGCGGGAGGCCTGACCGAGGGGCCGACGCGGTGGCTGATGCTGCCCGAGGAGAAGCATGAGGCGGACCGCCTGCGCACCAGCCGCGAGGCGGTGGACTTCGTCGAGAAGTTCTGGCAGCGCCGCGACCCCACCCCGGAGGCGCCGGGCAATGAATTCTCGAAGACCTTCTACCTGCGTGTCGAAGCCGCCGACCACCTCTACGCGGAAGGCGGCGTGCGCGGCAGCCTCACCGACCGCGGCCGGGCGCTGATCCTCCTCGGACCGCCGCCGATCCTGCGCTACAGCCAGCGCCGCTCTCCCACCTTCGAGCCCGGCAAGCCGAGCGCGCGGCCGGCCATCCAGACGCGCAATCTGGTCCTGGAGATCTGGGCCTACCCGGTGCGCGACCTGCCGCCGGCCTACGTCCAGCATTTCGGAGACGCCGATCTTCCCGAAGAGATCATCCTGACGTTCCGTGTCGGCAGCCGCCGCACCGAGCTGATCGAGGGGGACCGCTACCTGGAGATCGCGGCGGAAGCCTCGGTGCGCCGGTAGGCCAGCCAGCGCGCCAGGAACGGCAGGGCCAGGAGCCCGAGGACGACGGCGAACCAGAGCGTGGCGCCGCGGACGACCAGGGTGACGAGGTTGGCGTCCGCCGTGCCCAGACCCTGGGCGTGCAGGAGGGCCGCCATGGAGCCTTCGGTGGCGCCGAGGCCGCCGGGGAGCATGGAGAGCGAGCCGACGACGGTGGCGCCGGTGTAGTTGAAGAGCGCCGCGAGGAGGCTCGCCCGCGGCGCGTATTCGCGCACCACGAGCCAGAAGCCCACCCCCTCGGCTCCCCAGGCCACCGCCGAGAGCACCAGCGCGCCGGCGAGCAGGCCCGGCGACAGCAGGCTGCGCAGATTGTCGAAGAGGTCGATCAGGAGCGGCACGCGCGGCCCCACGACCGGCAGCTTCGCCAGGAGGAGGAAGAGGAGATCGGCGCCGCGTTTCCAGGTCAGCAGGAGGACGACCGCGGCCACCGCGGCGAACAAAAGCGCGGCGAGCCAGCCGCCGTTCGGGAACGCCAGCGCGCCGGCGCCGATGAGCAGCAGCACGCCGAGCAGGTCCGTCACCCGCTCGGCGAGCACCGCCGGCACCACCCGCAACGCCGGACCGCCACCCAGCTCGCGCACCAGCCATCCCTTCCCCAGCTCGCCCGCCTTGCCCGGCGTCACCGAAAGCAGAAAGCCGGCGAGGAAGACCGCCAGGCTCCTGCCGCGCGCCAGCGGCACCTCCAGCTTGCGCAGGTAGGCCTCCCAGCGCACGAAGCGCAGGGCGTAGTTGAGCAGCGAGAGGCCGAGCACCCAGGGGAGGAGCCGGAGGTCGAAACGGTGGAAGCTGTCGAGGAGCTGGCGCGGCTTCGCGGTGAGCACCAGGCCGAGGACCACGAGCGTGCCGAGGACCAGCGGCACGAGGAGCCGCCGGCCGAGCTTCTCGAGGCCTGGGCCGCCGTCTTCCGGAGGTAAAGGGGAGCTGTCAGGAATCGGCGCCATGAGGCCGGCGAGTATAGCTGTCCCGGCGCTGTTAGGATTCCTTCTGGAATCCGATGACTCGCCCCTCTCTCCGGCTCGTCGACTGGCTCTGCCTGGCCGCCCTGGTGGCCCTCGCCGCGGCGTGGGCGTCGCGGCCTCTGTCGCACGACGATCTCTTCGGCCACCTGCGCGCCGGCGAGTGGATGGCGGCGCACCGTACGGTGCCGATGACGGACCCGTTCTCGTTCACCCGGCCGGGAGCACGCTGGGTCACGCACGAGTGGGCCTTCTCGCTGCTCGCCTGGGCGGTCTGGCTCGCCGCCGGCTACCCCGGACTGATCGTGACCCGGGTCCTGCTCGTGCTGGCGATCGGCGCGGTGGTCGCGTGGCGGATGCAGGCGGAGGCGGAACCGGAGGTGCCGCGTTCCGTTCCCTGGATCGCGGCGCTCCTGGGGCTCGGCCTCTGGGCGCTGGCGGCCGAGCTGATCCTCCGCGCGGCGCTGGTCTCCGAGCTGTTCCTGGCCCTGACGTTGGTCTTCCTGACGCGGTTTCGTCAGACCGGCCAACGGCGGTTTCCGGCCGCGATCATCGTCCTCTTCTTCCTCTGGGGGAACCTGCACTCCGGCGTCATCTTCGGCCTCTTCGTCCTCGGCCTCTGCGCTCTCGAAGGAGCGTTCCGGGAGCGGCGGCCGAAGCCGTATCTGCTGACCCTGGGCGCGGCGGCGCTGGCGTCGCTGATCAATCCGAACGGGATCGAGGTCTGGCTGTATCCGTTCAAGCTGAGCCGCATCCTCTTCGCCAGCGGCATCGCCTGGGACCTCGGGCACTTCGCGGCGACCGATCCGCGGACCAACACGGCGTTCCTGATCCTCGCCGTCCTTCTCCTCGCCGGTCTGCTGCCGTTGCGGAAGCTGCGCGAGCTGTCGGTCGCCGAGGGAGTGGCGATCGCCACCTTCCTGGCGCTCTCGTTCCGCTCGCCGCGCTTCCTCTTCCACTTCGCCATCCTGGCGCTGCCGGTCCTCTACCGCCTGCACGTCGGCCGCCCGCTACGCGACTGGACCCCGGCCATGCGGCGGATCGCCGCCGCGGCGACCGTCCTCGTCCTGGCGCTCACCGCGGCCACCGCCTGGCTCAGCCATCCGCGGCGGCTGATCAACCCGCAGCTCCCGGAGGGTGCGGTCCGCTTCCTGGAGGCGAACGCCATCCACGGGCGCCTCTTCCATCATCAGAACTTCGGCGGCTTCCTGCTCTGGCGGACGCACCAGCCGGTCTTCTGGGACGGGCGGAACGACGTCTTCGCCTCTCTCGTCCAGGAGGTCACCACGACGCCGTTCCCCACCATCGCCGAGCGCTACGGCATCGACGAGCTCCTGATCACCGAGCACGAGCTGCCGGGGATTCAGCCGGAGATCCCGGAGCGCTGGGGGCTGGTCTACTGGGACGACGACAGCGCTCTCTACCTGCGCCGCGACGGCCGCTTCGGACCGCTCCTGGACCGCCTCGAGCTGCGCCTTTTCCCCGGCTTCGGCGGCCGGCCGGGCCTCGAAGCCCTGGCGCGCAATCCACCGCTCGCCACCGCCGCCCGCGCCGAGCTCGGCCGCCTTCTCGCCGTCAACCCCGAGAACCAGCGCGCGCTCTACTTCGGCGGCGTCATCAGCCTCTACCAGGGAGACCTGCAACGGGCCGATGGCGAGCTGCGCGCGGCGCTGGCGGTCCGGCCGAACGAGCAGGTGGAGAAGGCGCTGGCGATCGTGGAGGAGGCTCGGTCGGCGGTGGCGCCGAAAAGCACCTCACCCCCGGCCCCTCTCCCATCTCCCTCCCAAACCCCCGCCGGGAGAGGGGGGAAAGCGGGATAAAGCCGGATAAAGCCAGAGAAAGTGGGATGGGTTCTGTTGTTTGCAAGAACTCTCCCCTCTCCCGGGGATGGGCGGGCGGGAGATGGGAGAGGGGCCGGGGGTGAGGTGTTTTCCGGGCGCCCTCACGTCCGGCTCGGATCGCTCACCCGCCCCAGGAAGACGATGAGCCCGCTGGCATTGTCACGGATGAGGAACAGGAACGGCCGGTCGGCGAGCAACCGCCGCGGTTGCATCATCGCGGCGCCGGCGCGCACGGCATCGATCGACGTGGCGGCGGCCGCTTCCGTGCCTTTTTCATCGACGCGGACGAAGCCCTTGTGGAAGACTTTCGCGATGACCAGACGGTCGGCAGGATGGGGCGGATTGGCGATGCCGGTGAAATCGGCCTTCTGGTGATCGAAGGCGAGCGGCATGCCGAGCGCCTTGAGGTCTTCGCCGAGCGACAGCGACGCGCTGGGATTGACCTCGAATTTCGGGATCCCCACGGCGACGAGCTCCCGTTTGAGCGCGGCCGTCAGCGCGTCGAGCCGCTGCGCATCGAGCGACGCTTCGAGCGCTCCGAGACCGTCGACGGCGTCCGGAACGAGGAGCAGCATCGACAAGCTCTCGCCTTTGTAAGGGATCTCCAGCGCCGTCACGCCGGCCTTCTGCGCGATCCGGAACCCGCCCAGGCTGTGCATGGTCGGCACGTCTTTGGTTTCACTCACGGAGAGATGGAACGGCGCCGGTCTCGTCGATGTGGGCTCGAACGGCATCGCCCAGTCGCCGAGAAAATAGATCGCGTTGACGAGCACCAGCCGTGTCTCGCCGTCGAGGCTGCCGGGTGGAATGAGATCCTTGATGCGATGCTCGGTTTTCTCTTCGACCCAGCCGTTGATGTGACGGCGCGCGGGCTCGGGCGCCGTCTTGAAATCGAGCAGCTCGAGCGGTGCGCCGAACGCGGCGCGGATCTTTTCGAGATAGGCCGGAACGAGCTTGTAGCCCTTCTCGCCGAAGAGCTGATTGGCGATGCGGAAAATCAACGGGCGCGCAGGATCCTGGAGCGAACGGATGAGCGCGCCCGACGTCACCATTACATCGTCCGCCGTGCCCTCCAGATGGAGAACCTTCCGCATCTCCGCCGCCGTCTCCCCCTGGGCGCCGCCCCAGGTCATGGCGAGAGCGGTCGTCAGGCTGGCCGGCGACACCACCAGGTTGCCCGGTGTCCGCCGCAGTCTCTGGTAGAGATCGAAGCCGAACGCGTTGCTGCTCCGGGCGAGCTGCGCCGCCGCAGCCGCCGAGCGCGGATCAACGCTCATGGCCGGAGGCTCCGGAGGAGGCGCTGCGGAACCCGCGGTAGGATGGAGCAGGCTGAAGCCGAGAGCGAGGAGAAGGCAGGGCGCGCAGGTCTTTTTGAGCACCGTCCTACTCTACGCCAATCGCCTCGCCGGGCGCCATGCGCGGCCTACTTCCGCCGGCGGCAGCGGGAGCCCCTAGATCCAGGCGCCGGACGCGGCTTTCGACTGGGGCGAGCGCTCGATCTGCAAGGCCCCGACCTGGCGCAGCATGCCGAGCACGTCCCATTGATTCCAGGTTTCGGCGATTCTGCCGCGGTCGATCCGGTCGATCCGGATGCCCTCGATACTGACGAAACGGTGGCTCGCCTCGATGCCCATCAGGCGATTGCCGTGCGTGCCTTCGAGCTTCCAGCGGGTGGCCACGCGGTCGCCGTCGGCAACCTGATCGATCACGGTCACGCGCAGATCGGGAAAGGCGAAGCGGAAGGCGCGCAGGAAGCGGTGCACAGGGGCGGGGCCGCGCTCTCCGGAGAGGTCGAAGCCTTCCAATCCATGATCGACTGCGTCGGGAGCCAGCAACATCTCGAGGAGGTCGAGCTGTCCTTCGTTGAAAACCTTCTCGACCAGGGACCGGCAAAGGAGTTGGTAAATGCCTGCTTTGGACACCATCATGGTGGCTCTCCCTATCTAAGCTCGAAAGAGAGCTCTCTGCAATGGGTTTGCCACCCGCCGGCCACGGGGAGGCCGGCGCGGCAACAGGGCGGGAGCGTCTATTTCTTCTAACAGAGGTGTCCTCGGAAGTGGTCAGGACCTCAGTGGGCCGCCCCACTCTGTCTCACCCCTTGAGCATCGTGCTGATTTCCCGGAAGCTCACGGCGTCGGCCGCGAATGTGAACGTTCCTGTCTCGCGCATTTCGCGGGCGGCGCGCAGAAAGGCGCCGAGGGCGGCGCGGGAGAGGGCGCTGCCGACGCTGACGCGCTTGACGCCGATCTGTGAAAGCTCGGCGAGGCTCAGCTCCACGCCTTGTAATCCCATGACCACATTCACCGGGCGGTCGACCGAGCGGACGATGGAGACGATGTCTTCCTTGCTCGTGAGGCCGGGCGCGTAGAGGACGTCCGCGCCCGCCTCCTGGTAGGCCTGGAGCCTCTTGATCGTGTCGGCGAGGTCCGGGCGCCCGCAGAGGTAATTCTCCGCGCGGGCGGTCAGGATGAATGGACAGGGAAGCGCGCGCGCCGCCTCGACCGCGGCACGGACGCGCTCGACGGCCGGCTCGTGATCATAGATGGGGTGATCCGCGCGCGCCGTCGAGTCCTCGATCGAGCCACCCGCAAGCCCGGCGTCTCCTGCGAGGCGGATGGTCTCGGCGACCGTCTCGGGATCATCGCCGAAGCCGTTCTCCAGATCCGCGCTCACGGGGAGGTCCGTGGCTGCGACGATCGCCCGCACGTGCTCCATCATCTGCTCGCGGCCGATCGTGTTGTCCCGCTGGCCGACGGAGAACGCATACCCGGCGCTCGTCGTCGCCAGGGCCTCGAAGCCGAGGGAAGCGAGAATCCGCGCCGTGCCGACGTCCCAGGGATTCGGGATGATGAAGGCGCTCTGCCGCTCATGGAGAGCGCGAAACGCCGCCGCTTTTTCCGCTTGATTTCGCATCCTGGCCCCCTTCGCCGCCGAATGGCAGCTTTTCTCGATTCTATCCCGGCGCGGACGGCCATCAGGAGCACCGGCACAAGGGCGAAAGCCGCCGGCCGGCTCTACCCTGGTCACTCCGCCTCGGGCAATTTGGCCGTGCTCCGCGGCACCACCGCCCCGATCTCGCCTGGAGTGGTACGCTACCGCCCGTGCTGAAGCGACTCCTCTGCCTCGTTCTGCTCCTCGCCGCCGCCGTTCCTGGCAGCGCCGCCGACCGGGTCACTCTGGCCACCAACTGGAAAGCCGAGGCCGAGCACGGCGGCTTCTATCAGGCCATCGCGACGGGCATCTACAAGCGCTACGGCCTGGACGTCACCTTGCGCATGGGCGGGCCGCAGGTCAACAATCCCCAGCTCCTCGCTGCCGGAGTGGTCGACTTCAACGTCGGCGCCAGCTCCTTCGCCGCTCTCAACTACGTCAAGGCGAAGGTCCCCATGGTCACCGTGGCGGCGATCTTTCAGAAGGACCCGCAGGTTTTGCTGGCGCATCCGGGCCAGGGGCACGACACTCTGGAGGCGCTCAAGGGGAAGCCGATTCTGATCGCGCCGCCCGCGCGGCTGACGTTCTGGAGCTTCCTCAAGATCCGCTATGGCTATACAGACGACCAGATCCGGGTCTACAGCTTCAACATGGCCCCGTTCCTGGCGGACAAGAAAGCCATCCAGGAGGGCTACCTCACCAGCGAGCCGTTCACCTTGCAGAAGGCCGGGGTGAAGCCGGTCGTCCTCCTGCTCGCCGATCACGGTTTCGACAGCTACTCGACGACGATCGAATGCGCCTGGAAGCTGGTGCGAGAGCATCCCGATCTCGTGCGCCGCTTCGTCGACGCGAGCATCGAGGGGTGGTCCAGCTATCTCTACGGCGACCCCGGACCGGCGAACGCGCTGATCAAGAAGGACAATCCGGAGATGACGGACGACCTGCTCGCCTATGGCCGCGAGGCCATGAAGAAGCACGGCGTGGTCGACTCCGGCGATGCTCTGAAGCTCGGCATCGGCGCGATGACCGACGCGCGCTGGAAGGCCTTCGCGGCCGACATGATCCGGGCCGGGCTCTATCCCGCCAATCTCGATCTGTCCAAGGCCTACACGCTGCAGTTCGTCAATCGCAAGGTTGGAATGCAGACCCGTGCTCCTTCCCGGCCCTGATTCCGAGCCGACCGATCCGATCATCCGCCTGCGCGGAGTCGAGCAGCGGTTCGCCGGCGGCGTCACTGCGCTCTCCGGACTGGACCTCGACGTCCGTCCCGGCGAGTGGCTCAGCCTGCTCGGACCCTCGGGCTGCGGCAAGAGCACGGCGCTACGGCTGATCGCCGGCTTGGCGCGGCCGACGGCGGGGAGCGTCGAGCGGCGGTTGCCGGGGACGAATGACATTGGCGACATTGGCTTTGTGTTCCAGGAGCCGACTCTGATGCCGTGGGCGACGGTCGAGGGCAACATCGCCTTGCCGTTGCAGATCCTCGGCGTCTCCCGAACCGAGATCCGCGCTCGCGTCACGGAGCTGATCGAGCGGGTGGGGCTCGGCGGGTTCGAGCGTGCCCGGCCGCGCGAGCTGTCGGGCGGGATGAAGATGCGGGTGTCGATCGCCCGCGCTTTGGCGGCCTCGCCGCGGCTCCTTTTGCTCGACGAGCCGTTCGCGGCGCTCGACGAGATCACCCGGGCGCGGCTCAATGACGATCTGCTCGGTCTCTGGCAGGCGCAGGGCTTCACCGTGGTCTTCGTGACTCACAGCGTCTGGGAATCGGTCTATCTCTCCACCCGCATCGCCGTCTTCTCCAATCGGCCGGGCCGGGTGGTGGCGGAGGTGGTGGTCGATGCACCGGCTCCGCGTGGAGCGGAATTCCGGGAGTCCGCGGTCTACCTGAGCACCTGCCGGCAGGTCTCGGAAAAGCTGGCGGAGGCGATGCGATGAGCCCGCCGCCCCGATCCCATCGCTGGCTCGCCGCCCTCGCGCCGCCGCTCGCGCCCCTCGCGGCCATCCTCCTCTTCCTGGCGGCCTGGGAGGGACTGGTGCGCTGGCGGCAGATTCCGGAGTACGTCCTGCCCGGACCGCTGCGGATCGCCGCGGCGCTCGGCGAGAGCTGGCCGACACTCTTTTCGTCTCTCCTCTTCACCCTCACGGTCACCGGCGAAGCCCTCCTCGCCGCGGTCGTCCTGGGCGGCGGCCTGGCGGTGCTCCTGGCGCAATCCCGCTGGATCGAGCGGAGCTTCTACCCGCTCGCGGTGGTCCTCCAGGTCACGCCGATCGTGGCGATCGCGCCGCTGCTCCTGATCTGGATTCACGACGTCCGGCTCGCTCTCGTCGTCTGCGCCGGCATCGTCGCCTTTTTCCCGATGGTCGCCAACACCACCCTCGGGCTCAACAGCGCCGACCACAATCTCCTCGACCTGCTGGGCCTCTACGGCGCCTCCCGCTGGCAGGTCTTCCGGCGCGTGCGCCTGCCGAGCGCTCTGCCCTATTTCCTGGGCGGCCTGCGGATCAGCGGCGGGCTCGCCCTGATCGGAGCCGTGGTGGCGGAGCTCGTGGCGGGGAGCGGCGGGACGGAATCCGGCCTGGCCTATCGCATTCTGGAAGCCGGTTACACCCTGGAGATCCCGCGGATGTTCGCGGCGCTGGCTCTTCTCTCCGCCACCGGCGTGCTCCTCTGGGCCGCGCTCTCCGGCCTCTCCTGGCTCCTCCTGCACCGCTGGCACGAGAGCGCGGTGCGGCGGGAGGGGTGAGGAAATATCCGCAGAGACCTCTGAGCTCTTCTTAACCGTGCGTCCCCCACCAACACCCACGCCGCCCATACCTGGGCGGGGTCACCCCGCTCGCGCGAGCGGCGGCCCGCTTCGGTGAGCGCTTGGACGGCCAGATCGCCTCGATCGCCTCGTCCCAGGGCTGCGCGCTCACCACCCGTAACGTGAGGGACTTCGTCGACTGCGGCGTGGGGTCGTCAACCCCTTCGAGCCGGCCTGACCCCCGCAACGGCTTCGACAACGCCGCAGCCGGCATGATGCAGGCCACGCTCTTATCTTTCTTTATCGATGTCTTGACGACTCGCTGGCCCTCACCTACAATACCCCATCAAGAGATCTCGTCGCCGAAGGGACCAATGAGACTCGTGCGCCCCTTCCTGTACGGCAGGCCTTGTTCCTGCGTCCGGTGAGCGACGCCTTTTCTTTGCTCCTCGCAGTTTCGATCAACGGCTTCGCCCCGCGACACCGGAAAGTCGCCGGGCCTTTGTGAGCGGAGGCACTGACCAATGTCGATAATTGCTGGCGTCCTAAAGGTAGCTACGAATGTCAAAACAGTTATCCCCAACGGCTTGAACTTGTACGTAGTCTCCAGCAGCGACAATTGCATATACCAGGTCACTTCAAATGGACAGGCTGCAGGTAAAGTTGGAGCTCCAGGCCTGCAGTTTGTCGCGAATAGCTCTAATCTATATGGAGTCTCTCCAGATGGCACTCAGGTCTGGCAGTACGTACAGGCACAGCAGTGGAAGAAGCTCTATGCGACGACCGACACTCTAACCATTCAGCAGATTCTCGCCGATTCAAAGAATGTTTACGCAGTGCTCTCCGACAATAACATCTACAATATATCATCAGGCCAAGCGGTCTCAATTGGCGGGCCGGGGTCGGGCAGCACATACCTGAACAATAGCCTGCGTTTGTATGGTCTACCGCCTGGAAATGGCAACGTCCAGAGATATATGAGCTCAAAGTGGGGGACCATAATTTCCCCGAGCGGCAGCGATACATCGTTCAACAGCGTCTACGCCGCAGGGTCTGCGGTGGCCGCCTTAGGGAACAGCACCGGACTGATCTACTTTTTCAGCGATCTCCTGCAGTCTTCCTCTACTATTGCGCCGTATACCAATGCTTCCATCTACTCTATTTACTCTGGTGGAATGTTTGCTTATCAAGCAGAAACAGGTGCCTTGGCCTACGCAACCATCTTAGAACCATGGGAGGAGGTGATCCAAAATCTGGCGGATGAAGGCGTGTCCTCGCTCACGACACTCATTCCGTCTGCCACCTACGCCGCATCTTCTAGGCCAGTTCTCAAAGGGCTCACTCTTTATGGACTCGCAACGGGCGGCACTCTTTACTCGCTTGCAACCGTCACTTTGCTATGATTGGAAAGTCCGCAGGGCCGGAGAGAGGTGGTCTGCTGGGCGTCCCCCCCAGCGATTTCTCGGCATGGGTGGAGAAGCGGCCTGGCGCTCATCGGAGCCGTGGTGGCGGAGCTGGTGGCGGGGAGCGGCGGCACCAAATCCGGCTTGGCCTATCGCATCCTGGAAGCGGGTTACACCCTGGAGATCCCCCGGATGTTCGCCGCGCTGGCCCTCCTCTCCGCCGCCGTGCTCCTCTGGGCCGCACTCTCCGGCCTCTCCTGGCTCCTCCTGCACCGCTGGCACGAGAGCGCGGTGCGGCGGGAGGGGTGAATAACACTCAACCAACCACCGCAAACCTCTCCCGCCCCTCTCGGTCAAGGCGCTCTATCGTCTCCTCGGTCCATTCCAGGACACCCCATCGGGTGGGCGTGAAGCGGCCGTCTTCCATGCGGCCATAGGTCGGAAAGTGGATGGGGTCCGGGAATTCCGGAGCGTGCTCCCAGGCAAACTCTCGATAGGCCCGCAGAACCCGATCGTTCTTCACGTCATAGAGACCATAGGCCCTACGCGCCTGCTGGAGCTTCGCATAGCAGGCCCAACTGGCGATCTCCAGAGGCATTGCCGTCTCATAGGCACCGGGCCGGTACGTGTAGGTGTTGAAATCCATCAGAGGATGCTCGGGATCCAGGGCGTAGGAAGATCCGTCATCTCGGACGGCCATCTCGAACGGAAGCTCCTCGCCGGGCCGGCGGTGCGTGCCGCGGCCCATCATCACCAGATTGCCAGATCCGTCGGTGATCACAAAGTAGACCGAGCGCCGATGGAAGATGTCATCGATCTCCCAGGAGAAGCCCACGTAGCCGAACTGAGCCGCCCGCTCTGCATAGTACGTACGAAGCGACCGCGTCAGCTCCTCCGTCTCAGGAGTCACCGGCACACAACAGCACACCAATCCGTTCTTCGAGTCGAGAATGAACGGAAAATCCTCGAAGCGCATCTGGCATCCTCCTTCCTGCATCCGCTAATAAGATGCCATCTTCAGCGGATTGTTTAGGAGGAGCCACGACCGGACTCTATCGACCAAGGGCAGGTAACGGCAATGGTCCCCCCCAGGACGCGGTAGAATGAACCGGCCCGCCCCCCTCACCTCACGTCCTCCCCGCGGTACCGTGGTACCAACACTGAAATAGGACACGACCACTGGAGTCGGAGCGACGGCGACTGCGGTCGGAACGGAAGCGGCTGGAGTCGGAACGACGACGACTGGAGTCGGAACGGAAACGACTGGAGTCGGAGCGACGGCGACTGGAGTGGGAATGGAAACGACTGGAGTCGGAGCGACGGCGACTGCAGTCGGAATGGAAACGGCTGGAGTCGGAGCGACGGCGACTGCAGTGGGAATGGGGAAACGACTGGAGTCGGAGCGACGGCGACCGCAGGCGGAACGGAAACGACTGGCGTCGGAGCGACGGCGACGGCAGTCGGAATGGAAACGACTGGCGTCGGAACGACGGCGACGGCAGTCGGAATGGAAACGACTGGCGTCAGAGCGACGGCGACCCCAGGGTCGGCTCCTCGCCCCGCGGTCAACTCCCACCTATCGCCCTCTGCGATTGCGTTGAGGCGCGTCCGAAAGCCGCGCTGCCTCGAACTTTCCAGACACCTTCTTACCGTGCGTCCCCCACCAGCACCCACGCCGCCCAGACCTGGGCTGGGTGCGTCTATCCGCATCCCTGGTGTCGTCTCCACACCATGACAAGTCTTTCATCCTCAAGCTTGCAGAAACCTATCATCCAGCCCGCCAATTCAGTGACTCAGCTCGCGAGTGCGGCCACTCATCTCACCAGTTGCGTCACCCGTGAGAGCGAGCTCTCACCGCGCCACGAGATCAGCCAT
>Ga0307506_10000083_pt1 | contig 39013 bp, 36 predicted proteins | sample 25_S_MG_FD_202175 | JGI IMG/M metagenome (GOLD analysis project Ga0307506, IMG submission 202175) | Soil microbial communities from Populus trichocarpa stands in riparian zone in the Pacific Northwest, United States - 25_S | ecosystem: Environmental > Terrestrial > Soil > Riparian zone > Trees... | reverse complement strand
CACCCTGCGCTCGCTCCGAGACAAAGCCCTCTCGGATTGATAGACCCCTCCGAGGCAGGCGATTATGAACTTGAACAACGACTCAAGGAACTTTGACGGGACCCTGGACTGAAGAGGCGTTCCTCGAATTTCTGCGTGTTCCCCACAATCGCTACGTAGCCTGGCGGGCACTGCTGACGAGAATTCGGACTCCCCGGGCCTACCAGGCCCTGCTGAACATGTTCCGCGACCTCCGCGAGGCCGACTATGGGCTGGCTCAGTTGACCGCGATCAACCTGTTGGAGCTCGAAGAGACTCGCAAGCAGATGGCCGCACTGCTATGGGAAGACTTTGGCCGCGAGACGGACCGCTGGAGCCTGATCAACTACGCTGGGCCTGCTCTTGAGCACTTGGCCTGCCTCGAAACGGCGGAGGTCCGAAACACCCTCCTTCAGGTCGCATTGAGGGACGATCGTTATTCCGGCGAGCACGAGGCGCGTCTCTCCGCGATCGATGGTGTTGCGAGATTCAATCCGCAACGCGCGTTCGATGCAGCCAGACGACTCATGCTTGCGCAATTCCCGCTCCGCGAGAAGTGTCCGGAGCGCCTCCTCCGGTACAACGCCGAAGAAGCCTTGCCGGTTTTCGAAGGAGTCCTGAAGGAGGGTGACGACTTCCTGCTCCTGGCGGCCATCGGAGAAGCTCTCGATCGCGCAGGACTGGCTTCCCCAATGCAGGGCTGGATCCGGAGCCCGAGCTTGGACCTGGCTCGAGGAGCTTGCTTCGCCGCCGAGGCTATGCGCTGGACCGAGGATTTGGACCAGGCGCTCGTGGACCGCATTCGGGACACGGACGGGGATGTCCGAGAGGCGGCAAAGGACGCCTTGGAGGCGATACGGAGGTACCGGAAGGTCGAGCCCCTCATCTCTGCATTGCGCAGTGAAAGAGATTCAGCTCGCCTCTGGGCACTGGTGGATGCCGCCGTGGAAATTGGCTACCCGGGTGTCGTCTCCGGCTACGGACGGGACCGATGGTTCGGAGAGCTGAACGCGATTGTGCCGCCGTCTCTGCAGCGCCATGCGTTGAAACTGCTGGAGAAGCGCCGGAAGGAGCTCCGCGAAACGCTTCAGAAGAGAAAACCCTGAGCGCCTGACAGCGGCTCAGAAAGCGCCAGCGAGCCCGCGGTCGAAGGTCTTGATCCGGCGCACGTTGCGGCGGTGGCAGCAGGCGAGGTGAATCAGGTCACGCGCGTCGAGAGCGGGGTTCCGGTCGGCCAGGAGCCTTGCAAGCCGCACGTCCTCAGGCTCCAGGCTCCAGACGAGATGGATGGTCGCCTCGGCGAGAGCGAGGGCTGCGTCCAGAGTCTCGAATCGACGGACTGGCAGGTACATGTGGAGCAGCTCCTGAAGAACCTCGGCAGAGGTCACGAGCCGCTCCTCAGAGGCCAGGCTCTCGGCAAAAAAGGCACGAGCCGGCTCTTGGAGCGGATGGCTACGCCCGACCGCATACGCCAGGACATTGGTGTCGACGAAGATCATGAATCGGCAGCCTGGCCACGCTTCGAGCGCTCGATCACCCGAAGATGCTCCTCCCAGTCGGGCTCCCGTCCCTCCTGCCTGGAATCGCAGGAGGCGAAGAAGACGCGCAGGTCATCGGGCGTCTCGAGCTTCAGCCGGGCCGGCCGGTTCTTTAGACGCTCCTTCCCCGCGTCCCGGATCCAGGCGCTCAAGGACATACCTGCACGCTGCGCCTCCTGCACAAAGAGCTCTTTCTCCTCTTCTTCCAGCAGCACTTGAACGCGGATCGTCACGTGAAAGCCTCCCCTTGCTACACACCAGGATTACACACCTCTCTCCACGGGTCAAAGGCCATGCACGCAGAAGAGGGGACGGGAGCTTGCTTCGAGGGGCGGGCAAAAATGCCGTGGCGTCCTGGAGGGCGGCGCCACGGACGGGAGAGAGTCCACCGCCTGCTATGGACCGGTTGAAATTGCTTCTCGATAGCAGCAGGCGGCGGAAGCCAAGGTGGACCGCGTCTCGGGTCCCGCCGGAGAGGCGGTGGCCGCGGGCGGTGAGGTGGTGAAAGCGGTGCTCAGGATGCCGCGGCCGGACGCGGGCTGCAGGGAGCCGCGGAGAGCCGGAATCGCCGGCTCGTCTTTGACCAGGGCTGCTGCGATATCCTGGGGATTATAGAGAAATCCTTGCATAGGCTTACTATGGAGGGCAGCAGGAGACGGTGGTAGCAGGGAATACCCTCACCCATCCTGGGGGATTTCCCTCAGAGACGGCGGGCAGGATGCACTCTATTCTGGACTTACCGTGACAGCCCATCGTCTCTCGCGCGTGGGGGGATTACGGCGATCCAACTCTCAGGAGGACGAGCGCTATGAAAAATTTCTTTGCCGGGTGTCTTCTCGCCCTGGTGGCAGCCATGCCGGCTGCCGGCCAGTCCCTGAACCTCCCTTTGCCGGGCTTGCTCGGCGATCTGACGGTCAGCTTCCAGGACGTGACCGGGCTGAGTCTCCTCAACCTCGGAGTCTCGGTCCAACTGGTCTCCCCTCTCAACCCGGGCCTCCGCGCCCGGCTGCCGGAGACCGTCTCGATCCCCTTCGGCCTTCCGGTGCTGATGCGGATCGAGCCGCTCGCCAGCAGTGACTTCGCCTTCCACGGGGTGGCGACGGTCCAGATCCTCAGCCTCTTCGCGCCAAAATCGTCGCGCATGTACGCCGCTTCCTCGGGCGGCAACTTCGAGGACATCTCCACCTCCAACGTGCAGGTCGCCTCGAGCTACCGCGTGATCGGCACCAAGGGCGGCTTCTCCGAGTTCCTGATCGTCTCCGATCACACCCCCGCGGACGTGGTGCATGCGAAAAAGCTCGATCATCTGGACCAGATCCTCGCCGACAATGCCGGCGTGATCGCCGCCGGGGTGCAAGCCGATCTCGCGGCGCAGCTCGCCGTTCTCCGCGGCCATGTCGAAGGTGGACAGACGGCCGTGGCGATCCAGGACCTGAGCACCTTCCTGGCCACCGTGACGCAGCACAGCGGGACGGACATCCCGGACGTCTGGCGCTCGGCGCGCGACCTGGTCAACGTGGCCGGACAGCTCCGCGCCGCCGGCGAGACCCTGCGCTTCAGTCTCCAGCAGGAGCTCGGCCAGTAGAACGGAGGCACGATGCCGGCACGCCTGACCCTCCATCTCCCCTCCGCTCCGGCGCGCGAGCTGATTTTGCCGGACGGAGGGGAGACAGTGGTCGGCCGCAGCCTCGAATGTGGCGCGGTGATCGACGACGACCGCGTCTCGCGGCGCCACGCCACTCTCGCGCCGGGTCCGGCCGGCTGGACCGTCGCCGACCTCGGCAGCAAGAACGGCACCCTCGTCGACGGCCGGCCGGTCACGGCCGGCCAGCTTCCGGCGCGGAGCTGGCTCAGCTTCGGCGGCCTGATCGCCTATTTCGAGGCGGTCGCGGAATCCGTCGCGGAGCTCCACGAGCAGCAGCGCTGGCGCCGGAACGCGGCGCTCACCGCCCAGCAGGCCCTGGACCCGCGGGCCGGCCTGAGCGGGCTGCTCTCCCAGGTGGTCGGCTCGATGTTGGCGCTGGCGAATGCCGAGCGTGGTTTCCTCCTCCTCGCCGGCGAGGACGGCGAGCTCGAGGTGGCGGCCCGCTCGGGCCTCTCCTGGGACGATCTGCGGGCTCAGGAGTTCAGCGGCAGCGTCGGCGCCGTCGAGCGCGCGCTGGCGAGCGGGCAGGCGGTGGTCAGCGCGGACGCCGCCGCGGACGCCGAGCTGGGAGCGCGCGCCAGTATCGCCGACGGGGGCATCCGCGCCCTCCTCTGCATCCCGATCCGCGAGGGCGGCCAGCCGATCGGCGCCATGTATGCCGACAGCCGCAAGCCGGGAGCGGTGTTCACCGAGCTGGACCTCGAGATCCTCGAAGGGCTGGCGGCCCAGGCGGGGCTCGCTCTCGCCGTCTCCCGTCTCAACGGCGAGCTGCGCGGCCTGGCCGAGCGCATCGAGCGCGAGGCCGGCGCTCCGGCCTCCTGGCAGAAGCTCCGCGCCGCCGATCCGACCCGCTATCCGTTCGGGACGGCGCCATGAGCGCGGAGTCTCCGGCCCGGCGCTCGGAGCTCTCCACGTCCACCTCTCAGATGGTCACGCCGCCGCTGAGCGCGGGGAGCTTGCTCGCCGGGCGCTACCGCATCGAGGAGCTGGTGGGCGTCGGCGGCATGGGCATGGTCTATCGCGCGATGGACGAACGGCTCGGGCTGACCATCGCGGTCAAGGCCCTGCGCCCCGAGACGGCTCTCGGCAGCCAGGGGCTGGAACGCTTCCAGCAGGAGCTCGTCCTGGCGCGCCGGGTGAGCCATCCCAACGTCGTGCGCATTCATGACATCGGGAACGACGGCGCCGTCGTCTTCCTCACCATGGACTTCATGCCCGGCCGTTCGCTGCGCGGGCTGCTCAACGAGGAGCGCCGGCTCGACCCGGAGCGCGCCGCCGGCATCGCCCGCCGGCTCGCTCTCGCCCTGGAGGCGGCCCACCGGGCCGGAGTCGTCCATCGCGATCTCAAACCCGAAAACGTCCTCGTCGACGAGGACGGCGGCTCCCTGCAGGCCGCGATCACCGACTTCGGCGTCGCCCGCTCGCTCGCCGGCTCGAGGCTGACCCTCCCCGGCATCGTCATCGGCACCATCAGCTATCTCTCGCCGGAGCAGGCCGGCGGCGGAGAGGTGGACGGGCGCTCCGATCTCTACGCCCTCGGCCTCCTGCTCTACGAGATGCTGACCGGCGACCTGCCCTTCGCCACGGTGACGAATTCCAGTGACGCCGAGAGGCTCGCCCAGCGCTTGATGGGAGCGAGCCTGCGCTGGGGCAAGGAGCCGGTGCCGCCCGGCCTGCGCGCCGTCGTCCGGAAGCTGCTGGCGCGCGATCCCGCGCGGCGCTATCAGAACGCCGGCGAGGTCGTCGCCGATCTCGACCGGAGCGCCCAGATCCCCGTCCCCCCGAAAAGGCGGTGGCTCGCGCCGGCCACCACCACCATCGCCGCCGCCGGCCTGGCTCTGCTCCTCGCCCTGGGCTGGGTGCTGCGCGACCGCCTCGCCCTCCTGGCCGGAGGCCGTCCAGGCTCCGCCGCGGCGCGGCCCGCCCCGGCGCCGCGGCGGGCCGTGGCCCTCCTCCCCCTGGCCGACGAGACCGGCCGCCCGGATCTCGCCTGGGTCGCTCCCGGCATGCCGGAGATGCTCGCCGAAGCCCTGGCCGAAAGCCCGGAGCTCCGCGTGCTCGACAGCCAGCGGGTCTCCCGCACCCTCTTCGACCTCAAGCTGCCGCGCGGACCGTTGCCCGAGGTCGAGGCGCGGCGGCTGGCCACCCTGCTCGACGCCGACCGTCTGGTCGCCGGCCGCGTGCGCGCCGCCGGAGGCCGGCTGCGCATCGACGTCTCCCTCTTCGCCACCGACCCGCCCGGCCTGCCGGCGGCGACGCTGCACGCCGAGGCGGCGGAGGGCGAAGCCTTCCGCCTCGTCGAGCAGCTCGGCGAGATCCTGCGCCGGCAGCTCGCCGTCTCCCCGGCGGTCGCCGCGCCGGTGACCAGCCGCTCGCCGCAGGCGCTGGCCGACTTCTCCACCGGCGCCGCCAGCCTGGGCCGTGGCGACGCTCTCGCCGCGGTGCCGGCCCTGGAAAGGGCCGTGGCCGCCGATCCGCGCTATTCCGCCGCCTGGGTGCAGCTCGCCCGCGCCCGCCAGGCGCTCGGCCGCGACGAGCCGGCGCGCGACGCGGCGCGCCACGCCGTCGAGACCGCCGGCCCGGGGGAGAGCCGCGCGGCCTACGAGGCGCGGGCGGTCGAGGCGCGCCTCCTCGGCCGCCCGGACCGCGCCCAGGAGATCCTCGGCAAGCTCCTGGCGCGCTATCCCGGCGACGTCGAGGCCGGCCTCGAGCTGGCCGAGGCCTACGGCGAGCAAGGGAGCCTCGACCGCGCCCTCGCCGCTCTCCAGGAGACCGTCCGCCGGGTGCCGCACCATCCGCGCGCCTGGTTCCTGCTCGGCAAGTACTCGATCCTCGCCGGGGATCCCCGCCGCGCCGTCGACGAATACCTGGTGCGCGCGCTCGTGGTGCAGAACGAGCTCGGCAGCGAGCAGGGGCGGGCCGAGCTGCTGAACGCTTTCGGCGTCGCCTATCGCAACCTGGGAGAGATCGCCCGGGCCACCGAGAGCTACGAGCAGGCGGCGGCCCTCCGCAAGAAGATCGGCGACGTGCGCGGCTACGCGACGACCCTGCGCAACCTGGCGAGCCTCCACATCCTGCGCGGCGAGTACGCCGCGGCCGAGAGCCAGCTCACCGCCGCCCTGGCTCTCCTCGAAAAGCTGGGCGACGCGCCGGGCATCGCCGACCTCTACAACGACTTCGGCGCGCTCGCCGAGCAGCGCGGCCACTTCGCCGAGGCGCTGGAGCGCTACCGCCAGGCCCTCCGCGTCCGCCGCGACCTCGGCAACGATCTCGCCCTCGCCCAGAGCTTCAGCAACGTGGGCTTCGCCTGCTATCTGCTCGGCCACTACGACGACGCCTCCGTCTACTGGCGCCAGGGGCTCGACCTGGCGCAGAAGAGCGGCGATCCGGACGGCGTCGTCCTCGCCACGCAGAATCTCGGCCAGCTCCAACTGGCGCAGGGAGACTGGAACGAGGCGGTCAAGTCCTTCCTCACCGCTCTCTCCGCGAGCCGCGAGCTGGGGATGAAGGAGGCCACCGCCGTCTCTCTCGGCAACCTCGGCCGCCTCGCCCAATACCAGGGCCGCCCCGCCGCCGCGCTCGCTTCCTACGCCGAAGCGCTCGCCGTGCTGCACGACCTCGGCGACCGCCGGGGGCTCGCCGAGTTCACCCTCGCCGCCGCCGAAGCCGAGCTCGAATTGGGGATGACCGATGCCGCGGCAGACCGCCTGCGCGCCGCCGCGGAGCTGCTGCGCGAAGGCACGAACCAGGAGCAGGAGGCCGAGCTCGACCGCCTGCGCGCCGAGCTTTACCTGGCGCGCGGCGAGCCCGGCGACGCCGCCGCCGCGGCCACGGCCTTGCGCCGCGCGGCCGCCGCGGCCACGGCGAGCCATGGCGTCGTCGAGATCCTCGCCGTCCGCCTCTCGGCCGCCGATCTCCCCGGAGCCGGCTCGCTCGACCGCCTCGAACGCCTGCGCGCCGAGGCCGACGCCCTCGGCCACGCCCGGCTCCGCCTGCGCGCCGCCGAAGCCGTCGCCCGCGCGGCGCTCGCCGTCGGCGATCTCGAACGGGCACAACGGGCGGCCCGTGCCGGCCTGGAGCAGGTGAGCGCCCACGGCGGCTATGCCGGCGCCTATCGTCTGCACGGCTTGCTGGCTCTCGCCCTGGAGGCGGGCGGAGCACGGCTCGACGCCGCGGCCGAAAGCCGCCGCGCGGCCGAAGAGATCGCCCGTCTCGGCCGCGATCTCAGCCCCGGGCAGCACAAGTTTTTCGATCGTCTGGTGGAGGTACAGGATGGAACGTACAGAACCGGGGCCCGCCTCGGCAAGCTCCGGCCGAACGGCTGAGCCGCCCGATCCCACCGATCCGATCGATCCCATGGATCCGATGAACGAGATCGTCGACCGGGTGCGCGACATCACGCGCGCCAACGAGAAGCTGTTCGCCCGCCTGATCGAGGGAGAGCGCCGCTTCCGCGGTCTCGCCAAGGCGGTCTGGAAGGTCCAGGAGGAGGAGCAGCGGCGCATCGCCCGCGAGCTGCACGACGGTCTCGGCCAGACCTTGACCGCCCTCACCCATCAACTGGAACGCCTGCGCAAGAAATGCGCGAGCGAGCTCGCGCCCGAGCTCGCCTCCCATCTCCAGGAATCCGTCGAGATGGTGCGCATCGCCCTCCAGGAGAGCCGCGAGCTGTCGCGCCTGCTCCGCCCTCCCGTCCTCGACGACCTGGGCCTGGCCGTGGCCCTCTCCTGGCTCGCCCGCACCCTCGAGGAGCGCACCGGCCTCCAGGTCGAGCTGGATCTCGATCTCAACCTCGATACCTGCGGCGAGCGCCTGGACCCGCAGATCGAGACCCTGGTCTTCCGTCTCATCCAGGAAGCGCTGACCAACATCCTCAAGCATGCCGGTGTCGACCGCGCGCACGTGGCCGTCCGGCACGCCGGGGAATCCATCGAGCTGCGCGTGACCGACCACGGCCGGGGATTCGACTCCCAGGCGGTCCTCGCCGGAGGCGGCGGCGGCGGCGGACCAACGGCCAGCTCCGGCCTGCGCGGCATGCGCGACCGGATCGATCTCTTCGGCGGCCTCCTGGAGATCACCTCACAGCCCGGCCACGGGACCCTGGTCAGCGCCTCCGTCCCGCTGACCGAGATCGTGTCTTGAGCCGCATCCACGCCGAGCTGCCGCAGGTGCACGTCCTCGCCCTCACCGTCAACGAGGAAGAGGAGTACGTCCGCTGCCGCCTCATGGAGAAGCTGGGCGTCCACAACACCGCCGAGCTGGTGCGCTACGCGGCACGGCGGGGGCTGCTGCCGTGAGGCATGGCCTGAAAACCAAGAGGGAGAGTTCCTCGCCCTCAGGATGACATCTCTTCAATCCTGCTTCCGGCCCGGGAGGACGCACGGGAGAGGGGGCAGGGGGAGAGGGCCTCGGGAGGGCTTCGCCGTCGACTTTAAAAAAAAAGCCGTGGCGTCCCTGGAGTAGCAACGCCACGTAGAAATGCACAGTCCGCCGTGCGGCTAGTTGCCGGTGGCGAACGCCTGCCGGTAGTGGCCGACGGCGGAAGCGAGAGCGGCTCGCGTCATCACGCCCGCGGGGTCGAAGGCCGCCGCGAAGGGGGATGTGGTGAAGACGGCGGTCAGAATGCCGCGGTCGAGCGCGAGCCGCGCGTAGCCGTGGAGAGCCGAGGGGATGGACGACTCGTCGGTCACCACCAGGCTCTGCCCGCCGGACATCGCGACGACGTGCGAGCACGACAGGGCCTGCGCCGCCTGGTCGAGGCCCAGGGCCTTGACCAGGGCCACCGCGACCTCGAGCCGGGTGACCGGAGCGCCGGGCGAAAACGTCGAGCCCGCGGCCGCCATCAGGCCGGTGGGAGCGAAGTTGTAGTCGCGCAGGGTGGGGCCGCCGGCGGTCACCGCCTCGGCGATCACCGCGAGCGGACCCGCGGTGTCCGTGTAGCGGGGGGTGTCCGCGAGCGACTGGCGCAGGGCCGTGTTGAGGGCCAGCGCGAGGGCGAAATCGCCGCGGCTGACCACTGCCGCGGGATGGAACAGACCGTCGCTCCAGACGTCCATCATCCGGTTCTTGAGGGCCAGCTCGATGTCGGGCCGCGCCGGATCGCCCTGGATGTCCGCGATGGCGGGGACATTGATCGTCTGCCGGGTGATCAGGCCGTCCACCGGACCGGGTGACGCCAGACCCGAGAGAGGCAGCAAGATGCCGGGGAGACTCGGCAGGCCGCGGACGCCGCGGACCTCGAGCAGCCATTGTCCCGCGGCCGGATTCTTCACCACCACCTCCCGGCTCGGGGTGTCGAGGAGCGGCAGGGCCAGGCCGCTCGACGAGGTGTGCCCGTTCGGATCGGTCAGCAGCAGCCCGACGGTGTTCCCCACACCAACCAGGAGGATGGGGTCGACGGTCGCCAGGACGTCCAGCACCGAGACGCCGGGGGCGACCGTGAAGAGGAAGGCATTCACACTGCCGGCCCCCGGCGCCGCGAGCGGGTCGTAGTCGACGTGGAAGAACGTCTGCGCCACGGTGGCGGTGGAGATCGCCAGGTTGTACGTCCGCAGGTCGAGCGGGCCGCCGCCGGAGCCGTAGGCCTTGGCGCGGTGGAGCACCTTGTCGACGGCCGCGTAGACGTTGACATAGCCGGCGCCGGCCTCGAATTCGGAGAATCCGGGCATCTGCGACGCCGTCTGGGTGAGGATCGCCTTCACGGCGTCCGGAGTGAGGGTGGGATCGGCGCTCAACAGCAGGGCCACGGTCCCGGCGACGAACGGCGCCGCCATCGAGGTGCCGCTGATCTCGGTATAGCTCAGGAGATCGGGCAGGGAGAGCTCGAGGTCGTTCAGAGACAGCTCACCGTTCGCGAAGAGATTGGTCTTGGCGCGCGTCGAGACCACGTCGGCGGAGAACCGGCCGCTGTCGGTGATGAATTCGCGGCCCGTGCCCGGAGCGGTGAGGGTCGGCGCGTTGAAGTCGCCGGCCGCGCGTCCGGCCTTCGGCACGCCGCGCGAGGAGAAGCTCGCGAGGCCGCCCTCCTTGGTGCCCGCGGCGACGCTGATGACATAGGGAGACTGGGACTCCGGGCTCATCGTGTCCTTGCCCGGGCCGCCGTTGCCGGCCGCGAAGACGACGACGATGCCGCGGTCGTGCGCCATTTTGCTGGCGATGGCGACCGGATCGTAGGGATCGAAGGGGCCGGAGGTCGCCCAGGAGCTCGAGATGACGCGGATGTTGTAGCGGCTCTGGTTGGCGAGGGCGTACTCGAAGCCGCCCAGGCCGTTGAGGACCAGGGTCGCGACGCCGGAGCCGAAGCCGATCAGGTGGGCGCCGGGGGCGACGCCGGCATAGCGGCCGCCGGAGGCCGCGCCGGTCCCCGCCGCGATCCCCGCGCAGTGGGTGCCATGGCCGCTGGTGGTGTCGGTGTCCAGCAGGTTCTCGAGGATCAGCGGCGGGAGAAAGCCGGGAAGGGAGAGCAGGGACGGATTGAGGAGCGCCAGCACGTTCTGGACGACGTGGCTCCCGTACGGGAGGTCCGGATGGGTGGCGTCGATCCCCGAGTCGTTGATGAGGATGCCGATCCCCTGGCCGGTGACGGGCAGACCCTGGTGGAGCTGGGCGAAGCCGCTGTCGTCGCGCGCCCGGTCGGCACCGGTCACGACGCGGGTCTGGTCGTTCAGGGAGAACAGAGGGTCGTTGAGCCAGATCGAGCGGACCGAGGAATTGTTCGCCAGGTTGCGGACCTGGCCCGCCGTCGCCGGCGCCCCCACCATGCCCAGGCGCTGCAAGGAGTAGCCGCGGAGGACCCCGGCGAGAGTCAGCGTCAGCAGGTTCCCCGCCTGCAAGCCGTTGCTCGTGTTGAACGAGACGATCACCGTCCCCACCGAAGCCGTGTTGGCGAGACCGCTCAGCCTGGCGACCAGCGAGGGCCCAAGCTTCGCCGCCGCGGCGGGTTGCGCGGCTCCTGCCAGAACAATGGCCGCACACAGCAGCCAGTGGATGATCGATGCTCTCATACCCATCTCCTTGACGCTCGGAAAGATTTCTTGCGTGGTCCCACTATGAGGGCTGGCAGGGAATTGCGGTAGCGGGGAATGCCCCCACCCGGCCTGGGGGATTTCCATCAGAGTTTTCACAAATTGTGTAGAATGGCTTGGAGGCATCTCCTCGACAACTTGGATTTCCTTCTTCCGAGGGTTTCGGCGATCTCCTTTTGAGAGGTGAGCACATCATGAACAAAATCTTTGTCGCGTCCCTCCTCCTGCTCGTCGCAGCCCTGCCGGCTGCCGGCCAGGGGGTCCCTCTGGGCGATCTCAGCTCCCTGAGCCTCCCGATCGTGAGCGGCCTCCTCGGCGATCTGACCGTGGGCTTCGAAGGCGCGACCGGCTTGAGCCTCCTCTCTCTCGGCGCCTCGACCCAACTGATCCCCCCTCTCGATCCGGGCCTCCGCGCCCGGCTGCCGGACAATGTCTCGATCTCCGACTGCCTGCCGGTGCTGGTGCGGATCGTGCCGCCCGCCTCCGGCGGGCTCACCTTCAAGGGGATCACGAACATCGAGATCCGGAGTCTCTTCGCGCCGGCCGTGCCGCGCGTCTACGCCGCTTCCTCGGGGGGAAGCTTCTCGGACATCACGAGCTCCATCCTGAAATCCCTGGACGTCGCGGGCGGCATCAGCTACCGCGTGATCGGCACCGAAGGCGGCTTCTCCGAGTTCCTGGTCGTTTCCGACCCCACCCCCCCGGAGACGGTGATCGCGGGCAAGCTCGATCGTCTGGATCAGGTCCTGTCCGCCAATGCCGGCGCGATCAACGGCACGGTGCTCACCGATCTCTCCGCCCGGCTCGCCACCGTCCGCGGCCATGCCGAGGGAGGAGACCGGGCCGCCGCGGCGCAGGATCTGGACCTGTTCCTGGCCGCCGTGACGCAGCACAGCGGGGCGGACGTCCCGGACGTCTGGCGCGCCGCGGGCGGCGTGGTCAACGTGGCCGGGCAGCTCCGCGCCGCCGGCGAGACCCTGCGCTTCAGTCTCCTGCAGGAGCTGGGTCAGTAGCATGTCATGAGCGTGGAGCAGCTTTCGGCCACGTGCCCCGAAGCGCCCACCCGCACCGCCCATGCGGCCGTCTGCCGGCTGGCGGCGGGGACCCTGCTCGCCGGGCGCTACCGCATCCAGGAGCTGGTGGGCGCCGGCGGCATGGGGATGGTCTACCGGGCGACGGACGAACGGCTCGGCCTGACCATCGCGGTCAAGGCCCTGATCCCCGAGCGGGCTCTCGATGCCCGGCGGCTGGAGCGTTTCGAGCAGGAGCTCGTCCTGGCACGCCGGGTGAGCCATCCCAACGTCGTGCGCATTCATGACATCGGGAACGACGGCGACGTCGTCTTCCTCACCATGGACTTCATGCCCGGCTGCTCGCTGCGCGGGCTGCTCAACAAGGAGCACCGTCTCCCTCCCCAGCGCGCCGCCGGCATCGCCCGCCGGCTCGCCCTCGGTCTGGAAGCGGCGCACCAGGCCGGAGTCGTCCATCGCGATCTCAAACCCGAGAACATTCTCATCGATGAGATCGACGAGCCCGGCGGCGCGCTCCACGTGGCGATCACCGACTTCGGCGTCGCCCGCTCGCTCGCCGGCTCGGGCTTGACTCTCCCCGGCGTCGTCATCGGCACCCTCAACTACCTCTCTCCGGAGCAGGCCGCCGGCGGAAAGGTGGACGGGCGCTCCGATCTCTACGCCCTCGGCATCCTGCTCTACGAGATGCTGACCGGTGAGCTGCCGTTCGCCGAGGTCACCCGGTCCACCGACGCGGAGAGGCTGGCCCAGCGCCTGACCGGGGCGCCGCAGAACCTGCGCTGGGGCAAGGCGCCGGTGCCGCCCGGCGGCCTGCGCGCCGTCGTCCAGAAGCTGCTCGCGCGCGAACCCGCGCGGCGCTACCAGAACGCCGGCGAGGTCGTCGTCGATCTCGACCGGAGCGGCTGCGCTCCCCGCGGAAAACGGCGCCGGACCACCACCGCCGCCGGCCTCGCCCTCCTCCTCGGCCTCCTGCTCGCCGGAGGCTGGACGTTCCGCGACCGTCTGGCCGTGCCGCGCTGGGCCTGGGCCCGCCCGGCAGCCCCCGCGGCGCGGCCCGCCGCGGCGCCGCGGCGCGCCGTGGCCCTCCTCCCCCTGGCCGACGAGACCGGCCGCACGGACCTCGCCTGGGTGGCTCCCGGCCTGCCGGAGATGCTCGCCGCCTCCCTGGCCGAAAGCCCGGAGCTCCGCGTGCTCGACAGCCAGCGGGTCGCCCGCACGCTCTTCGACCTCAAGCTGCCGCGCGGGCCGCTGCCCGAGGTCGAGGCGCGGCGGCTGGCCATCCTGCTCGACGCCGACCGCTTGGTCGCCGGCCGCGTGCGCACCGCCGGAGGCCGGCTGCGCATCGACCTCTCTCTCTTCGCCACCGATCCGCCCGGCCTGCCCGCGGCGACGATCCACGCCGAGGCCGCCGAGGGCGAGGCCTTCCGTCTCGTCGAGCAGCTCGGCGAGATCCTGCGCCGGCAGCTCGCCGTCCCCCCGGCGGTCGCCGCGCCGGTGACCAGCCGCTCGCCGCAGGCGCTGGCCGACTTCTCCACCGGCGCCGCCAGCCTGGGCCGTGGCGACGCTCTCGCCGCGGTGCCGGCCCTGGAGCGCGCCGTGGCCGCCGATCCGCGCTACTCCGCCGCCTGGGTGCAGCTCGCCCGCGCCCGCCAGGCGCTCGGCCGCGAGGAGCCGGCGCGCGACGCGGCGCGGCACGCTGTCGAGACCGCCGGCCCGGGCGAGAGCCGCGCGGCCTACGAGGCGCGGGCGGTCGAGGCGCGCCTCCTCGGCCGCCCGGACCGCGCCCAGGAGATGCTCGGCAAGCTCCTCGCGCGCTATCCCGGCGACGTCGAGGCGCGCGTCGAGCTGGCCGAGGCCTACGGCGAGCAAGGGAGCCTCGACCGCGCCATCGCCGCTCTCCAGGAGACCGTCCGCCGGGTGCCGCACCATCCGCGCGCCTGGTTCCTCCTCGGCAAGTACTCGATCCTCGCCGGTGACGCCCGCCGCGCCGTCGACGAATACCTGGTGCGCGCGCTCGTGGTGCAGAACGAGCTCGGCAGCGAGCAGGGGCGGGCCGACGTGCTGAACGCCTTCGGCGTGGCCTACCGCGGCCTCGGAGAGATCGCCCGGGCCACCGAGAGCTACGAGCGGGCGGCGGCGATCCGCAAGCAGATCGGCGACCGGCGCGGCTACGCGACGACCTTGCGCAATCTGGCGAGCCTCCACATCCTGCGCGGCGAATACGCCGCGGCCGAGAGCCAGCTCACCGCCGCCCTGGCTCTCCTCGAAAAGCTCGGCGACGCGCCGGGCATCGCCGATCTCTACAACGACTTCGGCGCCCTCGCCGAGCAGCGCGGCCACTTCGCCGAGGCGCTGGAGCGCTACCGCCAGGCCCTCCGCGTCCGCCGCGACCTCGGCAACGACCACACCCTCGCCCAGAGCTTCAGCAACGTCGGCTTCGCCTGCTATCTGCTCGGCCACTACGACGACGCCTCCGTCTACTGGCGCCAGGGGCTCGACCTGGCGCAAAAGAGGGGCGATCCGCGCGGCGCCGTCCTCGCCACCCAGAATCTCGGCCAGCTCGAGCTGGCGCAGGGGGACTGGGACGAGGCCGTCAAGTCTTTTCTCACCACGCTCTCTTCGAGCCGCGATCTGGGGATGCAGGAGGCCACCGCCGTCTCCCTCGGCAACCTCGGCCGCCTCGCCCAATACCAGGGCCGCCCCGCCGCCGCGCTCGCCTCGTACGCCGAAGCGCTCGCCGTGCTGCACGACCTCGGCGACCGCCGCGGCCTCGCCGAATTCACCCTCGCCGCCGCCGAAGCCGAGCTCGAATTGGGGAGGTCCGATGCCGCGGGAGACCACCTGCGCGCCGCCGCGGAGCTACTGGGCGAAGGGACGAACCAGGAACAGCAGGCCGAGCTCGACCGCCTGCGCGGCGAGCTCCTCCTGGCGCGCGGCGGGCCCGGCGCCGGTGCCGCGGCATCCGCGGCCCTGCGCCGCGCGGTCACCGCGGCCGAGGCGAGCCACGGCGTCGTCGAGCTCCTCGCCGCCCGCCTCTCGGCTGCCGATCTGCCCGGAGCCGGCCAGCTCACCGCTCTCGAACGCCTGCGCGCCGAGGCCGACGCGCTCGGCAACGCCCGGCTCCGCCTGCGCGCCGCCGAAGCCGTCGCCCGCGCGGCGCTCGCCGCCGGCGACCCTGAACGGGCCCGGCGCGCCGCCCGCGCCGGCCTGGAGCAGGTGAGCTCCCACGGCGGCTATGCCGGCGCCTACCGCCTGCACAGCTTGCTCGCTCGCGCCCTGGAAGCAGGAGCGCGGCCCGGCGACGCCGCGGCCGAAAGCCGCCGCGCCGCCGAAGAGATCGCCCGCGTCAGCCGCGATCTCGATCCCGGGCAACGTCAATCTTTCGCTCGTCTGGTGGAGGTACAGGATGGAACGCACAGAAACGGAGCCCGCCTCGGCAAGCTCCGACCGAACGGCTGATCCGGCCGCGCGCATCGACCCGGCTTCTCCGGCCGACCCGATGAGCGGCATCGTCGACCGCGTGCGCGACATCACGCGCGCCAACGAGAAGCTGTTCGCCCGCCTCATCGATGGGGAACGCCGCTTCCGCGGTCTTGCCAAGGCGGTCTGGAAGGTCCAGGAGGAGGAGCAGCGGCGCATCGCCCGCGAGCTGCACGACGGCCTCGGCCAGACCCTGACCGCCCTCACTCATCAATTGGAGCGCCTGCGCGAAAAGTGCTCCGGCGCCCTCTCCCCCGAGATGGCCGGCCACTTCCAGGAATCGGTCGACATGGTCCGCCTGGCGCTCAACGAAACCCGCGAGCTCTCGCGCCTCCTCCGCCCCCCGGTCCTCGACGACCTGGGCCTGGAGGCCGCGCTCTCCTGGCTCGCCCGCACCCTCGAAAAGCGCACCGGCCTCAAGGTGGAGCTCGACCTCGATCTCGAAACCTGCGACGAGCGCCTCGAGCCGCAGATCGAGACCCTGATCTTCCGGTTGATCCAGGAAGCCCTGACCAACATCCTCAAGCATGCCGGCGTCGACCGCGCGCAAGTCACCGTGCGGCGGGCCGGCGAATCTCTCGAGCTCCAGGTCTCCGATCACGGTCACGGATTCGACACCCGGACCGTCCTCACCGGGAGCGGTCCCACCAGCAGCTCCGGCCTGCGCGGCATGCGCGATCGGGTCGACCTCTTCGGCGGCCTTCTGGAGATCACTTCGATGCCCGGCCAAGGAACCCTCGTCTCTGCCTCCATCCCTCTGAAAGAGGTCGCGTCATGAGCCGTGTGCGCGTCCTCGTCGCCGACGACCACACCCTGGTCCGCCAGGGCCTGGTCAGTCTGCTCGTCGAGAGCGGCGAGTGCGAGGTCGTCGCCGAGGCGGCGGACGGCCTCGAAGCGGTCGAGAAAGCCCGCGCCACGCGTCCGGACGTCGCCGTCGTCGATCTCACCATGCCGCGCCTCTCCGGCCTCGAAGCCGTGCGCCGCATCCACGCCGAGCTGCCGCAGGTCCACGTCCTCGCCCTCACCGTCCACGAGGAAGAGGAGTACGTCCTCCCCGTCGTCCGCGCCGGAGCCTCCGGCTATCTGGTCAAGGACAGCGCCGTCGCCGAGCTCCTCGCCGCCGTCCGCGCCCTCCACGCCGGCCAGGGCTACTTCGGACCGCAAGCCGCCCGCGTCCTCGCCGAGCAGTACCGCCGGCCCGCCGCGCCGACGGACGATCCCTACGGCAATCTCTCGCCCCGCGAGCGCGAAGTCTTCCACCTCGTCGTCGGCGGCCACACCACCAAAGAGATCGCCCGCGACCTCGTCATCAGCATCAAAACCGCCGACAACCACCGCTGCCGCCTCATGGAGAAGCTGGACGTCCACAACACCGCCGAGCTGGTGCGCTACGCCGCCCGCCGGGGGCTGCTGCCGTGACGCGGAGGCAAGGACGCCCATGGTGTAGAGTCGACGGATGAGCAAACACACTCCCTCCATCGTGGGCACCTGGGCGCTCGTCGAAGCCTGGGATATCGGTGACAACCCGGACGACCCGACCCAGAAGACCTACCCCTGGGGCAATCCACCGGCCGGCTACTGGGTCTACGACCCGAGCGGCCATTTCAGCCTGATGATCTCCCAGAATCCGGCGCTGCCCATCCCCGCCGATCCGTTTTCCGGCAGCCCCCAACCCGGCTGGCTGAACCCCACCGCACCGTGGACCGTGCCGAATGATCTCCTGATCGCCACGTTCGCCACCGCCCAGCCCTACGCCTACTTCGGGACCTACACCGTCGAGCTCGACGCCAAGGATCCCCACCTCGGCGGCACGATCCTGCACAACGTCTTCTCCGACGTGCTGCGCGTCTACACCGGCACCGTCCAGAGCCGGCCTTTCCGGTTCGACGGACACGACTATCTGAACGTCGGAGTCCCGGGACAGTACCTCAGGCGCCTGCAACGGCTGACGTAGTCTCGGCGCCAAGTCTGTGAAAAGATCCCGGCGCTGGAAACCATAGGAGAGAACATGACCATGAGCCGCCGCCATCTCGTCCGCATGTTGACCCGTCTGGCCCTGCCCCTCGTCGCGACCCTCGCCGTCGTCTGGACCCCCGCTCCGGCCAAGGCTTTGACCTGCCTGGAAGGATTTCACTATGAGTATTTCGACGCCCAGGGGCAACTCTGCGCCCTCATCGATGACTGCCAGCACTACCATTGGCAGGGCTGCGACATGGACCTCAGCTACGTGACATACACCGAGACCACCGTCCTCTGCGCTCCCTGCCACTGAGCTCAAGCGACGATCCCGAGCGGCGGCGATCCGGGAATCGCCGCCGCGCTTCCGGGGCCCCGCCCGGTGGGCCGGCGAGCCCAGTTGGGTGGAAAGTCGCCCGTCCAGAGCTATGACGGCCCGTCTGGAATCAAAACGGCCCGTCCAGGATTACGACAGCCTGTCTGGAATCAAAACGGCCCGTCCAGGATTACGACAGCCTGTCTGGAATCAAAACGGCCCGTCCAGGATTACGACAACCCGTCTGGAATCAAAACGGTCCGTCCAGGATTACGACAACCCGTCTGGAATCAAAACGGTCCATCCAGGATTACGACAGCCCGTCCTGGAATCAAAACGGTCCGTCCAGGATTACGACAACCCGTCTGGAATCAAAACGGTCCATCCAGGATGATGACAGCCCGTCTGGAATCAAAACGGCCTGTCCAGGATTACGACAGCCCGTCGAAGATTGCGATGGCGCGTTGAGAAACTGGGGAGGGACGGTCGAAGGCAGGTAGAGCTGAAAAAAGGGTGCGCAGCCGGCGCACCCTTCGTCCTGCGAGAAAGTGGATGGGATCAGCGGGCTATCAGATCACCGGGGATGCCGAGCCGCCGGCGACCGGGCCGGGCTCCTTGCTCTCCTTCTTCTTCTCCTTCCGACCACGGAAAGGCTGTACCTGGAAGGCCGTCAGTTGTTCCGACGTCGGCCCGAGATGCTGCTGGAGGGCCTTCCGCAGCAAGACGGCCACCCTTTGGCCGTCTCTCATGACCTTCCGAAGCTCCTGGGAGAGCTCCTGTTTGCGAGCCGCCAGGCCCGTTTGTTCCTTGGTGATTTCCAAGGACCGGTCCATGGCCGTGACGAGCTTGAGCCGAAACGGCTCGAGGTGCTCCAGGCCCGGGGGGTGCTCCGCGAGAGGGGCGTTGAGACCTTGCCACTCGCCACGGAGTCCTGCGTACGTTGTTTCCTGCGACATCTTTTTCGTTTCCTCTTTTGTCATAGCGCCTTGAGTGACGCCGACAGGAAAGAGTGTGCCAGGAAAAATTTTGAAAAGCGACAAAATCGGGAAACTTCTTTGAAACTCGCCGGCAGGAGCAGATTCTTTGCACAGAGAACAGTGCAAATGGCACCCATGGATGAAACTCGGATCACCTCACCTTGCTGGGCGCGCCAGAAGAACCGGCGGGTCGAGGTGGTGCTCGACCTCTGCGCGAAGTAGGAAAAGTCGCCTCGCTCAAGAGCGCAGAGATCCTCGACGCCGAGGGGCAGCGATCTTGCACATGAGATGGGGCTATGGCGGAAAAAGGAAGACTCTGGGAGATCCTGGGCAGGTCGGTACGTTGGGACGAGGTCATGCAGCATGCGCCGCAGATCGTCGACGTCGCCCGGAGCCTCTATGAGAAGAACCGGCAGCGTCAGCAGCAACGCCCCGAGTCTCGTCCCGGTCCCGGCCCCGATCCCACGGCCGGCCTGACCGCGCGCCTGGCCGATCTGGAAGGCCAAGTCCGCCGTCTTCAGGAGAACGAGATCCAGCAGTCTGCCCTCATCACCGACATGGCGAAGCAACTCGATGGCATGGCCGGCGGCGTCGACGCCCTCGCCCGCAGGGTGCATTTACTCCTGTGGGTCAGCGGCGCGGCCCTGGTGGCGGGGATCGCAGCGCTTGTGGAGGCGTTGGTCAAATAGGGGCGGTCATTGGGATGCCGTCAGGTACCCATGTGGCCGCGGGAGCCATCTCTCCGGGCGGGTCCTTCAGTCAGGCCCGGTCCACCCATTCACGAAGCGACACGCTCACGCAACGCCTCTTGTGCCAGGGGGGTATTGATGCTCTTACCCTCCGCCTGCGCTGCAATTGCCAGTTGCGGCGCGGCAAGGAGCACCCTCCGCAAGAGGCCCTGAAACGCCGTCGGCTTTGTTGCTTCAGGCCCAAAGGGCCGTCCTATCTCAGCCCAGGGCAACGCCCTGGGTAAAGGGGCAACACGGATCGCAGCCCCCCTCTACTCACACGGCAACTCTTGGCGGCGTTCTTCTTGCTGTCGTAGGGGCGGTCCATGGGATGCCGTCAGACACCCCATGTGGCCGCCCTGGGCGGGGGGAGCAGGCCGAGCGTCTGTCTTGATTGGAGCCTCCCCCCACCCGGGCAGCCACACGGGGTTGCCTGTCGGCAATCCCGTGGACTGCCCCTACGAAAACCGAAAACCAGCAAGGGACTCCACTAACAAATCCGCGGCAACGGATCCCCCACCAGCATATCCACCACCCGCGTCCCACCATAGGAGGCCGTGCCGAGGACGGTCCGCGCCGGCTGCTCGCGCACCTCGCCGATCACGATCGCCTCTTCTCCACCGGGCACGGCGCGGAGCGCCGCGAGGGCCGCATCCGCCAGTTCCGGCGCGACCACGGCGAGGAACTGCCCTTCGTTGGCGATGTGCAGCGGATCGAGGCCGAGGAGCTCGCAGGCGCCGCGGACGGGCTCGCGGACGGGGAGGGCCTCTTCCCACAGGACGATGCCGTGGCCGCAGTCGCGGGCGAGCTCGTTGAGGGCGGTGGCGACGCCGCCGCGGGTGGGGTCGCGCATCCAGCGCAGGCCGGAGGCGGCGGCTTCGATCAGGCTCTCGACGAGGGGGAGGACGGAGCGGGTGTCGGAGCGGATGTCGGCTTCGAGATCGATCTCGCCTCGCGCCAGGAGGATGGTGATGCCGTGATCGCCGATCGGTCCGGAGAGGAGGATTTGATCGCCGGGTTGCACGGACTGCGGCGTGATGCGTACGCGCGGATCGACGCGGCCGATGCCGGCGGTCGTGATGTAGATCTGATCGGCTTTGCCGTGCTCGACGACTTTGGTGTCGCCGCCGACGATCTGCACCCCGGCGCGCTGCGCGGCGTCGGCGAGGGCTCGCACCTCGGCTTCCAGCACGGCGGCGGGGAGGCCGGCTTCGAGGATGAAGCTGACGACGAGGGCGAGCGGCTTGGCTCCCGAAACGGCGAGGTCGTTGACGGTGCCGTTGACGGCGAGATCGCCGATCGAGCCGCCGGGGAAGCGCAGAGGGCTGACGACGAAGCTGTCGGTGGTGAAGGCGAGGCGCGATCCATCGTGATCGAGATGCGCGGCGTCTCCCAGCGGACCGAGGAGCGGGCCTCCGAAGAGCGGGGCGAGGAGCCCTTCGACGAGGCGGCGGCTGGCTTTGCCGCCGGCCCCGTGAGACATCTCGATTTGGGGATCGCGGAAGCGGACGAGAGGAGGTTCGCTCAAGCGACCGCCGCCGCGGCTTCGGTCTTGCGGTGGACGTAATTGTGATAGGCGGCGCAGGCGCCTTCCGAGGAGACCATGAGCGCTCCGACCGGGCTCTCGGGCGTGCATTCTTTGCCGAAGAGCTTGCACTGGTGCGGCTTGAGAACGCCTTTGAGCACCTCGCCGCACTGCGCGGCTTTCGGATCGGTGACGCGGATGCCGGGGAGCGAGAAGCGCTTTTCGGTGTCCCACTCGGCGTAGGCGTCGCGGATCTTCAGGGCCGACTGCGAGATGAAGCCGAGGCCGCGCCATTCGAAATAGGGGCGCAGCTCGAAGACCTCCGCGAGCACTTTGAGCGCGGCGAGGTTGCCTTCCCAGGGGACGACGCGCGCGTATTGATTTTCGACCTCGGCGCGCCCGGCTTCGAGCTGGCGCAGGATCATCAGGATCGATTGCAGGATGTCCAGCGGCTCGAAGCCGGAGACCACGACGGGCTTGCCATAATCGCGGGCGATGAACTCGTAGGGGCGGCAACCGATCACGGTCGAGACGTGGCCGGGGCCGACGAAGCCGTCGAGCCGCATGTCCGGCGATTCGAGGATCGCCTTGATGCCGGGGATGATGGTGACGTGATTGCTCATCACCGAGAAGTTGGTGACCTTCTGGGCTTTCGCCTGCAGGATCGTCAGCGCGGTCGACGGCGCCGTGGTCTCGAAGCCGATGGCGAAGAGCATCACGTGCTTTTCGGGATTGGCGCCGGCGAGATTGAGGGCGTCGAGCGGCGAGTAGACCATGCGGATCTCGGCGCCGCGCGCCTTGTGCTCCAGCGGGCTGCCGTGGGTGCCCGGCACGCGCATGACGTCGCCGAAGGCGGTGAAGATGACGCCGCCGCGCGCGGTGAGCGAGAGGCCGTCGTCCGTGCGCCCCATGGGGAGCACGCAGACGGGGCAGCCCGGGCCGTGGATGAGCTCGATGTTGCTCGGCAGGACGTCGGCGAGGCCGAAGCGGTAGATGGCGTGCGTGTGGCCGCCGCAGACTTCCATGATGCGGTAGTGACGATCAGGATTCGCCAGGCGCCGGATCTCGTCGGCGACCTGGCGGATGAGGTGCGGATCGCGGAACTCGTCGACGTATTTCATGACGCCTTCTCTTCGGCTTCCCATCCAATGCCATAGCCCGCGATCTCTTCCATGGCTTGCTCGTCCTCCCCCAGCATGGCGAGGAGCCGCATCTGCTCCTGCGCTCCTTCCTCGCTGATTTTGCTCATCGCGAAGCCGACGTGGATGAGCACCCAGTCCCCGGTCTGCAAGGGCTCTTCGCTCAACAGATCGATATTCACCTGGCGCCGCACCCCGCCCACCTCGACGGCCGCGAACTGCGGACGCTCGGCGGGGAGGTCGACGATTCTACCGGGGATGGCAAGACACATCGCGGCCTCCTCTCAAGACATCGAAAATCAGGGCGACCGCTTCGTCCACGGCCGCCGCGACCGGCGCGCTGAGACCGAAATCACCCATCTCGTCCGCTCCCGAAGGGGACGGCTCGCAGCCGACGACGAGGACCCGCCCCAGCTTTCCTCCGAGGGTGCGGAGCAGGTTGAACACCGCGCGCGGATTCATTTCGTGCGCGTCGGCCAGGTTGGCGCTCTCGCCGCCGGCGAGGTCCTCGGGATCGGGCTCGATCAGATAGACCGTCCCCGGCGCGCCGCCGCGGGGCGTCGCGTCGACGAGGATGGTCGAGTCGTACGTCTTCTCCGCCAGCTCGTAGGCGAGATGAATGCCGCGGATGCCGAAGTCGACGATCCGCGTTCCTTCCGGGACCTCGCGCGACGCCAAGCGCCGGACGACCTCGGGACCGAAGCCGTCGTCGCCCAGAAAGATGTTGCCGATGCCCGCGATCAGCGTGCGCGGGCTCACATCCTGCTGATTCTCAGATAACGCAGCAGGTCCGGCAGCGACGTGATCACCAAGGCGCCCACCGCCAATGCCAGAATGCCCAACACCACGCGTTTCACCATACGGTCTCCCTTCGGGTTCCAACGGTTCGACCTCTTCCGGGTAGAAATACAAAAAGCGTCCATGCCAGGTATGCATGTCGCTTGCCGGATCATCTTCCAGGCTCACCGCCACATAGGAGGCGTCCTCCAGATCGCGGTAGATCCCCTGCACCACCGCCGTCCGGCCGGCGAGAAACAGGTCCATCGAATCCGCCCGCCGGCTCGGCCGCAGAATCACCCGCGAGCCCTGCGCCAAGCATATCCCGCCCACCTCCAGCGTGGCCTCCTCGGGGGCCACGACGCCGGGGGGATTGAGAAAGGCTTCCCAATCCGCCAACGCCCCCTCCAGCTCGGTTTTTTTCGGTGCCTCTTGCGGCACCAGCGAGCGCATCGCGCCGTGCATGCGCTCGAAGATCTCGGCCGGAATGGCATCGGAGCGCTCGATGATCTGGCGCGCGCGCTCGTCGGTGCCGCGCGCTTCACGTTTCTCGTCTTCGGTCAAGGTCATCACCCTCAGGGTCAGGATTTCATCGATCTCGGTCGCGTCGCAGAAATCCCCGGCGCTCTCCGGGGCTACGGCCGGATAGTCGTAGAGGATGATCGGCGACGAGAGCAGCACGTCGCGCGCGGGCGCCTCGCCGATGAGGACCGGCCAGGTGTGCAGATTGGCGCACGCCGCAGCCTCGGCCGCCGCTTCGGGGGGCGGATCGAGCAGGGAGACGAAGGCGCCGTCGCGCACCGCGAGCAGGGTGTGCGCTCCGATCAGCGAGCGGTGGAGCGCGCGTTCGCGGTCGGCATCGGTTTCGATTTCCACCAGGTTCTCGATGCGCGCCCGCACCTTGATCAACGAACCTGTTCGCTCGGCAGCGAGGCGGACGACGGCCGAAACGGGCCGGCGCTCGCGGACGATGCGACCGGCGATCCGGCCGTCCTCTGCATGGATGGGCTCGGTCTCCTGAGCGCCTGGCACCTCGACCGGTATCCGTCGCTCGCCGGCCAGCAGCTCGGCGAGCGGAATCGCCGCTGCGTCGATCCGCTGCTCTGCTCCTTCTTCCCAGGTGACCAGTGTGCGGTCGTCGACCTCTAGAGTTTCGACCGTCCGGAACCCGTCTCCCGTCAATTCTTCGATCGTCCGCGCCTGCACCTGGAGAAAGCGCACGCGCAGATCGAGCTCCGTGGTTGCACCGTCCGGCTCGACGAGCACCTCGGTCTGCATCGCCCACGGCTCGCTCCCCCCCTGCTCCGCGTAGGCACGCGGCACGACGACTCCGAACTGCCAGCGGACGCGGTTCTTCGCCGCCGAGGCGCGGTAGGGATAGAGAACGTAGCCTTCGTAGAGCACCGCGTCGGCGACTTTCTGGGCCAAGTCAAAGCTCACGACGGTTCCTCCCCGGCTTCGCGGATCAGCGCCTCGACGGCGTCGTCCCAGGTCGGCAGCGCCCTCATCCCTTTGAAGCGATGGAGCGCGTCGAAGCTCTCGCGGCGCAGACGGATCCAGGCACCGCCGGGAAAGTAGGTCTCCATCAGCTCGCGCCAGATTTTGACCGGCAGGCGGTAGGCGGCCTCTTTCTCCCAGGACACCGGCTCGATGCTGAAGCCGGTCTGCCCGCGGGTAAAAACAGTGCCGCTGAAGAGCAGGAGCAGCGGGATCTCGCCGTCGTCGAGGGCGTGGAAATACTTGGACGCGGTGACCTCGAAGTCATAGGTGCAGGCCACCGGCAGGTCGACCTCGGTGGTGCCGGTGAAGCCGGTGATCATCAGCGAGGCGTGCGTCCAGAGAAAGGTTTTGAGGGTCTCGCCCCAGCGCTCCGGCGTGCCGAAGAGCTCCAGCAGGCGGTCCTCTTCGGTCCCGGCATAGAGACGCCGGCGCGGCTCGATCTGGATCTGGCAGCGCAGGGCGATGGCGTGGATGCGCTCGCCGGTCGATTCGGTGAGACGCAGGCGAAAGATCAGCGTCGGCACCGCGGCATAGGGCTCGGCGCGGGCGCCGAGGACGCTGAAGCTGAGATCTGTCATCGACTCCTCGCGCGCAGGGCGGTGAAAAAAACCGAGATCGCCTGCCAGGCTTCCTCGCCGCCGTGAAAACCGCGCCATTGCCGGCGCACGATGCCCACCAGCTCGTAGCAGGCGTCGATGGGAGCGATCAGACAGGCCGAGCCTTCCGCTGAATTCCAGACCAGCAGCGCCTCGACGTCGTCACTCAGATCGGCGAGCCCGGGATGCTCGCGCACCACCTCTTCCCAGGTCTCCAGCGGCAGCAGCGACTCGGTGGCGCCGGCCGGGCTGGGATAAAACGCGACGGTCTTGCCGAGCGAGCTGTTGTAGAAGAAAAAGGCGAGGCCGACAGGGACCTGCAAACGATCCCACTGCGCCGCGGTGAAGACATCCTGTCCCAGATCGACGACGCGGTCCGGCACTGCTTTCACTTTGCCGCCGGCCGCTCCCTGGGAAGAAAAGAGAAGGTAACAGGGCCGGCAGGTGCAGAGCAGATTCCGGCGCTCGATGTGGACGACGTGAGAGTGCTCCGCGGCGAGCGGCTTGCCACAGAATTCACAGCGCTCCTCGACCGGCGCCGGCGGCCGGGGCCCGAGAAAGGTGCGCAACTGCCGGATGACTCGTGCGCTCTCCTCTTCCTCAGCCATGATCAAGTCTCACCCAGGCAGACCAGCTCCTTGCCCTGCGATCCGATCCGGACGAGGCCATCCGGCACCGCGACCTTCTCTGCCACGGTCTTCTCCACGATCCCTTCGACCTCGATCTGTATCACCTCCGGAGCCAGCTCTTCGATCGCTTTTTCGATCGCCAGCTTCATGGTGACCGTCGAGGAGGAGCAGCCGTTGCACGTCCCTTCCAGCCGGAGATGAACGACGCCCTCCTGGACGCCGAGCAGCGTGACATTGCCGCCGTGGGTGGCGAGATACGGACGGACGCTGTCGAGCGCCCGCCCTATCCGGGTTTCGGTATCCTCGGGATGCAGGTCGTGCAGGAGGAGGAGGCTGGCGACGAGATCGTCGGCGGCGAATTGATCGAACAGCTCGCCGCCGATGGGGCTGTCATAGCAGATCTCCATCATCCTTTCGATCCCGCCGCCGTAGAGCTCGAGGAGCGAGCGCACCAGCTCCTCGGCGGTCTTGCGGGCGCGCGGCTCGTTGATCGCCCGCAGCTCGGCGAGCAGGGATTCGATGCGGTCACCGACCGCGCGCAATGGGCTTGATTCCCCCACGATCCCCCCTTCCCCTTACTCAGTCGGACATGTCGACGGCGGCGGCGCGATCGGCGAGTGGCGCTCCTCGAGGACCCGGCCGTTGCCGAGATACATGTGGACGCCGCACGGCAGGCATGGATCGAAGCTGCGCACGGTCCGCATGATGTCGATCCCCTTGAATTTGTCCTGGCTGTTTTCCTCGAAGATCGGACAGCCCTGCACCGCATCCTCGTAGGGCCCTGGCGTGCCATAGATGTCACGCGGGTTGGCGTTCCAGGGAGTCGGGGGATACGGGTGATAATTGGCGATCTTGCCGTCGCGGATCACCATGTGGTGCGACAGCACGCCGCGCACCGCCTCGGTGAAGCCGCAGCCGATCGCATCGGACGGGACTTCGAACTTCTCCCAGGTCTTGGTGTGGCCGGCGCGGACCTCTTTGAGCGCCTCGTCCATGAAATGCAGGGCGGCGCAGGCGGCGTAGGCCTGGAAGTAGGTGCGCGCGCGGTTGCGCTCGATGGTGTTGCTCCATTGCGGGACTTTCCATTCGAACGTCACCGGCGGCTTGGTCGCCGTTTTGGGTAGATTGAAGACGACGCTGTTGCCGGTCGCCTTGATGTATCCGATGTCCACCAAGCCGGCGAGCGCGGTGGCCCAGAGGCGGGCGAGCGGTCCGCCGCCGGTGTCGAGGGCCAGATGGTCCTTGCCGTCGTACCAGCGCGGTGACATGACCCAACTGTATTTCTCGTCGAAATCCCGCTTTTGCGGCTTGGGCAGGGTGTGCTGGTTCCACGGATGGCGCTCGTCGACCGGATTGCCGAGGGGATCGTTCTTGACGAAGATCTCCTTGCCTTTCCAATCGTCGTAGAAGGAGCTGCCGAGCAGGATGCGGATGCCCAGATTGATCTTCACCAGATCGGTCGTCACCAGCTTGCCGTCGACGACGATGCCGGGAGTGACGAACATTCCGCGGCCCCACTTGGTCATGTCCTTGTACTCGAAGTTGCAGACGTCGGGGTCCTGGAAGCTCCCCCAGCAGCCGAGCAGGATGCGCCGGTTCCCTACCTGCTCGTAGCCGGGCAGGGCCTCGTAAAAGAAGTCGAAGAGATCGTCGTGCATGGGGAGGACCCGCTTCATGAACTCGACGTAGCGCATGAGCCGGCTCAGATAATCGGTGAAGAGCTGGATGGTCGCCACGGTGCCGACGCCGCCCGGATAGAGCGTCGAGGGGTGGACGTGCCGCCCTTCCATCAAGCAGAACATCTCGCGCGTCATGCGGCTCATCTGCAGGGCTTCGCGGTAGAACTCGCCCTCGAACGGATTGAGCGACTTCATGATGTCGCCGATCGTGCGGTAGCCGTGGTCCCGGGCGTGCGGCGCTTCCGTCTGTGTCGCTTTCTCCCAGACGCCGGGATTGGTCTCGCGCACCATCTTCTCGCAGAAGTCGACGCCGACCAGGTTTTCCTGGAAGATGTTGTGATCGAACATGTACTCGGCGGCCTCGCCGAGGTTGACGATCCATTCCGCGAGCTTCGGCGGCTTGACGCCGTACGCCATGTTCTGGGCGTAGCAGGAGCAGGTCGCATGGTTGTCACCGCAGATCCCGCAGATCCGGCTGGTGATGAAGTGGGCGTCGCGCGGATCTTTCCCCTTCATGAAGATGCTGTAGCCGCGGAAGATCGAGGAGGTGCTGTGGCATTCCGCCACCTTGCGCTGTCCGAAATCGATCTTGGTGTAGATCCCGAGGCTGCCGACGATTCTCGTGATCGGATCCCAGTGCATCTCGACGAGGTTCGTCTTGGTGCCCACGGTTGCGGTCGCCATCTGAAGTCCCCCTTTCGATCGAGCTCACCAATTCTTTTGATATCCGGTCGTCAGCTCTTTACCTTTGTGGCGCCACTTCGGCTCCTTGTCCATCGTCCGCGCCGTGATGCCGCGCAGGCCGCGGATCATCGTGCCGTAGAGGCCGCTCGCCATCGCCGAGACGGTCGCGCCGGGCGGCTCGTCCATGAAGGGCATGAATTTGTCCGGGAAGCCCGGCATGGTGCAGCCGATGCAGATGCCGCCGACGTTCGGGCAGCCGCCGACGCCGTTGATCCAGCCGCGCTTCGGCACGTTGCACTTGACCACCGGGCCCCAGCAGCCGAGCTTCACGATGCATTTGGGCGAGCCGTATTCGTGGGCGAAGTCGCCCTGCTCGTAATAGCCGGCGCGGTCGCAGCCTTCGTGCACGGTGTGGCCGAAGAGCCAGGTGGGCCGCAGCTCCTCGTCGAGCGGGATCATCGGCGCCTGGCCGGTCGCCTGATAGAGAAGATAAAGGATGGTCTCGGAGAGATTGTCCGGCTGGATCGGGCAGCCCGGCACGCAGACGATCGGAATGCCGGCCTTGGACTTCCAATCCCATCCCAAGTAATCGGGCACGCCCATGGCGCCCGTCGGATTGCCGGCCATGGCGTGGATGCCGCCGTAGGTGGCGCAGGTGCCGACGGCGAGGACGACCAGCGCCTTGGGAGCGAGGCGGTCGATCCATTCGCTGGTCGTCATCGGCTGGCCCGTCGCCGGGTTGTTGCCGAAGCCGCACCAGTAGCCTTCCTTCTTGATGGACTCGTTGGGGATGGAGCCTTCGATGACCAGGACGTAGGGCTCGAGCTCGCCGCGGTCGGCCTTGTGGAACCATTCGATGAAATCGTCGGCGCCGCCCACCGGGCCGCACTCGAAGTCGATCAGCGGCCAGTGGACCGCGATCTTCGGCAGCCCGGGGAGGGCTCCCATCGCGATCTCCTCGATGCTCGGCTGGGTCGCCGCGGTGAGGGCGACCGAGTCACCGTCGCAGCTCAGCCCGGCGTTGATCCAGAGGACGTGAACCACCGTTTCCTGGGGAGCACTGTCTGCCGGCGCCATGATCACCTCCGTCGGGAAAAGAGGGGAATGGGAAAAGGCGGGAGCAACAACCTCAGGTTACTGAGTACACCCGCGGCATCAACCTTGTCAAGCAAAATTCATGCACGTAGAAAATGGGCTGCGCGTCGTGTATTCTTCCAGCCGGAGGGTGGACCCATGCACGAGCTGTCGATCGCCATGAGCCTGATCGAGGTCGCGACCGAAGAGGCGGAACGTCTGGGAAACATTCGCGTGGAAGCCTTGCGCGTAAGGCTCGGACCGCTTTCCGGCGTCGTCGGCGACGCTCTTCAATTCTCTTATGAGCTCGCCGTCGCGGGCACTCCGATCGAAGGCGCCCGCCTCGAGATCGAAGAGATTCCGGTGATCGTTTTTTGTCAAAATTGCCAGGACGAAAAGCGGCTCTTGAATATTCAACACTTCCACTGTCCTGTATGCGACGAGCCCACTCCGAATGTTTTACACGGCCGCGAGCTCGAGCTGAGCGCGCTTGAAGTGACTGAATTGGAGACCGAGCTTGCAACCGCGGATCGTTGAGGTCCGGCAGGGAATCCTCAAGAAGAACGATCTCCTCGCCCGCGGCCTGCGTGAGCGCTTCGAGGCCGCCGGGGTCACCGTCGTCAATCTCGTCTCCAGCCCGGGAGCCGGCAAGACCGCCCTCCTCGAAGAGACCCTGCGCCGCCTCCAGCCGCGCCACCGGGTCGCGGCCCTGGTCGGCGACCTGGCGACGGACAACGACGCGAAACGCCTCGGCCGCTCGGGAGCCCCGGTGCGCCAGATCACCACCGGCACCGTCTGCCATCTCGACGCCGAGATGCTGAGCACCGCGCTCGCGGACTGGGATCTCGCGGCGCTCGACTTCCTGTTCATCGAGAACGTCGGCAATCTCGTCTGCCCCGCGAGCTACGATCTCGGCGAGCGCCTGCGCGCCGTCCTCCTCTCCGTCACCGAAGGAGAAGATAAACCGCTCAAGTATCCCACCATCTTCAATGGCGCCGATCTCGCGCTGATCACCAAGATCGATCTCGCCGAAGCCGTCGGCTTCGATCGCGCCGAGGCGCTGAAAAACCTGCGCGAGGTGCGGCCGGGGCTGGAGGTGATCGAGGCCTCGTCGCGCACCGGGGCGGGGATGGAGGTTTGGCTGGGGCGGTTGGGGGCGATGGCGGAGCGGACTGCGCAATCGCCGGCCTGAGCCCCCTCCCCGTCCCTCCCCCGCGCGCGCCCCCTTCCCGCCCGCCCCGAGCGGGAGAGGGCGCCACCGCCCAAAAGAAGAAAAAGACGAAAATGCTTTCCGGAAAACCTTTCGCAGGCGTTCCCCCTCTCCCGCTCGGGGCGGGCGGGAAGGGGGCACGCGCGGGAGAGGGGGCCAGGGGGATCTGAGGTCTGATGGGGCACAAAGCATTGATTCTTCAGAGGTTCCATCGTGAAACGGAGATTTCACTGCTCTTGGTTGCCCCCTTCGAGGCGACTCAAGCCCACTGTAACCGGTTCAAGCTTATCCGCCAAGGGATACGGCTTGGATACGGCGATAGTCGGGCAGCCCAGAGAGTCGAATTCTCGAAGTACACCCCCTATGGTCGCTCTTCTGGCGGGCAGGCCGCAACTGGCCGCCGCGCCAAGGAGAGACTCGCAATGGAACTAAAGCTCACCAAGGAATCCGTCCACCGCCTCCAGTACAAGCCGAACGGTCCCGAGACCCAGCTCGTTTGGGGGACGGGCGAAGACAAGAATCTCGGCGTCGCCCTCTCGCCGGCCGGCGATCACGTCTGGATCGCCCGCGTCTACGTCGTCCAGCCGGACCAGAAGAGCAAGAAGCGTCTCGGCCGGCTCTTCCGCCGGCCGCTGACGATCCGCGACAAGTCTCTCGACGAGGCGCGCCGGGAGCGCGACATCTGGAAGGGAGAGGCCGCTCAAGGGGTCGATCCGATCGACAAGCGCCGGCCTGGCCGGGGTGGGGATGCGGAGCACGGTGAGGAGAGGGCCAAGCCGGCAACGGTCGCCGACCTGATCGACATCTACATGAAGGAGTACGTGGCCAAGGAGCTGGAGTACGGGACAGAGAAGCGCTACCGCAAGCTGGTGACCCACATCAAGGAGCACCTCGGCGCCATTCCAGTGATGGAGCTGAACAAGGGGCACCTGCTCGCCTTCCGCACTGCTCTGGGCCAATTCCGGGAGACCTTCAACAAGGCCCGGAAGCTCGTCAGCGGGGCCTATCGCAAGGCGCAGCTCCTCGATTGGAGGCACAATGGTCAGCTCGTCGTCCCGCAGGACGGCTTCAACCCCGTGCTCCTGGTGCCCAACTACGACACCTCGGCGACACGCAAGGGAGGCGATCCCTTCGAGCCCGACGAGTTGCAGGCGTTCATCTCTGTCGTCGAGCAGTACCTCCGGCCTGATAGAGTCAACCCGCGGGGCGGGCTTCCACCGACGCGGAGTGCGGTCGCCCTTCCGTTGTTCCTGCTGCACACCGGGCTCCGGAAGAACGAAGGCATGGGGCTCTCCTGGCAAAATCTCGACCTGCCGAAGAAGTCCGGCTGGTCCGGCTACATCGACCTGCGCCGGGGAGCCATTCGGCTGGTCCATCACAAGACCTCTCGACGCAAGGGGCCGCGCTGGGTGCCTATTTCTCCGGAAGCCCTGCGGGTTCTCAACCTGATGACCGGGAGGGATGAGACCTGGGTTTTTCCAGGGCAGATCCCGGGGGCTCGGATCGTGACGCCTGAGAAGACGTTCCAGAGACTCCAGAGAGAGGCTGGCGTCCGCGTCCGTGGGCTCCACCAGACGCGGCATACCTTCATCGTGCGCGGCTTGGAGGAGGGGGCTCCGATTGCTGCCCTCGCCAAGGCGGTTGGACACAGCACTGTCTACGTTACGGAGAACTATGCCCACATCTCCGACCGCGCGGCTCGGGTCGCCGCCGAGGTCGTAGGCCGGTCGATGGGTCTCCAGTGGTCGTGGCTCGCGGAGGAGCTGCCAGAAGCGGCGTAAGGTGCGGAGCGGTGGGAGGGCGAAACGTCCCTCCCACCGCCCTCCCCGTCCCTGCTCGCGTGCTAGTCCTCGTCGCCGATCAGCCGATCCAAAGCCACGATCTTCCCAGCGATCGAAGCGGCCTCGGCCTCGGTCATCGCGTTGACAGACTCCGAGTACTTCCCCTTCTGGGTCAACGCCGAGTAGATTTCTTCCCAACGGAGCCGCAGCTCAGCATCAGCAAAGTCTTTGGCCGAGACAGCGCTCAAGGTCGACTGCGCGAGCTTGAGCAGCTTCTCCTTCTTGCTCCGTCCTCCCTTGAGGGCGATAGCCGCAAGTCCGATCTTCTCACGTGCGTATCCGTCTACTTTCAAGGTGTTCTCTCCTCTCGGTTGTCTGGCGAGAACCTACGGTGGAATCTACTGTAGGGGAGCCGTCAACAGGGCCGCAAGGGATTTCCCCTCACAAGCCAACCGTCCTCGGAGGCTCCGCGGCGGGAGGGGTTGACTTGGTAGTGTTTGCCTGGGACCGTGCAGTCCCGGCCCCTGCCTCGGCGTCGGCGGTCTGCCAGTCGAAGACCACCTCGGAGCCGCCGCAAGGCCGCGGCAGTTGGCGAAGCGCCTGACCGTCGCCGGGCGCGGTGCCGGTGTCGGCGCCGAGCCAGTGCTGCGGCAGAACCCCTGGCTGGGCCGCTCGGCGATAATAAAGGAACTCTCCGCCTCTACGAGAAGAGTTCCATTGCAACACCCCGACGCTCTTTACTTCTACGTTCCTCTCGTTCCTCTCTTGTCTTTCTTCTGTGCCTCCACCATGCTTAGAAGCTCCCCCCTACCGTGTACTTCGCAGATGTAGGTGCTCGGCATAAGTTCTGTAATCGTGCGATGGTCGCCCCCGTAGGAGACCGAGAATTGATAAAGGTTCGGGCCTGCCGGATAGATGTAGAGAGTTCCCTCGTAGGTTACCCCGTCCACTGTTGTGGTGATCCTTTGAGGCTCAATATGGTTAAGCTGACCGTCGCGTCTGCGCGCCATTCAGAACACCTCCGATCCCGCTGAACAGATCTACAACCGAGGTTATCATTTGAATTTCGTGCGGCAATAGGGACAAATGCTGGCATGCACAGGAATTCGCATCTGGCAGGCATAGCAAGTCCTGTTGTCCCTCTCTTCTTCTCGTTCTCTTCTCTGCTTCCTTGCCTCTTCCGGGTCCACCTTTTCCAGCCACTTTCGGTCCTCAAAGTCCCGCTTCCATTCCTTGTCTTCTACTTTTTTCTTTTGCGCTTCCCTTTCTTTTTCACGCTTGTCGAGCCAATCGTTAATAAAGTAGGCCACGACAGCCAACGGTACGGCCAGATAGATTAAGAAATCTCCATTCTCGCGCTGATTAGTAGCAGCAAAGTACATCACTCCCAGGCCGCCAGCCGCTAACATAAGCCCTATCCATGTAAAACAGCCTAATCCTTTCATGTTAGCCTCCCTGCCATACTGATTGATTATGGTTCTGCTCTCCCGGTCAAGAAGCCCCAGGGGGCCGGGAGGCGACCAGCCGAGCCGTGGCAAAGGCACTCCTATGACACGTCTTTCGTGAGACCCCGGCGCAACCTCTCATTCTTTGTACTACGCAGTTAGACGAACAATCCAAAGGCACAGAAGAGCCCTACGGCGGGACCCAGGGCACCCTCTGGCCAAAGGCCTTGCGTCGCAAGGGGGCCATAAAGGGGAAAAAGAGAGAGAAAGGTGACAAAGAGCTTGCCATTTCCTTTTCCCCCGGTTCTTCTCCCTTAATGATCACCTTTGATCTTTCTACAGCTAGGGTCATCTCAACTCCCAGGCGTTCGCGAGCTGCTGTGGCGATTTCAGGCTGAAGCTTGGCTGTCACCAGAACGACGAGACGCTGAGAAGGAGCAGCGCCAGAAGGCGAAGGCGAGTTTCTCTCGATGTCATCGATCCAGCTCATATTTGGGGACCTCACAAACGGTGTGGGGTTGAAGAGCAGGACATATACGGCTTGGCGCCGCGGCCGGCTTGATCGGACCGGGGCCTGGGGCGGGGGCGCTCGATTCATCCTCGGCGGCGGTCGTGTTCTTCGTCGTGGCGATCGTCCTATATTGTAGGACAATAGGGGGCCGACTACGCGACGACGTGGCAGCCGGGGCTCCCGTTGTTGGCGCCGCCCCCGTCGCTCTGCTCAGGCCGGAGTTTGCCGGGCGTTCGGCTCCGGATCGCTTTAATCGCGATGGCGGTGCTCCTGGTGAGCCGCGCTTCATGGTTTGACTGTAATGGTAAATAGATTGGCGAGCTGAGAAGTAACACCTAGGACGTCAAAGGCATACGCGCGGAGCGTATGCAGTCCAGGGCTTAGACGGCCAACATTATGGCTAAAGTACCATCCTGATCGTCTATAGTCGGGTCGCTTCATCACAGCGGCGACATCAGGCCGGACAGCCCCCAGTTTACATTTAATAAATGCATCGTCGGCCCCCTCTATTCGTATCTCGACGGCCGCGATTGGAGATCCTCGAAGCTTATCTGCTGCCCAACCTGCACCGGAGATGGTTTGACCCTGAAAAATCGATAGCGGCTCACAAGCATCGAAGAAACCTTCGATTAAATCATATCGAATACTCAAGCTCTGATAGTGGAGTCGGTAGCGAAGAGTCAAGAGCTGGACCAACCGCTCTCTTTCAGCGCCGCTCAGAGCACCTCGGAGAAGCGACTCCAACTCTTCTGTATTAAGGGCGTCGTAGTCTTTCTCATTTTCGGCCATGGCTAGGGGCTAAACAACAAAAAGGCGTCGAAGTTTATCTGGCGTTAAGGAGACTAGGCTCATGCTCTCTATTGTTAAGGCAGCAGCTTGAATTGCACCTAAATTACTTTTTACAACCTGCATAACAGCCCAGACTTCCAGAAGATCCAGCTGAACCTTTGCATTATCTCGAATTAATTTTAGGGTCGGCATTTTTTGCGCAACGATGTTCACCTGCCCATCAATATCGTTCAGTGCTGCCATGTATTCCTGCCATTCGTTCATCAAGGCTTCCAGGGAGCGCTCCCTCGCCTCTACGTTGGCGATGATTTGATCTTTGGTCGCAGGCTCAATCTCTTCAGACTCAAGGCCTTTACGCAATGCCTCCTGTTCCTGCCTAACCGCGCCGATCTTCTTCTTAATATTGTCGTAAATCTCCTTTATGTCTTCGATTCCAGCAAGGCGGAACTTTTCAATGAAGGCGATCACGAAATCCGTCAGCTCATAGACCAGGACAGCATTCCCTAGAAGCAGAGCCCTGCCGAGTTGAGGGTCTCCCTTTGCCTCGCCTTCTTCCAAAGAGGCTATTATCATCCTATTGGCCTCGGAAAAAACATCCACAGTCACTCTGAGCGATTGGCATGATATATGAACTTTCTTGTCAGCTAGCATTAGTGCGGAAACCTGCTCCTTTTGGGTTTTCCCCATTCGCATAGCCGAAATAGCTTCTTGGGCGGACCTGTAATTTCTCTCTTCGATTCTCGTTGCCACCTCTTCAATTACTGACCGCATTTTCTTCTGAAAGTCAGTTATTTTCTGCCTTATCTCTGCCGGAATGCCCTGATTGCTTGCAATCTTAGAGCTAAGGAGGTCGACATTTTCAAGCGGGAATTGTTCCTGGACATCTAGGAGTTGCGACACATGCCGCTCTGCGAGTTTTTTTATTGCATCGCTAGCAGCTTTTCTATCGGCGCTCTCGATTAGCTCATCGGCAGTTAGAGGCTTATCTTCATCTTCCATGGGCATCTCCTGCAATGAAGGGCGCGCTGTTAGTGATACCATCTTGTCTGCATAGTCCTATCTGCATCTGGCCAACACCTGCTCTCTCGGCGCTGGCGAAAAAGACACATATGGTTATATATTCATGATAAATCATCATTGATAATGTAGCACAGAATAGCTCGGCCGAACCCTCCGCGGGTGTGAGTCGCTGGTGAACCTCGGGCCTCACGGCTCGACACCAGCCGGCACCTCCACAGCGAGGCAAGTCAGCGCAGTGGGTCAGCCCCGCCCCCGCCGCTATGCGAGCCCGGCGTAGCGAGTGGTCGCCTGTCCGATCAGTCGACACGCCACAGGCGGTACCCCCCCTGAGCCCCTTGCGCGCCGAGCCGGCCCGGACACCTGGGTTCGATACCGGTGTGCGAGACGGGACCATTTCGAGAGCTGCCAGGCGGCTCCAGGTCGAGAGGCTGGCCGATGCCGATGCAGAGCCGGGGCTGAAGCGCGCGGTCCGGTCGCGGAAGGGCTGCCGGTCGGGAGAATAGTTCAGCATCGCGCCGGCCGGCCGTTTGCCGGCGACCTGGCGCGGTTGCCGAGGAGGCCAGGGCGGGAGCTTGCGGCGCCGCGCGGCCGAGGCTGACGGCAACCGTCAAATCGTCGGCAGGACGGGCAAGCGCAGCGCCGAGCTGGTGTCCGACGTGGCAAGCCCTCAGAGGGATGGAGTCGCGTCCGCGCAGCCGTGGCACCTCCCAGGCCTCGCCGCGGTGCCGCAGCTCCGGCCTGGCCTTCGGCATCGGCCACAAGGGATAGGGCACAGGGAACTCCTCCCCGGCACCGCTCGGCGTCCTTTGGGCGCTGAGCGCTGGCGGGCAGGGCCAGCGCAAGCGAGGAGCTGGGCTCCGCGACCGCGCGCAGACTCGTGGGCTTTCGCCTCCAAAGGAATGCATGCTCTGTCCATAGGGTTAAAAGAAGGAATCAAAAGGGCTGCCTCCAGACAGGCTTCCGAGTGGTACTTCAACAACAGGAGAGGGTAGCAAGGATGTTCCGAGATCGGCAGGAGATGATAGAGGTTCTCGAAAGCGAAGCTCGCCGGTTCTATAAGCTAGGCGTCACCAGCGGTGATCCGGAATTCTATAATTACCTGGGCGACTGCCTGGCCCGCGTTGCAGCCGACCAGAAGCTAAAAGGCAAGCTAGCAGGTTGCTGTCAGGACCTACAAGCAACCAGGAAAGAGCCTGAGACTTCTTCGACCTCCATCAGAAAACGCTAATACATGGCCCAAATAGGGCCAGGATTGGGCCATGATCAGGCCAGGATCGGGCCAGGTATGACGGGAGATTTAGATGCGGGCAGGCTACATTGAAGAACTAAAAGGCAGGTAGGAAATACACCGGGGTCCCTCATGGATTTTTTTAAAGGCGCCTTCAGCAGTTAGTACGTATGGCAGCTCTCTGGGGCTGCTATCCATGTGAGACCAGGACGTTCCCGTTTCGCTGCTGGATCGACTACCAGCCCGTTGCCTGGATTTCCTGCTGAAGGAACCTGTGGTCCGGGTAGCGCCGAACCTGCGGACCCCTTTTAGGGAAAGGGTTCACGGACCTCCTACCGCTACTCTCACTCCGTCCAACAGAATCCACAGACGGGGTGAGCCTTGGGGTTTCACGCGGCTCCCCAATGCCGCAGGGAGATGGTGGAGGGGGCTTGGCGAGAAATCGAGCGTTTGGGACGAAGGAAGTTTCTCGCCGGAGGTCAGGGGGTCACTTCCAGGCCATGGCCAACGATTGAGCAGGAAGGCCGCGCCTCTGGCGGCCCTCTCCTTTCCTTTCCCTCTGTTCTCCTTCGTGCTCGCTCGGCCGGGGATGGGCCGGCAGCGAAGCGTGCGCAGTGCCTGAAGGGGGTCTTTTCCAGAGCATGGTCAGTGACTGAGCACGGGGCCAGGACTTCGGCTCTTTGGTCTTCGTCGGCGTTGTGCTTCGTCGAGGATTTCCCGCCGAGTCCACCTCTGTCCTACATTGCGGGACAATTGTCCCGCATTGCAGGACAATCCCGCCGCACATTCCGACAGCACCGCTCCCCTTTCCAATAGAGGACCTTTGAAAGCCTATAAAGGTCTCTCCACTATTACCCTATATAAGGAGGGAGGGGGATCTATTACACCAGACTCTAAAGGTACAGCCTCACAGGCTCTTGATGGCAGGGCTCACACAGGCGCTTGAAGGCATGGCTCTCACAGGCTCTTGATGGTAGAGGTGGTCTTTGGGTTCTTTGAAATTGGTAGGATGGGCGCTTTGGGTTCGGTGACTGATTTCCAAAGTGTGCAGCACCCTACTCTATAGAGGACTCTAATGAGGAGATGGGGTTGTTGTTCTCCTTCGCCGCCGCCGTCCGCGGCGTGACCGTCCGGGGCTCAGCAGGGTCGACCGTACGGGAGGCCACGTTGATTCTGTCGGCGGAGCGGAGCTGCGGCCAGAGGGGCTGTAGAAGGGCCGTGCGCAGCTTCACCGAATGCCGAGGACCCCTGGGCCGGCTCGTCGGTAGATCGGCGGCCAGCGAGCCTGTAGAGGCGTTCCCTGGCCTCCCATCGTCTTCGGCTGTTGCCCCGAGCGGATTCCCAGTCGGGCGCCACCTCAGCAGACGACGCGGCGGCGCCGCGCGGCCGGAGTGCCACGGGGGCGGGAAGGCGCCAGCCTAGACTGCGGGGCCGGGACGTCTGTCACCAGCTCGGAGCCGGCCGGGATGCTGAGGCGGGGTCAACCAGCTTCGGCGCCCGCGCCTGGCCGTTTGCGGAGGATAGCTAAGCTGCGGCGCCGCCGCGCGCCCGGGGAGCGCTACGACTTCGCGGGATGCTGCTCCAGATCGAAGCGCTGGCCGATGATCGAGGAGCCGGCCGGATGCTGAGGCAGGGGTCAACCAGCTCGGCGCCGCGTTTGGCCGTTTGCGGAGGGTAGCGAAGCTGCGGCGCCGCCGCGCGCCCGGAGAGCGC
>Ga0307506_10000082_pt1 | contig 39176 bp, 30 predicted proteins | sample 25_S_MG_FD_202175 | JGI IMG/M metagenome (GOLD analysis project Ga0307506, IMG submission 202175) | Soil microbial communities from Populus trichocarpa stands in riparian zone in the Pacific Northwest, United States - 25_S | ecosystem: Environmental > Terrestrial > Soil > Riparian zone > Trees... | reverse complement strand
GACCCGAGCGTCAAGAGCCGCCCGGTCGAGTCGATCATGCAGCCGGCCTTCCCCTTCGTCGACATCTCGACGCCGGTCGACCTGATCTCGGGGATGATCACGCGGGAGAACCCGGCTCTCCTGGTGCGCGATTTCAAGAGCGACCGGCCGTTCATCATCACGCGCTCCGACGTCATCAAGGTTCTATGCTGACCGGCCGTCTGCCGCCGGGCCAGGCGCTGACCCGCAAGTTCCCCCTCGTCGGGGAGAAGGACTCCTCCGCCGTGCCGCCCCTGGAGGCCTGGCGCCTGGAGGTCACGGGGCTGATCGAGCCGTCCTTCGCCATGACCTGGGCCGACTTCGCGGCCCTCCCCCAGCGCGAGCTGGTCACCGACATCCACTGCGTCACCGGCTGGACCCAGCTCGCGATGCGCTTCACCGGCATCCCGCTCGCCGATCTGCTGGCGAGCCGGGGTGCCCGTGTGCTTCCCGAAGCCCGCTTCGTCCGCTTCGAGGCCTACTCCCCCCGCGCCCACGACACCTCGGTGCCGGTCGCCCTGGCTCTGGCGGACAGTTGGCTGATGAGCGCCTTCGAGGGACAGCCGTTGACCCCGGGCCACGGCGGACCGCTGCGCACCGTCACGCCGTCGCGCTACTTCTACAAGGGCGTCAAGTGGGTGCACCGGATCGAATTCCTCCAGGAAGACCGCCTGGGCACCTGGGAGTCGGAGTCCCGCTACCACAACAACGCCGATCCCTGGCCCGGCGACGAGCGCTACACCACCGGCTCGCACACCCCCGAGGAGATCGCAAGCTTCCGCCACGCCGCGAGCTACGTCCCCTGGCGCGGTCCGGCCAAAACCTTGATGGGCGTCGACCTCCGCGGCTGGTCGCCGGCCACCCGTGACCTGGGAAACATCTTTCTGAAGGACTGCGACCTGCGCGGCGCCGACCTCGCCGGCGCCGATCTGCGCGGCGCCAATCTCACCCGCTGCCGCCTCGCCGGCGCCACCCTCGCCGGCGCCGACCTCCGCGGCGCCGACGTCGAAGGCGCCGCCTTCTTCGGCGCCGATCTCACCGGCGCCGACTTGACCGGAGCCTTCCTGAGCGCCGCCCGCTTCTACGAGCGGAGCGAGGACGGCACGATCCTCCCTGAGAAGGCCGCGAAGATCGACGGCCTGCGCTGGAGCGCGGACGCGGAGCTGCTGGAGGATCAGGAACGGTTCTTGCGAGGTGAAATCGACTCGAGATGAGAGACCTCCTGCCCGGCTGGACCGTGACCGCCGGCCTGAGCGCGGCTCTTTGCGCCGGGGCTCTCGATCTGGGTCTCAGCCTGTGGTTGGAGCCGCCGAGCGGCCTGGGGTCCGGCACGACGGTGCTGCTCGTGCTCGCGGTGACGTTCTCGCTCGCGCTGGCCGCGTTCTTCGCCGGTTTCCTCCTCTTCGGCCCGGTGCTGGGTCTGGCGCGGCGGCCTCTCGCCTTGTCCCTGGCCGCGTGCGGTCTGCTGGCGGTCCTCTTGAGCGGTGTCACCCGCTCGGTCAATCCACAGGCGCCCGGCCTGTGGCGCCAGGCGCTCCTGCTGGCGGCGCTCTGCGCGACGGTGACGGTGCTCGTCTATGGCGTGGCCCGGGCGATGCCGGATCTCCTGGGGCGCCGCCTCTTCTGGGCGCGAGCGAGCCTGGCCGCACCGCTCCTCGGCGGCGAGGCGCTGGCCGCGCTGTGGCTCGCACGGTATCGGATTCCGGTGGGCTCCATCCTCCTCCTCTGCACGATCGTGGCGGCGGCGCTGACTCTGGCGGCGGTCTCGCGTCTGCGCTCGCCGCGGGCGGCCTGGCGCTGGCTCGCCTGCGTGGCGGTGCTCGCCCTCGCCGGTCCCTGGATCTCGGGCTGGGGCGCCGTCGCCGGAGAGCCGGCGCCCCGCGGGACGCATCCCCGGCGGGTGATCCTGCTCAGCATCGACGCGCTGCGCGCCGGAGCGCTGTCCTGCTACGGGAGCATGGGAGCTCCGACGCCGCACATCGACCGTCTCGCGGACGATTCGGTGCGCTTCACCCGCGCCTACTCCGCCGCCTCGTGGACGCTGCCGTCGATGACCTCGGTGATGACCGGCCTGTCGCCGGAGATCCACCGCGCCGTGCACAGCTTCAGCCGCGTGCCGGACGGCGCCCTGACGCTCGCCGAGGCGCTGCGGCGGGACGGCTACCGGACGGCGGCGCTGGTGTCCAGCACGGTGCTCGGGCCGGCGGCCAACCTGGCCCAGGGGTTCGACGAGTACACGGCGTTCCCCGGGCCGTGGATCGGACACTCTCTCGGCGCCGGCGTCCTCGCCGCCCTGGCGCGGCCGTTCCGTCCCGAGGAGGCGCCGCCGCCGGACCTGGAGGAGCTCGCCGCCGGCTGGCTGCGCGCGCATCGGCGCGGCGACTTCTTCCTCTGGCTCCACGTCTTCGATCCGCACGCTCCCTACGGACCGCCGCGGGAGTATCTCGACGGCGCCGTGCCGCCGCCCGGAGCCGAGTGGCGTTTCGAAGGCTGGGACGAGGACGCCATCCGCGCCGGCACCTACGTGCCGACGAGCGCCCAGCGGGACTGGATCCACCGGCTCTATCTCGGCGAGGTACGCGCCGTCGACGACGCCGTCGGCCGGCTCACCGGGGAGCTGAAGCGGCTCGGGATGTACGACGGCACGCTGATCGTCGTCCTCTCCGACCACGGCGAGGAGTTCTGGGAGCACGGCGCCTACGGGCACGGGCACTCGCTCTACGACGAGCTGCTCCACGTGCCGCTGCTGGTGAAGCTCCCCCGCTCCACGGAGCGCGGCGTGATCGATGTCCCGGTGTCGACCGCGAGCGTCATGCCGACCGTGCTTTCTCTCGCCGGCTCTCCCCTGCCCGCCGGCTATCCCACCGCCGATCTCCTGCCGCTTCGAGACAAGAGCGTGGCCCATCCCCTCTTCAGCCTCGGGCTCAACCGCTTCGAGGACCGCCGGAGCGTGCGCTTCGGCCGTTTCAAGTACGTGCGCTGGGACCAGACCGGCCGCGAGGAGCTCTATGACCTCGCCGCCGATCCCGGGGAGCGCCACAATCTATCTCCGCACGGGCCGCCGGAGCTCGCCGCCGGGCGCGATCTCCTCGCCGCCTTCGCGGAACGGAGCCGCGAGGCACGCCGGCGCCTGCGCCTGGGCGAAGGCGAAGAGGCCGATCTTGACAGCGGCACCCGGGCTCGCCTGCGGTCGCTCGGCTACGTGCGCTGAAGCAGGATCGATCACCTTCGATCACTCCCCAGGCAGCCAGCAGACCACCGCCGTGCCGCCGCCGTCGCGGCGCTCGATGCGGAGGTGGCCGCCGTGGGCTTCGACGATCTCGCGGCAGAGCGGGAGCCCCAGGCCGGAGCCCGTGGCTTTCGACGTATAGAAAGGCAGCAGCGCCTTCTTCAGCTCCTCCTCGCTCATGCCGGAGCCGCGGTCGAGCACCCGCAGGCGGAGGACTCTGGGCATGGTGAGCCCTCTATTATCTCGCGAGCGGCTCAAGGGAACTGGATTGATGTTCCAGCGCGATGTCGCTTATGGCCGCAGGCCGCCTGGGACCGCCGCCGTCCCGGCGGCTCCTTCTCGGTCTTCGACCGAGAGACGGTGGGCGCCGTGTAGCGCGGGGATCGGAGATAATGGCTCACGGAGGGTCTCCGCATGTACAGTCGCCGTGAGCTTTTCGGTGTTATCGGCCGTCCGGCGGTCGCCTGGAGCTCCAGAAGACGTCGCTGCCGATGAGCGGTTCTGGATCGGCATCCAGCAGGCCTTCACCATGGACCGCAGCATCGTGAACCTGAACAACGGCGGCGTGAGCCCCTCCCCCGCCGTCGTTCAGGAAGCGATGAAGCGCCACCTCGACTTCTCCAACTCCGCTCCGCCGGCTACGCCCTCTGGGACTGAGGAACACTACCGAACGCTACAGCAACACAAACGAACGCTCAGCAACGCTACGGGAACCTTCGTTTCGAGCCCGGGAAGCTTCGCAACCGCAAAACGAACGTTCCCGAGCCGGCAACGAAGCTTCCCGCAGCCGGTGCGAACGTTCCCGCGCGCTCGACGAACCTTCGTTTGTGTTCCAGTAGCCGCCTCTCGCCTCGTTCCTCCAATCCTGCCACCGCTGTAGAATCCCCTTGTCACCCAGGCCACTGTGCCTGAAGGAGGTCAAGCATGTCTCACCCCAGATCGGCCGTGATCGCGGGGCTTCTGTGGATCGCCGCAGGCGCCGCTTTCGCCCAGCCGCCACAGCTCACCCCGCAGCCACCAGCGCCGATGCCGGCCCCGGTGCAGGATCAGGCGCAGCCTTCGGGCGACCCTTTGGCCGCCGCCCGCCGCATTACAGCCGCTGAAGCCCGGGAAGCCATTGAAAAGGGCACGGCGGTGCTGGTCGACGTCCGCGCCAAGGAGTCTTACGACATCGAGCACGCGCAGGGAGCGATCCTGCTCCCCGTCTATGAGATCCCCACTCGCGCCAACGAGCTGCCGAAAGACAAGCTCATCATCACGTACTGCACGTGAGGGGCTGAGCACACGAGCGCCCGGGCGGTGCTCGATCTTCAAGCCAAAGGATTCAAGAACGTCGCTTGCCTCCTCGGTGGGATGTACGCCTGGAAGCAGGCCGGAGGTGGAATGGTGACCCACCCCTAACCCTACCCCTGGCCCGATTTTGCCGTCCTCTGGCTCGTACGCCCCGCCTTCCGGGGCGTACGAGCCCTGTCCAGCTCTACCGCCTTGATGCGATGTCGGAGAGGAACGAGCGCCAGCGCGAGCCGTAAAGCCGGCCTAGCCGTGCGGGTCGATCGGTGTTCCTCCGTCCGTCCCCCCTGCCGGGGTGGTCGCATTCCCGCCGCTCCCGCCGCCGTTGGGGTCGATGCTCATCCCCTCATTTCCAAGCACATTGGTCATCCCGGATCCCGCCGGCCGGCCGGCGGGATCGATCGCTACCCCCTCCTCTCCCCACACATTGAGCCAGATGCTCCGGAGAGCCTCGAAGAACGACGAGAAGGCTCCTCCGTTGCTGAGGCGGGAAGCGCCATCCCGGGGCATGGCGAGGGCCGGGAAGGAGGCGAAGGCGAGGACGGCGGCAAGAACGAGAGCACGGGAAGAACGGCCGGAGTCGCGGCTGGACATGAAAGAATCTCCTCAGATGGCGTCTCGTGTCGGCTTGAACGCCGGTATTGAGCGCCTCTAAATAAAAAGTTGCCCGGGAGACGAAAAGCGTGGCATTCCCGCTCATTTTTCTCGGCCCGGGTCTTGCAGGACTTCTGGAGTGAAGGGGGCTTCGCCCCCGAATCCCACAACGACTTGCCAGGAGGTCTCACCATGGCCCAGAAGAAAGCTCGCGATCTCATGACCGAGAATCCGACTTGCGTCACCCCCGAAACGACCGCCCAGGAAGCCGCCAAGCTCATGGAGAGCCATGACGTCGGCAGCCTGCCCGTCGTCGAGAGCACCGCGTCCAAGCGCCTCGTCGGCATCGTCACCGACCGCGACCTCGCCATCCGTGTCCTCGGCCGCGGCGCCGCCGGCAGCTCGCCGGTGCGCGATGCCATGTCGAGCGGCGATCTCGCCTGTGTCAATGCCGAGGACGACCTCGACAGCGTCGAGAAGCTCATGGGCCGCCACCAGGTGCGCCGCATCCCGGTGATCGACAGCGAGAAGAAGATCGTCGGCGTCATTTCCCAGGCCGACCTCGCCCTGGAGCGCAAGGCCGTCGGCGAGAAGGACCTCAGCAAGGTGCTGGAGAAGATCTCCGAGCCGGTCGGCGTCCGCTGAGGTATCGCTGACCGGGAGCGCCCCGCTGGTCCCGCCGGGGCGCTCCCGCTATGATCGGGGCAAGGAGGGCTCCTCCCATGCTCTACGATCTCTCGCCCACGATCCGCCCCGAAATTCCGGTCTGGCCCGGCGACACGCCGTTCCAGTCCCGCCTCACCTGGTCTCTTTCCGAGGGGGCGTCGGTGAATCTCTCGGCGATCACCACGACGCCTCATCTCGGCTCTCATGCGGATGCACCGTTCCACACCGAGCCGCGCGGCGAGGGGATCTCCGAGATGCCCATCGAGCGCTACATCGGCCCCTGCCGTGTCATCAAGGTGCCGCCGCAGCCGCTCATCGAGCCGCGGCACGTGGAGGGGATCGACCTGGCGAGCCCGGCGCGGATCCTGTTCAAGAGCGAGAGCGTGCGCGACCGGAAGACGTTTCCCGAGCGCTTCACCGCCCTCAGCTTCGAGCTCGCCGCCCTGCTCGGCGAGCGCGGCGTGCTGCTGGTGGGGATGGACACGCCCTCGGTCGACCCGTTCGACAGCAAGACGCTCGACGCCCACCATGCCCTCGCCCGCGGCGGAGTCGCGATCCTCGAAGGGCTGGTGCTCGACGGCGTGCCGGAGGGGATCTACGAGCTGATCGCGCTGCCGCTCAAGATGGCGGGGCTCGACGCGTCGCCCGTGCGGGCGATTCTCCGCAGCCTTGAGTCCTGAGCCGGTTTCTTGGGCTAGAATGGCGGAACCACGCAACAAGGAGACCTTTCGTGAATAGCAAACAATTCGTCGCGGGTCTGGTCGAAGAGATGGATCGGGTCTTCGCGCGCTTGGGGGAGACGGAGACGCTGGAGGCGGAATCGGAGGGGCATGTGGACGTCGTCACCCTGCTCCGCCTCGCGCTCAAGAGCGAGCTCGAAGCCAGCGAGCTCGCCGGCTTCTGGATGCCCACGACGCCCGAGGTGGACGCCAAGATGGCCCTCGCCCTGCAGTGCGGCGATGAGATGAAGCACTACGGCATGATCAGCCAGCGCCTCGTCGAGCTCGGCGAGGACCTCTCCGACTTCGATCCGCTGGCCGACGGCCACAGCCCGCTCTACCAGTACCTGCGCGGCCTGCGCACCACGGTCGAGCGGATCGCCGGCGGCCCCTTCGCCAGCGAGGCGATCGCGGTGATCCGCAACGCCCAGTTCGTGAGCTTCTGCCGCGCCGTGGGCGACGACGGGACGGCCCGCCTCTACGCCGACGTCATCCAGCCCGAGGAGGCCCACCACCAGCAGCTCGGCCGGGAGATCCTCGAGAAGTACTGCACGACGCCCGAGCTCCAGGAGGCCGCCGCCGCCGCCGTGCGCAATACGCTGGCCATCGCGGACGAGCTGAGCAACCTGGCCGCCAAGACCACCGGCACGCACAGCATCCCGGTGTCCTGACCCATGACGTCCGATCTGATGACAACCGTTCGCACGGTCGCCGTCCTCGGTGCCGGCACGATGGGGCGGGGCATCGCCCACGTCTCCGCTCTCGCCGGCTTTGCCACGCATCTGTTCGACACCAGCGCCGACGCCTTGAAGAAGGCGGAGTCGGGCATCCATCGCAACCTCGCCAAGGGCGTCGAGCTGAAGAAGGTGGCCGCCGAGGCCGCCGAGACCGCCCGCCGCGGCCTGCACCTCGACACCGACCTCGCCGCCGCCGTCGCCGCGGCCGACCTGGTGATCGAGGCGGTGCCCGAGAGCATGGCGCTCAAGATCGAGACCTTCCAGCAGGTCGCCCGGAGCTGCCCGGAGCACGCCCTCTTCGCCTCCAACACCTCGGCCCTCTCGATCACCGAGATGGCCGCCGCCTCCGGCCGCCCCGAGCGTTTCGCCGGCCTGCACTTCTTCAATCCCGTGCACGTCATGAAGCTGATCGAGCTGGTGCGCGGGCTCCAGACCTCCGAGGAGACGCTGGACGCCATGCGCCAGGTGGGTGTCCGCATGGGCAAGGAGGTGGTGTTGGTCAACGAGGCGCCCGGCTTCGTGACGACCCGCATCAACGCCCTGATCGGCAACGAAGCGTTCCGCATGCTCCAGGAGGGGGTCGCCAGCGCCGAGGACATCGACAAGGCGCTGAAGCTCGGCCTCAACCATCCCATGGGTCCGTTCGAGATGGTCGACCTGGTGGGCCTGGACGTACGGCTGGCGATCCTGGAGTTCCTGCACAAGAGCCTGGGCGACGCCTTCCGGCCGAATCTGATCCATGTCCAGCACGTCCGCGCCGGCCGCCTCGGCCGCAAGACCGGACGCGGCGTCTATACCTACGACGAGAACGGGGAGAAGATCGGATGAGCCATCCCGGGACCAGCCATCCTGAAGACCTCACCGGCCGCGTCGCCCTGGTGACCGGCGGCAGCAGCGGGCTCGGCCTCGCCGCGGCGCAGGCTCTCGGCCGGCGCGGCGCCCGCGTCGTGATCGCCAGCCGCGGCGGCGCCAAGCTGGAGGCGGCGCGGGCACAGCTCGCCGCGTCCGGTATCGAAGCCTTCGCCGTCCCCGCCGACATCCGCGACCCGGAGGCCCTCAAGAATCTGGTCGCGGAAGCAGAACGGCAGGCCGGGCCGGTCGACATCCTGGTCGCCAACGGCGGCGGTCCGCCGCCCAAGCCGGCGGCCGATCTGACCGAAGAGGACTGGCAGGCCGCCATCCCGCTCATCTTCCTCTTCGTCCCCCGCCTCTGCCGCCTCGTCCTCCCGGGCATGCGCGAGCGCCGCTGGGGCCGTATCGTGGGCATCAACTCGATCTCCACCCGCCAGCCGATCCCCAACCTCTCGCTCTCCAATGCCCTGCGCCCCGCTCTGCTCGGCTATCTCAAGACCCTCTCCCAGGAGGTCGCCGGCGAGGGGGTGACGGTCAACTCCGTGCTCCCCGGCTACACGCGCACCGACCGCCAGGAGGAGCTCGCCAACGCCGCCGCCGAGCGCACCGGCAAGCCCAAGGAGGAGATCGTCGCCGGCTGGATCGCCAACACGCCCATGGGCCGCATGGCCGAGCCCGAGGAGATCGGCGAGGTGATCGGCTTCCTCTGCACCCCGGCGGCGGCGTATGTGACAGGGCAGGGGATTCTGGTGGATGGCGGGTATGTGAAGGGGCTGTAGGCCGGCGGCTTCTTTACCGGCGGCGAGGGCTCGCTGGCGGTCCTGGCGCCCATCGGAGTACCATCTCCCGAGCCAAGGAGACGCCATGCCCCAGCACAAGATCCAGCTCGAGGAGAGCCAGCTTCCGGCAGCCTGGTACAACATCAATGCGGACCTGCCGGTGCCGCCGCAGCCGGTGTTGCATCCGGGCACGATGGAACCGGTGACACCGGAGTTTCTGAGTGTCCTGTTCCCGATGAGCCTCATCTTGCAGGAGGTCAGCACCGAGCGCTGGATCGAGATCCCGGAGCCGGTCCGCGAGATCTACCGGCTGTGGCGGCCGACTCCGATGTACCGCGCGCTGCGGCTGGAGCAGGCGCTCGATACTCCGGCCCACATTTACTACAAGTACGAAGGAGTGAGCCCGGTGGGCTCGCACAAGCCGAATACGGCCGTACCGCAGGCTTTCTTCAACAAAGAGGCGGGCACCCGGGCGCTCACCACGGAGACGGGCGCCGGTCAATGGGGAAGCTCGCTCGCCATGGCGTGCAGCATGTTCGGCCTGGACCTCGAAATCTACATGGTGAAAGTCTCCTATCATCAGAAACCATATCGCCGCATCATCATGGAAAACTTCGGCGCGCAGGTCTTCGCCAGCCCCACGGACCGTACGAGCTATGGCCGGAGCGTTCTCGCGGAAACCCCGGACACCCCGGGCTCTCTCGGCATGGCGATCTCGGAGGCGGTCGAGGTGGCGGCGACCTCGAACGGCGTCAAGAAGTACTCGCTGGGCTCGGTGCTCGGGCACGTCCTGATGCATCAGACGGTGATCGGCATCGAAGCGCTGCAACAGATGGAGATGGCGGGCGAGTATCCGGACATGGTGATCGCTTGCGCCGGCGGCGGCTCGAATTTCGCGGGCTTCGCCTATCCGTTCCTGCACCAGAATTTCACCGCCGGGAAAAAGACCCGCGTCATCGCCGTCGAGCCGGCGTCCTGCCCCACCTTGACCAAGGGGCGCTACGCTTTCGATTACGGCGATACCGCGGCCATGGCCCCGATCCTCAAGATGCACACCCTCGGCCACACGTTCATCCCTCCGGGCATCCATGCCGGCGGCCTGCGCTACCACGGCATGGCCGCCAGCGTGAGCGCGCTCGTCGAGCACGGCGACATCGAGGCGCGCGCGGTGCAACAGCTTGCGACGTTCGAGGCGGCCGTGCAGTTCTCCAAGGCGGAAGGCATCCTCCCCGCTCCGGAGTCGGCGCACGCCATCCGCGTGGCGATCGACGAGGCCCTCCGCTGCAAGGAGAACGGCGAGAAGAAGGTGATCGCGTTCAATCTCTCAGGACACGGACACTTCGACATGATGGCCTATGAGCAGTATCACCAGGGGAAGCTTCAGGATCACGAGTATCCGACCGCATTGGTCGATGCGGCGATGAGCCATCTGCCCAAGGTGCCGGTGGCCTAGACACCCTGATTAGATCCCCGGCCGCCTGCTGCTCCAACTGACCACGGGCGCGGGCGACGGCTTCGTGGAGACGCTGCTCCAGCAGCTCGCGGGGCGGCAGCTCGGTCAGGTATTCGGCGACATGAATGCCGCGAGGCTCCAGCTCGAGCACTTCCACGGTTTCACGCTTTTTGCCCGCACAAAGAATGAGGCCGATTGGTCTTTCTTCGCCCTTCTGCCGCTCGTGGCGGTCGAGCCAGCGCAGATAGAGCTCCATCTGCCCCACGTCTGCGGGCTTGAAGTCGCCGATCTTCAATTCGATGACCACCAACCGCCGCAAACGGCGGTGGTAGAAGAGCAAGTCCAGGTAGTAATCGTCACCGTCCAGGGTGATCCGCTTCTGGCGCTCCAAGAAGGCAAAACCAGTGCCGAGCTCCAGGAGAAACGACTCGATCTCTCGCAGCGAGGCGCTCTCCAGATCCTTCTCGCTGTAGGTGTTGCGGAGGCCGAGGAAGTCGAGCATGTAGGGATCGCGGAAGACCAGATCAGGAGTGAGCCGGTCTTCTTCGCGCAGAGCCTTGAGATTCTGCTCGATGAGCTTTGCAGGTCTCTTGGAAAGAGCAGTGCGCTCGTAGAGCATCGATTGGATACGCCGCGGCCGAACTCCTGCTCCAATTGTCTCCCCAATGCGGAGACAATCTCGGACCCATATTCCGCCCTTCTCTCTTCGAGAATCTCCCGCCGGATGCGGTCCCCATCTGCCAGTAGAGCAGCGTCAGGCCGGCATCGAGCATCCGCGCGGTCTGCTGACGGGCTTCAAGGATGAGGTTGCGCACCTCGGCCAGCATTGCACCGGGCAAAGGGGTAGCAGGCGGAGCCGGGCTGACCTTCGCGATAGAGCGTTTCGCCCTCCGGTGCGGCGACGAACGGTTCGGAGAAGGTTTCAATGGCACGAGAGCGACTATACGTCAACCTGAAGCGCCCCCAGCCCTACACGTTCCGCGTCGCAATCGCCGGCGGCACCTTCGCGCCGCGTAGCGCCGGGCCCAAGGCCGCGAGCAAGCCGAGGATCCACAGGGCGACGACTCCGGGCACCAGGACGCGCGCGTCGAGGCGCGAGCCGACTAGAGGACGACGCGCTCGTCGAGAGTGCCGTTGCCGCCGTTGAAGGGATTGAAGAAGCGGTCGAAGATGCCGACGATGGTGCTCCGGCCCTGTCCCTCGGGCAGCTCGATGTCCTTGCCCAGGGCGTCGCCGTTCGGATAGAGCTGCCGCGCCAGGGCCTGGCTGATGACGACGACGCCGTGCGCCTGGGCGACGTCGGCTTCGGGCGGATTGCTGTCCAGCTCGGCCTGGGTGAGGTTTCGCCCCTGGACGAGGCGGACGCCGAGGGTGTCCAGGAGGGCCGGGTCGGCGAGGTAGAACTGGGAGGCGACCTCACGGTCCGGCGCGCCGGCCGGATGCGGTCCGAAGCTCATGCCGCCGCCCATGAAGGGGAAGAACATCGTGTTGCTCGCCGCCTTGACGCCGGGGATGGCGCGTAGCGCCGCGACGTCGGCGCGCGTCAATTGGGCGAGGGCGTTCGAGTCGCGCAGCCCGTCCGCGAAGGCGGTGCTGGTGACCCGGATGAGGTTGGCTTCGTCGAAGCCCGAGGGGCGGGTCATCGCCTCGCGCGCCTCGAGGATCAAGGTGACGCAGTTGGCCACGATCGCAAGGGTGAGCGCCACCTCGGCGACGATGAGAAGAAAGCGCGCCCGGTTGCGCGTCATGGCGCGAAAGATCGGTCCGAATTCCATGGCTGGCTCCTGAAATCTGATTTCCTACTGATTCTTGAGATGGCGCGCCGGCGGAATCGCACAGATGCGCCAGGCGGGATAGAGGCCGGCGATGGCCGCCGCGGCGAGGGAGAGGAGGATGGCCGCGCCCACCATCGGCAGGTCGAGATGGAAGAAGGTCTCGCCGTCGCCGCCCGGGTGATAGAAGCGGTTGACCAGCGCCAGGCTGGCCAGCGACAGGAGGAGGCCAAAGGCGCCGCCGAGGAGGCCGACCATCTCGCACTCCACCAGATGCTGGACGAAGATCGCCCGCCGGCTCGCGCCCAGCGCGCGGCGCACGCCGGCGATCGAGGCGCGGGAGAGGAACTTGCCGAGGAACAATCCCACCAGGTTGAGGGCCGCGACGATCAGAAAGAGCAGCGAAATCAGCGCGAGCGCCCGCGCCTGCGGCGGCACGACCTGCCACTCCTCCATCAGCGCCACGACCGGGGTGAGCCGGTTGTTCAGCGGGTGCGGGAAACGGCCGGCTTTTTTCTGATCGTTCGCATAGGCGTCGAGGAAGCTCTGGTAGGCCGCGCGTTGCGGTCGGGCCGTCTCTTCGGAGGACATGCCGTCTCGATGGGCCAGCGCTGCTGAAGGATTGAGACCCTGGAGCCCTGCGCTACGACAGGCGGTAAACTGGGCGCGAGCCCACGATCATGCACCGCACCCTTCTCCTCCTCCTCGCCGGTGCCGCCGAAGTCTCGGTCGCCGCGGTCAGCGCCTATCTCGCCGCTCTGGCGGCGGTCCTGCTGGTGGAAGGGCCCGCCGTCCTCCTCGTCCCCTTCACCGATCTCGGGATGCGCCGCTTCCCCATGAGCTCGCCCTTCCCCCTGGTCCGCATCGCGGGGCTGGAAGGCGCGTCGGCTCCGGTCTACGCTTTCGGCATGGGCGCCTTCTTCCCCCTCGCCGCCATCCTCCTGGTCCTGTCCCCCTGGGCCGTCCGCCGGTCCCAGGGCTGGGCGCGGGTCTTCCTGGTCCAGTTGGCCCTCGCCACCGGCCTGGTCCTGACCGGGCTCGCGCTTCTCTATGCGGTCAACACCTGGGGGCCGCTGCAGAAGACCGTGCAGGCGCTCTGGCCGCAGGCGGCTGACGGCCTGCGCGTCCCGCTGGGCGTTGCCGCCGCCGCTCTGGCGGTGGGTGCGGGCTACCGCGCGCTCCGGCCGCTCGTGGCCGGCGGCGCGACGGCGCGGGCGCGGCTCCTGGAGCTGGCGCGCTGGGTTCTGCTGCCCACGGCCGTCGCCGGAGCGGCGCTCCTGGCCATCGCCGGCAGCTTCCGCTGGATCATCCTCCTCGCCGCCTTCCTGGGCTACGAGCTGGCCCTGGGGCTGCCGGCAGCCCTGCGGACACCGCGGACACCGCGGGCGCCGCACCCGGTCCCGGCCACGGATCGTCCAGGCAGGCGGGGAGCTCTCACCCTCCTAGCCGTCTTCCTCCTCGTCGCGGGCGCCCTGCTGGGCTTCGACAAGGCAGCCCGCGCGGTCACCCAGGCGCGCATCCAGAGCGAGCTTACGGCCGCGCGCGGGCGGCACTGGATCGTCCACGTGCCGGCGGAGCTGGCGAAGGTGCGGCCGGCGGAGGCCTGGGCCGCGGCGGCCGACCAGCGTCTGGAAGCTCTGGCGACCCGCCTCGGTGTCGCCGTCCCAACCCAGCCGCTGGAGGCTTTTTTCTATGCTTCTACCGAGAAGAAAGAAGAGATCTCCGGGGACGACGAGCCCTGGACCGTGCGGCCGGACAGCCGGGCGATCCACTGGCTGGTGACGCCGGACGGCGAGATCCCCGATCCGCGCGGCGACGCCCAGCTCCTCCTCCGCTTGGCCTGGGGAGCCCCGGGCTCCGAGAGGCTCGGCGAGGCCGTGGCCCGCGCCGCCGCCGGCACCTTCCACGGCCAGCCGCTCGCCGTCTACGCCGCCCGCATCGCCCGCGAGGAGCAGCCCTACCCGCTCGCCGACGTTCTCGGCGCCGGCTCCGCGGAAACCGCCGTCGTGCTCTCGCCCTTGGTCACCGATGCCCTGGGCGGCGCCTGGGTGGAGCACCTGCGGACCGCGCGGGGCACCGCGATCTTGCGTACTCTGTGGTCCACTCCCGCCGGCAAGGAATCAGACCTCGCCCGTGACTTCGAGAAGGATTGGGGGGCCTGGCTCACCAGCCTGCCCGCGCCGCCGGCCGAGCCACACCGTCTCTCCCCTTCTCTGCCGTTCCTGCGCGGCATCTCCTTTTCTCACGAAGTCCGCCGCGAGGGCTACGGCTCGGACGTGGGAGCTGCGCAGCTCGCCCGCATGCGCGCCCTCGGCGCCGGCGCGGTCGCCATCGTCCCATACGCCTTCACCGGCGCTCCGGAGCAGCTCTCCCTGCGCTACCGCGGCACCGACGAGAGCGACGCGCGGATGAGCCGCACCATCGCCCAGGCGCGGCATCTGGGTTTGAAGATCATGCTCAAGCCCCAGCTCTGGGCGCGCGGCCGCTTCACCGGCGACATCGTCTTCGCCAAGGACGCCGACTTCGACCGCTGGTTCGCCGACTACCGCCGCTGGATGCTCCACCACGCCCGCCTCGCCGCCCTGGAGAACGTGGACCTGCTGGTGATCGGCACCGAGCTCGGCGGCGTCACCCGGCCCGGCCCGCAATCGGGTCATCGGGAAGCCGCCTGGCGGGATCTCATCCGCGACCTGCGCCGCATCTACCCCGGCGCGCTGACCTACGCCGGCAACTGGGCGGGCGATTTCGAGACCCTTCCCTTCTGGGACGCCCTCGACCTCCTGGGCGTCAACATGTACTACCCCCTGGCCGGCCCTGGCGAGAAGCCGCGCGCCGATTCGCCCCGCCTCCGCGAGCTACGCACCCGGCTCGCCACCCTCTCGCGCCGCTACGGCAAGCCCATCCTCTTCACCGAGGTCGGCTACGCCGCCAGCGCCGCCGCCGCCGTCGAGCCGTGGAAAGAAGACAACGCGCCTCCCGATCCCGCCATGCAGGCGCGCTGCTACCAGGTGGTCTTCGAAGCCTTCTACCGCGAGCCCTGGCTCGCCGGCCTCTTCTGGTGGAAATGGCCCAGCGACGGCCAGGGCGGCCTGCGCGACGTCTCTTTCAATCCGCTCGGCAAGCCGGCCTTTCAGGTCCTGGAAAGGTGGTACGGGCGGGGTGGGCGGTGAGGAGGGGGTTTGGGCTAAAGTAGAGCTAGAGTAGAACGAGGAGGTTCCGAGATGGCAACTTTGACGATCGAGCTACCAGAGGGGGTCCTCTCGTCCCTCCATCAGTCCCCAGGAGACGCTGAAAAGGACGTTCGCCTCGTGATCGCCATTGAGTGGTATCGGCGCGGCGCCATATCTCAGGGCAGGGCCGCGGAGCTCGCCGGAGTGCCGCGGGCGGATTTCATCGATGCGCTGGCGGCGCGCAAGATCGATGTTTTCTCTGTGGACCTTGATGAGCTTCGGCAGGAGATCGAGCTTGAGTGAGCCACCTGTGGTGGACGCCTCGCCTCTGATCCATCTCTCCAGAACCGGAAACATCGATCTCCTGAAAAGCCTGGGACCGATCATCGTGATCCCAGCTTCTGTCTATGACGAGGTTCGTGCCAAGACCTCAGATGAGTCCGTCCGCGTCATCCAGGAAACTTCCTGGCTTCATCGCGTTCCCAAGTCGCCAATCCCAGCCGACATTGTCCGTTGGGGCCTGGGAGCGGGAGAGTCGGCGGTCCTCGCCTGGGCGAGGAGCCGTCCGGGATGTCTCGCGATCCTCGACGACGGAAAGGGACGGAAGCTCGCTCAGGAGCTCGGGCTTCCCCTGATCGGCACTCTTGGCATCGTGCTCCGAGCCAAGAGCCGTGGACTGATTCAGCACGCCCGCCCCGTCGTCGAAAGAATGATCGCGAACGGCATGTACCTGTCGCCTGCCGTTGTTCAAAAGTCTCTCGCCCTCGTAGGCGAATAGGCCACGCGGTCTCACCGCGCCCGCTGCAAGAAGAACCGGTGATCCCCGGCCTGCTTGCCGCCGTTCCAGAAGGCCCAGTGGAGGGCAGCTCGGATTCACCAAACGTCCGCGCCCGTCTTCCAGCCGGCGCGAGCTTCTCCCCGCCGATGACGATTTCTTTCTAATGCACACCAATTCCGCGAAAGCATCCCCCAGGCGCATTCTCGATTCTCCAGATATTTTCGCCAATCCTTAATATTCTACCTCGTGTCCCGCTTTCGCCGGCCGGCACACCCTACTCTGTAGGGCACCAGCGATTTGGAAGGGACCACACTCAAAGCATGAAGGCTCAGCGACTGTCTCCCCTCGAAGCCGGAGGTGTACCGGCCCGGCTTTCGGTGGTCAAGGTTGGCGGCAGTCTCCTCCTCGGGGAAGCCGATCTGCGCCGTGCCGCCGCCGCCGTCGCCGAGAGACGCCGGGACGGCGAGGCTCTCCTGGTGGTCGCGTCGGCCCTCAAGGGAGTGACCGACCTTCTGGAGCAGCTCGCGGGCCAGGCTGCGGATCGCGGTCTGCACAACGGCCACCTCGGCAGGACTCTGGAGGAGCTGCGCCGGCGCCATCTCGAGATCGCGCACGAGACGACCGACGACACCTCCGTCCTGGAGCGGGTCCTCCGGGCGCTCGACGAGGTCGAGGAGCTCGCCGGCGCGATCCGCGCCGCCGGAGAGCTCACGGAGGCGACCCATGCCCGTCTCCTCTCTTTCGGCGAGCGGCTGAGCGTCCTCCTGCTGGCGGCTGCCATCCGCACCGCCGGTCACGAGGCGCGGCCGATCGCCGCCGAAGAGGCGGGCCTGCGGGCCAACGGACCCTCCCGGGCCGGATCTTGCGATGTCACGGCGAGCATGGCGGGCTTGCTCCGGATGCGGCGGGAGCTGCGCGACCGGGTTCTGGTGCTGACCGGTTTCTACGGCATCGGCGACGACGGCGGTGTCGTGCTCTTCGGGCGCGGCGGCAGCGACGACACCGCCTGCGCCGTGGCGGCGGGCCTCGGCGCCGGCCGGCTGGAGCTGTGGAAGGACGTCCCCGGGCTGATGTCCGCCGATCCGCGGGAGGTGCAGGGGGCGCACGTGATCCGCGAGATCTCGTTCGACGAGGTGGCCCAACTGGGCGCCTACGGCTCGCGCATCGTCCACCAGGGCTGCCTCGAGCACCTGCGCGGACGCGCAACACAGGTGCTGATCTCCGCGATTCCGGAGGACGGCTCCACCTCCGGAACCCGGTTGGTGGAGAAGCTCCAGCGCGGCGCCACGAAGGTCGTCGCCCTGGCCTCCCGCAGATCCCCGGCCCTGATCGGGATCGTCGGCGAGGGCGTCGCGGACGATCCGGGGATCCGCTCGCGCATGCTCTCCTGCCTGGCCGCAGCGGGTGCCCGCGGCGACCTGTCCGCCCAACCCTCGGGGCGCTCCGGCCTGAGCTGTACGATGCACCCGGACGACCTGGCTCCTGCCCTGAGCGGCTTGCACGACTGCTTTTTTGCCTCAGGGAGCGCACAGCCATGAATGAAGCATTTTCCTCGGAGCTCTCGACACTGCCGGATACACGTCCGGGAGCGGCGGGAAAGGAGCTCGTCGATCTCTGGAACGACTCGCGCCTGCGCACGGCGCAGGCGAAGTCCTCCTCGGTCCGTCCCGCTCCCCGGCTCGTGCCCTGGCATTCGGCTCTCGAGGACATCCTGAAGGTCGGCTACGGCGTCCAGACCCAGCCGCGCTTCGTGGCCGGCGCCTGGCAGCGGGTGCGCTGGCGCACCACGCCTTCCGCCGGAGCGCTCTACCCTTTCGAGGTCATCGTGGGCATCGTCGGCGAGGGGAGCTACCTGTGGGACATCGAAGGCCGTCTCGTCCCCTGCGCCATGGCGCCGCTGACGGCGGAGGACCTGGCGGCGGCCGGTTTCGTCACCACGCCGGGACACCATCCGGAGGCCGTGCTCATCCTCGTCGCCCGTCCCTGGCTGAGCATGAAGAAGTACCACCGCCGCGGCTACTCTTATTGCCATCTCGACGTCGGCCACACCGCCACCAATCTGGCGATCTACACCTCCGCCCTGGGCCTCACCCCCACCGTCCACCTGCGCTTCTCGCACACCGCCCTGGCCGGGCACCTGAAGCTCGGCGGCCTCTGCCGGGAGCCTCTGGCCGTCCTCTCCTTCGCCAGCCCGGAGCCGCCCGCCGTGCTCGAGCCGGCCGCGGATCTGGAGCCGGCCGCCGGCCTGGAGCTCGCGTGCCTGGAGCTGCCCGGGCAGCAGGAGATCGTCAACTGGGAGTCGCTGCGCGGCGTCCTCTCTCTCGACTGTCCGCTCGAGCCCCCCTGCGCTCCCGCCGTCTCGACTCTCCTCCGCGAGCCGCCGGAGATGCCGGAAGAGTCGCTCCTGCCCCTCCCCGCCGGCCGGCCCCTGCCGTCGGCGGCGACGGAGTGGCGCTCGGCGATCCTGGGCCGGCGCTCGGCGAAAGGCTTTCGCAACGAGCCCGTGAGCGTCGCCCAGATCGGCGAGCTGCTCGGCGCGCTGCGCGTCCCCGGCCTGCCGGCGGACTGCTCCCCGGAGGACCCGGCGCGGCTCGGCGTGCGCCTGGTGGCGCGCAACGTCGAAGGCCTCGCCGGCGTCTTCGCCTATGCGCCGCGCAGCCACGCCCTGCAACGCATCGACGAGCACGCGGGCGATCCCCGGCCGGCCTGCATGCAGCAGGAGATCGCCGGCGACGCGGCGGCTCTGGTGATCTTCCATGCGCCGATCTGCCACCTGGTCGAGCAGCAGGGGTACTCCACTTTCGCCGAGCTGCATTTTCATGCCGCGCAGCTCGGCCAGCGCCTCCACCTGGCCGCGGCGCGGCTCGGCGCCGTGGGGATCACCTGCGTCGGCGGCTTCGACGATGAGCAGTGCGCTATGCTGGCGCATCTCGATGCCGGGGACGAAGCGGTCTATGTGATCCTGCTCGGCATCCCCAACGACGCAGCTTTCAAGCACGACCGATTGAGCGTGGCGTTCAGCCACGGTTACACGACTCTGGAAACCTGATGGACCCGTCCCTCCTCGACCACCCCGCTTTCGCACGGCATTTCACTCCGCAGCACCATGAGCTGCGCGAGCGTGCCCGGAGCTATTTCGCCGCCCCGCGGCTGTCCGGCTGGCTGAACGAGCCGGGCGGCCACCTCGCCAAGGCGCAGTGGGCGGAGCTCGGCCGGCTGGGCTTCCTGGGCGTCTCGCTGCCCCGCGAGCTCGGCGGCGCCGGGCTCGGCCTCCTCGGCGCGCTGATCCTCTGCGAGGCGGCGGCGCAGCTCGGGGACCTCGGAGTGTCCCTCGGCCTGCACTGCCAGAGCGAGATCACCGGCCACTGGCTGGCCACCGCGCACAGCGCGGAGCTGCGCGACCGCCACCTGCCCGGGATGATCGCCGGCCGGCTCGTCGGCTGCGCCTGCGACACCGAGCCCGGCGGCCAGATGGAGGCGACCGCCGTCCGCGACGGCGACGAGCTCGTGGTCGACGCCCGCAAGCTCTACGTCGTCAACGGCGCCAACGCGGACCTCTGCTTCGTCACCCTGAAGCTCGACGGCGAGACGGCGACGGTGCTGGTCGAGAAAGACCGCCCCGGCGTCACCGTCCTCAAGGTCTTCGACAAGCTCGGCACGCGCTCGATCGATTCCGCGATGATCGATTTCGCCGCCGTCCGCGTGCCGGCCGGCAACCTCGCGGGCAAGCGCGGCGTCCGCCAGCTCATGCACTGGAACAAGGTCATGACGGCGGCGCGCTACCTGATGTGCGCCGACGCCTTCTTCCTCCACCGCGATCTGCTCTCCGGCATCCGCGAGCACGCCGCGCGGCGGATCGTCGACGGCCGCACCCTGGCGAGCTGGCCCATCAACCGCCACGCCCTCGCCCGGGCCGCCGCCGACCAGGAGCTGATGCGGGCGGGGCTGATCGACCGCTACGCGGAGCTCGAGGGCAAGCGCAACGCCGTCGCCGAGGTCGCCGCGCTCAAGTGGTTCTGCGTCGACCGCACGTCCCGTTTCGCCGCCCTGTGCAGCGAGATGCAGGGCGGCGCGGGCTACATGTGGGACAGCCCCTTTCTCAACGCCCAGGCGCAGATCCTCGGCCTCAAGATGGCGGGCGGCAGCCTGACCACGATGAAGTCGATCGCCGGCCAGGCGCTGGCCTACCGGGAAGAGCTGGAAGCGCTGGCATGAGCGGCCGCATCCGGGAAGAGATGAGCGCCTGCCTCGACCGCCACCGCGGGCGCCGGGCGGTGGTGGGCGGCGCCGAGGCTCTCACCTACGAGGAGCTCGGCGAGCGGGTGCGCGGCGTCGCCGCCTGGCTGAACGAGAACCTGAACGAGAACCTGCCGTCCGGGAAAAGCGCACCCCGGCACGTCGGATTCTGCCTCGCCAACCGCCCCGAGTACGTCACCCTCTACTTCGGGACCCTTTTCGCCGGCGATCTGCCGCTCCTGCTCGACGCCAATTTCAACACCGGCGAGATCGCGGCGATCCGCGATGACTGCGGTCTCGACGCCCTGGTGATCGAGCGGGCGAAGGCCGAGAAGCTCGACATCCCCGGGAAGCTGGATCCGGTTCCATTCGCAGACGACGTCGTCCTCCTGCCGCTCGCCCGCCTCGGCGCTCCGCGGTTCCAGGCGCGCCCGGCGACCGAGGTCTGCCGCTTCACCTCCGGCACCACCGGCCGGCCGAAGTGCCTGGAGTTCAGCGGACCTGCCGTCGTCTCGGCGGCGCGCAACTGGGTCCTGGGGACGGGGATGACCGGCGACGACCGGACGCTCTGCCTGGCCGCTCTCTCCAACGGCCTGGCCTTCAACACCTCGCTCCTCGCCTCCTTCGTCGCCGGCGCCGAGCTGCACTTCCTCCGCGGCTCTCCCCTGACCCGCCCCGTGGCACGCCGGATCGCGGAGTCCCGCATCACCCGCCTCGTCGCCTTCCCCACCCTCTACCGCAACTTCGTCGCTCCCGGCGGTCCGGACCGCGAGACGATGGCGAGCCTGAAGCACGCGATCTCGGCCGGCGCGCCGCTCTGGCCCGACGTCCGCGAGGAGTTCCGCACCCTGTACGGCCGCGACATCTCGGACTACTACGGCATCGCCGAGACCGGCCCCTGTACCTTCGAGCGCGACGCCGGCCACCATACCGGCCTGGGCCAGCCGCTGCCGGGCGCCGAAATCCGGATCGATCTCCAAGATGGCCAGGAAACCGACCAGGAAGCCGGCGAGATCCTCGTGCGCACCGCCTCGATGGCCGGCGGCTATCTCAACCATCCGGGCCTCTTCGAGCAGCGCCTGGACGCCGAGGGCTTCTACCATTCCGGAGACTGCGGCCGGCTCGTCGACGGGCGGCTGCACCTCGTCGGCCGGACCCAGGACCACATCAACGTCGCGGGGCGCAAGATCGATCCCACCGAGATCGTCGACCTCGTCACCGCCCTCCCCGGCGTCGCCGACGCCGTCGCCTTCCCCGACGAGGACCTCAACCGCGAAGCGCTGGTACACCTCGTCGTCGCCGCCGCCGGCGAGGGGCTGACCAAGGCGGCCGTGGCGGCGGCCTGCCGTTCGCGGCTCGCAGCGTATAAAGTACCCGGCCGCATCAGCTTCGTCGCCGAGATCCCGCGCACGGGAATCGGCAAGCCGCGGATCGCCCTGCTCCGCGAGCAGCTCCATCAAGTCGGGACGGACGGAAAGGAAACGCCGGGATGAACGAACAGGACCTGACCGCCATGAAGAAGCGGGTCCAACGCCTGATCTACATGGCCGCCGGAGGCAAGATCAGCGAGGAGGAGCTCGGGCAGCACAGCATCGATCTGCGGACCATCGGGCTCGATTCGCTCGGCTACCTGAATCTGCTGGAGGGTCTGGAGCGCACCTTCGGCGTCGCCATCGATCTCGACAACGAGGAGGACCACAGCTTCCTCCACACGATCGACAACATCGTGCGCTATCTGGTGGCTCACAGGGGCGAAGCGGCGTGATCGAGATGATCGAGAGCCTGATGGCACGCCATCCGGCCGTCGAGGCGTTCACCGCCGTCGAGCATCAATTCGGCGCGCTGCCGCTCCTCGACGCCTTCCTCGCGGCCGTCGACAAGAGCGCGCCCACCTCGCTCGGACTCTTCACGCCGGCTCCCGATCTCGGCTGGAGCGCCGCGGCGATCGATGGGGAGAAAACGAAGGAGAGCGATGGGGATGGCCTCCGCCTGCGCGGCGAGATCCGCCTGCCGGCCGGGACCACCGGAAGCTCGCTCGTGCTGGCTCGGCTCGCGGGTCCGGAAGGCAACCCGGATCACCGGCTGGCCTGGCTGGACCACGCCGCCCGGGGTGTCCGCCGGAGTGGGACCTGGCTCCATCTCGAAGACGTCGCCGTGGGGCCGGATCACGTCTCGCGGAGCCTGGGGCCGGCCCCGTTCGCCCCCGGCGCTCCTCTCTTCCGGCATCTCGAAGCCTATGCGGGCGCCTGGGCTCTCGCCGCCGCGCTCTGCGCCCGCGAGGGAGTCCGCGTGCTGCGGCGCGCCGCCCGCACCACGGCGCGCCGGGGGATCGCCTTCAACACCGCGCAACGGGTGGCCCTGGGCATCACCGAAGTGGAGATCGAGACGGATCTCACCGCGGCCGCCGCCCGGCACCACGCCAGACTGGCCGCGGACGACCCCGCCCGGGCGAGCGGCCTCGCCCTCGCCACGGCGGCGGCGCGGACGCTCGCCGCGCTCGTTCTCAAAACGGCCGAGCTGCGCGACCGCGAGGGCCTCGCCGTCGACGGCCCCTTCGCCTGCGACGCCACCGCGGCGAGCCTGACCACCTTCCTCGGCGGCGCGGCGATGCTCGAGAGCGAGCTCGGCCGCGCCCTGGAGGCGAGCGTATGAAAATCGCCCTGATCGGTTACGGCAAGATGGGCCGGGTGGTCGAAGAGATCGCCGCGGAGAAGGAGCTGGAGATCGCCGGGCGTTTCACCCGGAGCAACCCCCTGCGCGCCGGCGAGGCATTGCCCACAGACACCGTGCTCATCGACTTCTCCATCCCGGAAGCCGTGGTGGAAAACGCGCGGGCGGCGGCGGCGCTGTCGCTCCCGCTGGTGATCGGGGCCACCGGCTGGCAGGACCGCCTCGGCGAGGTGCGCGAGATCGTCGAAAGCTCCGGCATCGGCGCCATCTGGGCGTCCAACTTCTCCCTGGGGGTCAACGTCTTCTACCGCATCGCCGAGCAGAGCGCGAAGCTCCTCGCCGCCTTCGAGGGCTACGACCCGTTCATCCAGGACTGGCATCACCGTTTCAAGCTCGACAGCCCCTCCGGCACGGCGCTCGAGCTGCGGCGGCGGATGGCCCCGTTCTACGGCGAACGGGAGATCCCGATCACCAGCCGGCGCGCCGGCTACGTTCCGTCCGAGCACGCGGTCGGCTTCGATTCGGCCGCCGACACCATCTATCTGGAGCACCGGGCGCGCAACCGCCGGGGGCTCGCCGACGGCGCCCTCCTCGCCGCGCAGTGGATCGCCGGCCGCCGGGGCCTCTTCGAATTCCGGGACGTCTTGAACGACCTTCTCGGTGAGAGCTGACGGCAGAGCCATGCAATCCGTACCTTTCGATGCCGAGCATTGGCGGTGGAGCGCGGCCGAGGCCCGCGTGGAGGAGCACCTGGGGCGCCGGAGCCTCTCTCTCCGCGGCGGCATCGCCACCGTCGCCGGGGCGCATCTGCTCAACGGCGTGATCGAGGTCGATCTGGCGATGACCGGCGAACGGGGGTTCATGGGCGGGATCTGGCGTGTCCAGGACCCCGGAAACTACGAAGAGTTCTATCTGCGGCCCCATCAATCGGGGAATCCCGACGCCACGCAGTACACCCCCATTTTCAACGGGCTTGCGGGCTGGCAGCTCTATCACGGCCCGCGCTACGCGGTCCCCGTCGTCCACCGCTTCAAGGAATGGATGCACCTCAAGATCCTCTTCGCCGCGGACCAGGCGGAGATCTACGTCGACGACATGGAAAAACCCGTGCTCTTCGTCGACGAGCTCAAGCGGAACGCCGCGCCGGGCGGCGTGGGCGTCAGCGCTCTCGACTTCGCTCCGGCCCACTTCGCGAATTTCTCGTTCACCGCCACCGACACCCCTCCCTTCCAGGGGCGGCCGGGGATTCCCGAGCCGGCTCCGGAAGGCGTGATCTCCTCCTGGTGGGTCTCCGACGCCTTCCGCGAGAGCGCGCTCGACGGCAAGCTCACGCTCGGTCCGGACGACCTCGCGGCGCGGCGCTGGAGCCAGCTTGAAACCGAGCGCTCCGGGCTCGCCAACCTCGCGCGGGTGCAGGGCACCGGCCGGCTCAGCAACACAGTGCTCGCCCGCCGGGTGATCACCGCGGAGCACGCGCAGATCCGCAGGCTCGACTTCGGGTTCAGCGACCGGATCAGGGTCTATCTCAACGGCCGGCTGCTCTTCCAGGGTGATGACACCCCGCGCTCCCGGGACTACCGGTTCCTGGGCAGCATCGGTTATTTCGACACGCTCTACCTCCCTCTTCAGGAGGGAGAGAACGAGCTCCTCATGGCAGTCTCGGAAGACCTGGGCGGCTGGGGGGTCCAGGCGAAGCTCCTTCAGGGGCGGTAACTCAAAGGAAAGGATCGGTCATGCTCGACATCGTCAAGGACCAGCCGCAAAACCTCCCGCGAGATGCGGAGCCCGCGCACGAAGCCGGGAAGCCGGATCTTTCGCGCAAGGGAGTCATCCTCACCTATCCGATGTTCCGCTACTGGAACAAGGACGCGGTCGAGGAGGGAGTCAAGCCGCAGCCGTTGAACATCTACATCCACATGCCGTACTGCATCCAGCGCTGCGCCTACTGCTACTTCAAGACCACCACCCTCAAGGAGAACCGGCTCCAGGAGATCGACCGCTACGTGAATTCCGTCTGCCGCGAGCTCGAGCTCGGCGCGCAGCGCTTCAACCTCAAGGAGAGGCCGGTCGAGAGCGTGTACTTCGGCGGCGGGACTCCCTCGCTCATGTCGGAAGAGAACATCGACAAGCTCTTCTCCGCTCTCCACGCCAATTTCTCCCTGGCCGATCCGCAGATCACGTTCGAGGCGGAGCCGGTCACCCTGACCCCGCGCAAGGCGGCCCTCCTGCAGCGCCACAAAGTCAACCGCATCAGCCTGGGCATCCAGTCGTTCAAGGAGGAGATCGTCCTCCAGACCGGGCGCCAGGACACCGAAGAGCAGACCATGCGGGCGATCGAGCTCGCCAAGGGCACCGGCGCCGACGTCAACATCGACCTGATCAGCGGCCTCGCCGGCGAGACGCCCGAGAGCTGGGCCTATTCGGTGCGGCGGGCACTCGAGACCGGGGTCCACAACATCACCATCTACAAGCTCGAGCTGTACGCCAATACTCCCTATTATTCCGCCGACAAGCAAAATCCGATCGGCCTGCCCACGGATGAGCAAGAGCTTGCCTTCATCCGCTATGCCATCGCGGAGCTCAAGAAAAACGATTATCACGCGGTCAACGCCTTCACCTTCACGAAGGGCGGCGCTTACGATCAGCTCAACACCCGGTACCGCTGGCTGGGCCATGACAGCTACGCCGTCGGCACGTCCGCCTTCGGCACCCTCGGCACGTGGAATTACCAGAACACGAACGACATCAACACATACGTCGAGACCATCGAAAAAGGAGAGCTGGCCGCCTTCCGGGCCTACAACTCCACCAGCTTCGACCTCATGGTGCGGGACGTGGTCATGGGGATCAAGCTGATCCACCTCGACCACGTGCTCCTCCGGGAGAAGCACGGCATCAATCTCCTCATCGCCTGCGCGGACGAGCTGGCCGGGCTCCAGGACGAAGGCTTCGTCACCGTCGGCGACGCGAGCATCTCTCTGACCGATCAGGGGGTCATCTACGGCGACTACGTCGGAAGGGTCCTCGAAGGCGCTTTGAAAAAGTGGAGCGGCGAAAGCTCCGGAAGCCGTGCGCGAGTCCGCTTCTAGGACCTCAGAAAGGATCGGATCGGATGCCAGATGAAGTACTCGAAGGCCTGAAGCGCATCGTCGCGGAAGACCTGGACATGAACCTGAGCTATGAGGAGATCGATGAGACCGTGCCCCTGTTCGAGGGCGGCTTCGCCTTCGATTCGGTGATCCTCGTCGAGCTGATCAGCTTCATCGAGCAGCGTTTCAAGATCGAGCTGCGCGAAGAAGATCTCAACATGGAGACGTTCCGGAACCTGCAGTCGGTCGCCCGGATCGTCCAGGCGCAGTTGGCGGCACGGCAGTCGTAGGCGACGATGCGACGGCCCAATTTCTTCATCGTCGGGGCTCCGCGCTGCGGCACCACGTCGATGTACTCGTATCTCCGGCAGCACCCCGAGATCCATGTCTCGGTCCACAAGGAGCCTCACTTTTTCGGCAGCGATCTGACGCCCCTGCCCGGCGCCATTCGCGAGGAAGCGCTGTATCTGGAGCTTTTCGCCGGTGCCGGGGACCGGCCGCGCGCCGGCGAGTCCTCGGTCTGGTACCTGCTGTCGGAAAAGGCGGCGGGCGAGATCCACGCGTACGCGCCGGAGGCGCGGATCATCATCCTGCTCCGCAACCCGCAGGAGATGGTCCATTCTCTCCACTCGCTGTACACCCGCACCGGCAACGAGGACCTGCCCGGCTTCGCGGAAGCCCTCGCGGCGGAGCCGGAGCGCCGGGCGGGCCGCCGGATTCCACCCGGCGCCTATTTTCCGGAAGGGCTGCTCTACACCGGCGTCGGGCGCTACGCCGCCCAGGTGGAGCGGTATTTCACGGCGTTCGGCCGCGAGAACGTCCTCTGCATCCTCTTCGACGACATGGTCCGGGACACCGCCGCGGTCTACCGGCAGGCTCTGGAGCACCTGGGTGTCGATCCGCGGTTCGAGGCCGAGCTCGATCCCGGGCGGGCGGGCGAGCGGGCTCGCATGCAGGCGATCCGCCAACTGACCCGGACCTCGCCGGAAGTGAGGCGCCGCCTGCAATTCAAGGACATGCGGCAGCATGAAGGCGGCCCGCGCAGCCCGCTCCCGGCGGCGGACGCGGCGCGGTTGCGCGACCTCTTCGCCGAGGACGTCGCCCGCCTCGGCGCCCTGCTCGGCCGCGACCTCGGCGCGTGGACGCGCGGCGAGCGGCTGTCAGGGCGGCGCGAAGCGCGAGCGGTCGATGATGAGGCGCTGGTGGGTCCCGGAGCTGATCACGCCGGCGGGAGCCGCGACCTCGATCTCGAAGCGGAGCAGGCGGCGCTGCGTCACCTTCACCAGCCGGATGCGGACCGCGATCTCCTCGCCCGCCCAGGCGGTGCCGACATGGCTGACGTCGACATGGGTGCCGACGGTGGTCTGCCCCGCCGCGAGAAGGGGCTGGACGGCGGCGAGGCAGGTGTCCTCGACCAGGCCGATCATGCGCGAGGTCGAGAGGATGCCCTCCAGGTGGGGGGGTCTCATGTCGGGAGTGACCCGGTAGACCGCCTCATGGGTCAGGCCGCTGCTGAGCACGTCGGAGGGCACGATGGATAGTCTAGCGCAACGCTCCGCACCCGGTGGAGCGCCCGGCGGGCCGGCCCTGATCGAGCGGCTGGCGGCCGGCGCGTGCCGAGACCATGTCCTGACCGACGGCCGCCACACCGTTTCCTATGCCGAGGTGCCGGAGCTCCTGGAGCGGCTCGACGGTCATTGCGCGCGTTGCGGCGTGACGGCGTCCCGCCCCGTGGCGCTCGAATGCTCGCAGAGCGTCGCCGGAGCGCTGGCGCTCCTCTACGTGCTGAGCCGGCAATACGACGTCGTGCTCCTGCCCGAGCTCGGAGAATCGTCGAAGGAGGCCGGCACGCCCCGGTTCATCCCCAGCTTCTGCTCCCATGTCCTCTGCGCCCAGGCCGGCAACACGCCGGCGGGCGCCGTCACGATCGCCGCCAACGAGGGCTTCGCCGAGGAGCCGGCCGTCGCGGGTTTCACCGGTCCGGACCTCTACCTGCGGACGTCGGGGAGCACGGGGGTCCCCAAGCTGACCCGGATGTCGCACCAGAAGTGGCTGAACAACGCGCAGGCGTGCGTCGAGCGCTGGCGGCTCACCGCGGACGACCGGCTGACCGTGCCGGTGCCGATCTTCCACAGCTACGGCTTCGGCGCCGCCTTCCTGCCCGGCCTCCTCGCCGGAGCGGCGATGGACTTCGGGTCGGCGGGCAACATCCTGCGCTACCTCGAACGCGAGGAGCGTTTCGCGCCCAACGTCGCCTTCCTGACGCCGGCCCTCTGCGACATGTTCCTCACCGTGCGCAAGGCTCCCCGCTTCTACCGGCTGGCGGTGACCGCCGGCGACAAGATCAAACGCGAGACGATGGCCGGCTTCGAGCCGCGCTTCGGGCCGCTGCTCAACCTCTACGGCAGCGCCGAGATGGGAGCGGTCTCCGCCGCGGCGCCGGACGATCCGGCCGAGCAGCGCCTGGCGACGGCCGGCTACGCGCTCGCCGGCATCGAGCTGCGTGTCGTGGGGGGCGTGGAGACCGAGGAGGGCGGCGGCCTGCTGCAATGCCGGCAGAGGAACGGCTCCGCCGGTTACCTGATCCATGAGGAGAGCTGGCGCTTCGAGCCGCGCGGCGACGACGAGTGGTTCGCGACCGGCGACCTGGCGAGGATCCGCGACGACGGCTATCTCGAAATCCAGGGCCGCGCCGGGCTCAGCGTCAAAAGGGACGGCCTGCTGGTGGTCTTCGCCGACGTCGAGGCGGCGGTGGAGAAAGTCGAGGGCATCCGCCGCGCCGTCCTCGTCGCCACCGGGGAGAGCCGCCGCGGCAGCCGGCTGGTCGCCGTCTGCCTGGCCGACGGAGAAGGCGACGGCCTGCAGGCAGAAGCCGTAAGGCGGAGGTGCTTCGACCTCCTGCCGCGCTACGCCGTGCCCGACGAGGTGGTGATCGTCGATTCCCTGCCGCACCTGCCGAGCGGCAAGGTCGACCGCCGCGCCGTGCGCGATCTGGCCGCTCGATCTGTTGAGGAAAAGGGCGCATGACCTCCCATCTCTTCGACCGCGCGGTGGAGGCGGAGCGCGCGGACGTGCCGGAGGGCAGCCCCCTCTCGCAGGGTCAGCGCGCGCTCTGGTTCCTCCACGGCCTGGCTCCCGAAGAGTCCGCCTACAACATCGCGGCGGCGCTGCGCCTGCTGACGCCCGTCGATCCGGCGGCGCTCGAACGCGCCTTCCAGGCGCTGGTCGACCGCCACCCGGCCCTGCGCACGACCTTCTTCGTCCATGCCGGCGAGCCCTGGCAACGCGCCGCGCCGGAGGCGCGCTTCACGCTGGGGCGCGAGGATACGGCGGGCTGGGACGAGGCGCGGCTCTCCGAGGAGGCTTTCCGCCCCTTCGACCTCGAACGGGGACCGCTCTTCCGGGTGACCCTGCTGACGGACGCGGACGGCGGCCAGATCCTGCTGCTCGTGATGCACCACATCGTGGGCGACTTCTGGTCGCTCGCCGTGCTGGCGCGCGAGCTGCCCGCCGTCTATCACCAGGAGATCACCGGCGAGCCGGCGAATCTTCCGGCGCCCGGCCTCTCCTACGAGGACTACGTCCGGCAGGAAAACGACCGCCTCGCCGGCCCGCGCGGCGATCTCCTGTGGAGCTTCTGGGAGGACCGGCTGGAAGGTCTCCCCACCCTGGAGCTGGCGACCGACCGGCCGCGCCCGCCGATCCAGACCTATCACGGCGATCTGCGCACGCGGCTGCTCCCGGCGCAGCTCGCGGCGGAGCTGAAAGCTCTCTCGCGCCAGCGGAGCGCGACCCTCTTCATGACGTTGACGGCGGCGCTCCAGACGCTCCTCCTGCGCCACACCGGCCAGGAGGATCTGGCGATCGGCTCGCCCACCGCGGGGCGCGCCTCCTCGGCCTTCGCCGGGGTGGTCGGCTACTTCGTCAATCCGGTCGTCCTGCGCGGCGATCTCTCCGGAGATCCCACCTTCACGGAGCTCCTGGCGCGCACCCGCCAGGCGGTCACCGCGGTCTTCGAGCACCAGGACTATCCGTTCCCGCTCCTCGCCGAGCGCCTGCGCCCACAGCGGGACGCCAGCCGGACGCCGCTCTTCCAGGTCTCCCTGGTGCTCCAGAAGGAGCAGCGGGCGAGCCGCGGCCTCGCCGCCTTCGTCCTCGGCCAGGAGGGGGTGCCGCTCGATCTCGGCGAGATCCGCACCGCGTCGGTCCGCCTCGACCGGCCGCCGACGCCTTTCGACCTCCAGCTCCATGCGGCGGAGACCGTGGGCGGCCTCGGCCTGGGTCTCCAGCACAACACGGACCTGTTCGACGCCACGACGGCCGAGCGTCTGGTGGACCGCTTCGAGATCCTGCTGCGCGGCATCGCCGCGGACCCGGGGCTTCCGCTCTCCGCCCTGCCACTCCTCGCCGAGGCCGAGCGCCACCAGCTCCTCCAGGGCTGGAACGACACCGAGGGCGCGGGATCGGAGGACTGTCTCTACGATCTGTTCGCCGCGCAGGCGGCGCGCACGCCGGAGGCGGTGGCCCTGGTCTTCGAAGGCGAGCGGCGGACCTACGCCGAGCTCGCCGCCTGCGCGGAAGCGCTCGCCGGCCGCCTCGCCGCTCTCGGGGTGGGGCCGGAGGTGGTGGTGGGTGTCTGCGAGGAGCGCTCGCTGGAGCTGATCGTCGGCCTCCTCGCCGTGCTCGCGGCGGGCGGCGCCTACCTGCCCCTGGAGCCGGCGCTGCCGCGCGAGCGCCTGGCGGCGCTGCTCGCCGACGCCCGGCCGGCGGTGCTCCTGGCCCGCCGCTCCCGCCTGGAGATCCTGCCCACCGAAGCGGCGCCCCGGGTGCGGGTCGAGCTCCTCGACGGCGCGGCTCAGGTTCCTTCTCAGGCTCCAAAGCCTGTGCTTTCTCGACCCGTCTCTGACAACGCGGCCTACGTCATCTATACCTCGGGCTCGACCGGCCGGCCGAAAGGCGTCGTCAACAGACACCGCGGGATCGTCAACCGCCTCCTCTGGATGCAGGAGGCGTTCGCTCTCGGCGCCGGCGACCGGGTGTTGCAGAAAACCCCCTTCAGCTTCGACGTCTCGGTCTGGGAGCTGTTCGCGCCGCTGGTCACCGGCGCCCGCCTCGTCGTCTCCCGGCCGGGCGGGCACCAGGAGAGCGCCTACCTGGCGGGGCTCGTCGCGCGCGAAGGGATCACGACGATCCATTTCGTCCCCTCGATGCTGCCGGTGTTCCTGGCCGAGGAAGGGGTGGCCGCCGCCTGCGCCAGCCTGCGGCGGGTGATCGTCAGCGGCGAGGCGCTGCCCTTCGAGGTCGAGCAGCGCTGCCTCGCGACCCTGCCGGCCCCGCTCTTCAATCTCTACGGTCCGACAGAGGCCGCGGTCGAGGTGACCGCCTGGCGCTGCCGGCCCGCGGCGGCGACCGCATTGGGGGGGCCGGTGCCGATCGGCCGGCCGATCCGCAACACGCGCATCCATCTCGCCGATCCGTGGATCGAGCCGGCGCCCCTCGGCGCTCCGGGCGAGCTGCTGATCGCGGGCATCCAGGTGGCCCGCGGCTATCTCGGCCGCCCGGACCTCACCGCCGAGCGCTTCGTGCCCGATCCCTGGAGCACGGCGCCGGGCGCCCGCCTCTACCGGACAGGCGACCTCGCCCGCCATCTGCCGCAGGGCGAGATCGAGTTCCTCGGCCGCATCGACCATCAGGTCAAGGTGCGCGGCTTTCGCATCGAGCCGCAGGAGATCGAGGTGCAGCTCGCCTCGCATCCGGGAGTGGCGGAGGCGGTCGTCGTGGTGCGCCGGGGCGGTGCCGGAGCAGGCTCGCTCCTCGCCTGCATCGTGCCGCGCGGCGGCACGGCGCCGGACCCGGCGGCCCTGCGCGATCTGCTGGCCGCGCGGCTGCCCGCCTACATGGTGCCGGCCGGCTTCGCCTTCCTCGACCGCTTCCCGCGCCTGCCGACCGGCAAGGTGGACCGGAACGCCCTGTCCCTGCTCTCCCCCGTGGCGGCTCCGGCCGGGAGCGGGCGCGCGCCACGGACGCCTCTCGAGGAGATCGTGGCCGGCCTCTTCGCCGAGGCCCTGGAGATCACCGGCGAGGAGCAGATCGGCGCCGACGAGGACTTCTTCGAGCGCGGCGGGCACTCGCTGGCGGCGATGCGGCTCGCCTCGCGGGTGCGGGAGGCTTTCGGCGTCGAATTGCCGGTGCGGGCGGTCCTGGAGTCGCCCACGGTCGCGGGCCTCGCGGCGCGGATCGGGTTCGCGGTTTCCGGAGTCGAGCGCGAGGAGGGTTTCGCGTTCCGCCTGGCGCTCGATGCGGAGCTCGATCCGGCTCTCGTGCCGGTGCCGCGGGACGCCCCTCTCCCTCTCTCCTTCGCCCAGCAGCGCCTCTGGTTCCTCGACCGGCTGGAGCCGGGGAGCGCGGCCTACAACATGCCGGCGGCGGTGCGGCTGCTCGGCACGCTCGACCCGCCGGCGCTCGCGGCGGCCTTCTCGGAGGTGGTGCGGCGCCACGAGGTCTTGCGGACGACGTTCGGCTCCGAGACTGGAACCGGGCTCGGCGAGGCGGTGCAGATCATCTCCGCGGACAGCGCGGTCGCCCTGCCGGAGGTCGATCTGCGCGGCCTGCCCGCCGCGGCGCGGGAGCGGGAGGCGGCACGGCTCGTTCAGGAGGAAGCCCGGCGGCCCTTTGATCTCTGCCATGGTCCCCTCCTTCGAGCCGGTTTCCTGACTCTGGGCGACGCCGAGCACGCGCTTCTCCTCACCCTGCATCACATCGTCAGCGACGGCTGGTCGATGGGAGTGCTGGTCAAGGAGCTCGCGGCGCTCTACAGCGCCAATCCTCTGCCGGCGCTGCCGATCCAGTACGCGGACTACGCCGTCTGGCAACGCCGCCGGCTCGCCGGCCCGCTTCTCGACTCCGAGCTCGCCTGGTGGCGCGGGACGCTCGCGGGGATACCGCCGGCGCTCGACCTGCCGGTCGACCGGCCGCGCCCGGCGGTCCTCGGCTCGCGCGGAGCGGTGCATGCCGTCGCGATCGACAGCGAGACCGCCGCCGGGCTCGCCGCCGTCTCCCGGCACAACGGCGCGACCCTGTTCATGACGCTTCTCGCCGGCTTCGCGACGCTCCTCAAGCGCCATACCGGCCAGGACGACCTGGCGGTGGGGACACCGATCGCGGGACGCACCCGGATCGAGACCGAGCCGCTGATCGGCCTCTTCGTCAACATGCTGCCGCTGCGCGTCGACCTCGCGGGCGATCCGGAGCTGGCGGAGCTGCTGAGGCGCGTGCGGGAGACGACGCTCCTCGCCTATGCGCACCAGGAAGTGCCGTTCGAGCGCTTGATCGAAGAGGTGGTCCCGGAGCGCGATCTCTCCCGGCCGCCTCTGGTGCAGGCGGTGCTCGTCCTCCAGAACGCGCCTTCCGGTCCTCTCGCCCTCCCCGGCCTCGCGCTGGAGACAGAGCAGAGGTCGACCGGGACGGCGAAATTCGAGCTGACCTTGACGCTGACCGAGACCGGGCAGGGGCTCGCCGGGGAGATCGAATACAACCGCGACCTCTTCGACGCGGCGACGATCGAGCGCCTCGCTGGGCGCTTCACCCGGCTCCTTGCCGGCACCGCGGTCGCGCCGCGGCAGCGCCTCTCGGAGCTGCCTCTCCTGGCGCCTGCCGAGCGGGAGCAGCTCCTCGTCGAATGGAGCGGCGAGGCGACGGCGTATCCGCGCGAGGCGACCCTCGACGCGCTCTTCGCCGAGCAGGTGGCGCTGCGGCCGGAAGCTCCGGCGATTCTGAGTGCGGAAGAGACTCTCACCTACTGCGCGCTCGCCGGCCGGGCCGGCCATCTGGCGCGCCGCCTTCTCGCTCTGGGTGTCGGTCCGGAGACGCGGGTCGGCGTCTGCCTCGACCGCTCGGTGGCGCGGGTCATCGCGACCCTCGCGGTGCTCCAGGCGGGCGGCACCTACGTGCCGCTCGATCCCTCCTATCCGCAGGAGCGCCTGGCCTTCCTCGTGCGCGACAGCGGCGCCTCCGTCCTGATTGCTGAAGAGCGATGGCTGTCCGTCCTGCCGGAGACCACGGTCCTCTGCCTCGACCGCGAGGAGCCGCGGGAGGCCAGACCACCGAAGGCTCCCCAGGCCGGAGCCACGGGGCTCGCCTATGTCATGTACACCTCGGGCTCGACCGGAGAGCCCAAGGGCATCGGCGCACCCCACCGGGCGGTCGCGCGCCTGGTGCGCGGCACGAGCTTCGCCCACTTCGGCCCGGACGAGGTCTTCCTGCAGCTCGCGCCCTACGCCTTCGACGCCGCGACCCTGGAAATCTGGGGCGCGCTGCTCAACGGCGGGCGCCTGGTGATTCCGCCGCCGGGAGTGATCCCGCCGGCGGAGCTGGGAGAGATCCTGAGCCGCCACGGCGTGACCACGCTCTGGCTGACCGCCGGTCTCTTCCACCAGATGGTGGAGACGAATCTCCAGGGGCTCGCCGGGGTGCGGCAGCTTCTGGCCGGCGGTGACGTGCTGTCGGTGCCGCACGTCCAGCGCGTGCTCGCGGAGCTGCCCGGCACGCGCCTGATCAACGGCTACGGCCCGACGGAGAACACCACCTTCACCTGCTGCCACACGGTCACGGCCCAAGACAGCCTGGACGGCTCGGTGCCGATCGGCCGTCCGATCGCCAATACCTCGGTCTACGTGCTCGATGAGTGCCTGGAACCGGTGCCGGCCGGGGTGGCGGGCGAGCTGTTCACGGGCGGCGACGGCCTGGCGCGCGGCTACCCGGGCCGGCCGGACCTGACCGCCGAGCGCTTCGGCCCCGATCCCTTCGGCCGCGAGCCGGGCGGGCGCCTGTACCGGACCGGCGACCTGGCCCGTCTGCGTCTTGATGGGATCGTCGAATTTCTGGGCCGCATCGACACCCAGGTCAAGATCCGCGGCTTCCGGATCGAGCCCGGAGAGATCGAGGCCGCCCTCCTCGCCCATCCCGGGGTGCGCGAGGCGGTGGTCCTGGCCCAGCAGGAGCTCTCCGGGGGCCGACGTCTGGCCGCGTACGTCGTGGCGGAGGAAGGGGACACGCCGCGCGCCACGGCCCTGCGCGGCTTCCTCCAGGAACGGCTGCCGGACTACATGGTGCCCTCCGCCTGGGTCTTCCTGCCGGCCCTGCCGCTCACCGCCAACGGCAAGGTGGACCGCCGGGCGCTCTCCCGTCTCCAGCCGGAGAGCGAAACAGCGGAGACCGTCTCGGGTCCGCGGACGCCGGCCGAGGAGCTCGTCCTGGGGATCTTCTGCGCGGTCCTCGGGCTCCCCTCGGTCGGCGTCGAGGAGGACTTCTTCACCCTGGGCGGCCACTCGCTGCTGGCGACCCGGGTGTCGGCGCGGGCGCGCGCCGTCTTCGGGATCGACCTGCCGGTGCGGACGGTCTTCGAGCGGCCGACCGTCCGCTCTCTCGCTTCCCATCTGGAGCACGCCGCGGAGGGCTCCCGCCTGCGCGGTGTTCTCCAGGATCTCGAGCCGGTCTCGCGCGCAGAGCCGCTCGTCCTCTCATTCTCCCAACAGCGCTTCTGGTTCATGGACCAGATGGAGCCCGGCACGGCGGTCTACAACATCCCGGCCGCCGTCCGCCTCATCGGCCGGCTCGACCGGGGCGCGCTCGCCGCGGCCCTGGACGGCGTCGTGCGGCGTCACGAATCTCTCCGCACCACCTTCCAGGTCCAGGCCGGAGAGCCTGTCCAAGTCATCTCCGGCAGCACCGATTCATCTCTTTCCATCATCGATCTGGGCGGCCTCTCCGAGCCGGTGCGCACCGGAGAAGCGGGCCGCCTGGCTCTCGCCGAAGCCCGCCGGCCGTTCGATCTCGAACGCGGCCCCCTGCTGCGCACGACGCTGGTCGCCGCGGCGCCGGAAGACCACGTCCTCCTGCTCACGATGCACCACATCGTGAGCGACGGCTGGTCGCTCGGGGTCCTGGCGGGAGATCTCGAATCGCTCTACGGCGCGTTGACCAAGGGTCTTCCCAGCCCGCTGCCGGAGCTGGCGGTCCAGTACGCCGACTACGCCGCCTGGCAGCGCAAGACCCTGGCCGGCGAATACCTCGCCTCCGAGCTCGCCTGGTGGCGCGCCCAGCTCGGCGGGGCGCCGCCGATCCTCGAGCTGCCGACCGACCGGCCGCGCCCGGCGGTCCAGGGGTTCCGCGGCGCAATCTGCCCGGCGGCCATCCCCGCCGATCTCCTCGACCGCGTCCAGGCTCTCGCCCGCGCCCGGGGCACGACGCTCTTCATGGTCCTCCTCGCCGCCTTCGAGACCCTGCTCGGCCGCTACAGCGGCCAGGACAGCTTCACGGTGGGCACGCCGATCGCCGGCCGCACCCTGATCGAGACCGAGCCGCTGATCGGCCTGTTCATCAACAGCCTGGTGGTGCGGGTGGACCTGGCGGGAGACCCGACCGGCACCGGGCTCCTCGGCCGCGTGCGCGAGATCCTCCTCGCGGCCTATGCGCACCAGAGCCTGCCGTTCGAGAAGCTGGTCGAGGAGCTTCGCCCCGAGCGCACCCTCGCCAGGACGCCGCTCTACCAGGTGGTCTTCTCGCTCGACGACACCGCCGGGCGCCCCCTCTCTCTGCCGGGTCTCGTCTCGGCGCCGGTGCCGGTCCAGAACGGCACCACCAAGTGGGACCTGACGATGGTCCTGCAGCGCTCGGGCGACGGTCTGTCCGGCGCCCTGGAGCACGACCGCGACTTGTTCGACGGCGTTTCGGCGCGGCGCATGGTGGGGCACTTAGAGGCGCTGCTGCGCAACCTGGCCGCGGCGCCGGAGCGCCGGCTCTCCGAGCTGCCTGTCCTCGGCCGTCCGGAGCAGACCCAGATCCTCCGCGAGTGGAACGACACCGACAAGGTCTGCCCGCAGGTGCCGCTCGTCCACGAGCTGTTCGCGGCGCACGCGCGTCTGCGCCCCGGCTCCATCGCGGTGGCCGGCGCCCAGGGAGTGCTCACCTACGGCGAGCTCGACGGCCGCGCCAACCAGATCGCCTGGCGCCTCCGCGGGCTCGGCATCGGACCGGAGGTCCTGGTCGCCCTCTGCACCGACCGCACGCTGGAGCGGGTGGCCGGCATCGTCGGCGTCCTCAAGACGGGCGGCGCCTACGTCTCGCTCGATCCGCACCATCCCAAGGACCGCCTGGCCTTCCAGCTCGCCGACGCCGGAGCCCCTGTCATCCTGACCCAGCGGCGCTTCCTGGAGGTCCTGCCGGAGTCGGCGGCCGAGACCACCACAGTCCTCTGTCTGGACGACGACTGGGATGCCTTCGATCCGGCGGCTCCCGACGCCCAGGCGCCGCCGGTGTCCGCCGTCACCCCGGACAATCTTTCCTATGTGGTCTACACCTCCGGCTCGACGGGCCGGCCGAAGGGAGTCGAGATCCCGCATGCCGGCCTCATGAACCTGGTGCGTTGGCATCAGGACCTCTACCAGGTCAGTTGGGAGGACCGCGGCACGCAGGTGGCGAGCCCGGCGTTCGACGCTTCGATCTGGGAGCTGTGGCCGTACCTGGCGGCGGGGTCGAGCCTCTACATTCCCGACGAGGAGACCCGGCTCTCCTCACCCGGCATGGTGCGCTGGTGGCAGGAGCAGGGGATCACCCTCGCCTACCTGATGACGCCGCTCGCCGAAGGGGTGCTCGAAGAGAAGAATCTGCCGCAGCTCGATCTCAAGGCACGGGCGCTGATCATCGGCGGCGACCGCCTGCACCGCGGCCCCGATCCCGGCGTCAGCTTCCGGCTGATGAACCACTACGGTCCGGCGGAGTACACGGTCACCTCGACCGTCGTCGAGGTGCCGCAGCAGACCCCCGGGAGCACCGGAGGCGAGCGCAGCCCCGATCGCAGCCCAACCATCGGCCGGCCGGTCGACAACACGCAGATCTACATCCTCGGCCGGCGCCTGGAGCTGCTGCCGGCCCGCGTGCCCGGCGAGCTGTTCGTCGCCGGCGTCGGGATCGCGCGCGGCTATCTGCGCCGGCCCGACATGACGGCGGAGAAATTCATCCCCAATCCGTGGAGCGCCGAGCCCGGCGCGCGCATGTACCGCACCGGCGACCTGGTGCGCTGGACGCCGGACGGCGACATCGACTTCCTCGGCCGGCTCGACCACCAGGTGAAGCTGCGCGGCCTGCGCATCGAGCTGGGCGAGATCGAGACGACCCTCGGCCAGCATCCGGCGGTGCGCGAGGCCGCGGTGCTGCTGCGCGAGGACCAGCCGGGGGTCAAGCGGCTGGCCGCCTATCTCACCCTGCACGAGCCGGCGGGGGCCGACGACCTCCGCGGTTTCCTCGCCGAGCGCCTGCCGGCCTACATGGTGCCGTCGAATTTCGTCTTCCTCGACGCCCTGCCGCTCAGCCCCAACGGCAAGGTCGACCGCAAGGCGCTGCCCAAGCCGGAGGACGCCGGGGCCGGCGAGGCTTATGCAGCACCGCGCACGCCGACCGAGGAGCGGCTGGCCGGCCTCTTCGCCGAGGTGCTCAAGCTCGACCGGGTGGGCATCGAGGACAGCTTCTTCGAGCTCGGCGGCCACTCGCTCCTGGCGACCCAGCTCACGGCGCGCCTCCGCGACGCCTTCGGAGTCGAGCTGCCGTTGCGTGAGCTGTTCGAGCGGCCCACGGTCGCCGAGCTCGCCCCTCTCATGGAGGCCGTGGAGACCAGCGGCTCCCTGCCAGACCTGAGGAGGGTGCCGCGCGACCGGCCGCTGCGGGCGTCCTTCGCGCAGGAGCGCCTCTGGTTCCTCGAGCAGCTCGACCCCGGCAACCCGGTCTACAACACGCCGGCCGCCCTGCGTCTCGAGGGCGATCTCCACATCGCGGTGCTCCAGGCGAGCCTGTCGGTCATCGTCGCGCGCCACGAGGCGCTGCGGACGACCTTCGCCGCGATTTCCGGCGCGCCCGTCCAGGTGATCGCTCCGGCCGCCCCCTGCCCCCTGCCCGTGGTCGATCTGGGCGGCCTGCCCGCTCTCTCCCGGACGGCGGTGTCCGAGGGCCTGGCGCGCGAGGAGGCGCGGCGTCCCTTCGACCTGGAGCGCGGGCCTCTGGTGCGCGTCACGCTGCTGCGGCGGAGCGGCCGGGAGCACCTGCTGCTCTTCTCCCTCCATCACATCATCTCC
>Ga0307506_10000081_pt1 | contig 40201 bp, 39 predicted proteins | sample 25_S_MG_FD_202175 | JGI IMG/M metagenome (GOLD analysis project Ga0307506, IMG submission 202175) | Soil microbial communities from Populus trichocarpa stands in riparian zone in the Pacific Northwest, United States - 25_S | ecosystem: Environmental > Terrestrial > Soil > Riparian zone > Trees... | reverse complement strand
CCAGCGCGCCGGTGATCTCTCCCCGCCTCTCGGCAGGCCCCAGGAAGGCGAGACAGCCGCCGCCGCCGGCCCCACAGGCTTTCCCCCCCCAGGCGCCGGCCGCCGCCGCGGCGGCGAAGAGAGCATCGAGCTCCGGCGTCGAGATCCCCGGCGCCAGGCGGCGGCGGAAGCTCCATTCGCGGCTCATCAGCTCCCCCACCCGGGTGAAATCTCCCGCCTCCAAGGCCGCCGGCAGCTCGGCCGCGACAGCCGCGATGCCGGCGAACAGCTCGGTGATCTCCGCCTCTCCGTCGAGGCGGCGGCGCACGACTTGCCAGTTGTTCCCCGCCGAGAAGTGGCTGACGCCCGAGTAGACGACGAACAGCGCGTCGCCGAGGCGCTCGAGGTCCACGTCGAGCCGGCGCACCGCTTCACCGCCGGGTCGCTGGAGAATCTCGAGCACGCCGCCCAGCAGGGCTGGGTAATGATCCTGGATGCCCGTCGGCAGGCTCATCAGCCGCGCTTCGAGATCGCGCGCCAGGTGAGCCCGTTCAGCCGCCGATGACGCAGGCCTTCCGAGCTCCTCCTCCGCCGCCGCGATCAGCGCGATGACCATCGCCGAGCTGGCGCCGAGGCCGCCTCCCCGGGGCGAGTCGCTGGCCAGACTGACATCGACCGGAGGCAAGCCCAGAGCCTCGGCCACGATTCCCACCAGAGCTCCCTCCGGCAGCGCCGCGAGGGCGGCGGCCGAGCCGGCCTCGACCAGCGTCTCGCCCTGGCGGACGCGATAGACGCTCTCCGAGCGCCGGAGACGGACGGTGGCGGCGAGATCGATCGCCACGTTCACCGTCCGCGCGCCGGGATGAAGGAGCCCGAGAGGCCAGATGTCGAGCGTGCCGCCGCCGAGGTCGACCCGGCACCAGGCGCGAACGCTCACGCTCTTCGACACAGCGGGCAGCACTAGCGGGCGACGGCTCCGGGGCGTTGCTGGGGCGCCGCGTCGGCGGTGACCGCGTAGCTCGGTGTTGCGCGGTTTCCCAGACCTGGCAGCCGGGGGGCCACACCGCTCTGGAAGCTCGCCAGCAGCTCATTGCGCCAGGAGCGGAACGACGCCAGCCGGTAAGCCGGGATCGGCTCCGCCCGCACGCCCTTGAGGCTGAGGGGATCGATCCATTCGTCGTTGTGCTTGACCCGGTAGTCCAGATGGGGCCCGCTGGCGAGGCCGGTGGCGCCGGTAAAGGCGATGACGTCCCCCTGACGGACGCGCGCTCCCGGCCGGATGCCGGCGGCGAACCGCGACAGGTGGAGGTAGGCGGTCACGTAGCCGCCGGAGTGCCGGACCTTCACGACATTGCCGCCGCCGCGGTCCCAGCCGGCCGAAAGCACCTCGCCGTTCGCCGTCACCTCGACCGGTGTGCCGACCGGCGCTCCGTAGTCGACACCATAGTGCGGCCGGAAGGTGTGGAGGACAGGATGGAAGCGGCGCTGGCTGAAGCTGGAGGTGATGCGGGAGTAGCGCAGAGGAGAGCGGAGGAACATCTTCCTCAACGGGCGCCCCTCGCCGTCGTAATAGGTCCCCGACGCATCCCACTGATACGCCTCGTGACGCCGGCCCTGGTTGTCGTAGACCAGGCCGACGATCCGCCCGACGTCGTGATGGGCGCCGTCGAGGAGGATGTCCTCGTAGAGGACGTCGAAGCGGTCGCCGGGCTGCAAGTCACGGGCGAAATCGAGATCCCACTGGAGGATGTCAGCCATCCGGTAGGCGATCTCGCCGGGGCCGCCGGCATTGCGAATCGAGCCGTCGAGGGCGCTCTGGAGACGGCCGTGCAGGACCCGCAGCTCCACGGTCCGCCGGAACGGCTGCCAGGAGGCGTCCCAGCCCTGGACGGTCTGGCTCATCTTGCGGCTCATCTCGACGCGGCCGCTGCCGGGCACCACCAGCTCGAAGGAGGCAAGGCTGGCGTCGGCATTGAAGAAAGCAGAGCACTGACTGCCGGCCCGCAACGCGCGGAGGTCGACATGCCGGGCCAGGACGTCCGTGGCTGCCCGGATCTCGTCCCCCTTGAGCCCGAGCTTCTCGAAAACGCGCCCCACGGTCTCGCCACGCAGAACCGTGAGCTCGACCGGCAGGCGGGCCTGGCCGAGCCGGGCCGTCGATTCGGTGGGAAGGGTGATTTGCGCGGAGAAACGCGGCGCCGGTGGCAGAGGGAACGGCGACCGGTTGAAGGCTTCCAGGGTCTGTGTGGTGAGGAAGAGGCCGAGGGCTACGAGGATGAGCCCGAGCGGGAGCGCCAAGCGCAGAACGTGCGGAGCAAGCTTGACTCTTCTTGACTGCATCCCGTGCAGACCTCCTCGGTGAACAGGAGCTTGGCCTGGCGAATGAAACGACGCGCGGAATCCTAGCACAAGAAGCTGGAAGAGCAACCCGGAGGACCCGGGGCTCGGATCGGTCAGCGAAGAAAGTCCGCGATCACACGATCAGGGTCGTCGGGGAGACGCCCTTTGTAAACCACCTGACCGTCGCGGATGACCAGCAAGCCGGGGAGGGTCGCCACGGAGTATTTCCGCGCGAAAGCGCCGTCGGAATCGAGGAAGACGGGGGCGTCGAAACCCTTGTTGGAGAGGAAACCGTCCACCGCCGGGCGCTCTTCCATGAAATTCACCGTCACGACGCGCGCCTGGGGACTCCAGCGCTGCACCAGCGGACTGACCCGCGCCACGATGTCGCGCGAGTGCGGAGACCAAGAGGTCCAGAAGATCAGGATCGTCGTACCCCGCGCCAGCTCGGCGTCGCCCAGCCCCTCTCCGCGCAGCCCTTGCAGGCGCACGTCTTGCGACGGCTGAGCCGGCTGAGACCACGCCGCGGCGGCGAGCAGGACGCAGGCGGCCAGAGCCAGGAGAGGCGCGATCCGCCGGGGGTGCCGAGGCATGGGATTCAATAGGGACCGGGAACGGTGCCGCGATGGGGGAGGCTGGTGAGGATCCGGTGCCGCAGCCGGTCGGGCGCCGAGCACCGGACACACTTCTCACGCACGATCACGAGGAGCTTGCGAGTGTAGTCCACCCGCTTGGCGCAGTGGATGCACCCGGAGACATGGTCACGAAAAGGGGTCAGCAACGCCTCTTCCATCTCGTTGTCGAAAAACAGGAAAAGAACCACCCCGACCTCTTTACAGTCCATCATCCTTCCTCCGCGATCCCGCTGCGTGCTCCGGCTACGCAACCTTCCCTAATCAACTCGCAGCCCAGGCCGGATATTCCGTGCGCCGGCTCCTATTTGGAGACGCTCTTGCTACGCATTTTAGCGGGCTCGCCGTCGCGGAGGTAGCCGTGCTCCCGCGCGAAGTCGAGCATGGCATGCTCGAGCAGGCGGCGGCCACGGTAGAGGCGGCTCATGACGGTGCCGACCGGAACTTCGAGGATGTCGGCGATCTCCTTGTAGGAGAAACCTTCCAGGTCGGCCAGGATGACCACCATCCGGTAGTCGGGAGGCAACTTGTCGAGCGCTTTCTGGACGTCCTCGTCGAGAACGTTCTCGAGCAGCTCTTCTTCCGGGTTCTTCGCCGGCTTGGCCGCGTCTTCGCTGACCTGGTTCTCGAAGGACTCTTCGATCTCGGCAAAATCACTCAGGGCGGGGGCCTGCTGCTTCTTGCGGTAGTTGTTGATGAAGGTGTTCTTCATGATCTTGAACAACCACGCCTTGAAGTTGGTCCCCTCCTCGAACTTGTCGTAGTAACGGTACGCCTTGAGGTAGGTCTCCTGGACCAGATCCTCGGCATCCTCGGCGTTGCGCGTCATTCGATAGGCGGTATTGTAGAGGGCGTCCACGAAAGGCATCGCCGCCGCCTCGAAGTTCCACCCCTTCTGGTGGTTTGCGCTGTCTTTCGACATTCTTCCCCCCTTCGACCTTCTGACCTCTCCGCTCCGGTGATACGCACAGACGATGCCAACGGATCAGCCGGCGCGCCGAGGCGGAAGGACGACGGCACGTCCTCTGCAAAGGACAGAGGGAAAAGGGGAGCGTCCCCGGGTGACGCCTCCCGAAGAGGACGCTCCGCCCGGGAGGAGTCGCCGAAACGGCACTTGCGTGTGCCAACTTGGACCGCCGGATTTGTCTCGGCGACTGTCCGCGGAAACCGACAGCCGTCCCGGATCCCATACAGTCTAGGGCAGGGGCAGGAGGCTGGCCTTGGCCATCTGGATGAACGGCTCCGGATAGAGCCCCAGGACGAGCGTGGCGACGGCGCAGAAGGCGATGGCGGCCACCAGGGCGGGAGCGCGCAGCGGCACCGGCGTCGCCTGCGTGGGCTCCTTGAGGTACATGTAGACGACGATCCGGAAGTAGTAGAAGAGAGAGATCGCGCTGGTGAGGACGCCGACCACCGCCACCCATGTCCACCCCGCCTGGACCGCCGCCGCGAACAGGTACACCTTGCCGAAGAAACCGCCGGTGGGCGGAATGCCGGTGAGGGCGAGCAGGAAAACCAGCATCATGGCCGCCAGGAAGCGCGAGCGGTGCGCCAGGCCGGCATAGTCGGCGCAGGTCTCCCCCGCGTACTCCTTGCGCTCGAGGAGGATCACGGTGGCGAACGCGCCCATGGTGATGAAGGTGTAGGCCAGCAGGTAGAAGAGGACCGACCAGAGGCCGATCTCCGACACCGCCAGGACGCCGATCAGGATGTAGCCGGCGTGGGCGATGGAGCTGTAGGCGAGCATCCGTTTGACGTTGTCCTGGGTGAGCGCGGCGACGTTGCCCCAGATCATCGTCGCCGCGGCCACCACCGCCACGACTCCCTGCCACTCGACCTGCAGAGTGCCGAGCCCTTCATAGAAGATGCGCAGCAGGATCGCGAAAGAGGCCGCCTTGGAGGCCACCGCCAGATAGGCGGTCACCGGCGTCGGCGCCCCGACGTACACGTCGGGGGTCCAGACGTGGAACGGCACCGCCGAGACCTTGAAGAACAGGCCGCAGGCGAGGAGGATCCAGCCGAGCGGCACGAGGCGGTTGCCGGCCGCGGAAGCTTCCCCGAGGCCGCGGGCCAGGGCGCCGAGCTGCACGGTGCCCGCCGCGCCGTAGAGCAGCGAGATGCCGTAGAGCATGATACCGCTCGACAGGGCGCCGAGGATGAAGTATTTGAGCGCCGCCTCGTTGGAGCGCGTGTGGTGCTTGAAATAGCCGGCCAGGATGTAGCTGGCGAGCGCCATGGTCTCCAGGGAGATCCAGATGGTGAGCAGGCTGTAGCCGCTCGCCATGAACAGCATGCCGGAGGTGGCGAGGAGGATCAGGGCGTAGTACTCGGTGGGACGGTATTTCCCCTCTTCCAGGAAGCGGACGGAGAGGAGGATGGTGAGCACCGTCGCCGCCAGCAGAAGAAGCTTCATGAAAAACGAGAAGCCGTCGAGGACGAACGCCCCTTGCAGGATCAGCAGGCGCCCGGGCACGCTGCCGTGCACGCGGAAGAGGAGACCCGCGGTGAGCACCAGCGCGACCCCGCTGACCCACGCCGAATCCCGGTTGTTCAGACCCAAGAGGGTGCCGAAGAGGAGCAGCAACAGCCCAGCGCTCGCGAGGAAGATCTCCGGCACCAGGAGCATGTACTCTTGCGGACTGGGCACGATCTACTCTCCCGCCTGCGCGGCGGCGGTCGCCAGCGTGGGATCGACTTTCTCGACCAGATACTTGACCGGCTGCTCGATCACCTTGAAGAACGGCCCGGGCCACAGGCCGATCACGAAGCAGAGGATGACCAGCGGCGCCAGGTACGCCACCTCGCGCCGTGACAGATCCTTGAGGCTCGCGTTCTCCGGGTTGGTGACCGGCCCGAAGAAGACGCGCTGGAACATCCACAGCATGTAGGCGGCGCCGATCACGATGCCGAGGGCGGCCAGCAGAGCCCACCACCAGGCGCGGTCGAAGGCTCCCACCAGGATGGTGAACTCGCCGATGAAGCCGTTGAGCGTCGGCAGGCCGATCGACGACATGGTGATGATCAGGAAGACCGTGGCGTAGAGCGGCATGATGGAGGACAGGCCGCCGTATTCGGAAATCAACCGCGTGTGCCGCCGCTCGTAGACGATGCCGACGAGAAGGAAGAGCGCGCCGGTCGACAGGCCGTGATTGATCATCTGGAGCACGGCGCCGTTGATCCCGGGACCGTTCAAGGCGAAGAGGCCGAGCATGACGAAGCCGAGGTGGCTCACCGAGGAGTAAGCCACCAGCTTCTTCATGTCCTTCTGCGCCATCGCCACCAGGCCGCCGTAGATGATGCCGATGATCGACAGCGCCGCCATCCAGGGCAGGAGCTGGCGCGTCCCATCGGGAAGGATCGGCAGCGAGAAGCGGATGAACCCGTAGGTCCCCATCTTCAGCAGGACGCCGGCGAGGATCACCGAGCCCGCGGTCGGCGCCTCCACGTGGGCGTCCGGCAGCCAGGTGTGGAACGGGAACATCGGTACCTTGATGGCGAAGCCGACGAAGAAGGCGAGGAAGATCCAGAACTGCAGGTCCTTGGGGATCAGGTGCCCGATCTCATGGAACTGCAGGATCGAGAAGGTCGCCGGATTGCCCAGCCCCTCCCATCCCAACAGGCCGCCGGCGTTGAAGAAGTAGAGCGCCAGGATGCCCAGGAGCATGAGCACCGAGCCGACCAGGGTGTAGAGGAAGAACTTGATCGATGCGTACAGCTTGCGCGAGCCGCCCCAGATGCCGATGAGGAAGTACATCGGCACCAGCATGACCTCCCAGAAGACGTAGAACAGGAAGAAGTCCATCGCCATGAAGACGCCGAGCATGCCGGTCTGGAGGAGGAGGAGGAAGATGTAGTACTCCTTCTCGCGGGTCCGGATGGCGCCCCAGGACGACAGGAAGGCGAGAACGCCGAGCAGCGTGGTGAGCAGCACCAGCAGCAGGGCGATGCCGTCGATGCCGAATTCGTAGCGCGCCCCGATCGATTCGATCCAGGGGTGGCTCTCCTTGAACTGGAACAGGTCGGCGCCGGCGCCGTCGCGCTTGAAGGCGAACCAGAGCGGCAGGGAGAGCAGGAAATCGAGCACCACGACGCCGGTGGAGAACTTGCGGATCAGCCCCCCCTGGTCGCTCTTCATGAGGAACATGACGACGAGCGCCCCCAGGAGCGGCACATAGGCGACGATGCTCAGGATCGGAACGGTATGTACCCAGTCGAACATTGATTCCCCCAGAGTCCCTCGAAAGTCGAAGTCAGCCCCGCCGCAGGACCACCATGTAGAAGACGACCAGGGCGAACATCCCCATCGCCAGGATGAGCGCGTAATTGGCCACGTAGCCGGTCTGCAACCGGCGGAGGCCGCGCGAGAAGCCGTCGAGAAGCCGCCCGGTCAGGTTGACCAGCCCGTCGACGACGTATTTATCGAACAGGTTGGAGCCCAGGGAGAGCAAGTGAACGGTCACGTTGCGCGTCCCGTTGACCAGGAAGCCGTCGATGAAGGCCGCGTCGAAGCGGTAGAGGCCGCGAGCGAAAGCCCAGTAGCCGCGGATCACGGTCGCGTCGTAGATCTCGTCAACGTAGTACTTGTTCTCCAACACCCGGTGCCCGGGCGGGTAGAACCCCACCACCGCCTCCTCGCCCGCCATCCCCCGCCGACGTCCCCAGATCCGCCAAGCCACGAAGATGCCAAGGCCGGCCGCCGCGATCGAGGCGCCGATCAGGATCAGCTCGAAGCCCAGAGTGTGATGCTCGGGATTCGCGATGCCCTTGACGCTCACCAGAACATCGTCCACCAGGTGGTCGAAGTTGTTGAGGTCGACCGTGTCGAAGGTCATCGCCAGAGGGATGCCGACGTACCCGGCGACGATGGCGCCGATGGCGAGGACTCGCAGCGGCCAGAGCATGGCCGGCGGCGACTCGTGCAGGTGGTGCTCCTGCTCGTGGGTCCCCCGGAACTCGCCATGGAAGGTCAGGCGGAAAGCGCGGAACATGTAGCAGGCGGTCAGCGCCGCGGTCAGCAGGCCCATGCCGTAGAGCACCCAGTGACCGTGCCCGGCCGCCGCACCGAGGATCTGGTCTTTGCTGAAAAAGCCGGCGAACAGGGGGACGCCGGCAATCGCCAAGGTGCCGATCCGGAACGTCCTCGCGGTCACTGGCAGGTGTTTTCTGAGTCCGCCCATCTTCCGCATGTCCTGCTCGCCGCCCATGGCGTGGATCACCGAGCCGGACCCGAGAAAGAGGAGGGCCTTGAAAAAGGCGTGCGTCATGACATGGAAGATTGCCGACGTGTAAGCCCCCACGCCGACCGCCAGAAACATGTAGCCGAGCTGCGACACGGTCGAATAGGCGAGCACCTTCTTGATGTCGTACTGCGCCAGGGCGATCGTTCCCGCGAAGAGTGCCGTGGCGGCGCCGATGGTCGCGACGAAGAGAGAGACCCCCGGCGAAAGCTGATAGATCACGTTCGAGCGCACCGCCATGTAGACGCCGGCGGTGACCATGGTGGCGGCGTGGATGAGCGCCGACACCGGCGTTGGGCCGGCCATCGCGTCCGGCAGCCAGACGAAGAGAGGGATCTGCGCGCTCTTGCCCGTGGCACCGATGAACAGCGCGAGGGCGATGAAGCTGGCGAGCGACAGGCCGAGCAGGTAGTGCCCCTCCATCAGAGTCCGGTTGGCGGCGATTTTCGGGAAGAGCTCGGTGAACTTGATCGTGCCGAAATTCGCGATCAGGGCGAACAGCCCGAGGACGAAGGCGAAGTCACCCACCCGGTTGGTGATGAACGCCTTGCGGCCGGCGTAGGGGGGGAACTCTTCCTTGAAATAGAAGCCGATCAGCAGGTACGAGCAGAGGCCGACACCTTCCCAGCCGACGAACATCACCGCGTAGTTGTTGCCGAGGATCAGCATCAACATCGCGCCCATGAACAGGTTGAGATAGGTGAAGAAGCGCTGGAAGCCGTCCTCGTGCGCCATGTAGCCGATCGAGTAGACGTGGATCCAGAAGCCGACGAAGGTGACCACGAAGAGCATGACGCAGGAGAGCGGATCGAGCAGGAAGCCCATCCCGACGTTGAAATTCCGCACGCCGCCCACCACCGTGTGAATGGCGCCGGCGGGGATCCAGGTGTAGTAGTCGCGCTCGAAGGGCACCCGCGGCGACTGTCCTTCGGTGCTCGTCAGGTAGTCGCCGATGATCAGCAGGGAGAGCACGGCGACGAGGCCGATGATGCCGCAGGCGATCACCGCCGCCGCCTTCTTCGAAATCCTGCCGCGCAGCAGCGCTCCATTGAGGAGAGCGCCCAGGAAGGGGAGGACCGGAATCAGCCAGACGAGCTCTTTCATGGACGATTCTTTCCCTTAGCCCTTGAGATCCGTGGCCTGATCGAGAGAGGTCGTCTCGCGCAGCCGGAAGAGAGAGATGAGGATGCCGAGCCCCACCGCCGCCTCGCCCGCGGCGACGGTGATGGTGAAGATCGCGAAGATCTGGCCGGTGAGATTGCCATGCTGGGCGGAGAACGCGATCAGGTTGATGTTGACCGAGTTGAGCACCAGCTCGATCGACATCAGCACGGTGATCATGTTCTTGCGCGCCGCGATGCCGAAGATGCCGATGGCGAAGAGCGCGAAGCTCAGCACCAGGTAGTGGTTCGTCGTGATCTCGAGCATGATTGTCTCTCCGGCTCTCCTGCTTCCGGTTACTGCCGGCGTCCCAGCACGACGGCGCCGATCATGGCCACCAGCAGGAAGAGCGAGGCGATCTCGAACGGCAGCAGGTTCTCTGTATAGAGGCTCCAGGCGACCGCCTGCGAGTTGCCCAGCTTCTCCGCGCCGACCATCACGAAAGCATCCGGGTTGGCGACCGGCGCGGCGAATTGGGCGTGCAGGAAGAAGAAACCGAAGAACGCGAGGAGCAGGACGCCCACCACCGCCGCGAGAGGCGACAGGCCGCCGAAGATCTTCACCTCCGCCAGGCGGTGCAGGTTGATCAGCATGATGACGAACAGGAACAGCACCATGATGCCGCCGCCGTAGACGAAGATCTGCACCATGCCGACGAACTCGGCGCCGCGCAGCAGGAAGAGCGCCGCCACCGCCAGGAAGGTCACCAGCAGGCTGATCGCGCCATACATCGGGTTGCGCAGCGTCACCACGCCGAGCGCCGAGACGAGCGCCAGGGCGGCGAAGACGTAGAAGAGGATCGCTGGGCCGTTCGCGGTGAGGGTGCTCATGCTCAGGAGATCTCCTGGTCGGTGTAGGCCGGGCGCACTTTCCACTCCTGGAGCTCGTCCATGTCGACGTAGAGGTTCGACCAGCGGTCGTAGGAGGCGAGCTCGTAGGTCTTGGTGGTCAGCCAGATCGACTTCGGCTCCGTCGGGCAGCCCTCCTCGCAGAGGCCGCAGAACATGCAGCGCTGCACGTCGATGTCGAAGCGGTCGAGGACCTTCTCTTTCTTGGTGGTTTCCGGGTTCACTTCCTGGTGCCAGTCGATGTAGATGATGTCGATCGGGCAGTCGCGCGCGCAGATGGTGCACTTGATGCAGCGGTCCTCATCGAGACGGAACATGCCGCGGAAACGATGCGCCGGCTCCCAGCGCTCCTCCGGGTATTGCACCGTGACTTTCTTCTTGAACATGTTCTTGGCGGTGATGCCGAGGCCCGCGAACAGGTCGAGAAGCATGATTTTGTCGAGGAACCGCTTCACAGCGCTCATACGAGTCTCCGCGGGCGTCAGTTGTGGGGGAAAAAGATCAGCTTGATGGCCCCGGTGAGGACCAGGTTGAACAGGGCGAGCGGGATCATCCACTTCCAGCCCAGGTCCATGAGCTGATCGAACCGGTAGCGCGGGAAGGTGCCGCGGAACCAGATATAGGAGAACAGGAAGACGAAGACCTTGAGGGCGAACCAGATCGGCCCCGGCACGACGGCGAGGACGGGGAAGGTGTCGCCGAACGGCGGCAGCCAGCCGCCGAAAAACAGGGTCGTCGCCACCGCCGAGATGACGATCATGTTGGCGTACTCGCCGAGGAAGAAGAGGGCGAAGCGCATGCCGCTGTATTCGGTGTGGAAGCCCGCCACCAGCTCCGACTCCGCTTCCGGCAGGTCGAACGGGTTGCGGTTCGACTCCGCGACGCCGGCCACGAAGTAGATGAAGAAGGCGAGGATCTGCGGGAAGACGAACCACATCTTGCCCGGCCCGCTCTGCGCCTCGACGATCTTCACCAGCGACATCGAGCCGGCGAGCATCAGCGGTCCCACCAGCGCCAGCCCCTGCGGCACCTCGTAGGAGATCATCTGTGCCGCCGAGCGCAGACCGCCCATCAGCGAGAACTTGTTGTTCGAGGACCAGCCGCCGATGATCAGGCCGTAGACGCCGATGGTGGCCATGGCGATGACGAACAGAAGGGCGGTATTGACGTCGGTGATGAACCAGGACATCGCTCCCGGCTTCGCCACGGGGCCGAACGGGATCACCGAGAAGATGATGAACGCCGGGCCGACCACCAGGCAGGGGGCGAGGATGAACGCCCACTTGACCGCCTGCTTGGGCAGCGTGTCCTCTTTGACCAGCAGCTTCATCACGTCGGCGATCGGCTGCAGGATGCCCCACGGGCCGACGCGGTTGGGGCCGACGCGGGCCTGCATGTAGCCGAGGATCTTGCGCTCGGCGAGCACCAGGTAGGTGATGAGCGGCAGGATGCCCAGGAACAGGAGGACGGCGATTTTCACCAGCGGCGAAAAGCCGTAATAGAAGAGCGTGTCGCCCAGCGTCTGGCGGATCGATTCGAGAGCGGCTATTTCGGGAGCAGCCATCAGCGGTCCACCTCTCCGAGCACGATGTCGGTCGTCCCGATGAGCGCCACGAGGTCGGCCAGCAGGTATCCCTTGGCCAGCTCGGGCAGCGACTGGAGGTTGATGAACGAAGGCGCCCGCACGTGGCAGCGGTAGGGGTTCGGCGTGCCGTCGCCGACGATGTAGAAGCCGATCTCCCCCTTCGGGCCTTCGATGCCGTAGTAGACCTCGGAGTCCTTGCCGGCCTTCATGACGCGCGGCCGTTTGGCCATCACCGGCCCCTCGGGCAGCTTGGTGAGGCACTGCGCGATGATGCGGTTGGCCTGGCGCATCTCTTCCATGCGCACGACGTAACGGTCGTAGGTGTCGCAGTTCTTGCCCACCGGGACGTCGAACTCGACCTCGCCGTACGCCTCGTAGGGCATGGCCTTGCGCAGGTCCCAGGCGATGCCGCTACCGCGCAGCATCGGGCCGGTGACGCCGTAGTCGATCGCCACCTCGGGGGGGAGGATGCCGATGCCGACGGTGCGCTTCTTCCAGATGCGGTTGTTGGTGAGCAGGCCCTCGTACTCGTCGAACTTGGCCGGGAACATCTCGACGAGCTCGCGGCACTTGTCGGTCCAGCCCACCGGCAAATCGTGCGGCAGGCCGCCGGGGCGCATGCAGTTGAGGGTGAGGCGGGCGCCGCAATACTGCTCGAAGAGGTCGAGGATCAGCTCGCGCTCGCGGAACATGTAGAAGAACGGCGTCATGGCGCCGATGTCGATGGCGTGCGTGGCGAGCCAGAGGAGATGGCTCGAGATGCGCTGCAGCTCGCAGAGGATGGTGCGGATGTAGCGCGCCCGCGGCGGCACCACCAGGCCGACCAGCTTCTCCACCGCCCCCACGTAGGCGAGGTTGTTGGTTGCCGCCGCCACGTAGTCCATGCGGTCGGTGTGGGGGACGTTCTGGAAGAAGGGGTGGAGCTCGAAGAGCTTCTCGGTGCCGCGGTGGAGGTAGCCGATGATCGGATAGCAGTCGATGATCCGCTCGCCGTCCACTTTCAGCTTGAGGCGGAGCACGCCGTGGGTCGACGGGTGCTGCGGCCCGAAGTTGAGCTCCATCTCCTCGCCCTTGGCGAAGAGGCCGTCGTGGGAATCGTCGAAGCTGAGATTCACAGGCTGGCTTGGCTGGCTCATGACGGCTTCTCCACCGGCTCGGCAGGAGGCTTGGCCGGCTTCCAGCCCGTGCCGGTGCCGGCCACCGGCCCGGCGCTCGGCTCGTAGTACTCGGGATAGATCGCCGAGCCGGTGTCGATCCCTTCGACGGGGAAGTCCTTGCGCAGCGGATAGCCGTTGAAGCCTTCCCAGAGGAGGATGCGGGTCATGTCCGGATGCCCCTCGAAGCGCACCCCGTACATGTCGTAGGCCTCGCGCTCGGGCCAGTTGGCGGCCACCCAGACGCCGCACACCGTGGGCACCGGGGTGTCCTCGCCGGTCATCACCTTGAGGCGGATCCGGCGGTTCGCCGCGAAGCTGTAGAGGTGATAGACGACGTCGAAACGCGGCTCGCGCTTCGGATAGTCGGCGCCGCAGACGTCCACCAGGTAGGTGAACGCGTGCTTGGTCTTCAAGGAAGCGCAGACCTGGGCGATCGCGTCGCGCCGCACCTGGAAGGTGAGGTCGCCGGCGAAGCTGCGCGCCGATTCGATCGCGTCGCCGAATTCCTCTTTGAGGGCCTGGGCCAGCGGATCGGAGGAGCCATCCTGCCACTCGGGAGCGGTCGGGTCTTTCTCCCAGACCGGCTTGTTGGGGTCTTCCTCGTGATGGGCCGGCTTGGGCTTGGCGGCCGGCTTCTCGCCTGGGGGCTTGGCGTCCTGCTCGTCGCTCATGGACGTCCCTCAGCCGTCGGGGAAATGATCCGTTCCCCCGGTTTGGCGACGGTCATGCGGTCGATCTTGCGCTGAAGGTGGAGCAGGCCCCAGAGGAGGGCCTCGGGCCGCGGCGGGCATCCGGGAACGTAGACGTCCACCGGGATGACGCGGTCGACGCCCTGGGTCACCGCGTAGGTGCGGTAAGGGCCGCCGCAGGTGGCGCAGGCGCCCATGGCGATCGACCACTTGGGCTCCGGCATCTGGTCCCAGAGGCGGCGCACGATGGGCGCCATCTTCTCGGTCACCGTGCCGGCGACGATCATCAGATCGCTCTGCCGCGGCGTGGCGCGGAAGACCTCCGCGCCGAAGCGCGACATGTCGTGCCGCGGATCGAGCACGGCCATCATCTCGATGGCACAGCAGGCGAGCCCGAACTGCATCGGCCAGATCGCCGAGCGCCGCGCCCAGTTGAAGATCTTGTCGTACGTCGTGGTGAGGACGTTCGCTTCCATGGCTCCCATCATGCCCAACGCAGCGCCCCCCGGTTCCAGATGTAGACGTAACCGACGATGAGGATGGCGAGGAAGACCATCATCTCGATGAAGCCGAACCACGCCAGGCGGTTGAACATGACCGCCCAGGGGAACAGGAACACGGTCTCGACGTCGAAGACGACGAAGAGGACCGCGATCAGATAGTAGCGGATGGAGAATCGGTGATCGTGGGCGAGCGTCTCGACCTCGTTGCCGCACTCGTACGGATCGAGGTTGGTGGTGGCGACCCCGCCGTGGCGGAGGAGACGGGCAGCCAGCAGCGTGACGATCAGAAAACCGATCGCCACCAGCGTGAACACAAGTATAGGCAGGTAGCTCGCCATGTAGCGCCTCGACCTCCTGTTACGACCGGGGGTGCTCCTTTCCGATGCTCTAAGCGGGCGTATTGTATCCGAGGAGGGTCGGGTGTCAAGGAAGGGGCGGGCCTCACCCCCCGGGTGCGCTCAGCGCTCGTGCGCCAGCGCCCAGGGAAACCCCGAGCTCTCCATCACGAACCCTTCGCGGATGAGCGGATGAAGGATCGAAAGGCCGGAGGCACGAGCGGCCTCCAGGAGCGTGGCGTCGAAGGACGAGAAGACGATGTCTTCGGCGGGAAAGCGGTCGGCCAGGTCGCAGGCAGCGGCGAGATGCACGGCGTCAAAGCCTCGAAGCAGGTGCTCGGCAACCCGGGAAGTGGCAACACCCCCGACCCCCTTGGCCCACTCCGTCATCAGATCGGAGTGAGGCTCATCAAGATAGAGCTTGACCAGACTGCTGGTGTCCAGGTAGAGGATCACCGGCGAGCCCGGATCACCGTGTCTGACATCGGCTCGCCGCGAGCGACAATGCCACGCAGCCCCTTCGGCGTTCCGCCGTTCCAGGTGAACTCGCCTGCTTCAACAGCCTCCAGCAGCACGCGCCTGGTAGGATCGAGCGGGGACAGCTCCGCGACGGCTTCGCCACCGACGAGGACGAGGATCTGCTCGCCTTCACAGACCCGCGCCACGTACTCAGCCAGGTTACCATTCAACTCTTTGATGCCGACTCTGATCATTGCGTCCTCCAGCGAGAACTACATCTTATGTATCCGGATTGGATCACAAACGCCGAGAAAGCGCAACGCCACGACTCGTCTTCCTGTGGACCCGCATCAAGTCCCCGAGGACTCGCGCCGTCTCTCCGAGGAAAGGCGCCGATCCACCTCGGACTTGCGCCGTTGTCGCGAGCACTCGCCTCGAGTCTTGCGGGGAAGACGTCCTTCCCGGGTCGACTTGCATCAAGCTTTCCAGGGAAGCAGGGCTCGCCGGGCCTCCTTGCATCAATATTTCCTGGACTCGCAGCAATCCCTCGGGGAAAACGCTGATCCCTCGTGTACTTGCAGCAATCCCGGCGGACTTGCAGCAATCCCTCCCGTACTCCTCTCGATCCCCGTGTACTTGCTGCGATCCCTGGCGTACTCGCTGCGATCCCTGATGGACTCCGCTGGGTCCCTGGCGTACTCGCTGCGATCCCCGGAGGGATGCAGCCGATCCCCGTGCCCTTGCGTCAATCCCGGGCGTACTTGCCGCGATCCCTCTGGTACTGACCGCCATCCCTCCCGTACCCGGCGGCTTCCCCAGTCAACTTGCTGCAAGGTCGACGTCGAACAGCTCATCGACTCGGACGTCCCGCGTCTGGACGAGCACTCGGACGTCTTCCCCCATCCCCTCGCCATCCAGGAGCGCCATGGCGGCCTGGCGCTCGGCGGGACCGGCGTCCGTCAGGTCCGCGAAGAGGCCGCACGCGGCGAGCCAGAGAGCTTGGCGGGTGAGGGTGACGGTGGTCAACCCGGCTTCCTCTCCGGTGCGGAGGAGCGCCGTGAGGTCGACGTGCGCCGTCAGGTCCTGCTCGCCGACCTTGACGAACGGGTTGCGGTGGACCCGTTGCCGCGTGTAGCAGGCGAGGGTGCCGTGCTGACGGACGCGCGGATCGAGGAGGAGGTCGCGCTGGTATCCGTAGTCGCAGGTGACCAGCAGCCCGCGCCCGAGGCGCCGGGCCAGCTCGCCGTAGAGCGGCGCCCAGCCCGGCGCCAGGTCCGCGATCTGGCCCGGCTGGAGCGCGCTTTCACCCAGCAGGCCGGCCAGGCTCGGATCGGACAGCTCGCCTTCCTTCCAGGTAAAGCCACTCTCTCCATCCAGATCGACCCACAGCTCCCCCACCCCGCCGTCCGCGCGACCGATCAGGCGATGCACCGGCAGGGCATCGAACAGCTCGTACGAGAAGATCATCCCTTCGACGGCCCTGTCTCCGATCTCGGCCGGATCGCCTACCCGGGCGACGCCGGCCGGGAGCGGGCGCACGATGCGGTCCCAGGCCAGAAGGCGCCGATCCAGCTCCGCTCTCCCATCTAATAAGGTAGAGGCGACGTTCGCGAGATGCACGCCAGTCCCCGAGCCGGCCTCGAAGAAGTCCGCCGGGCGGCCGAGGGCGCCGTCGAGCCGCCGCAGCAGGCGCGCGGTGGCACGGCCGAAGAGCGGCGAGAAGGACGATCCGGTGACGAAGTCGCCCTCCTCGCCGATCGGCAGGTCGTCGCGCCGGTAGTAGCCACCCTCGCCGTAGAGCGCCTCCTCCATGAAGGCGGCGAACGGGATGGGACCGGAAGCACGAATGCGGTCGCGGAGGCGGTCGGCGGGGGTCGGCATGGGTGGGGGGATCTTAGCGAAAAAAAACACCTCACCCCCGCCCCCTCTCCCATCTCCCTCCCACACGCCCGCCGGGAGAGGGGAGAAAGCAGGATCAAGTAAAAGATGGACGGAGATCCGGAAACCGGGATAGCCTCTCCTTCGCCATGGATGAGAGCGCCCCGGACATTGTGACGATCGAGAGCAGGATCGAGCCGGGTGAGCTCGCCCGGCTCGTGCGTCTCCACTTCGAAGACATGGTCAAGTACGTCGTCGATGTCGAGAGGCGGATCGCCGCAGTCGGCGGCGAGCTTCATGCCGACGCCGAGCATCTCCTGCTGGAATCAGGCAGCCGCCAATCCGATCTGTGGGGCGCCAACTACTACCCAGGCCGGGAACCGGATGAGTGCATCGAGTACACGTCGCTGATCAACATCCGGCCCGCCCAGGGAAATCGCGGCATGCTGATCGTCGATCTCCTCATTCGTGAGCGTGTGCGCGAAATCACCTTCGCACTGCTCGGTGAAGGAGAGCCCCTGCCATGACGCAACACGCCTCGCTGTCCCCTGAGCGTTGGTCTGAGTTCACTCGCGATCAGCAGATCCTGATGATCGGCAACGAGATGAACCGCGCCAGCCGTCTCATCCAGCGGACGGATCGGCCTGGTCTTCTCCTGGCGTACGAGAGAGTTTTACGGCTCGTGGACCTCACGATCGAGGTCCAGGCGGGTTATGGGATTCGGCGCGAGCTCCTGCGCTGGCGGGATCTGATCGCCGAGATGTACATCAGCCCGGAAATCCCCGCCGCCGGGCAGCACGGTGCCGTCTTCCGCGCCCTGCTCCAGCTCACTCCGGCCGCGGCGCAGCAGATCCCCTTCGTGCTGGCCCGATAGGAGCCGGAATCGGAAACCGTGGGTTGCCTAGCCGGCCCTCCCGCACCCCCGCGGTGAAGATTTCCAAAAAAGTTGGTGAGATTGGAGGCCCGTTTTCCGTCTTCTATAGGGTATGTTTGACATTCCCTATCCCAAGAGACGCGGAAGCCTCCACGATCAGGTCTTCAAAGACCTGCTCGGAGTCTTCCTCCCCGAGCTGGTGGCCCTCGTGGCGCCCGAGCTCATCGCACGCCTGGACCTCACCCTCTGGACCCTCCTGGACAAGGAGACCTTCACCGACTGGCCCAAGGGCAAACGGCGCGAGGTCGACCTGCTGGCCCGGGTGGAGCTGGCGGACCGCAGCGACCGCACCGCCCTGATCCACGTCGAGATCGAGGCGCGCTACCGGCCGGAGATCGGCCGCCGCCTCGGCGGCTACTACATGCAGATCAGGCTCCGCCACAACCTTCCGGTCATCCCCATCGCCCTCTGTCTGCGCGGCGGGCCTCCAGGCGTCAGCCTGGGATCAGTGGTGGATGCGGAGCTCGGTGCCACGATCGGCAGCTTCCACTACTACCTCTTCTGTCTCGAAGGCAGCCGGGCCGAAGACTTTCTCGCCCGCGACCAGCCTCTGGGCTGGGCCCTGGCGGCGCTCATGCGGCCGGAGACTCTGAGCCGGGCGGAACACAAGATGGCCTGCCTGCAGCGCATCGCCGCCGCCCCTCTGCACGACCTGCACCGCTTCCTGCTGGTCAACTGCGTCGAAACGTATCTACAATTGACAGGCCGGGACGCCGAGGAGCTCGCAGCTCTCCAGGCGCGCGGCAATGCCGAGGAGGTTCGCAGCATGGGCACGAGAAGATTGAGCTGGGCCGAGCAGTTCGAGGAGCAGGGGTGGAACAAGGGGATCAAGAAGGGTATGGAGACGGGTGTCGAGAAGGGTGTCGAGGTCGGTGTCCGCCAGACGCTCCTGCGCCTGCTTGGAGCACGCTTCGGGCCGCTGACGGACGACGTCAGGCGGCGGGTGGAGGCCATTCACTCGGTCGATCGCTTGAATCAGATCGCTGAGCACCTCCTTGTCGCCCGCTCCCTGGAGGAAATAGACCTTCGGTAAGGCCGGGGGCGCCAAGCGCCCCCCTCACAGCTTCCAGATCAACGGCACCAATCCCACGATCATCAGGAAGATCAGCACCGCCAGCGGCAGGCCGATCCGGAAGTAGTCGCGGAAGCGGTAGCCGCCGGGGCCCATGACGAGGGCGTTGACCGGGTGGCCGAGCGGGGTGAGGAAGGCCATCGAGGTGGCGAGGGCGACGCCCATGGCCATGGCGCGCGGATTCGCGCCGATCTGCTCGGCGGTGCGGATGGCGACCGGCGCCAGGACGGCGGCGACGGCGGCGCCGTTCATGACCTGGGTGAGAAGGATGGCGAGGGCGACGAGGCCGGCGAGCAGGCCGATCGTCCCCGCGCTGCCGAGGCCGGCGATGAGCCAGCTCGTGAGGAGGTCCGCGGCGCCGGTTTTCGTCATGGCGAGACCCATGGGCAGCATGCCGGCGACCAGGAAGACGCTGCGCCATTCGATCGCCTGGTAGGCCTGGTCCATGTTGAGGACGCCGGTGAGGATCATCAGCAGGGCGCCGCCGAGCATCACCTCTCCCACCGGCAGCAGATCGGTCGCGGCGAGGGCCAGGGTGGCGACCATGATGAGCACCGCCAGGACCCCTCGGCCGCGCGCCGGCGGCGCCGCGTCCTCGCCGCGGTCGAGGACGATCAGGTCCGGCTCGTCGCGCAGCACGGGCAGGCGGGCGCGGGCGCCCTGGAGCAGCAGGCCGTCGCCGAACTGGAGCGGCAGGTCGGAGAGACCGGTGCGGATCGACTTGCCGGCGCGCCAGAGGGCGAGGACGGTCATGCTGTAGCGGTCGCGGAAGTGGCTTTCGCGGAGGGTCTGGCCGATGAGCGCCGAGCGCGGCGAGAGGACGGCCTCGAGGACCACCACCGCGGCCGACTCGAGATCGCTCTCGCGCCAACGCCGCGCCGGCAGGACCTCCAGATCCTCGGAGAGCTCGGCGCCCTGCGGATCGCCGCTCAGGAGCAGGATGTCCTCTTCCTTGACGAGGCTGGTCGGCGGCGGCGCCGGCAGCACCAGGCCGTCCCGCTCGATGGCCAGGACGTCGAGCCCGAGATTCTCCCGGAAGCGTCCGCCGGCCAGCGACTGGCCGATGAGCGCCGAGCCGGCCGGCACGCCGGCGCGGAACAGGGCCTCGCCGAGGTGGTAGACCTCGGCGAGGTCCGCCTCTTGCCGGTTGTAGTGCTCGAGGATCTGGGCCGGCGAGCGGGAGGGCAGCATCCGCCGTCCCCAGAAGGTCATGTAGAGAATGCCGACGGCGACGATGGGCAGCCCGATGGGCGCGAAATCGAGCAGGCCGTAGCCCGGCAGGCCGCGGTCCGTCAACACGCTGCTGACCACGATGTTCGAGGTGGTGAGCAGCGTCGCCATGCCGCCGAGGAGAGTGGCGGAGGCGAGAGGCATGAGCAGGCGGGCCGGATTGGTGCCCGCCCGCCGGCTCGCTCCGGAGACCGCCGGCAGCAGCACGGACGCGGCGGCGATGTTGTTCATGAACAGGGAGAGCCCGGCGCCCGCCAGCATGACGATGGCCACCAGGCGCCGCTCGTCGCCGCGGCCGGCGCGCAGGAGGAGATCGCCGGCGCGCTGCGTCGCTCCCGTGCGCTCCAGGCCGGCCGCCAGGATGAAGATCCCCAGGATGGTGATCACCGCCGACCGGCTGAACCCCGAGAACGCCTCCTGGGACGTCAACACCCCGGACAGGCCGAGGGCCACCGTCACCAGCAGAGCGACGAGGTCTGCCCGTAGGCGGTCGCTCAGGAAGAGGACGATGGAGACGCCCAGGATGATGAACGTGAAGAGGAGGGAGTGGTCCATACGCGCGTCACAATGTATTACAGTGAGGCGAGATTCCTGGAGATGAACATGACCCAGACGACAAAGACCGTACGCATTGCCCTCCTGGTCCTGGCCGCCGCCCTGGCGGGGGCCGCCGGCGCCGAGGCCAAGAACAGGAGCCATCCGTTCGAGATCGCGCTCCGCTTCATTCCCGGGGACGGCATCGCCTCGTCGACGCCCGAGCTGCCGTCGGGCGTCACCGACCGGCCCGTCCGCCTGACTGTGACCGACGGCCGCTCCGACCCGGCCGACATCGGCGAGAGCTCGGACGATGACGACAAGATGTGGCCGGCGCATGCCACGAACGACGTGACGTCCTGGGCGCACGACGCCCTGCAGAAGACGGTCACCGGGTGGGACGTCAAGCTCGCCGACAACGCGCCGCTGTCTCTCACCGTCAAGCTCACCGCGCTCAAGCTCGAAGAGAGCAACAAGGCCGTCGGCTCGACCTTCCACGCCGAGGTGAAGCTCGCGGCAACCCTCAAGAACGCCAAGGGCGGCGTCCTCTGGGACGGCACCGCGTTCGGCGACGCCACCCGCTACGGCAAGAGCCGCAGCGAGGAGAACGCCAACGAGGTGCTCAGCGACGCCCTCATCGAGGCCGCCGCCGACCTCATCGGCAACGAGGACCTCCAGGGGGCGTGGGCCGGCAACGGATCTCCCCACGCCGCGGCTCCTTCTTCATCCTCCGCCGCGACCGCCCCGGACGCCGCGCGCGTCACGCCGTCCGCCCTCCTCGCCGAGCTCGTCAAGCTCAAGAAGCAGGGCTTCGACACCGACCTCCTGGTCGACTATGTGAACAAGAAGACCCTGACGGCCGCTCTGTCATCCGACGATCTGGTCAAGTGGAAGCAGGCGGGGATGCCGGAGGCGGTGATCAAGGCGGCGCTGGAGCGCTGACAGGTAGCTGCCAGCGCCGCTCGCGCAGCAGGCGAGCCTTCAGATTCTTCAGCTCGGCGCCTTCCATGCCGGCCAGGGCGGCTTCCCGTTCCGCGCTCATCTCGATCTCCAAGGCCTGGCATACTCCGCGTATCCCATCACGCAATCCTTCCGCCAAACCTTCGCCGCGACCTTGCTCCTGGCCGCGCGCAAAGCCACGGGCCTCACCTCGGGCCTCACCTCGGGCTTCACCCCGGGCCTCACCCTGCCGCTCGGCGAGCGAGATGGCGCCGCGTGCGTCCTGCTCGCTGATCTTCGCCCGGTCGTAGGTATCCCACTCCGCAGAGGTGAAGCCCGCCGTACGCGCCTGCTCCAGGGCGGTGCGGAATGGCTCCTCGGCCAGCTCCTGCGGGACCACTTCCAGATTCTCGGCCACCCGGAAGAAATGCGCCCACCGCTCCACCGTGCTCTCGGCCGCCGCACCCTTGGTGTATTTGGGCAGCTCCAGAAAGACGTACTGCACCTGCGACAAGGCCAGGGCGCCCTGGTTCTGCTCCTGCATCCGCCAGCGCGAGAGCATCGGCACCGCCGGGCCGCCGGGCTGCGGCGGCTGCGGCCAGAGCTCGAAGTCGCAGATCGTCACCCCCACCACGTCGCTCAGATCCAGATAATGCTCGCCGCCGTGGATCTGCATCACGTACGCCTTCGAGACGTTGTAGACCACCCGCTTCTCGAACGCCTCGACGTTCAGGATCTGCATCTCGACCACGTACTCGCGCCCGGCGTGGTCGCGGCACTTGACGTCGACGATCGACAGCTTCAGCTCGGCGACCGGGACCCGCTGCTCGGCGCTCAGATAGGTGAGATCTGCGATCCGCTGCTCGCCTTCGAGCTCGAGGAGCGCGTTGAGCAGATCGACCAGCAGGTGCTTGTTCGGCTCGGCGCCGAAGATGCGCTTGAAGACGAAGTCGGTCTTGGGGTCGGCGAAAACAGGCAACATGGGGCTCATCATAGCGCTGTCACCCGGGCAGGGCGAGCAGCGTGCCCCGGCCCACCATCGCCACGTCGCCGCCGACGAGGACCGTCGTCACGTCGGCTGCCGAGCCTTCGCCGCGCACCCGGATGCGGCTGGGCCGGCCGGTGAAGCGCCCCTGGTGGAGGATGAATTCCTCCCCTGGCGCGACGAGACCGTGCTTGACCGCGTATCGAAGACCCGGGCGCGGACGGTGTTGGGCTCTCTCGCCGGCTCCAGAAAAATGCTCTCGAAATGCCGCATCTCGAGCGTGACCGCGAGCATCTGCCCCGCCGAGAGAGCCGCGCTCTCCGGAAAGACGGTGAGGCTGTTGCCGGTGAACGGACGCGGGCTGAAGACGTCGACGTGGAAGTAGTCGATCACGGGTTCCTCCCGTTCGCCGCCGGCCAGCGCCAGAGGGTCTGGATCGGTACCGCGAAGACTTTGTCGCTGAAGGGGACGAGCCGTTCCCCCGTGTAGAGGACGACACCGCGGATGAATTTCGGTCCCAACGTTTCGGCGAGGTCGAGGAGAGGGAGCACGTCCCTCTCCTGGACAGTGGCGGCGGCTTTCACCTCGATGCCGGTGATGCGGCCGCGGCTGTCTTCCAGGATGAGGTCGACTTCCTGGCCTGTCTGGGTTCGGTAGTGGAACATCTGCGGCTGGGTGCGGCTCCAGGCGATCTGCTTGCGGATCTCCAAGAGGACGAAGCTCTCGAGCAGTTGGCCGGCCAGGCGCGGTTCCTCGCTGAGGCGTTCCACGCTGAAATCGAGGAGAGAGGCGAGGAGGCCGGTGTCCGCAAGGAGGATCTTCGGCGACTTGACCAGCCGCTTCGAGAGGTTCGCCGACCAGGCCGGGAGCGTCTGCACCAGGAAGGTCGCTTCGAGCAGGAGGAAGTATCGCTTCAGGGTGCTCGCCGGGATGCCGGCGCTGCGCGACAGCTCTGCGTAGTTGAGGAGGGTGGCGGAGCGTGTCGCCAGCAAGGCGAGCAGGCGCGGCAGGGCCGAGAGGTCCTCGATGCTCGACAGATCGCGCACGTCGCGCTGCAGGATGGTCGTCACATAGGAGCGGAACCAGGCGCGGCGTCGGGCCTCGGAGATCTTGCCGACCAGCTCCGGGAAGCCGCCCTGGAGGGCGCGCCGGAAGATGTCGCTGCGGTCGAGAGGAGCGGTGCTCGCGGTGGCCGGCGGCTGGAAATCCTTCGCGAAGAGGGCGTCGACGAATCCTTCCAGAGTCCCTTCGATCTCGCCCTGGGAGAGAGGCCAGAGGGTGATGATTTCCATGCGGCCTGCCAGGGACTCGGAGACGGTGGGCAGGAGGAAGACGTCCGCCGAGCCGGTGAGAACGAACCGGCCCGGCCGGCGGTCACGGTCCACGGCCAGTTTGATTGCCGTGAAGAGCGCCGGCGCGCGCTGCACCTCGTCGAGAATGACGCGGTCCGAGAGCCCCGCCACGAAGCCGGCCGGATCGCGAATCACAGCGGCGAGGACTGTCTCGTCGTCGAAGGTCAGATACTGCGCCGCGCCGCCGTCGGCCACGGCCTGCACGAGCGTGCTCTTGCCCACCTGCCGGGCGCCGTTGACGAGGACGACAGGGCGGTCGGCGAGCGCTTCTTCGAGGGCGGAGGTGAGGTTCCGGGTGATCACGTGGTTGATTTTCAACCATCACGTGGTTGATTTTCAACCACCGCGTGGCTGATTTTCAGCCACCGAGGGCGCCTCTTGTGCCCGGTTTCCGGCCAGGCTATGCTAAAGACATGCCGTTGTATGAGGCATTTACCGACAAGTACGAAATCCTGGAGAAAATCGGGCAGGGTGGGATGGGCGCGGTCTACCGGGTGCGCCACCGGCTGCTCGACGAGATGCGGGTGATCAAGGTCATCCGCTCTCCCCTGGAGCCGACGCCGGAGCTCGCCGAGCGGTTCCTGCGCGAGGCGCGGACGGCGAGCCGCCTGCGGCATCCCAATCTCGCTCTTCTGCACGACTTCGCGATGTCCGAGAGTGAGAACGGCGACGCGGGCGTCGCCTATCTGGTCCTCGAGCACATCGACGGCTTCACCCTGAAGGAAGTGTCACGGCGCTTCGGGCCGGCGCCGGTGGAGGTGGCGCTGGAGATCGGCCGGCAGGCGTGCCGGGCGCTCGAATACCTGCACGGCCGGCGCATCGTCCACCGCGACATCTCGCCGGCCAATCTGATGCTGACCCGGGACGCGGACGGGCGGCCCCTGGTCAAGCTGATCGACCTCGGTCTCGCCAAGAGCCTGGAAGCGGGCGCCGACGGGGTCACCACCGGCGGCGTGTTCCTCGGCAAGCTGCGCTACGCCTCGCCCGAGCAGTTCGGCTCCGAGCCGGTCGACGAGCGCAGCGACCTCTACTCCCTCGGCGTCGTGCTCTACGAGCTGCTCACCGGCCGCTCGCCGTTCGAGGGCCACGATCCGCAGTCCTGGATGGCCGGCCATCTCTTCGGCACACCGCTGGGCTTCGCGGAGAGCGATCCCGAGGGTCGGGTGGCGGAGGACCTGCGGGCGCTCCTGCTGCGTGCCCTCGCCCGGAGCCCCGGGGAGAGGGTGGCGAGCGCCGCGGAATTCGCCGCCGCCCTGGAAGCGATTCAGGCCCGCTACCCTCTCGTGGGCGACGAGATGGCGCTGCTCTTCGAGCCGGTGGAGGCCGCCCTGCCTCAGGAAGCTGTGCCGCCGGAGACCCTGCCCGCGATCGTACCGATCGTGATTCCGGCTGCCGCGCTGGAGGCGGAAGCCGCGCCGGAGGAGGTCAGCGAGGTCACCGATTCTCTCTACCTGGTGCCCCCGTCTCGCGGCAGCGCGGCCGAGGACAGATCGCCGTGGGACGTGCTCGATGATGCGATCGGCGCGGCACCCGGCGGCGCACCGGAACGTCCGCTGTCCCGCAAAACGTCCTTCCTGCCGGTTGCGCTGCCGGTCGGAGTGATGCTGATTCTCGCTCTCTTGATGTTCCTGAAGGGGTGGCCCGGGCGGAGCCCACAGGTCGCGGAGCCGCCTTCCGCACCGCCGGTTCCAGTCGCGGCAGCACCGGTGCCGACTCCTGTCGTGACTCCTGCTCCGGCCCCGGCGATCGAGGAGAGCGTCGAGCCCGAACCAGAAATCGAGCCAACGGCGGTCGCGGAAGCGCCGAAACCAAAGCCGAAACCCGAAGCGAAGCCGAAGCATCCGCAGCCCGCCCGGTCCAGGATTCCGGAGACCCGGCCCGTGCCCGTCCGCCGTGCGGCACCAGTCACGCGGATCGCGCGCGGTCCGATGCACCGGGGCGACCTGATCCAGCCCGGTCCCGGCGTTTCCGTCCCCGTCCCCCTGGACATGCCCCGGTTCTCCTATCCCGCCGCCGCCCGCGGCCACTGGACCGGCGACCTGGACGTCCGGCTCGATCTGCTCGTGGACGAGAAGGGCAGGGTCGTCGACGCCGTGGTGCGCGACGGCGAGCCATCGCCCCTGGGCTTCAACGCCGTCGCCCTCGCCGCGGCGCGCAAGGTGCCGTTCCAGCCCGCCACCCGCAACGACATCCCGGGCAAGATGTGGACCGAGATGATCTTTTCCTTCGCCGATCCCGCCCAGACCGCCCGCTGAGGCCCCCGCAGAGCCCTTCTTTTGGTATCCTGGAGGTTCATCCTGTCAGAGGGACACGACTGCCGGCCTGGAAGGTGGGTGGGCTTTGGCGCTTCTCGACGAGCACATCGAAGGTAAATACGAGATCCTGGAGAAGCTCCGGGAAGGCGGGATGGGCGCGATCTACAAGGTCCGCCACCGCCTCCTCGACGAGCTGCGGGTCGTCAAGGTCATCCGCTCCAACATGGACAGCCCGGATGCGGGCGACCGCTTCCTGCGCGAGGCGCGGGTCGCCATCCGCCTGCGCCACCCCAACATCGCCCAGCTCCACGACTATGCGATCGCCGACGACGGCAACGCCTACATCGTCATGGAGCTCATCGACGGCTGGACCCTCCAGGAGATCCAGAAGCGCCACGGCCCGCCGCCGATCCCCCTGAGCCTGGAGATCGCCCGCCAGTCGCTCAAGGCTCTCGGCTACCTGCACCGGCAGAAGATCGTCCACCGCGACGTTTCGCCCGACAACCTGATGCTCACCCGGGACGCCGACGGCCATGCCCAGGTCAAGCTGATCGACCTCGGGATCGCCAAGGCCTTCGGCGGCTCCGCCGGGCTGACCACCACCGGCATCTTCCTCGGCAAGCCGAAGTACGCCTCGCCGGAGCAGTTCAGCGGCACCGGCCTCGACGCCCGCAGCGACCTCTACTCCTTCGGCGTCGTCTTCTACGAGATGCTCACCGGCCGCTGCCCGATCTACGGCAACGATCCCGCGTCCTTCATGGCCGGCCATCTGCTGCGTCCGCCCCTCCCCTTCGCCGAGAGCGATCCCGAGGGCAGGCTGCCCGCGGTGCTGGGGGAGCTGTTGCTCAAGACGCTCGCCAAGGAGCCGGATCAGCGCTTCGGCAGCGCCGAGGAGCTGCTGTGGGCCGTCACCATGGTCCAGGACCGCTTCGAGCCGCCCACCACCGCGGATCTCGAAGCGGTCCTCGCGCCGGTGGCGGAGGCAGAAGATCCGTCGCTGCCCGCCCGGCCGGGCTCCACCCAGCACCGGCTGGACAACGAATTCTGGATGACCCAGACGCCGGCGCCGCAGCCGCTCGCCGCCGTCGAGAAAGAGCCCGCCATGCCGCCGCTGGGCGCCAGCCTGGCGGAGTCGGTGGAGACGCGGCGGCTCGCGACGTCGGCTTCTCCCAGCCTGGGCATCGAGCCGGCCGGACCGACGCGCATCCTGCCGCTCCTCGACGAGGAAGCGGGGCGCACGCGCAAGATGTCACCGCCACTGCCAGCCGCCGCCGAGCCGTCGCCGACGGTGGTGGCCCCGCTCTCGCCGACCCCTTCACGGATCTCCGGGCCGCCGGATCTGGGCGACCTGACGTGGGTGACGACCCGCACGGCGCGCCCCGATCCTCCGATTTCCAGACCGGCGCCCCCGCCGCCGGCAATCCGGACGAGCAGCTCCAACAAGCCGAAGATCCTGGCCGCGGCGGCTCTGGTCCTGGCCATGGTGCTCGGCGGCGGCGTGGTCTGGTGGTTGCAGCGCTCGCGGCCGGCGGCTCCGCCCACGGCTCCTCCGGTGGCGGCCGAGCTGTCTTCGGAGACGCCCATCCCCACGACGTCGGTGGAGCCTATGGCCGTCCCCCACGATCCGCCCGCGCCCAAGGCATCCAAGCCCCCCGTCCTCCCGAAGGAGAAGCCGAAAAAGGTTTTCCTGGATGACCCATCGGCCGGGGCGCCCGGGCCGACGACGCCGATGCAGCGCGGCGATCTGATCAAGCGCGGCCAGCCCAACGTCCAGGAGCCGGTTCCCCTGGAGCTCCGGTTCTCCTACCCCGTGGCGGCGAAAGGCTCCGGCCAGATGGTCTCGGTGAAGCTCGCCGTGCTGGTGGACGAGAACGGCAAAGTCATCGACGCCGTCGTCAAGGAGAGCGCCGAAGCAGGCCTGGGCTTCAACGACGACGTCGCCGTGCAGGCGGCGCGCAAAGTCCCGTACCAGCCGGCCACCCGCGACGACATCCCGGGAAAAATGTGGACCGAGCTGATCCTCGAATTTCCGAGAGCTGAATGAGACTCAAAGCCGTCTTCGTCTGCGTCCTCTGTGTTCTCTGCACCGGCATCGCCTTCGCTCCGAGAGCGGGGGCCGACCCGAAGGCTTCACCGTTCAGCGGCCTGACCATCTATCACATCATGGTCGACATGTTCGCCGACGGGAACCCCGGCAACAACGGCGAGATCACCGGCTGGAAGCATCCCAACTATGCCGGCGGCGACTTGCAGGGGATTCTCGAGCACGCCCAATATCTCCAGGACCTGGGCGTCAACGCCGTCTGGCTGAGCCCGATCTTCGCCGCCCGCAGCTCCCATGGTTATGACGTCACCAACTATTACCAGGTCAGCGGCGCCGTCGCCGTGCCCGGCGATCCCAAGGCTTCCGAGGAGCTGTTCCACAAGCTGGTGGCGGACCTCCACCGGCGCGGCATCAAGGTGATCCTCGACATCCCCCTGAACCATGCGAGCGCCTCCTACCAGCGCGACACGGGAGACCCCGATGAGCTGCACCCGCGCGCCACCGGTCCCAAGCAGGACGCGGAAAAGCTCTGGGAAAGCTGGGGCGGCGGCTACCGTTATTGGGACTTCAGCCATGAGCCGACGCGGCGCTTCCTCAAGAACGTGGCCCTGCACTGGCTGCGCGACGAGGACGTGGACGGCCTGCGCCTCGACTATGTCCGCGGCGTCCCGCACGATTTCTGGGCCGAGCTCTACGCCGAGGTGAAGAAGGTCAAGCCGGACGCCTTCCTGGTCGGCGAGGCCTGGATCGACGCGCAGGGCGCGGAGGCGAACGCGAAAGACATCGCCACCTACTACGCCAAGGTGGACGGCAAGCCGCAATTCGATTCGCTGCTGGAGTTTCCCGCCCAGCGCGTGATGACCGAGGTCTTCGCCCAGGGGAACCCGGCGCGGGACCTCGAAGCCTGGCTCAAGACCGCGGAGACCCTCTACGGGCCGGACGCTCTGCCCACCGACTTCCTGGACAACCACGACATGGCCCGCTTCATGGCCTGGACCGACAAGCCGGACCGCCTGGTGGCCGCGGTCGGCTTCATGGCCAGCCTGTCCAGCCCCATCGTCCTCTTCTACGGCACCGAGACCGGCCTCTCCCACGGGGGACCGAAGACCGGTTTCACGGACGTAGGGCGGATTCCGATGCCCTGGAAGCATCTCGACGCGGCGCTCACCGGCCGCATCCGCGACATTCTGAAGGTCCGCCGCGAGCATCCGGCCCTCACCCGGGGCCAGCGCCGGCCGCTGCTCGCCGACAAGGACGTCCTCGTCATGGCCAAAGTGGCGCCGGAGGAGACGGTCCTGGTAGGCGTGAACCTGTCGACGGCGCCGCGCGACGTGGAGATCGACACGGCCGGCCTCCTCTCCACTGGTGCGAAGACCACGCCGCTGCTGGGCTCCCCTTGGGCGGTGGTAGGGGACGGCGGGCGTCTGAAGTGGCGCCTGCCGCCGCTCTCCACGGTGATGCTGGGCGTGCCGGCCGCTATTTCCTCTCCCTGATCCGGAAGCGCACGCCGTGGTAGCATCCTCGCCAATCCGTAGCCACAAGGGGAGGCCGCGCCATGAGCCACGCCGGGACCCGGCAGGCACCCGTAGAGAAGGCCGAGAAGGTGGGAAAAGCCGGTGAGGAGGATCTCAATTCCTACCGCATCGCCCAGCTCCAGTTCGACCGCGCTTCTCAGTACGTCCCCAATCTGCGGCAGGGCCTGATCGACTTCCTCAAGTCGCCCAGCCGCGCGATCACCGTCCATTTCCCCGTCGAGCTCCAGGACGGCACCGTCCACACCTTCACCGGCTACCGCGTGCTGCACAGCGCCGTGCGCGGCCCGGGCAAGGGAGGGATGCGCTTCCATCCCGACGTCACCGAGGACGAGATGCGGGCGATGGCTTCCTGGATGACCTGGAAGTGCGCCGTCGCCGACCTCCCCTTCGGCGGCGCCAACGGCGGCGTGGTGTGCGATCCGAAGAAGCTTTCCGAGGTCGAGCTGCGCAAGCTCACCCGGCGCTTCGTGGCGGCGCTGGGCGACAATCTCGGCCCGCACATCGACATCCCGGGACCGGACGTCAACACCGGTCCCGAGGTGATGGCCTGGATCTACGACACCTACCACGTCATGCATCCGGGCCGGAACAACCGCCCCGTGGTCACCGGCAAGCCTCTCACTCTCGGCGGCTCGCTGGGCCGGCGCGAGGCCGCGGCGCAGGGCGCGCTGTGCGTGACGCGGCGCGCTCTGGCGCGGGGCGTGGTGCCGGGGCTCGCCTCGGTCAACGGCGCGCGCGTGGCCATCCAGGGCTTCGGCCACACCGGCGCCATCGCGGCCGCGCTGTTCGCCACCGCCGGGGCGCGGGTGATCGCGGTGAGCGACTCGGGCGGCGGCATCTACCGCCAGGAGGGGATCGACGTCGCCGCGACCACGCGGCACCGCGACGAGACCGGCTCCGTCGCCGGCTGCCCGGGCACGGAGCGGGTCACCAACGCCCAGCTCCTCGCCATGCACTGCGACATCCTGATCCCGGCGGCGCTCGAAAACCAGATCCGCGCCGACAACGCCGCCACCGTGCGGGCACGGCTGATCGTCGAGCTGGCCAACGGCCCGTCCACCCCGCAGGCGGACCGCATCCTCTGCCAGAGAGGAATCCAGGTGCTGCCCGACATTCTCGCCAACGCCGGCGGCGTCACGGTGAGCTACTTCGAGTGGGTGCAGAACCTGGAGAACGACCAGTGGCTCCTCGACGAGGTCAACGCCAAGCTGCGCCGGCGCATGGAGACCGCCACGGACGCCGTGGTGGAAACCTGGAAGCGCCTGCGCACCCAGACCCCCTCCGGAGGAGAGATCGACCTGCGCATCGCCGCCTACGCGCTGGCGATCGGAAGAGTGGCCGAGGCCGCGCTGGCGCGCGGGATCTGGCCGTAGGCCCCTCCCCCGTCAGGGAATCAGGGCCTCCGCCCGCGCCGCTGCGGTCCAGTGCGCGATCTCCTCCGCGCTCATCGCTCCGGCCGGCTCCAGGCGGGCGTCCCGGTAGCCCCAGTCCTCGACGTCGACCAGATACTGCGAGCGCGAGAGAATCGGGCCGCGGCAGAGGCGGCCGTCGCTGCCAGGACGGCTGTCGTTCCCCACCTTTTCAAGGAGGCGGTCCATCACCCGGCTCGGAACGCGGCCGGCATCCTCCGGATAGACGTAGCCGAAGAGGAGGAGATGGGTGAGCAGGATCCGCCAGTGCTCACCGAAGCGGTCGAGGAGCCGTTCCCAGTCCAGCTCACCGCAGCGGGCATGGAAGATGTGCGCGACGTCGGCGCCGTCGTAGCGCTCGCGCTCCATGATGAAGGCCTTGGACCAGATCATCTCCTCGGCCGGGATGAGCTGGACCGGAATGCCCAGCACCTCGTCCTCGACGGCGTGCTCGAACCAGCGGTCGTCGACGCGGGCGATGCCGTTGCCCGAGCTGTAGATCAAGTCGACGAAGTCGTCGCCGTGGAAAGCTTTACCGAGCCAGTGGGGAAATTTGAGGTCGACCGTATAACCGTCCCGGGCGAAGGCGTCCAGAGCGCGGCGTGCGTCGCGCGGATGCACGAAGACGTCGAAGTCCTTGGTGTGCCGCACGATGTTCGTATAGCGCGCGAAAGCGTAGGCGCCGCCCACCAGATAAGGCACCTTCGCCTCGCGCAGGAGGTGCATCGACCGGCGATAGAAGGCCAGAGTCTCCGGTGCAACGATCTCTTCCAGGGTGTCGATCATGCGGAGGGCTTGGAGCAAGAGCCATACCAATTGGCATGCCTCTTGCCCCGGAAAGATCGTGGGAGGACGAGATGCCGGACAGAAAGACAGTGGTCCGCGTCGGTGCGATGGCGGACCTGCACTACACGAAATATCCCGACCAGGGAATGCGCGAGATGCTCACCCAGGCCGGCCGCGCCTGCGACGTCCTGCTGCTCTGCGGCGACCTCACCGATCACGGCCTCCCCGAGGAAGCGCACGGCCTCGCCCGCGAGATCAACGCCGCGGTGGGAGTCCCCGTCATCGCCGTGCTCGGCAATCACGACTTCGAGAGCGGCAAGCAGGACGAGGTCAAGGCGATCCTCGCCGACAGCGGCATCAACATGCTGGACGGCGACGCCTGCGAGATCGAAGGCGTGGGCTTCGCCGGCATCAAGGGCTTCTGCGGCGGCTTCGGCAAGCGCGCCCTCGGGCCGTGGGGCGAGGACATCATCAAGGCCTTCGTCCACGAAGCGGTGAACGAGGCCCTCAAGCTCGAATCGGCGCTCGCCCGCCTGCGCGGCAAGCCCCGCGTCGCCGTGCTCCACTACTCGCCCATCCAGGCGACCGTGGAAGGAGAGCCGGCCGAGATCTACGCGTTCCTCGGCTCCAGCCGCCTGGAAGAGCCGCTCCACCGCTATCCCGTCGACGTGGTCTTCCACGGCCACGCCCACCGCGGCCAGCCCGAAGGCAAGACCGCCATGGGAGCCCCCGTCTACAACGTCTGCGTACAGCTCCTGCGGAGCACCTGGCCCGACCGGCCGCCGGTGCGGGTCTTCGAAGTTCCTGTCAGCGCTGAGCTGACGACAACCGGAATGACCAACAGAGAGAAGGAGAACGACCATGCCCGAAGCCTGGAGCAATAAAGACGAGCGCAAGTACGAGCACATCAAGGACAGCGCCGAAGAGCGCGGCACCTCCGAAAAGCGGGCCAAGGAGATCGCCGCCCGCACCGTCAACAAGGGCCGCCGGGAGGAGGGGCGCACTCCGAACAAGACCACCCAGGGGACCGGCAATCCGAACCGCTCCCTGGAAAACCGGCCGGTCACCGAGCTGCGCAACCTCGCCAAGGAGAAGAACGTCACCGGGCGGAGCTCGATGAAGAAGGCCGAGCTGGTGAAAGCTCTCCGCAAGTAGCTGCACCAGGAGAGGTGGGAGGCCGGGCGGGCTGTAGTAGATTCTCCCGTCATGAAGAGCAGCGAGGGCTTCGCGTTCGTCCGGCCGGGCCTGCATCTCTACTACCGGGTGCTTGACGGCCGGCCCGATGCCGGCGAGGCATCCGATGGGGCGGATGACGATGAGACGGTCGTCGTCCCCAACGCCAACTGGCTCGGGGAAGCCCTGCAGCCGCTGGCCGAGAGGCGGCGGCTGATCCTCTACGATCCGCGCAGCCGCGGCCGCTCGAGCGCCGTCACCGATCCGCGCCACCTCGGCCTGGAAGCGGACGTCGAGGACCTGGAAGCCATCCGCCGCTACTTCGGCCTCGACCGCATGAGCCTCCTCGGCTCCTCCTACCACGCCGCCATCACCGCCCTCTACGCCGCCGAGAGCCCGGACCGCGTGACGCGCATGCTTCTCGTCTGCCCCATCACCCCGCGGCGGCCCGGCGAGTGGCTGCAAGAGCTGCCCTCCTCCGAATACCTGATCCACCCGCCCGGCATGCCGCGCCTGGACGAGCTGCGCAAAGAGGGCATCGAGCAGAAAGACCCCGCCGCCTACTGCCGCGCCTGGTTCACCCACTTCCTGCTCCCCGCGCAGATGGGAGAGCCCGCGGCCGTCGCCCGCTTCCCTGTCGCGGACGTCTGCGCCTTCCCCAACGAGTGGCCCCGTCACGCCATCCCTCTCTACCTCGACCACATCTTCCCCGGCATGGGCACCTGGGACTTCCGCCCCCGCCTCGCCACTCTGCAACGCCCCGTCCTGGTGATCCAGGGCACGGACGACCTGATCCCCCTCGAAGCCTCCCGCGAATGGTCCGCCGCCCTCCCCGAAGCCCGCTTCCTCGCCATCGAAGGCGCCGGCCATCATCCGTATCTGGAGACGCCGAAAGAATTCTTTCCCGCCGCCGAGGCCTTTCTGGCCGGCGGCTGGCCGCCGGGCGCCGAATAGCCCGGGCCGGCGCTTCGGTTCCGCGAAATGCCGCAGGGTGCGCTCCGCGCGCACCCTGCGAAACCGGCCTCAGGCGCCCCGCGCTCCGAGCTCGGCGAGACGCTTCGCGCCGGACTGGAGGAGACCTTCCGCGGTCTTCTCCAGACTCTTGCCGACCGCCTTGTCGCTGACGTGGCCGACCAGGCTATAGATTTCGCGCGCCGCCAGGATGTCGCGCACATACGGCCACCAGGGCTTCGGAATTCCTTCGAGATCCCAACCGTCAGTGCTCTGTGCCATGTTCAGTCTCCTTCTGAGGATGTCTTGTGTTGCATGCTCCATGAGGACAGGCGGACGAACGAGAAGAATTGTTACGAGAAACGTTCCGTGCGCAGTCGTCACCTTCCTTAAAATGAGCCGTCAAGCTCCTCAGCGTGACGGTTGCTGGCGAGCAATCGAATATTTACATCAATCTATTCATCCGCTTTCTTGTTTCTGTCAAATTCCCTGGCATCGGAATTGCTATGTCGACTCAGCCGTACGGGAGAGTAGGTGTACGACATCCAGGAGGCTCATCATGGTTTCTCTCCGGCATTGTTTCTTCGTTGTGCTCCCCATTTTTTTGACGGCGCTGTTTCTTCCTGCTGACGCGCGGAGCGCGGGGCTCGGATTCCTGGGCCCCGTTGAGCATCAAGGCTCCGGCCTGGGCCATGTGGCGACGGTTCTGACCCTTCAGAAGCAGGGGGTGGAATCGGGATGCGTCTCATGGTCCGGCGGCGTTGATGCCGTGGGTCCGGGCGCTCCGGCCTGCCCGGCCGGGATCGCCGGCGGCGATGAGAAGACGGGCGCGTCCCAGACGTTGACTCGATCTCTGGGCGAGCTCGGCAATCCCACGGCCGATTCCCTGCGGATCGTCTTCAATCCGAGCGAGCCCGGCTCGAACCGCCATCTCCGGCTCGATGCACTGGTGCTGCGCGTCCTGGCACCCTCCGGGACTGTGCTCCTGGAGGAGGCGCTCGGTGCGCCGGTGGACATCGAGGCGACGGACTCCGGGACGGGGAGCGCCGGCTGGGCCTTCGGTCTGCTGGATACCGCGTCTGCGGCCGGCGCCTTCACCAACGGCGCGAACCGCATCGGTCTCGCGGCCACGGCGAGCGATGCCGATGGAGGCTTCGAGACCTTCTATCTGGCGATGGACGAGGGTAGTGGTGGACCCGGCGGCGGCACGGTCGGCTCCGCCGATCTCGACCTCGGCGCCACCGCCGCAGCCGAGTGCGCACGGGCGCAGTTCAATGCCCAGGTCCACAACACGGGCCCGGACTCCGCCGAGGGTGTCGTCGTGCAGTTTTTACCGCCACCAGGCGCCGTTTTCCTCTCCGCCTCGTCGAGCGCCGGCTCCTGCGAAAGCGGTGCGCTGGTGACCTGCCGGCTGGGGACGCTGGCCGCTGGAGCCAGCGCCTCGGTCGCCGTGGCCGTCCGCGCCACGCAGGATGCCGCGCTTTGGACCGGCGAATTCCAGGTGACGAGCACGACGGCCGACCCCGACTCTGCCGACCTGCGCGCGACGGCGTCCGTCCCGGTCGACCTGGACTGTGACGGCATCGTCGGCGGCGACAACTGCCCGTCCGTGTACAACCCCAAGCAGGCGGACGCGGACGGCGACGGCGTGGGAGACGCTTGCGAGCTGGACGCGGACGGCGACGGGGTGACCGACCTGACCGACAACTGCCCGCAGACGGCGAACCCCGATCAGGTGGACTCCGACGGTGACGGCGTGGGCGATGCCTGTGACAATTGCCCTGCCGATTCCAACCCGGCGCAGCTCGATCACGACAGAGACGGAGTGGGCGATGCCTGCCAGAGCGCGGGCGCGGGCTCCACCGCCACGTGTCCGGACGGCGGCGACTGCCGCGTGTCGGTCCGGCCCGCGGCAACGCTCCTGGTGCCGTGGTTCGGCGCCGATCTTGCCGGGAAGGACGGTCTCACGACGATCGTCTCGATCACGAACATGGATTCCCGTCCTCATCTGGTGAGTGTGACGCTGTGGACCGACTGGGCGGTCCCGACTCTCACCTTCAACCTGTATCTGACCGGCTTCGATATCGAGACCCTCAACCTGCGCGACATCCTGAAGCATGGCACCCTGCCGGCGACGGGAGTGAGCGCGAGCCCGGTCGGCGGGCTGTCGGATGGCGCGATTTCCTTCCCCGGCTGCGCCGCCACGGTGGCGCCGGTGCAGGTCGCGGCGGTGCCGCTCCAGCGCTCCCACACCGGCCGCGCGGTCCGCGGCCTGTGCCTGGCCAGTCAGCGCAAGGACGAGATGGCGACGGGGTATGTCACGGTGGACGTCGTCCACTCCTGCTCGCCGCTGAATCCCTCGTCGCCCGGCTACTTCGTCCAGGGCGGGCAAGGGGTGGCCGCGAATGACAACGTGCTCCTCGGCGAGTACTCATACATCGATGGGAAGAGCAAGACCGCCCAGGGCGAGCAGGCCGTGCACATCGTGGCCGACGCCGCGGCGTACGGATCCGGCTATACGTTCTACGGCCGCTACGTCGGCGGCGACGGACGGGACAACCGCCAGCCGCTCGGCTCCCGTTTCGCGGCGACCTACACGCAGGGCGGCACGGCCGACATGGAGACCGTGCTGACCATCTGGCGCGACACCAAGAACGCCGCGGCCACCGGCGTCGCGTGCGGCTCGGCGCCGGCCTGGGCGCCACTCGGTTCGAAGGAGCAGGTGGCGTGGGATCAGGAAGAGGGCGTGACCTCGCTCCCGGCGTCGAAGGCGCGCTTCCCGTGGGCGACCCAGGCGATCAAGGTCGGGAGCGGCGCGCTGCCCATCGCCGAGCAGTCCGGCTGGACCGAGATCGACCTCAATCATTCCGGCACGGCCGGCGCGGCTCTCTTCGGGGTCGTGTCGCAGGGCTGGGTGACGGTCCTTCAGACGTCGCGCCAGGGAGAATGGTCGACCGGGCACGACGCGGCGATGCTCGAGAGCGTCTGCAAGGTGAAGTAGGACCCAGGGGTGGCTGTAAAGAAGCTTCTGACGCGCCAAAGAAGCTTGTGGCGGCGGATCAGAAGCTTCTGACGAGCCACAGAAGCTTGTGGCGGCGTAAAGAAGCTTCTGACGTGCCAAAGAAGCTTGTGTTGGCGGATCGGAAGCTTCTGCCGGGCCAGAGAAGCTTGTGGCGGCGGATCAGAAGCTTCTGCTGGGCCAGAGAAGCTTGTGGCGGCATAAAGAAGCTTCTGACACGCCAGAGAAGCTTGTGGTGCCGGATCAGAAGCTTCTGCCGCGCCAAAGAAGCTTGTGGTGGCAGATCGGAAGCTTCTGCCGGGCCAGAGAAGCTTGTGGCGGCATAAAGAAGCTTCTGACGCGCCAGAGAAGCTTGTGGTGGGCCAAAGAAGCTTGTGGCGGGGAAGAGACAGCAGAAAAACCGGGGGCGTGCGCGATGCACGCCCCCGCGGAGAGCTATTCGGCAGGCTTGGGAGGAGCGGTGGTCAAGGGAGCGGTCTTCTTCCGGCCGCGGAACGGCTTGACGTTGAACTCGACCAGCTTCTCGGCGCGGATGCCGAAATGCTGCTTCACCGCCAGACGCAGCACCGTGCCCAAGCGCTCCGCCTCCGTCAACGTCTCCGTGAGCTGCTTCGAAGCTTCCTGCTTCTCCGCCGTCAAAGCACCCTGACGGCTCACCAGATCAGAGGCCTTGATCACCAATTCCTCATACCGGACACGGCTGCCATCGAGATGCGGCAGACTGCTGCTGTTGTTGTTCAGGGAGTCGCGGAACGTCTGCAACCCACCCAGCCTTCCCAGATTCGTGGTCTCTCGGGACATTTCTCTTTCTCCGCGAGCCGTCCGCGGAAGCGCCGAGATTGGCGCCAGCTCCGGCTCTCGTAAGAGCAAACTGGCACGGCCGAATGCAAGCCCCCAAATCGGGGCGAGAGAAGAAACTAGCGTAAGCTACTCAATCCATGAGAGATAGGTGCTGCGAGTGGAGATGAGATTTGTCCAAAAATTTTGGACAAATTCGCCTGAATAGAGGAGTCTCTGCGTTACGGAGCCGGCGGCCAGGGGCTCCCGAAGGTGGGGTCTCCCGCCTGCCGACGCTGGCCCGCAGCTTCCAGGCCGCCGTTCTCACCTGTCGGTCCAGCCAGGGCTCGAAACAGGTGGAAGAGTACGCTGCCCGCGCTGAAGCCGGAAATGTTAGATGTTTTTAAAACACACAACATGGTGCACGGCTGTGAGGCAGCTTGGGTAGGTCTCCGCGATCCCCCTGTTCGCTGGCATCCGCTTGTCGCTTGCCGCCTGGAAACTATCCATAAGCCACTGATAAGGTTATACTTACGTCGCAGATGGCCGAGCAGACGATCTCGCGGTAGAATAGAACCGTGACCACGGCCAACATCGTAGGTATTGACCTCTTCTGCGGTGCCGGTGGTCTGACCTACGGACTCCAAAGAGCCGGAATTGAGATCGTGGCGGGCTTTGACGTTGACCCCGCGTGCGAGTACCCATATTCGACTAATACTAAAGCTAAGTTCGTGCTCGGAGACATCCGTGCCGTTTCCGGTGCTGAGCTAGCGAAACTCTATCCGCTCGGCTCAGTTCGCCTTCTGGCCGGGTGCGCGCCGTGCCAACCATTCTCGCCTCACTTGCGTAAGGCGGGCAAGACGAACGAGAAGGATTGGGCTCTCCTGAAGGAGTTCAGCCGCTTGGTGAACGAACTCAAGCCTGAGTTGGTGACGATGGAAAACGTCCCCGGCCTCGCGACCAAGCAGATCTTTTTTGATTTCGTTACAGCGCTAAAGTCGAACGATTACGAAGTGGACTTCCGATCCCTCCATTGCCCGAGGTTCGGTATCCCTCAGCACCGCCGACGACTGGTCCTCGTGGCTTCGAAGATCGGCCGAATACAGGTTCCGTCCCCCCGGCGCTCGCGAGAGAACTTTCCAACTGTCCGAAAGGCGATCGGACATCTTCCTGCACTCAAGGCTGGTGCAACTCCACGCGACCCACTCCATATAACGCGCGCTTTATCCGCCCTCAACTTACGCCGCATCCAGGCCTCAAAGCCCGGAGGTACATGGAAGGAGTGGCCATCCGAGCTTCGGTCCTCGTGCCACCTGAAGCCGACTGGGCGCTCGTACCAAAGCGTCTACGCGCGAATGACATGGGACAGGCCGGCGCCAACGATCACCACACAGGCGCACAACTTCGGCACAGGTCGCTTCGGCCACCCTGAGCAGGATCGCGCAATCACCCTACGAGAAGCAGCGATCCTGCAGAGCTTTCCGCGGCACTATGAATTCGTAAGGCCCGGGGACCCGGTATATTTAACGAAGGTCGGAAAGCTCATCGGCAACGCTGTGCCTCCGCGCTTGGCTTATTTCATAGGCGTCGAGCTTGCTCGTGCTGCTCGAATGGCCCGGTGGCCTTCGCCGGAACCAAATTGAACGGAAGCCAACTCGATCCTAAACACCTTGACGCGATCATCTCCTACCAGTTCATGTCCAACGGCACAAGCGCTGCTCTGGATTCTTCAAACGACTCGAAGAGATTAGGGCCGAGGTCAAGCACCACGGCAGCCGTATCGGATGTTGCTCCGGCAGACTCCCCCAGCAAGTAGTGAGGCGGCTCGCCACCGCATGCGGTCAACCCCGAGAGAGGATACACGGGCGGAGTTGACTCTTCGCAGTCGCCTCTGGTCCCGCGGCTTACGGTTCCGTGTACAGTTCCGCGTCGCCGAACTTCCTCGGCGCCGCATCGACATTGCCTTCCCCCGTGCCCGCTTGGCCATTTTCGTCGACGGTTGCTTCTGGCATCGTTGTCCGGAACACTACTCGTTGCCACGCGCGAACGGCGCTTGGTGGAGAGAGAAACTGGAGAGAAACGTATCTAGAGATATCGAAACGACAGAGCGGCTTAAGGCGCTCGGGTGGTCGGTGATACGGATCTGGGAGCATGAGGATCCGGAGTTAGCGGCGGAACGGATCGAGGCCGAGTTGCGAACGTGCCGTTAGCCATGGCACGCTAAATCCACAAAGAGGAAATCGCAATGCCAAGCTGCGTGAGCCACTTCTAGCGTTGAGGCCTCAGACGGGAAAAGTAGTCGTATCTGTTTACCGCCCCTGACGCCCCCTTCCCGCTGGCATCGTGCCTGCGGCACGTCCGGAAGGACTTGAATCTCCTTGGCAGGCATGCTCTAATGACCTT